>Ga0315295_10000187_pt1 | contig 52013 bp, 71 predicted proteins | sample YL17G14_0_MG_FD_204453 | JGI IMG/M metagenome (GOLD analysis project Ga0315295, IMG submission 204453) | Sediment microbial communities from Yellowstone Lake, YNP, Wyoming, USA - YL17G14_0 | ecosystem: Environmental > Aquatic > Freshwater > Lake > Sediment | place: USA: Wyoming | collected... | reverse complement strand
GGGATCGGAGGAGGAGCGGGCCGTCGGCCGGATCTTCGTCTATGGAGGTTTCCGCGAGATCATCTACGAGAAGCACCTCGCCCGGGCCAAACACTTCTTCCAGGAGGCGAAGGGCTGGGGCCTCTGCGCCCACGTCGTGCGGTCAATCCAGAGCATCGTCGGGGACAGGTTCCTGGTCCACATCATCGCCGACGGGCAGTCGCTCTGGGCCGAGGGCAGGGACGTCCTCCGCGCCGACTGGACGTGGTTCAAGCGGAAGGGCTACGAGCAGCAGGTCGTCGTCCTGGAGGAGGCGTTCAAGGAGCAGGCCGCCTTCCTGGCCGCGAGAAGGGGGCAAGGATGAAGTTCAAGGTCTACATCGCAAATTGCGAGGGATAAAGGCATGAAGCTCAGGGAGCATTATTTCGGGGATATCGATAGCGTCGACGTCGTCGACGAGCACGGAGACATAGTTAAGAAGTTCGGAATCGGGTCGTGAGGCGCCTGGCTCTCCTGGCCATCGCCGCCCTGGCCGCCGGCCACGCGCTCGGCCGCTGGAAGCAGGGGCAGGAGCGGCCGGTACGGTGGAAGCCCATCGAGGCCGACCCCGTCGGGGCGTCCGCCGCGCAGGTCGGCGGATGGATCGGTCCGGGCATCCAGGAAAGGTGCGCCGTGCCCGAGCGGTTCTTGAGGCCGCCGGCGCGATCGTCCTACGGAACGATAGGATGCGCGAGATACGGATCGGACAACGTCGAATGAGGAAGCATAGCTAAAAATCTCGGGCCGCCGCCGGCCCGGAAAGGAGGATAGCATGAGTGTGGTAGCTTTAGCCGCTGCTGTGGTGCTGGGCGTCCAGGTCATCAAGAACGGACTGAAGAGCCTGGGCCTGGTCATCCAAGGCTGGGGCTCGGTGCTCCTGGCGATCGCGGCCTCGCTGGCCGTCGTGGCCTTTGAGGCGGTCAGGCTCGGGATCCCCTTCACCCTGGCCCTCGGATGGATTTTCCTGCAAGTGGCATTCTACGCGCTGACCGGAAAATTCTTCATTAGCCAGGTCACCGAGAAGATCGCGAACGGCAAGACGACGCCGCCGACGACCTAGCGAGGCTAGGGCGGGCCTTATCCGGCCCGTTCCTTGTAGTCGAGACGAACCGGCCGGGAGGTGCCCGGAGGGTGGGTGGGAGGGAACGGAGGGAACATGAAAGACGAAACCGAAAAAAGACGGACGACGAACATGGAACGCTATTATCTCGGCATCGAGGACCTTCATGCGGCCGACTACGTGGTCAGGGCGGGCAAGGACTCGAAATTTAAGCCTGGAGCTATCCTGATTTTCGAGACGGGAATTATCTGCCCGGGTTGCAGGAAGCAATCTGAACCCGAATTAAACCACGGCGAGACCCGCGTCTGTCCTTATTGCGGGATGAAGATAACAAGATGGGGCAACATGTTGGAGTGCCGGCCTGGGCCGGTCCTTACGGAACCTCCGGCGAAAACAGAGCCCTTGAAATGAGCTATCGCTCGCTGCGGATCACGCGCCGGACCTACGTCGTTGCCGCCTCGGACTCGGAGTCCGCGTCGTTCTATCTCGTGGCCGGCCACTTCTGCTTCGCGGCCTGCGCGTTCAGCCCGTCCGTGTGGTGGGCCATGAGCGGCGCCCTGCGGCTCGACCTCTCGAAGCTCAAGGACGGGAAAAGACGCCGCCTTTTCCACGCCTGCAAGACCTGCGGCCTGGTTTTCGGGGAGGCGCGCGCCGAGCGCGCCGCGAGGGCGCACCGCTGGTGGGAGGCCATGGGCACGCTCCGCCGCGGAATGCGGGCGTTGCGGGACGCGTTCGCCGAGGTCGCAATACCCTTGAGGCAGGCCGCCTCCGCCTTCGCGGCCTTCGGGAAGGCCTACGGGAAGGCCTGGAGAAAAGGAAAAAACAAAGGAGGATCGGAATGAAGGAAGGAAAAAAGGCGAATCTAAAAGGCCCCGTCTTGAGGGGAAGGCCGAGGAGCGGCCTGCTCAAAAAAATCGTGGAAGAACTGAAGCCCGGCGGCGAGAGGCCCCTGTTCGGCGAGCAGGACATGGTGGTCAACGCATTGACGCTCTTCCAGCGCCAGAAGCGGGAGGAGATCGCGGTCCTGAGTAAGGCGATAGACTCCAAGAAAACGCAGCTCTCCGGCTTCGAGGATGAGCTCAAAACGATCGACCAGGCCCTGAAGATCGCCGTCGGCTATGCGAAGGCCGAAAAAAAGAAGGCGGACTAGCCCATGCCCGGCGACCTGACGGAGCACTTCTCGCGGGCGGACTTCGCCTGCAAGGATGGATGTGGCTTCGATGCCGTGAGCATGGACCTAGTCGAGCGGCTTGAGCGGATGCGCGCCTTCCTCGGCGAACGGATCATCATCGAGAGCGGTTGCCATTGCCCGAAGCATAACGCCGAGGTCGGCGGCGCCACAAACTCTGCACACCTCACGGGCGAGGCGGCGGACCCGCGGCCGGATGGCGGACGCTGGGATGGTAACGTCCGCTTCCGCTGGGTAGAGGCCGCGCTCGCCGCTGGCTTTAGGCGCATCGGCATCGGACCGACGAAGATCCATGTCGACGTTTCGCGGACGTTGCCCTGGCCGGTACTCTGGCTCTATAAGAAATAAAATCTCTTCTTGACACGGCCGCGCGCCTGGCCTATAAATTTAAGGCGAGATGACCACGCCGCGGCGGTTCCATCCTTTCGTCAAATCCACAAGTCACTTCGGTGCGCCGGTCTAGCTGCGAGCCGGTCAAGGGAGGGAGAGGCAGGGAAATCATGACGGACTACAAGAAGCTCCTGGCCTGGGCCTGCATCGGCCTTGCCGCCCTGCTCATCTTCATCGGTGCGCTCGTCGGCACGATCGTATCGAACCGCGCGGCCGCCCGGGCATTGCTGGCCGTGGAGGCGAAGCGTTCGGCGCAGTTCGAGGAGCAGGTCAAGGCGCTCCGGGCAGACGCCGCGCAGGCGCACGCGGCGGCGGACAAGGCCGGGGAGGTCGCCTCGAGGGCGCTCGCCCGGGCCGACGCGGAAGCTGAGGCGCGCCGCAAGGCCGCGGCCGCGGAGGCCGAGGCCCAGGCCAAACTCAAGGACGCCCCGCCGGAGACGCTTGTCGCAGAGGCGCGCCGGATCCTGGAGACGACCGAGGTCTGGTACAGGGCCGGCGCCGGAACGGTCGAGCTCTCGCTGCCGGCTTTCCGACTGGCAACGACGCGGCTCCACGACTGGGAGGACTTCACGCTCATCCGGGAGCCGGCCTACGTCCGGGCAGCAGGGGAGCTGCGGGCGTCGATCGCCGCGAAGACCGCCGAGGCCTCGTCGCTCCGGATCGAGAACCTGCGCCTCGAGGGCATCGTCAAGCTCAAGGACGAGCAGTACGCCGGCCTCAAGGACACGCTCGGCGCGACGTCCAAGCTGGCCTTCGTGCCGTGGCTGGAGAAGTGGTCCGGGCGCGCTCTGTGGAGCGCGGCCGGCTTCGCGATAGGGACGCTGCTGGAGAGGGCGAGGGGAAATCGCGCGAGGACGGAGTGAGGAAAACATGGACCCGACATCTTTGCAGCAACTGATCCAGGCGGTGAAGGGCATCAAGGGAGAGATTCCGGTGAGCACAATCCTCATGGGGATCCTGCTGGCCGTCTTCATGGGGGAGAAGATCTTGATGGGGGCGCTCAAGTGGAAGGCATACCGGGCGAACGGCAAGAACGGGAACGGCAAGGTCGTCACTAAGAAGCTTGAGGACCAAGCGATTCAGACGCATTATACAGAAGCCTCTCTGACGGCTCAGACCGTCAAACAGAATGCGGACTGCCTTGGACAGGTCAAGGATATCGGCATCGAGCAGGTGACGATCCTCAAGGAACTGAACGAGACGACGAAAGCGCTGCCGGCGAACCTGGCCGGGCTGATAAACGGGCGGCCGGGCGGCCGGCGCGGGGAGTGAAAGAGGCAAAGGATGGTCTTAATAAAACGATTTCATTTTGATTCGGCGCACAGGCTTCCGGGCTACAAGGGGATCTGCTCAGAGCTTCATGGTCACCGATGGTACCTTGAATTGACTGTCGAGGGGCCGCTGGACATAGCGAGCGGCATGATCGTGGACTTCAAGGTGCTGGACGAGATTATAAAGCCCCTGCTGCCTGACCATAAATACCTGAACAACCTGTGCGAAAACCCGACGGCCGAGAACCTGGCCATCATGCTTCATCGGGACATCGCGGGCCGGCTGCCCGAAGGCCTGGTGCTTAGGAAGCTGCGGCTCTGGGAGTCTGAGGATGCCTCAGTCGAATATCCTTGAGGTCAGCGAAATATTTTATAGCCTCCAGGGGGAGGGGGCGAACGGTTGAGATAATCACCTTAAAAGAGACGATAGAAAAGAGCCTCGGGGTCACCTGGGATTTCGGGGCGAAGAGCTGCGAGACGATAGCGACAGAACTGCTATGCCGCTTCGCGCTGAGCCGATGCCGCGTTCTCGAGGACGGAGAGAACGGAGCGGAGGTGACGGCATGAAGGTCTATTTCGGCGCCGACGGAGAAGGGATTTCGGCGCTTCATGAAGCCAATGTAAAATATATCCTTCTATCTTTCTACCACCACGAAAAACTGACCGAAGCGCAGCAGCAATCGCTCATGCAGTATAAGAATATCATGATTGATTCCGGCCTTTTTACCTACATGTGGGGCGCAGAAGCTGGGACAGACATCACGGTAGACTTCTGTAATATAATGCAGAAAAATTATATAGAATACCTAAAAAAATACTTTACGGCAAACGACATCGCCGTCGAGATGGACGTTCAAAAAAAACTTGGTTCAGAGGTCGCCTGGGAGCTGAGACGAAAGCTGAAAAGAGAACTAAAAAATCAATGGGGTGGGTCGCTTATAAACGTCTATCACCTAGAGGACGGGAATCCTGATGCGCTAATCAACGAGGCGGACTACATCGCAATTTCGCAGCCTGAGCTCCGAAGAGCACTGTCCAAAAAGGAACGCATTCAAATCACAAGCTATATTGCGTCCCGGGCGATGGCCAAGGGGAAGCGGGTTCATCTCCTGGGTCTGACGGAAACCTGGTTCATGAAGCTTTTCCGCCACTGCACGTCTTGTGACTCGACCTCCTGGCAGTCTCATTTTAGATGGGGAGGTGAAGTCGCGCAGGAATGGAAAATACTAAAGGACACAGTTAAAGGACAGCCCTTGAAATATCGCACAAGGCCTCTTACTGACCGATATTGGGCTGGCGTTTTTTTTCTTGAGGAGTACAAACGATATGCAGGAGACCAATCATGAAGGATTTAGCCGTCACGATCGTTGCCATCGAACAGCTTGAGCCGAATCCCTGGAACCCGAACGTCCAGTCGGACTTTATCTTCGAAAAAGAAAAGAACAGCATCAAGAAATTTGGCTTCATCGACCCGATAACCGTCAGGGAGTTTCTGGGGAATAAGCTGCAGATCATCGACGGCGAGTATCGTTGGAAGGCCGCAAAGGAGCTCGCCATAAAACAGGTTCCGGTCATCAACCTCGGTCAAGTGAGTGATTCAGTGGCGAAAAAGCTGACACTCATCCTCAATGAGACGAAGGGCGAATACGATCCGTTCCGGGCCGGCCAGCTTATCAAAGGCGTTCTTGAGCATGAATCCATGGAGGAGGTCGTACTGGACCTTCCCTTGAAGCAGGACGAAATTGACAACCTACTGGAGCTCACGAAGTTCGACCTCAACGCTAAAGAGGAAGTCCCGTGGCAGCCCCCGGAAAAGAAGGACATGGGGTCCGCGAATCAAGAGAACTGGCAAGAGCTCAAGTTCGTCGTTTCTGAGGCCCAAGCCGCCGTTATAAACGAGGCCATTGAACGAATCCTAAAAGACGAAGGGATCGCCGGCGAGACCGCCAGAGGACGTGCCCTGGAACTCATGGCTGCTGACTTCCTGGCCAGTCCTGTCGAGGTCAAGGAATAGCGCAAAAACATGCAAGCTCAGAACGTCCTCGCGCTGATAAAAGGGCTGCAAGGTGGCACAATAGATGCTCGCGCCCTCACTCCCCGTCTGCGCCGCAAGGTCGTTCAATATTTCCTTAACGAAAACTCTGAGATTTCCAATATGCAGATTGCCCGACTCCTTAGCCTCAGCGACTCCCAGGTCAGCCGCATTCGTTCTTCTCTTCTCGCTTCTTCTGCCTGGGAGCTCAAGGAAGTGGATATCGACCGCCTGGCCGTGAGCCTCAAGAAGCACAAGGAGGAGTTTCAGCGTCGAGCCTTAGCGCGTTCCCGGGCCCTTGTCGTCGATGATGCAATTAAGTATGTCTCAGACCCGGACTTCGCCCTGGCGTGGAGGATAGAGCTCGACTACATCGACAAGATGGCCGAGCTAGGATATATTCGGAAACAGCCCAAGGAGATCGCCGTCGGACTATTCGACCTCCGGGGCGAACTGGAGAAGTTCTTCGATGAGTATGACGTGCGAAACCCCGCGGAGTTCGCAACCATCCTCCGGGCCGCCGCCGGCGGCAACGGACGAGGCGCCCGGGCGCTCCTCCCCGTTCCCGTTCGGCCCTGCGACGCCGGCCGCGATAACGACGGCGGCGCAGCAGACGGGCCTGGCACGGCTGTTCCGCCTGGGTCTAAGGACTGACCAGGACGTCCGCGACGCGGTCTCCTGGCTGAGGGAGCCGTGCGTCTCGACGCGCGTCAACTGCCGGGAGAGCGGGCCCGCCCACTCCTCGCCCTTCCGCTTCCTGGCCGACGTCACGCTCGGCCGCGTCGCCGAGTGGATCGTCTGGGCCAACCGCTCCGGCTCGAAGTCCTACATGGCGGCGCTCGCAGTGTGGCTGCGGGCGAACACCTACCCGCGCCTCGAGACGACCATCCTCGGCGGCTCGCTCGAGCAGTCGCAGAAGTCCTACAAGGCCATGGACTCCTTCTGGACGGCCTCGGGCCTGGGCCCGGAGCTCCTCGTGCGGCCGCCGATGCGGCGCTCGACCGCCTGGAAGAGCGGCTCGGCCGTGGGCATCCTGACGGCCTCCGGGCGCTCCGTGCGCGGCCCGCACCCCCAGGCGCTCATCATGGACGAGGTCGACGAGATGGCGAAGGACATCTACGACGCCGCCCTCTCGCAGCCGCAGTCGAAGTACGGCCTGCCGGCCATGCTCGGCCAGCTCTCGACGAACCACCGCGTCGCCGGCGTGATGGACGGCGCCGTCGAGAGGGCCCGCGCCTCGGAGACGCCGTTCTACAAGTGGTGCGTCTGGGAGTGCCTCGCGCCGTGCCTCGACTACCGATGCTCGACCTGCCCCCTGGCGGCCTACTGCCCGGGCGAGCACATGAAGCAGGCCGACGGCTACTACGCCGTCCCGGACTTCGTCTCGAAGCTCCGGACCATCAGCCTCTTCACGCTCGAGGTCGAGTGGTTCTGCCGCAAGGTGGGCCGCTCCGACCTCGTCTACGGCGAGCAGTACGACGAGGGGCTCCACCTCATCGACGCCGGCTTCCGGCCCGACCTGCCGGCGCTGCTGTCGAACGACTGGGGCGGCACGAACCCGTTCTCGGTCGGCGTGTGGCAGCCGCTCGACGTTGGCTGGACCAGGGTCGACGAGGTCTACATGGGGAACACGACGAACCCCGCCGTGATCGCCGAGTGCGAGCGCCGTGCCTGGTGGGCGAACGTGCCGAAGTGGGCCGAGACGCACAGGGCGGGGGGCGTGGCCGACCCCTCGAGGCCCGACCTGTTCAAGGAGTGGGAGGCGGCCGGGGTGAAGCTCGTCGCCGCCAAGACAAAGGTCGACGAGGGCGTGGAGGCCGTGCGGGGCGCGATGCGGCCGGTGCTCGGCGGGCCGCGCTTCCGGGTGTCCATCGTCTGCAAGGACTGGCGCCGGGAGGTCGGCTCCTACATCCAGCGCAAGGGCAAGCCAGTGGACGAGAACAACCACGCCATGGACGACACGCGCTATTTCGTCCAGTGGCAGGTGAGCGACGCGCCCGAGCCCCGCAGGGGCCGCGCCTGGGCGCCGGGCATAGCCAGGAAAGCGGAGGAGAAGGCGCCGCAGCCAGCCGCGAACGCGCCGGAGGGCCAGGCCGCGGAGGCCGGCAAGGAGAAGGAAGATGACGACAAAAAAACAGCACCAGCGGAGATCCGACAGCCCCGCCGGGGGCGAATTTTCTCGGCCCGCTGAGCAGGGGCCGCGCAAGGGCAAGGCCTGGGCCGGCGGGGCCGACAGGGCGCCGCTGAAGTTCCTGGCCACGACGACGGGGGTCTACCCCTGGGGCGTCCTCGAGGGGTTCGCCGCGGCGAAGGACGCCAAGGTTGCCAAGATCGAGAAGGCGGCGGCCGCCCGCGAGTCGAAGCAGCTCGTCGCCGAGAAGGAGTACATGACGGCGAACGACCTGGTCGCCTACCCGTTCGACGCGACGGCCCTCCTGCAGCTCAAGGACAACTGCACGTTCTTCGACGCCTGCGTCCGGCAGATCGCGAAGGACGTCGTCTGCCAGGGCTGGGATGTGGCCGTCGACGAGGACGCCATCAAGAACGACCAGGGCGTGGTCGACGAGGCCGAGAAGAAGCGGCTGGCCGGTCTGGCCCCTGGCATCGAGGCGTTCCTCGCTGACCCGAACGGCGACCTCACCGAGACGATCGCCGACATCCTGGAGAAGTGCGTCATCGACTGGGGCTCGGTCGGCTGGCTCGGGCTCGAGGCCTCGCGGGGCCCGGTCGCCGCGGCCAAGGCCGACGGCGGGGAGCAGCCGGAGGCCGCGTCGGGCGGCCCGGTCAACGGCCTGTGGCACGTGCCGGCCCAGGGCATCAAGGTCCACAAGGACAAGAAGCGGTACTGCCAGATCGTCGGGCAGAAGAAGGTCTGGTTCAAGGCCTGGGGCGAGGGGAAGGACATCGGCTCGGTCGACGGCCTGCCGAGCAAGGGCGCGGAAGGCAAGGCCAACGAGCTCATCTTCTACCGCAACTACTACTCGCTGTCGGCCTACTACGGCGCGCCGAACTGCCTGCCGGCGACAGGGGCGATCCTGGCGACGATCGGCGTCAGGGACTACAACCTGGCGTTCTTCGAGAACTACGGCGTGCCGGCCGCGCTCGTCGAGGTGAAGGGCGACTGGGAAGAGGACGCCGTCAAGCTCATCAATGACTTCATCGACTCCGAGATCAAGGGCTCCTCGGCCGCCCACAAGACGGTCGTGGCGAACCCGCCGGAGGGCGGCTCGATAACCTGGACGCCGCTCGTGACGGAGGTCAAGGAGGGCCACTTCAAGCTCTACCAGCGGTCGCTGCGCGATGAGATCCTGGTGGCCTACCGCATGCCGCCCTACCGCATCGGCATCGCCGAGACGGGCTCGCTGGGCGGCACGACGGCCACGGAGTCGACCTCGATCTACGTCCAGAGCATCATCGAGCCGCTGCAGGAGATGGTCGAGGCGCTCATCGACCGCACCGTGCTGCGCTCGTTCGGCGTCGAGAAGGGGCTCGGCTTCAGGCTCGGCCGTATCGACGTCTCGAACTTCGCGGCAGAGGTCGCCGTCGTCAAGGACCTCTTCGGCATGGGGCTCGTGACGCGGGCCATGGCCTGCGCGCGGCTGGACCTGGAGGCGCCGCCCGAGGACGACCCGGCCCGGGACGAGTACTTCCTGGCGAACATCTACGTGCCCGTGGCCGACGCAACGGGCGCGACTGGCGCGGCCGGCAAGGCCGACGCCGAGATAGCGCAGCTCGAGCGCGACGTGTCGAAAGCGATCGCCGCGCAAAAGATAAACGACGCCGAAGGAGGCAAGAAAAATGGTGTTTCTTAGGCTCAAGAATTTCCCGGGCATCATCGTCCTCAAGGAGAGCTTCGCGCAGGTGAAGAACAGCTGTAGCGTCCGGGGCGCCGAGTTCATGGTCGGGACGGCCGTCGCGTCCGACGGGCGCGAGACGGCGACCATGTTCCGCGCCGACGACATCTCGTTCTTCCAGGAGACGGACGAGGCGGGAGTGGCCGAGATGTGGGCGCGGGCGCGGGAGGCCGGGGAGGCGCGGCAGCGCGGCGCGCTGGCCGGGGCCGGAGGCCTCATCATCCCGCCCGGACGGGGGCATTAAAGGGGGGCGAATGGAACAGCTCGAGGCGGTCCACGGCGCGCTCGTCGGCTACCTGGCGAAGTCCGGCCGGCGGGCGCGGGCCCTGGCCCGCCATCGCCAGCACATCCGCGCGACGCGGCACCTCATGGCCCAGGCCGCCGGAGCCTGGGCGCGGCTCGTGCGCCGGGCCGTCTCGGCCACGCCCGAGAAGCTTTCCGGCGGGGATGCCGACGCCATCGTCCGCCGCCTAGCCGACTGGAAGGCGCTCGACAGGGGCGCCGCCGCCATCTTCGAGGTCGCCTACCGCAAGTCGTTCGCGAGCGCCGCCCGCGCCACGCCGCGGACCAGGAAGGGCCGGACCGACCCCATCGGGGAGGCCGCCGCGAGGTATGCCGCGACGCAGGCCGCGAAGCTCGTGCGCGACATAAACGAGGAGACGCGGCAGGCCATCCGGGGCGTCGTCGCCCGGGGCATCGAGGAAGGCTCGAGCGGCTACAAGGTCGCCCGGGAGCTCCGGCCGCTCATCGGCCTGACCGACCGCGGCCAGGGGGCCGTCGGGAACTTCATGGGGCGCCTCGTCGACGGCGGCATGGGCGAGGAGGCGGCCATGGCCAAGGCCGGGAAGTACGCCGACCGGCTCCTGCGGGAGCGCGCCGACACGATCGCCCGCACCGAGACGGCCCGCTCGACGGAGGCCGCCTCGCTCTCCGTGTTCGGCGAGGCCGGCGTGACGAAGGTCGAGTGGTGCGCCGATACGGTCGGGGCCTGCGACTTCTGCGCCGACCAGGACACCCAGGTCTTCCCGATCGACGAGGCGGACGGTATGATACCGGCGCACCCGAACTGCGAGTGCACGTTCCTGGAGGCCGACTGGGTGAGCGAGGAGCCGGGCGCCGGCGGAGAAGGTGGATGACGGGCCTCTTCCCCGGCAAGCGGTGCCCGGCCTGCGGCTCCGCGTTATTCGAGAGGCCGGCCTGCTGCAAGGGCGAGGAGCAGGGGATCGCGACCGTGCTGAAGTGCACAAGATTTGGGTGCGGGCACATAGAGCCGTATAGGCTCGTGGGGGGCGGGGTGTGGCAGGGGCAGGGGAACCCGGCCGGGGATAGCCGGGGAAACGCGCCTGGCGCGTCTTGGTGGCCAGGGCGAGGCTGTTAAGTCGGCCGCCGGAGGGGTAAACGGGGGGCCAACATGAGAATCGAAGAACTGACGCCCGACAACATCGGGAACCTGAGCCTGGTCGACATCTCGCTCCTGCGGCAGCGCTGCTGCCAGCTCTGGAACGAGTACTTCAAGGGCACGGTGGCGAAGAGCGCCCGCGGACTGACGCGCGAGGGCCTGGCGCTGCGGTACATCATGCTGCGGCGCGAGCTGCAGGCGCGGGGCGTGAGGATCCGGCGCGCGACGCCGCTCGACGAGGCGGTGGAGCCGGCGATCGTGGCGAAGGCCGCCTGGGGGCTGGACCTGCGCTCGGCCGGCGACATCGTGCTGCGGGAGGCGGCCGTCTACTTCTCCGGGCCGTGGCTCGAGGATCCCCGCGGGGCGCCCGAGATCGGCGTCGTCATCCGCAAGGCCGAGGCCGACCGGGACGAGGCCGCGGAGGCCGCGCTCGTCGCCCTCCTGGAGAAGGGGTCCGGCAAGCCGTGCCGCGTCACCTATGACCCGGCCGCGCCGGAGGGCGAGTACATGCCGGCGTTCGACCTGGTGCTGCGGCCGCGAGAGCGGATGGCGAAGGCCGGCGGCCGGGCGAGGGCCGTGGAGAAGAAGCTGACGGCCGCGGAGCAGGCCGACTACGACCGGGAGACGGCACTCATCGCCGAGAACGGGAAGAAGGCTGAGGCGCAGAGGGCGCACAAGTTCCGGCCGGCGAAGTGGACGCACAAGAACGGGCACCCGCGCTGCCTGCTCTGCGGGGACGAGGAGCCGCTCGGCGGCGTCTGCGGCAAGGGCGCTCCGGTCAAGAAGGGGCCGGAATCAACCGCGGCGTTCGACATCGCGAAACCGTTCCCGAACGAGCACGCCTGCCGCAAGCGGGATCCGGGGGATTTCCAGGCCGGCTCGTTTCGGCGCATGGAGCGCGACCACGAAGGAAAGAAGTACTCCGTCATCATGGGCCGGCTGAATGGCGAGACGGCGCTGACCGAGCAGACGGCGCGCTACCCGAAGGACACCTGGACGCCGGCGGCGGCCCGGGCGCACTGCGAGACGCACGGCGGCTCTTTCGAGGCGGCCGCGGGCACGGGACCGGTCACGAAAGACGGCGGCGAGGACAAGAACGTCCTGTTCGTGTTCCGGAAGGTCGACACGGAGCGGCACTTGGTCGGCGGCGTCGTCTACGAGCCGGATGTCGTCGACACGCAGGGCGACTTCACGACGGCCGACGAGATCGACGCGGCCATGGAGAAGTTCATGGAGCGCTACTTCGCCGACCCGGGCCGCATCAAGGTCCAGCACGAGGGCAAGGCCTACAAGTTCCCGGTCATCGAGTGCTTCCAGGCGGAGATCTCGACGACGAAAGGCGGGAAGCCGCTGGCGAAGGGCGCATGGTGGCTGACCGTGAAGATAACGAGCGGCACGATTTGGAAGGAAGTGAAGGACGGCCGGCTGACGGGCTGGTCCATGGGCGGACAAGCGTCAGCGCCGCCGGCTGCAGCGCCGGCATGAGCGAGCGACTTTTCCTCGGCGATTGCTTTGAAGTCATGCGCGGCATGGAGCCGAACTCTATTGACTCTATTTGTACTGACCCTCCGTATGGCATAAAATTCATGAATAAAAACTGGGACTACGGACTCCCCGGCGTTCCCTTTTGGACTGCCGCTTTACGAATCGCCAAGCCCGGCTGTTATCTTTTGGCCTTCGGCGGGACACGGACGTTTCATCGTCTTGTCTGCGCCATTGAGGATGCGGGATGGGAATTGCGCGACGGCGTGGGTTTGCCACACAGGTCAGGAGATTGGGGCGACTGCCCTTGGTTAATGGCTTGGGTCTATGGGTCAGGATTCCCGAAATCGCATGACGTGAGCAAGGCGATTGATAAAGAGGCAGGAGTAGAGCGGCGCAGGGAGGTGAGATTCGTGGGCTCAATAAAAGGCGGTGCGCTCCATGCCGGAAAAGAAACCGGGAATGCCCGCTCCTGGAATTTAATTCAGGTTGATACCCCCATCACCGATGCCGCCCGTCAATGGTTCGGTTGGGGAACGGCCCTTAAGCCTGCCTGGGAACCCATCATCCTGGCCCGTAAGCCACTTGAGGGGACGGTAGCCGAGAATGTCCAAAAGTGGGGAACGGGCGCGATAAACGTGGATGGGTGCAGGGTGAAGGGAGTTCCCCCAAGCGTTCCTCAGCCGGCATTCAATAGCCCAACGGGACAGATATACGGGTTCAAGACAGGTGAAGGACGAAGCGGGACGATGAGCCAAGCATCCAAGGGCCGCTGGCCCGCAAACCTCATCCATGACGGGAGCGAGGAAGTGGTGGGGCTGTTCCCAGATAGTAAATCTAGTGGCGGAATAAATGAAGGAAAATTAGGAAAAAGAATCTATGGACATTTTACTAATAAAACTATCGGTTCTAATGCTGGCGGACTAGGCGACTCCGGTTCCGCCGCCCGCTTCTTCTACTGCGCGAAGGCAAGCCGGGCCGAGAGGGAGGCAGGGCTGGACGATTCAACCGCCGACATGAGGAATGATGGGCGAAGGACCGATATAGACAATGCATATCAACGCGGAAAGGTGCTGCGCACCCATCATCCCACCGTCAAGCCCCTGGCCCTCATGCGCTACCTCTGCCGCCTCGTCACGCCGCCCGGCGGTATCGTCCTTGACCCGTTCATGGGAAGCGGCTCAACTGGGATAGCGGCTAAGCAAGAAGGGTTCGGTTTTATCGGGATAGAGAAAGACAAGGATTATTTTTCGATAGCGGAGGCGCGCCTGAAATATTGGGGCTTGACAACGGCACAACTCCCGCTTATAACTTAGAGTGAACTGACGACTGTCGGGTCACAAGCCCTGACCCGGCCGCCGGCCTCCCCGGCCGGCGACGCGGACGCAGGGCGTCGATGAGCCGCGACAACGCGAGCGGCTCGGACGCCTCACGCCACAAGCGCCGCGAGGAACTCCAGAGCGCGAACACCAACGAGAACGGAGGACCACCGTCATGCCGCGCAAGCTGCAGGACATCGAGATCGACGAGATCTCGCTGGTCGAACAAGGGGCGAACCGCAAGAAGTTCGCCATCATCAAACGGAGGAGACTCATGGACGAATTCATCAAGCTTTTGAAGGAGTTCCTCGGCGAGGAGGCCATCGACGCGGAGACCGTCAAGAAGTCCGTGGCCGCGCTCGGGGCGGATGTCATCAAGAAGATGTCCGGAGCCCTGACGCACCTGGCCACCTACTTCGACGAGTTCCCGGAGGCCATCCAGAAGTCGATCATGGCGCTCATCGAGGTCTCGACCTCCGGCGTCGCCGTGGAGAAGGCCGAGGACCTGACGATCGAGAAGCTCGGCGCCAGGCTCTCGAAGGCCACGCTGGAGGAGCTGCGGAAGATCAAGGACGTCCTCATGGCGGCCATCGGACAGCTCCCCGAGCTGAAGAAGGCCAAGACCGCGCTCGAGGCCCTCATCGGCCAGGGCGGCGGCGCCGCCGACGAGGGCGGGGACGTCAAGAAGGGCGGCCTGGCCGCCGAGGAGCGGCTCGAGCTCGAGCGGCTGCGGAGCGACGAGAAACTCCGCGTCAAGAAGGCCGCCGACGACGACGCCGCGGCCAAGAAGAAGAAGGACGAGGACCTGGAGAAACGGCTCGACGCCCTGGAGAAGTCCAGGGGCATCCGCAAGTCCATCGACACGGACTCCGATGACAAGGACGAAGTGGAGAAGGGCGACAAGGGAACCGTGGACAAGTGGCCGTCCATCCCGGTCGAATTCCTCTTCGGTGGGAGGGCACAGTGAAAGACGTAAAGAAGCTACTGGACCGGGTGAAGGTCCAGAAGGACTACAACCTCATCAGCCTGCCGACCATCCAGCTGCCGCCCGAGGAGGCGTCGCAGTTCATCGACTACCTGGTCGACCAGAGCGTGCTGTTCAAGCAGTTCGCCCGGGTGGAGAAGATGGCCGGCCCGCAGAAGAGGATCCGAGCGCTCGGCTTCGGCAACGGACGGTTCCTCGTCCCTGCCGGACAATTCGACGAGTCGAAGTACAAGAAGCAGTTCGTGCAGGGCGACATCCAGCTCAACGCGAAAGAACTCCGGGGCTGCGTGGTAATCTTCGACTCCGATCTTGAGGATATCAAGCTCCACATGTCGCCGGACCAATACAAGAACGGCATCATGCAGCTCGTGACCAAAAAGATTTCGAATGAGCTGGAGGACATCGGCTGGATCTCTGATATGCATCTGCTCAACGGCTTCGCTCCCGACGACGCGCGCAGCCTCTTCGACGGCTGGCGCTACCGCATCGTCAACTCCCAGGCCGGCCAGCAGTACATCAACGCCGTGACCGGATCGGCCTTCCTGCTCAACGCCTGCGACGCGACCTCCGGCGCGCCGTTCGTGCTGCCCGGCCTCATCGCCGAGCAGTCGGGCATCGCGCCCTGGAACTGGGAATTCAAGTACGGCATCGCGCTCAAGACCATGCCCTCGGCCTACAAGCAGGTCTTCGGGCTGCAGAACTTCGCGTTCCTCAACTCCGACCTCGTGACGCTGGACTACATGAACGCCCTGAGCGCGCGCTCGACGCCGATCGGCGACGCCGTATTCCTCGGCACCGCGCCGACCAGCTTCAATAAGGTCCCCATCATCGACGTTCCGCTCATGCCGACGAACCTCGGCTCGCCGCTGCTCGGCGCGGACGGCATCCTGGGCGCCGGCGTCTTCACCGACTCCCTGCTGACGCACAAGGGCAACCTCATCGTCGGCATCCAGCTCGACATCACCATGGAGTCGGAGCGCAAGGCGTCCGACCGGGCGACCTACGTGTTCTACACGCTGAAGATCGACGTCGCCATCGAGAACGTCAACGCGTGCGTCCTCATCCGCTGCCTGACGCACAACTGCTAGCGCGGGCTAGCTGAACGATAGGAGAAGCGAGAGTGCCCTTCCGGGTGACGAACTGCGGGGCATCGCGGGTCTTCCCGACCCGCGCCGGCAACGTCCTCCTCGAGACGCGCAGGCCGCGCGTCATCGAAGACCCGTTGATCGCGGCCGAGCTCAAGGTCTGGCCACGCGTCATGGTCGAGGAGGTGGCGCCGTTCCCGCCCCCGGTGTCGGAGGGCGCCGAGCCTCCCCTCGACAGGGAAGCAAGGAGGGCCGCCCTCGGGCGGTTCGACGAACAATTCCTGCGGGGGATGGCGGAGGTCCGCGGCCTGGCCGCCCAGGCCGGAGCCGGGAAGGGCGAGCTCGCCAAGATTCTGACAAAGGAGTGATAACATGGACTCGACTTATTTCCCTCACACCGGGGTCGGCCCTGACGACCTCCACCCGGAGCTCTTCATCCGGGACATGGACTTCCTGAACTACCACATCAACCACAACAAGTGGCGCTGGTACCTGGACTACACGTTCCAGAACGCCGTGCGCTGGGGCGACGACTTCCTGTTCGACGAGGTCGACCTCTACGACATCGCGATGACCGGCCAGGGTACCGAGGTTGTCATCGACTACATCAACGGCGTCTGCATCCTCATCGCCGGGCCCGCCGACGACGACTATATCGAGAAGTTCCAGGAGAACGAGACCTGGCAGCTCAATGACGGCTTCCCGCTCTACCTCGAATGCCGCGTGAAAATGTCGGACGCCGACCAGGCGGACGCCTACATCGGCCTCATCAACGCGGGCGGGTACTTCGCCGGGAACCCCCAGGACGGCGTCTACTTCATCAAGTACGACGGCTTCCCGCACCTCATCTTCGCCTACCGCACGGACGGGGTGACGACCGAGATCGACACGGGCATCGACGCCGCGGACCTGACCTGGATCATCCTCGCCTTCCACTGGGACGGCGACGGCAACCTGCGCTGGTTCGTCTTCGAGGACGGGCCGGAGCCGCAGCTCTGCCTGGCGACGGGCACCGTGACCTCCGGCTACGTGCAGGACGAGCTTCTGCGCGTCGCCTTCGGGGTGCGCGCCGGCGATACCGACTCGGCCGGCAAGCTGCTCTACCTCGACTACTGGCGCGTCTCGATGAAGCGCTACATGGAGAGGGGCGGCATTTAATTAGCGTCTGACGCCGCGAGGCGCTGACGAATACCCCTTCGGCTGCCGGGCCGCGCTCATCCCTGGCGCGGCCCCTGGGGAGCGGGGCTCCGGGGCGACTCGGGGCCCCGGCCCTCCAGTTCCGCCGGCGGGGCTGACAAAAAGAGGCCGGAGGAAATATGGGAAATTATATCGGCAGGGGTTAATCATAATACCCCTCGTCGGCTGGTCGTTCTGTAAGGCGATAACGGTGCAGCACGCCTATATCGATGCGGACTTGACGGATTTTCCCTACATCGTTTTCATCGATGCCGATACAGACATCGGGGCTCATGCGCTTGCGACCGGATACGATATTCGATTCACGGCGGCGGATGGAGTGACCCTGCTTTCCTATGAGCGGCGTTCTTTTACTATTGCGGTAGGAGCGGCCACGGGCCGGTTCGTCGTTAAAATAGCCGCGCATACGGCGGGCGGAGATATCATCTATATCCATTATGGGAAGGCCGGGGCAAGCGACGGAGCCGACGCGCCGAATGCCTATGATGCGGATTTCAAACGCGTCTGGGCGCTCAATGAATCATATTCAACGGCAGGCAAAAACTACAAAGATAGAAAGGGCGTCGGCAATTGCACCCTGACTGACGCGGACGGGGACTCGGCGCAGGGGGCGGGCCCGATCGACAAGGCCGTTGACCTGAATGGCGACGCGGATTTCCTGACCGACGCCGATCATCCCGACCACGACCCCGGCGGGGCGATGACGATAGAAGTGTGGTACAACCCGTCATGCATCCACGCCAAACCATTAATTAGGCATACTAGCGATACAAGTCTAACTTTAGGGTGGGCAATATATTCCTGGGATGCTGTGCTTGCTAATAGATTTATGCTTCGCTTTGGAATTACAACAGCATCTGGAACAACGATAATTACAGATCCGAATTTATCTAGTCAGGCTAATTGGCATTATGGCGTGGGGACATTTGATAAATCTCTTGCTTCCAATAGATTAAATCTTTATAGGAATGGGAATGTTGTTAAATCGGCAAATGGATATAACGAAAATATAGATGCCGTTGCTAATGGCATTATTTTAGGCACGTTTGCCTGGGGAAAATATGATGGTCTCATAGCCGATGTCCGTTATTCCACCTCTGCCCGCTCCGCCGCTTGGATAAAATTCACCTACCGTAATATCACCGAAACCGACCACGAGCAGACCTGGGGGGCGGAGGAAGCGGCTCCTACCGGCCCGTCAATCGCCGTCGTTCAACATCACTTGAGAATGATGAGGGGGGCATAAATGCAGTTCCTTCGCCAAGGCACAGTAGCGGTTATCAACTTCGGCCCCTTCCTAGATAAGGCCGACGGCGTGACTTTGGAGACCGGCGCGGGAATCATCACTTCCATTGACCATGCCACGACCGGAATTATGCTCTCCAAGAATGGGGGAACTCTGGCCGTCCGCGAGCAGGGGGCGAACTTTGTGGCCTCAGTCTATGACGCCCACGGATTCTATAAAGTTTCCTTGAGCGCAGTCGATACCGGGACGCTCGGGCGGCTCCTGGTTGTGCACTCGGAACCGGCAACCTATCTCGAAGTTTGGCCGGAGTTCATGGTCGTTTCCCAGGCCACCTGGGATGCCATGTTCGGAACTTCTCTCGCGGGCTCTATTGCGGACGCAGTCTGGGACGAGACGGTATCCCCAGCGGTGCATAATGCGGCCGGAGTTGCCGGGGACAGGCTTCTCAAGAGCGGATACATCGTCAAGGACGAGGGGCTGTGCGCCGGAGGATCGGCGCAGACAATCACCCTCGGCGCATCCGCAAGCGCCGTGCCCAACATATATTGCCAAGACCTCGTCAGCATTGTCTACGGCACGGGCATTGGCCAATCCCGGCTTATCGTCGGATATACCGCGGGAAAGGTTGCGATCATTGACCGGCCATGGGACATAGACCCTATCGCCGCAGACAGTTATTATCAAATCACGGCGTTCACGGGGCTCATGTTCGCGACCACCGGGACGGCGGTCTCCGCAACCCCGAGCACGATCACCCTCGCGGCATCGGCGCTTGGCGTCGCCAACAGCTACGTCGGGTGCGCCATCTATATCTCGTCGGGAATCGGCATGGGACAGACGCGGCTCATCACCGGCTATACTCCCGGACGGATCGCCACGGTGTCTCCGGACTGGGACACAACGCCGGACTTCACGAGCGCGTACAAGGTGCTCCCCATCGGCCGGGCTATCGTCGAGAGTATGGCCGCGAACGCCATCAGCGCCGCCGCCCTGTCGATCGCCGCCATCGCGAAAATTCAGGCCGGTCTCGCGACGCTCGGGACCGGGCCCGTTGCCAAGGACTATGCCGTGACGGATGCGATAACCGGACTTCCCATCGCCGACGTGCTCGTTTGGATCACGACGGACATCGGCGGGGTGAATGTCATCTGTTCCGGGAGAACCAACGCGCTCGGCATCGTGACGTTCCGGCCTGACGTGCCCGTGGGGACGACGCTCTATGTCTGGCGGCACAAGACGGGAGAAAATTTCATCGACCCTGATACAGAGGTGCTGTGATGACAACTCCCTGGACGGGAACGGGGACGCCGACGATAGGCGCTTGGCCTGCCGGGAACTACATAAGCGCCAGCGACGTCATCTGGCCTTCGGGCTTGACGTCCGCTGACCAGGCCGCGATTATCGCCCTTGTCGAGGATCTCATCGACCGGGTGACCGGCTGCCACTGGTACCCGAAGCCGTTCGACCTGCGGCTGAACGGCAACAACTCCGACCGGCTCGTCCTCCCTCTCTGCCAGAACATCCTGAGCGTCTCCGGCGTCTGGCTCTGCGGCATAGAAGTGCCGACCTGCTACTACTCCTTCGACCATAACTCCGTCTACCTGAACTGCGAGTCGGGCGGCCTGGGCGACGCCGAGTTCGACTACTTCATGCGGCGCGTCGCGCAGCAGGGCGCGCTCTTCCCGCACGGCCTGAACAACGTGCGCATCGTAGGCACATACGGCCAGGCCGTCCCGGCCGGCATCAAGGCGGCGGCCATCATCCTCTGCCAGTGGAAGAACGGGGCGGTCGCCTATACGACGACCTACGACTCAGAGACCATCGGCCGCTACTCCTATAAGCTCGCCGCCGGCCAGCCGATCCTCACCGGCTGCAAGGAGGCCGATGATATCCTCCGCTTGTTCAAACGCGGCAAGCCGATCATGATGGCGCCATGAACGGCATGGAGACCGCCCAGCCCGAGCCCGCCCCCAGGGCGCTCGTCCTCCGCAACCGCTTCCTCAACGAGGTGCTCCCCGACGGCTCCTGGCGCGGCCACCCGTGCGTCGTCGTCGGCGGGGGCCCGTCGTACGAGACCTTCGACTGCGCGCGGCTCCGGGGCTGGCGCACGATCGGCATCAACCGCGCCTTCGAGCGCTTCGAGCCGACCGTCCTGTTCTCGATGGACGAGCGCTACTACCGCTGGGTCGTCTCCGGGATGTACGACGCCATGGCCGACGGCGCCGGCGCGGCCGCGAAGTTCGCGGCCTTCCGGGGCTACAAGGCGTGGCTCATGACGCGCGGCGGCTCGTTCCCGGAGGACGTGTTCGTGCTGCCCGCATACCGCAACTACGAGACCGCTCTGCAGGCGTTCGTCTGGTCGTCGGAGGAGGGCATCGGGAGCGGGAACAACTCCGGCTACGGAGCGCTCCAGCTCGCCGTCGTGCTCGGCGCGAACCCCATCTACCTGGTCGGCTTCGACATGAGGCACCGCGGCGCGAAGACGCACGGCCACTCCGGCCACCCGATCCCGCAGCAGGCCTACCAGGTCGAGCACATGCGGACGTTCTTCGAGCGCGCGGCGCCGGCGATAAAGGCGCGCGGCTTCCGCGTCGTCAACCTGTGCGCCGACTCGGCGCTCCGTTGCTTCGAGTTTGGCGACCCGGAGGAGGTATTCCGGTGAAGATCGCCATCATCAGCCGTACACCGCTCGATGGCTCGCCCTGGGAACTGCTCAAGGCGCTGCGCCGCTACACGTCGGTCGAGGCGTGGCTTGTTGACATGGTCGACGCCGAAGATAGGCGCTGGCTTCTCGAGGCCGATGTCGTACATCTCTTTGACGAGGCAGGGCCCGAGGTTTCGGGCCTTATCGAAGGGAAGCCGGTCATCGTTCAGTCTGGCCGGTCGCTCCCCGACATCATCGATCCCGACGAGTACCGGCCGCGCCGGCGGGCGGGGCGTTCCGTGACAATCGCTTCCGATCTCGCCGGAATCGACTATGAGCGCCGGCTGGACTTGATTGCCGAGGCAGACGTCCTTGTCGACGACCTCGTGGAAGGAAGTTGGACTCGGGCTTCGCTGGAGGGCGCGTGCTTCGGCTGCGCCGTCGTCAACGCATCCGGCCTCTACCCGTTCGTCCACGCCACGCCCGAGACGCTCGAGGAGCGGCTCTTGGAGCTCGTCGAGAACAAAGCCATGCTACGCATCGCCCAGGAGGAGGCGCGGCTCTGGGCGCTCCAAAAACAGCACGCCATCGACGGCGTCAAGGAATACGAAAAGGCGTACAGGGAGGCGCTCGGGCGATGATAACCGTCATTACGGCTACCGGCGACCGGCCCCTGGCCTTCGCGCTCTGCCAGCACTGGATGAGAAACCAGACGGTGCAGCCGAACCAGTGGGTCGTCATCGACGACGGGAAAGTCCCGACCGACCCCATGGTGCGCATGCAATACGTACGGCGGGAACCGCAGCCGAACGACCCGAGCCCCACCCTCATCCTTAATCTAAAAACGGCCTTCCCCTTGGTCATGGGCGACAAGGTCATCATAGTGGAGGACGACGAGTATTATTCGCCGGGGTACGTCGAGGAGATGTCGCGACAGCTCGACCAGCACGAGATCGTCGGCATCATGATGTCCAAGTATTATCACCTGCCCTCCGGGGGGTATTGCGTCCACCCGAACACCCGGCATGCCTCGCTTTGCGCGACTGCCTTCCGGAGTTCGTTCCTGCCGGAAGTCAAGGAAATTCTGAATGTGTGCGAGAGGGAGAACTACCAATATCTGGACATGAGGATGTGGCCGAGAACCGGGCCCCGGGGATATCTTTTCGCCGACACGGCCAAGACCCTATACGTGGGGATTAAGGGGATGCCTGGACGGAGCGGTATTTGCAAGGGCCATGACGCGGCCTTTTACATCAGGAGCAGCAAGGACACGGCTGACAGGGAGACGCTCAGGAAATGGGCGCCCGAAGGCTTCCGGGTCTATCAGGACGTCCTGAGCGGAGTATTGACGGCGGAGAACTACCGGGCCTACTTCAAGTGATGAGCGGATAAGATGGACATAAGAAACGTGACCGGCGTTACCGTCGTCCACAACACGAAGGCCGTCTTCGAGCTGGCCTATACATCGGTCCGCAAGTTCCACCCCGACATGACGATCGTCGTCGTCGACGGCTCTGATCGCGGCGACCCGTGCGCGGCCTACGTGGCGAGCCTGGCCTCGGCCGTGACGACCGTCGTCGTGCCCGGCCACAACATCGGCCATGGCCGGGGCATGTGCCTCGGGATCTCGATGGTCGCGACGCGCTACACGCTCATCTTCGATTCCGATATCGAGATGCTGAAGTCGCCCATCCAGGAGATGCTCGACATGATGGAGGACGACACGTTCGGCGTCGGCTACATCGAGGAGAAGACCGCCTTCGACGGCTTCGAGTGGGGGGTGCGCCCGCAGCACCGGATCCAAGGCTGGATGCGGTACCTGCACCCGTTCTTCCAGCTCATCGATGTCGGCAACTACCGGAAGTACCACCCCTACGTCCACCACGGGGCGCCCTGCTACTTGACGATGTTCGACATTCACAAGCGCGGCCTCTCGGCGAAAATTCTGAAGCAGTTCCCCGGCCTCGGGCACTCGAGCGGCAAGGGCTGGAACTGGGCCGGCATCCCGCGCGAGCACGTCCGGCACAACACGCGCGGAACGCGCGACGTCCGGATCAGCCGGCACCAGCCGGAGATCGAGGGCCAATGGGAGACCAACAGGGGGCAAGTATGAATCTTGAGAAGTTCGACAGGCTTATGTCGGCGTCCGGGGGACGGCTCGGCCAGGAGCCGGAGGAATGGCGGCTGCTGCTCGAGTTCGCGGACGCCTACTTCAAGGCCCGCGGCGTAGGGGCTCTCTTTGCGCCGGTCGTTGTCGAGATCGGCGTCATGCACAATGCCCAAAAACCTTTCTGGACGGAACTCCTGGGCGCCGACCATATCGGCATCGACATCGCCGGCGGCGCCGATATCATAGGAGACTCGCGTTCGCCGGCCACGGTCGCCGCGCTCAAGGCGCATCTGGCGGGGCGACCCATCGACCTTCTTTTCATCGACGGCGATCACCTCTACCACGCGGTCAAAGCCGACTTCGAGAACTACGGGCCGCTGACCCGGCACATCATCGCGCTCCACGATATAAGCCACGTCTGGAACCCGGCGATCCCGGAGGAGACGATGCGCTTCTGGAAAGAGGTCGTTGTAAGCGACTGTGCGAACGCCCATATCGCGATCGAGCGCCACAATGCGGCGACGACGGGCATCACGGCCGGCCGGCAGATGGGGATCGGCCTGGTCATCAAGCCCGACGAGGGACGGTAGCCATGGACCTCGACAGGTTCAACTCCCTGATGAGCGGCTTCCAGCGCAAGGAGCTCGGCCAGGATCCCTACGAGTGGCGGTGCTTCCTGGAGTTCTCGGCGGCCTACTTCGCAAACCGGACGATCTTCCGGCCGCTGGTCGTGGAGATCGGCGTCTGGAACGGCCTGCAACGCCGGTTCTACGAGAAACTCCTGAACGCCGAATACATCGGCATCGACAACCTCAAGCCGTTCGCGCCGGTGACGGTGCCGGGCTGCTCGGCGCCCGACATCGTCGGCGACTCCCATGACCCGGCAACCATGGCGAAGCTGAAGGATAGGCTCGCCGGCCGGATGGTCGACCTCCTGTTCATCGATGGCGACCACTCCTATGCTAGCGTCCGGGCCGACTATGAGCTTTATGCCCCGCTCGCGAGACACCTCATCGCCTTCCACGACATCTTCGGCACCGTGGGCGTCATCCAGTTCTGGAACGAGCTCGTCGCCGGAGAACACGAGCGGCCGTTCGCCATTTTCAGGCGTGACAGTTCCGCCGACTGGATCCTTCAGATGGGGATCGGCGTCCAGCTCCGGGAGGGATGAAATGCCGTTCGTGACTATCCTGACGCGCGTCCATCCGGCACGGCCGCGCTGCCTGGCGCGGAACGTGGCGTCCGTCCAGGCGCAGACCGACCAGGACCTCCAGCACCTGCTTCTCCGGCCAGAGATCGAGCCGCACGACGTCATCAAGGTCGGCCCGCTCATCCACCTCGCGGCTCCGCGGGTCGAGGGCCGCTACGTCATGCAGCTCCCCGACGACGACCGCTTCTGCTCGCCGGGCTTCGTCCGCGACCTGAAGGCCGCGGTGGGCCCGGGCGAGGACGCCGACATGGTCATCTTCCGCATGGAGCACGGTGCCGGACCGCTCCCTCCGGACGACAAGTGGAGGATCCGTGCCGTTGAGCCCGGCTGCATCGCCGGGCAGAACGTCATCGTCAAGCGTGCCATTTATGCCGAGGCCTCGCGCGAATGGCTGCGCCCGATCTACGAGGCTGATTTTTATTACATCAAGGCCGCCCTTGCGCTGAGCCGAAAGGTCGTCTGGTGGGACTACGTGGGGATAGCGAGCCAGGGGATGGACGGCTGCAGCGCTGGGAGGCCGGAAAGCCTCATCGAGCTGAAACCAGAGGTCGAGAGATGACCATGCGCCCGGTCAAGCACGACGCCTGCCGCGTCTGCGGCTCGAGCCCGCTGACGCCCGTCGTCGATCTCGGCCCGCAGTACCTCCAGGGGTCGTTCGTGAAGCCGGGAAGGAAGCGGCCGTCATCCCGGCGGATACCGACGTCGCTCGTGCGCTGCGACTCGCGGCGGGATCCGGGGGCCTGCGGACTGCTCCAGTCCGAGTATACCGTCCCTCCGGAGGCGCTCTATGCGACCTACTGGTATCGATCCGGCACGAACAGGACGATGCGGCTACACCTCGCCCTCCTCGTCGGAAAGGCGCTCGAGCTAATCGGCGACAGGCGCGCGGCCCGCGTTCTGGACATAGGCTGCAACGACGGCACGCTTCTCCATTACTACCCGAAACGGTTCAAGCGATTCGGCGTCGACCCGTGCGATATCGCCGGTGAGGTCAAGTCATCAGCCACTATCGTCCGCGACTTCTTCCCCTCGGAGGAGCTTGATAGGCTGACGGGCGGCCAGCCGTTCGACGTCATCACCTCCATCGCCATGTTCTACGACCTCGAGGATCCGGTCGCCTTCGCCAAGGCGGTCAGGCGGTCGCTGGCCGACGACGGCGTCTGGCTGTTCGAGGTCTCCTACATGCCGACCATGCTCGCGAACACCGGCTACGACACGATCTGCCACGAGCACATCGAGTACTACAGCCTCGCCGTCATCGAGAATATCCTGGCCCGCACGGGGATGAAGGTGGTCGCGGCCGAGCTCAACGACACGAATGGAGGCAGCCTGTTCTGCGCGGCGACGCGTTATGGGAACTCCTCGCATGACCGGCCCGAACGCCAGTCGGCCATCTGCCGGCTGCGGAAGAGAGAACTCGGTCTCCGGCTCGACACGGCTGCGCCCTACAGCGCTTTCCGGCGACGGGTTCACGCCCACCGGACGAAGCTCCGGCGGCTCCTGGAGCGGCTGAAGGCGCGGGGCGCGACGATCCACGCCTACGGCGCCTCGACCAAGGGAAACACGCTCCTGCAGTGGTGCGGCATCGACCGTACGATCGTCGACTGCGCGGCCGACCGAAACCCCGAGAAGTGGGGCGCCCGGACGCTCGGCTCCGGCATCCCCATCGTCAGCGAGAAACGCTCGCGGGCCCTGGCGCCAGACTACTACCTGATCCTGCCCTGGCACTTCAAGCGGGAGTTCCTGGAGCGCGAGCGCGCCGCGCTCGAGGCCGGCACCGGCTTCATCTTTCCCCTCCCGGAAATCGACGTGGTCCGGGCGGGCGGCCGCCACCGGCGGCGGGAGAAACTCGCCGGCAATTCTATCAGGGGGTAAAAAATGACACCGAATTTTTCGGGAATCGACGAAGGCTTGGCCGTCATGGTGGACATCACCGACTCCATGTTCGACGGTATCCGGGCTGAACTCATGAGGTGCCTGAAAAACGGGAAGTTCCGGGATTCGCTGTACAAATTCCTGCACCTTCCGCCCGTCACGCAGAACGTGCCGCTCCACTACTGCCGGACGCACGGCAGACTGGAAAACGGGATGCGCCGCTTCTGGGCCGCCAATGAGCTCGCCAGGCCGGCGCTGCCGGTCGAGGTCTGGGACTGCTGCCTCTCCGAGGTCGACGCCAGGCGCAAGGCGAAGGCCGTTAGGACGGCATGGAAGGCGCAGCCAAAAATGGAGAAAAAGGCCCAGGGTGAGCCGGACGGCCAGGGCATGGGGAAACCTACGGAAAGCGAGCCCAGGCGCCCCTAAACGCGCCTGGCGCATATTGGGGGCATATCCAGGAGGCAATCATGGCTCAAGGGCTTGAACGGAGCGGGCTGGTGATGGTTTTCGGGGCCTGGGACGATCTCGGCCCTAGCGACGTGGAGTTTCTGGAGCGGGCGCGGACGTTCGGCACGCGGCTCGCCGTCGGCGTCCTGGCGAACGACCTCTGTGGGGCGAAGCATCCGCTTGCAGCGCGCATGGTCGTGCTCTCGGCACTGCGCGCGGTCGACCAGGTGGTGCCGGTCTGGTCGGCGGATTTCGATTCGTACTTGGAGGCGCACGAGGCCGGCGTAGTCGTTGTGAGCCTGGTCGACGCCGCGCTTGACGGCTACAAGAAGGCGCTGGCCTACGCGGAGATCGAGGGCCTGCTGGCCGTTGTACTGCCGGGCCTCCCGTTGTGACGACCATAAGCGGCGCGTACGGCTTGACATCGAAGGCGATTGCGCATATTACTTCTATCAGGGCCGCACAAGCGGGCGCGGCAGCCGGGTGGACAGAGAGGAACATGAACGCCCTGGCCGCTGCCCGCACTTCAAACAGCTACATCTCCATCAATCATCAATCCGCCGACCGGCGGAAAAAATAGGCGACGACTATGCCAGGTTATCCGTGGTTCGATCCGAAAAAATATAAGGGCGAGAAGGGCGATCCCATCAGCATTCCGCCCGAGGGGTTCTGCAAAATTGAGAACCTCTACGTCGACCCCAATACCGGAAAGCTCGTCGTCGTCTTCGACGACAAGCCCATTGAAAAATAGGAGGACACCATGGCCATGCAATCCATGACTCTCGACCCGAACGCGGGGGATTATAGCCCCGATGAGATTGTCGCGATGGTCAACGCCGCCTCGGCCCAGATTACCAGAACCGACTCCGTTGCGCCCGCGGCCAGGCCGCTCGGCTCGAAGGAGGTCGCCGCCGCGAACATCGCCGACGGGACCGTCACGAACGCCCAGGTCGCGGCCGGCGCCGCGAAAGCGAACCTCGACGCGATGACCGACGTGACTCGGGGCTACATCAAGACGGCCCCGGTGACCGGCCAGTTTAAGGTCATCAGCATCGAACGCGACGCGACCGGCAAACTGAAGAGCGACTACGACGACGTCGCCGTCACCTAGGCGAGCATGGCCCTCCAAGCCGAGACGCTCGCCCATGCCGCGCTCGTAGGCGGCGGGCAGACCGCTCTGCACGGGCACGCCGGAGATGGGTCGACGCCTGACGTCCACTACTTCCGGCACGCGGGACTGACGACTTACGAGACGTGGTTCACGTCGCCGAAGGCGGGGACGGCCTTGGCCGGGTCGGCGCTCACGGCGAACCGCCTCTACGCCATGCCGTTCGTCTGCCCGAAGGGCTGCACGGCAGACCAGATCGCGGTCTACGTCTCGACGCTCCTGGCCGGGGCCGCGAGGCTCGGCATCTACGCCGACAACGGCAACTGCTATCCGGGCTCGCGCGTCATCGACGCCGGGACGATCGACACCGGCACGGCGGGGGCGAAGAAGCTGACCATCTCGCAGGCGCTCGCCGCGGGAAGCCTCTACTGGCTCGTCTACGTCGGCAATGCGGCGGCCTCCATCTACTGCATCCCGGTCGCCGGCGTCGTCAACGTGCTCGGCCACTCGAGCGCCCTGGGGACGGCCCAGAATGCCGGGCTCTATGCGGCCTTCACCTACGCCGCGCTGCCCGGGACGTTCCCGGCCTCGCCGACGATGATAACGGCCGCGCCGATCCCGGCGATCTTTCTGAGGCTCTCGAGCTGATGAGCTACGCCTCGCTCCTCATCCACAAGTGCACCCGCATCCGGCGGACGCCCATCGACAAATGGGGCAACTACGCAGAGACGGCGACGCCGGATATCGCCTGCCGCATCGAGCACGGAACGCGCATGGTGCGCGACTTCAAGGGCGAGGAGGTGCTGTCCTCGGCGCGGATATTCTTTCTCTCCAGCGAGGACCTCGAGCCGACCGACCGGCTGCGCTTCCAGGACGGCAATGACACGCGCAACCACGGCATCCTGCGCATCGAGCGGCAGTCGGACTCGGCGAATCTTCATCACATCGAGGTCAGCGTCGATTGATGGGCGTCAAAGGCGGGCTCGAGATGAATACGGCGGACTTCGATATCCGCTTCCCCGCCGTGCGCAAGGAGATCCAAGGGCTCACGGGCCGGGCCGCGATGAGGGTCGGCTCCATCGTCATCCGCGATTCCATCAAGGAAGAGCCGCGCGCGCCGCACCTCACGGGCGCGCTCAAGCGGAGCAAAGCCATCCTCAAGTGGCAGGATGACGAGCGGGCGACCGAGGTGAGGGTCGGTTTCCAGATCGAGTACGCCGCTTACCAGCACGAAGGGCTCAGCATGGCGGGCGTCCCGCTGAAGTACAAGAAGCCAGGCTCCGGGGCGAAGTTCATGTCGACTAAGCTGGTCCGGAACGCCGACAGGTACCGCCGCTACATGGCCGACTTTATCGCGACGAAGGGGACGGCCACGCCGCCCGGCGGGACGGAGGACTGACGATGCCCCTCCAGGAGATCGCCCAGTACATCGAAAACAGCACGGCCTGGATGCTCGGCGTCAACATGTTCGCTGGCTTCCTTCCCGAGAAGCTCCAGGGCGGAGGCCCGCCGCCGGAGCGCTGCGTCGTGCTGCTCGAGCGGACGCCGGGCGCCGTCGTCGGCGAGCTCCCCGACCGCATCGATAAGGAAGTCCAGGTCTGGAACCGGGCGGGCTCGGTCGGCGGAATCTGGGGCTACTGGACGGCCCGCGACGACGCCTACGGCATCTACTGGTTGCTTCATGGTGACGCCGGGCGCCATCTTCCGATCCTCACGAGCAGCGAGGAATACTTCTGCGGCTCCATCACGGCCGTCGCCACGCCGGCGCCGATCGCGTCGCCGAACGAGCGGGGCCTCTTCGAGTTCTCAACGAACTACATCTTCAAGATATTGCGGCCGAACTTCACGTGGAGGTTCGGGCCGTAAGCGCATAGGCGCAAGGAGGAAAAAATGCCTATGTTCCCCTTCCACGACATCACGCCCGCGTCGATGATCTACGACTACGGCGTATTCTCGGGCGCCGCGAATCTGGAGTTGGCGCCCTACCTGGGATCCATCGACTTCAAGGCCCAGCGGAACACGGCCAAGGTCTTCGAGGAATGGTACGGCGACGCGGCCGTCGACGAGGTCCACACCGGAATGGTCGTCGAGGCCTCTATCCCCATGGTGCGCTCGACGCTGGCCCAGCTCGCCGCCGTGACTCCCGGCGCGGTGCTCATCGGCAACGTGCTGACCGTCTCGAACAAGTGCGGCTCGGCGATGTACGCCGATGCCGTCCAACTCGCTATCCGGCCGGTAGTCGACCTGGTGCCGTCGCCCACGCACGCCGAGTGGATCCTCATCTACAAGGTGTATCCGGTCGTCGCCGCCGAGCTCAAGTACAGCCGTTCTGACCAGAGGGTCTACCTCGTGAAGTTCGCCATCTTCCCGAACCAGGACTCCGGCCACGAGGGCGAGTTCTACCAGATCGGGTTGGTCTAACATGAGCGAAGAAAAGCTCGGCAAGATTATTATCATCCCGCCGGCGCACCCGCTAGTGGAGTTCGAATTCCGCGGCAAGATTTACCGCGCAGAGCGGATGACGCGGGCGAGGGCCGTGGAGTACCAGGCGTTAGCCGAGAGGATGAGGGCCGGGGAGGTGACGGCCGTATTCGACGCCGCCGCCTTCCTCCTGGCCGGCGAGGGGCAGGAGGTCCCGGCCGACATGGTTCTGGAGGAGGCCCAGGCGCTCATCGAGCAGGTCAGCATACGGCTTTTCCGCTTCGGCGGAGGGGCGACGGGAGAGGGAAAAAAAGGCTCGGGGCCTGGGCCGACCGGCTCTCCCGCATAGCGCGGAACTTCCCGGGGTGCTTCCGGGCCCAGGACCTGGAGGCGATGGACCTGCGGGACATCGACCTCCTGGACCTCGTGGCGCAGCGCAACGAGGCGCAGGCCCAGCTGCTCGTGACGACGGTGCCGAGGACTGCCAACGCCTCGACGCAGGAGTTCTCGGAGTTCGCCGACCCGCTGCGCATGGAGATACAGCTTCTCGGGGCTGAGCTCGCTGGTGAGTTCGACCCGGCAGCGCTGAGGGGCAAGGGAGAATAGAACGATGGACATGGGCGGCTTCTTCGCCGGCTCCATCTTCACGAAGCTGGTGCTGGACAAGTCCGGCTGGAACTCCGCGATGGCGGAGACGAAGACGCAGGCCGACGGCATGGCCAAGGGTCCGCTCGCTGGCCTGGGCACGGCCTTCGGCGGGGTCGGGACGATGGCCGCCGGGGCCGGCCTGGCCATCGTCGGGGCCATGGCCGCCGCCGTCAAGCAGACGGCCGACTACGGCGACAAGCTCTGGGAGCTGCACCTCAAGACGGGCGTCTCCGTCGAGACGCTTTCCGGCCTCAAGCTGGCCGCCGAGGAAAGCGGCACGTCGATTGATGGCCTGGCAACCGGCTTCAAGAAGCTCGGGATGGGGATGGACGACGCCCAGAAGGGGACGGGTAAGGCGGGCGACGCGTTCCGGGCACTCAAGATAGACATCAAGGACAGCCAGGGCGGCCTCCGCGACATGGACGATGTCATGCTCGACGTCGCCGACCGTTTCTCGAAGATGGAGGATGGCGCAGGGAAGGTCGCGCTGGCCATCGACCTCTTCGGGAGGAGCGGCATGGAGCTCATCCCGTTCCTCAACGAGGGGCGCGACGGCCTCGAGAAGCTGACCGCCAAGGCCAAGGAGCTCGGCCTGGTCATCGACGAAGAGACGGCCGCAGCCGGCGACAAATTCAACGACACGCTCACGGAGCTGAAGGGGGCCGTACAGGGCGTGACGATGGAGCTCGGCAAGGCGCTCATGCCGCTCTTCACGGCCGTCGCCGAGAAGCTCGTCGACGTCGTGGCCGGGGTCCGCAAGTGGCTTGAGCAGAACCCCTGGCTCATCGAGAGCGTCAAGGAGCTCGCCGGGCAGGTTTTCACGCTGGCCGAGAACCTCATCAAGCTCTCCGCGAACGCCCTCATGCTCATCTCCCAGTTGCCGGACCTCCTCAAGGAGTTAACCGGCCTGGACATCAAGATGACCGACCTCACGGCCGGAGGGCTCCCGTTCCTGAACTTCCTGCTCGACGGCGCGAGCGACGCCGACAAAATGGGCGCCTCCGTAAGGCTCATGGCCGGCGATTGTTCGCAGGCCGGTTTGGCGATGGGCGGAGCAGGCGAAGCCGGGACCGCACTCTGGAAATCTATATCCGATACCCTGACGCCGCTGATCCTGACGACGAAGCAAATGGAGGGCTATGAGCAAATTCTAAGAACACTAATCGGGACCACGAAGAAGTTTCTCGTCGACCTCCCGATCGAGATAGAGGGCCTGACCGATCTGGAGGCGATGGCCAAGAAGCTCGGCCTCACGCTCCGTACCGACGTCAACACGCAGATCAAAGAGGCGGAGGACGCGCTAGTCGCGCTGCATAAGGCACACCAGGACACGCCGGCCGCCGTCCAGGCACTCACGGAAAAGATTCTGAAGCTCAAAACCATGCTGGTCGACACGAACGACCCGATGGTAGCTATGTCGCTCCACCTCGATGAGCTCAAGCTGCGCTGGGCGAAATACGGATCGGAGCTTCCGGCCAAGGAACAATACGACCTGAATGAGCAGATAAAAAACGCCGAATTCGCGATGATGGGGATGAGCCGGGAGACGCTGACACTCAGCTCGCAATATCTCCCGGACCTGACGCATGAATTCAGTTCGGAGGCGGTCGTCATCAAGACCTGGTATGACGAGGTCACGCGCGCTACCACCAAGATAAAAGAAATCCCGGACTTGCTTCTGGAGGGGCGGAAAGCGGCTTGGGAATTTACCCACGTTCCGCTCGATGGCTACCTGCGCGATGTAGGCGATGCGGCAGGCGGGAGCCGCGATGAGATGGCCGACCTCATCGCCATAATGGAAGAGGCGTTCACTTTTGATGATGCGGCAAGAATCAAGACGATAACGACACTCCTTCAGGATTACGGCGACACTATGCCGATCCGCCAGCAGCAGGCGCTCCGGGAGGAGATGGCGATGCTGAAGCTGGGCGACTATGCCCAGGAATGGATGAACCTCCGCGATAACGTTGCCGGATCGATTGGCGGGATCGCATCAGACTGTCTTGCCCTGCCGACGAGTGTAAAGAATAGCCTGGATTCGCTCCCGCCGCTTATCGGAAAATCCATCGAGGGCATCTATGACGCCTTCAAGACGATGGTTGGCGAACTGATTACGAAGTGGGTGAAGAATTTCTTGCTCGACGCTCTTGTCGGCCAAACGGCGAGCGCCGCGGCCAAGGCCACAAAGAGCCTGGTCGGCATCGGCGAGACGGTCATGAAGACGACGGGCGATGTCGCGGGAGGCGCGGCGAAGGTCGCCACCGGGGCCATCGCCGGCGCCGCGACGAGCGTGGTTAACACGATTTCCGGCGTTGTGACGGCCGTTGCTTCTGTCTTGGCTCTATTCAAAAAGGATAGCAATACGGACATCACCTACTGGCTGAAATTCATTACCGATTCCTCCCGCCAAACCGCCGACTGGCTGAGAATTTCTTATATGGGCTACGTCGAGTCATGGGACGGCGTCTTCGAATCCATCCGTTATTGCGTCTACGAGCTCCACGGCCGGCTCGTCGAGACGCGGGATGCCGTCTCCTACTGGGGCCAGGCGATCGTCGACGCCATCAAGGGCGTCACGCACATGCAGGGCGGCGGCTACGTGCCGCGCACGATGCTGGCCGTAGTCCACGCCGGCGAGAGGGTGCTGCCGGCGTCGCCGATTCTCGGGTCGCACTTCGCCTCGTCCTCGCCGGCCTCCGCGCAGGAGCAGCGGCCCATCCAAATCTTTTTCGAGGGCGAGCCGCTCGACCTCAAACTCAGCGGCGGTATCCGCCGAGCGTTAGTTCGCCTGACCCCGCAGCTCTCTAAAAACGAACAAGTCCTGTTCCATGCCCGGTCATGGGGGCGGAGGTTCTGACTATGGGACACACGCGCTTCTTCTACGATAACGCCTGGCCGCTCTGCGCGCTGACGGCCTCGGACGAGGCGTTCGGCTGGCCGGTCGAGAATACGCAGCACCGCTGGACGTCACGCACTTGGCGGACGACGGGCGCCGCGGCGATTGCCTGGGCGGAGGGCGACGTCTCGGGCGCGCTGCCTGCCGGCCTGCTCCCCCAGGCGCTCATCGTCTGGTACGCGAACGTCTCGGCCGCCGCCGTCCTCACCCTCGCCTCCTACAATGCGGGCCACGCGCTCCAGTGGTCGCAGGGCGTGCCGCTCGGCTCGAACCCGAACGCGCTCATCTACGCGGCGCTCGCCCCACCCTCGGCGCAGCCCGTCTGGCGCCTGACCATCGACGAGGCGGCTGCCCCGTCCGGCTGGGCCTACCACGACGTCGGCAAGCTGTTCCTCGGATCGTGCTTCCAGCCGGCGCGCGACTTCGCGCCCGGCCGCGGGCGCCTCCCGCAAGACCCGACCGTCCGCAAGTACTCGGAGGGCGGGCAGATCTCGACCGTCCGGCGGCAGAAGTACCAGACGCGCAACTACAAGTTCATGGCCGTCGACGGCCCGGACGCGGACCTCTTCGAGGCGTTCTACGAGGCCGTCGGCCTGGGCGGCCGCTTCTGGTTCTGCGAGGACTACCGCGAGCCGTCGCCGCGCAACTTCTTCTACTGCCAGCTCAACCGCTACGAATGGGGCCACTTCGCCGGCCACGGCCGGCTCGACATCGAGCACCGCGAGAAGTGGGACCTCTCCATAGACATCGAGACGCTGAGGTGAGGCCGTGACGTTCGAGGAATTCGCCGCGCTCCCCGACGCCGAGAAGCTCCTCGTCGTCGAGTTCCAGCCGCGCAAGGAGCTGGAGCGCGAGGCCTGGACGCAGGAATACCGGCCGTGGCTCACGGGATGGGCCTATCGGAAGCGCATCCTCGTCCAGAACGCCTATGTCATCGCCGACCTCACCGACTTCCCGCTCTACGTGCCGATCAAGGCAGACGCCGACATCGGCGCCCTCGCGCTCGCCTCCGGCTTCGACATCCGCTTCACGGAGGCCGACGGCAAGACGCTGCTCAAGTACGAGCGCGAGGCCTGGGCCGTCGCCGGCGGCCTGGCCACGGCCGACTTCTGGACTAAGGTGCCGACGATCCTGATGGCCGGCGGCACGTACATCTACGTCTATTTCGGCAAGGCCGGGGCGCCGGACGGCGCCGACGTGCCGAACACCTGGGAGGCGAATTTCCACGCCGTCTTCCACCTCAAGGACGACCCGAACACCTCGACTGTTCAGGACAGCACAGCGAATAACTTGGACGGCACGAAGAAGGGCGCCAACGAGCCGCTGGAGGTGAACGCCGTCGTCGCTAAGGGCCAGGACTTCGACGGCGCGGACGACTATATCAACACACCCGCGACGACCTTGCCTGCAAACATAACATTCGAGACTTTCGCGAAACCGGATAGCTTCCTCCCCTATGGTCATGGACTTATCTCGAATTGGAAATATAATGCGCCAGCGAATGGCCTCTGCTTTCGAATAACCGGGACGCATCAAGTCAGCATCGCCTGGGGGACAGGGGCCGGAGTCGGCGTCGGCTATAATTTTACAACGTCGGCGACCTTTATCGTGGGAAACATATACCACGTTGCCGTCGCCTACGATGGAACGAATCTTAAGCTCTATGTTAATGGCGAATATGAGGGGCAGCGCGCGATTACCATAGCCCAGGTCAGTAGCATTCTGACTTTAGGTCGGTATCAATGGAACTCCGCCGCTGGGACTAACTATGACGGGGTCATGGACGAGGCGCGGGTCTCCGTGACCGATCGCCCGCCCGAGTACTTCAAGTTCGAGTACCGCAACATCACCGAGCCGGACAACGAGCTCGAATGGGGCACGCTGGAGTCGAACCCTTCGCTCGACGACACCTGCGCCTACTCACTCTCCTGGCCGATCTGGGGCGAGATCGTGCGCGTCACCGAGGACTGCGCCGACTATGACCGGAAAACCTCCGTCGAGGAAGTCCAAAACGCCCTGTCTTCATTCTTCTTCGACTGCTCGGGGCCGACGCTCTACGTCCACACCTCGGGCAACGATCTCCCGTCTGCGCAGGACAGCAATGGCTATCTCTACCTCATCCTGGGATTCTTCTGGCTGCCGCTCGTGAACTATCAGCCGGCCATGCCGTCGGCCGCGACGCCCGTCGTCGCCTTCACGCCGCAGGACTGCCTCTGCGGGCCGGTCTACTACCTGCCCTACCTGCCGGCGAACGCCATCGGCTCCATCCGCCAGGCCGTCGGCGAGTACCACGTCGGCGATATCCCGACCTTCGACACCGATATCGTCGCGAACAACGACGGCTTCTGGTACAAGGTGCGCAACGAACTCTACCTGGAGAACGCCCGCGTCGAGGCGAAGGTCGGCGCCATCGGCTCCGCCTACAATGAGCTGGCCGTCGTCTTCTCGGGCCTCGTGCGGCGCAAGGAGTACGGCGACGAGGAGGCGACGTTCAACTGCAAGGACAACCGCCAGGGCAAGTTCAAGATGCTGCCGCTGACGCGCTTCTCGTCCCTCGTCTACGCGAACCTTGACCCGAACGCCGAGGGCTGGCCTATCCCGATCCCGTTCGGCCTCTGCTATAACTGCAACCCGACCTGTATCGACACCGCGGCGCACAAGTACAAGCCCTCCGCCTACGCCATCGACGCCATCACGGCCGTCCGCAAGGGCTCGACGACGCTCGTGCTGGGCGTCGACTACACGGTCGACCTGCCGAACGGCGAGTTCACGCTCCTGGCCGACCCGCTCGACGAGCTCGTCACCTGCGACCTGCGCGGCATAAAAATCGACCAGGTAACGGGCCTCTATTCGGCCAACGTCTCCGACTTCCTGTGGCACACGATGACGGCGCTCTGGGGCATCGATCCCGGCCTGCTCGACCCTCCGGCGTTCCTCGCGTTCAAGGCCGTCCGCACGCAGACCTGCGGATGGTGGATGAAGGACGCGACGGAGGGCATCGAGTGGCTGCGGATGCTGATAATCTCCTGCCTGTTCCACCTCCTCCCCGACCTGCAGAACAAGTTCACCGTAACATATTACCAGGCCGGCATCGACAGCTCGACGCGCACCTTTTTCGCCGATGAATTCGATCGTGACCAGCCCCCCAGGCGTGTTACTGACACCGAGCGTATCCGCCAGATGGTCGTGCTCAACTACCGCTTCAACCCGGCCGCCGCCTCCGGCGTAGCGGCATGGCGCTCGGTCACCTCACCGGCATGGAAGACGATCTGCCGCTTCGACGAGACGGAGTCCGTAACGCTGAACACCGTGCTCATCGTCGAATCCGAGGCCCAGGCCACGGCCGACCTGCACGAGGCGCTGCTGATGTTTCCGGGCGACTACGCGGTCGGCGCGCTCAACGCGCGGGCGCTCGACATGCTGCCGACCGAGAAGATCATCCTCGACAAGTCGGTCGTGATGGAGACCGGCGAGCTGGTCAAGGTCTTCGACCTCGAGGCGTTCCGGCTCTTCGAGCTCGACAAGGATCTGGAGAGCTGCAAGGTCGGTTTCGTCGGGCTGAACGACGCCCAGGCGGCCGGCTCCTTCCACGCCGACACGCCGCACTCCGACCACACTGATGGGAGCCACGACGACGGCCCCCATTCGGATAGCCCATACGAGGATTACACGGACCATGGAGACGTGCTGCACGTTGACCATGGCGACGGGCTACATACCGACACGCCGCACTCCGACCACGACGACCATGGCGATCACTTCGATGAGGCGTACGACGACTGGACCTGGCCTCACGGAGACACGCCTCACGGCGATGGATCTTCGTGGCTACATACCGACACGCCGCACTCCGACCACGACGACCATGGCGACGTCCCGTATATCGACGCCACGCACTCCGACCACTCCGACTGGTGGCACGAGGATTCCCCGCACGGGGACGTGGATTATTAAGGGGCGGGCCGGATCATCCGGCGATTTTGATGGTGAGATAGATCACGTATCCGCGGCCTACCAGGGCCCCGATGAGCACCATCGAGCCCAGCGGCCGGAGGCCGATTCCGTCCAGAATATAGGAGCCGAGAATCAGGGCCCCGGTGGTGGCGATCATGTAGAACGGGGCCGCCCAGGGGCAGTTGTCGAATATGTATTTCGCGGCCGGGTTCGCCTCGTCGATCCGCCCGGCCCTGTAGTTGGAGAGGCCGAGCGCCATGTCGATCGTTCCCGCGACCACGTTGGCGGCGGCCAGGGAGAAAAAGACGAGGTCCGGCTTTTTCCCATTATCAGCCATCGCCGTTCCGGCCAGGCCGGCCAGGAGGACTAGCGCCGTTAGCGTCTTTTTCATCTCAATCTCCTTACATATACAATATAAAAGAAAAGCAAAGGTTTGTCAAGATTTTTCTTGACAGCCGTTTCCAGGCCGTCCTAGAATTGGGGCGAATGGTCAGTATCAAATCCCTCAGGTGCCAGGCCGGGTGCGCCAACTGCTACGAGCGCCGCATCCGCCGGGCCCGCGGCGCGGACCGCGAACCGGACGTCGCGAAACTCGTCGAGGTCGTCAAGGCCTGGCCTAAAATCGAGGGCTCGACCTCGGCGCCCTACCTCCACGGCGGCGAGCCGCTCCTGTTCTCCGACTCGGAGCTCGAGCGGCTGTTCGAGGCGGCCGTCGAGCGGTTCGGCCACGTCGGCGTCCAGACGAACGGCATCGCCATCACCGGCGCGAGGATCGCGCTGTTCAAGAAGTGGAAGGTGGACGTCGGCGTCTCGCTCGACGGCGACACGCCGGAACTCAACCGCGGCCGCTGGGACGCGCCGGGCATGGCGGCGGAGGATGCCGAGCGTGGCACGCGCCGGGTCGTAAGGAACATCAAGGACCTCATCGAGGCCGGCGTCCCCGTGAGCCTGATGTCGACGCTTTGGAACTACAACGCCCGCGGAGAAGCCCTGAGCGAATTTATCGAATTCGTCCTGGGGATGTACGCGCTCGGTATCCGTCACCACACCTTCCACGCCGGCACGGCCTACGAGCTCCCGGAGGCAGAGCTGTCGATGAAAGACCTCGGCCTGGCCTTCCGCCACCTGACCGAGGTCTGCTTCCAGGAGCCTGGCCGAGACTGGCGGCCGTTCCGCGACGTGGTCGACCTCATGCTCGGCGCCCGGGAGGCGGTCTGCGTGTTCAACGGCTGCGATCCCTGGCGCACCTCGAGCGAGGAGCCGGCCTTCGAAGACGGCTCCATCGGCTGCTGCCTGCGGGCCGGGGCGTCCGTGGACGGCATCGTCGCGCTCCGGGCCGACGCTTTCCAGGACACGCGCTCCATCTTCCTCCCGCAGCTCGCCCAGGATCTCGGCGGCTGCAAGGGCTGTCGGTTTTGGCCCGTCTGCCGCGGCAACTGTCCCGGCTCGGCCATCGGCGGCGACTGGCGCCTGCGGACGCGGCACTGCGAGGCCTGGAAGTCGCTCTATGAGGACGTCGAGCGCCGGCTGCGCGGCCTCTTCCCGAACGCCGTGCTGGCCCAGGACTACGACTCGCGGCCCGGCATCGACCTCCTCATCCGTTCCGTCGCCGGAAGCGCCTCGTCGCGCTGCAAGGCCGTCTCCATCGAGCGCCTGAAGGAGATGGAGAAGAAAGCCGGCGTCGCCCAGGCCGCCGCGGATGCCTCCGGCCACGGGGACCGCGGCCACGGCGACTCGGACGATCCGGCCTGGCGCGCGGCCAACCCCGGCTGGGAGAAGCAGGCGGGAACGCGGCGATGAGCCTCATCCCGGGCCTCAAGGTGCCGGCCTTCTCGCGGCTGGCCTGGGTGTCGTCCGCCGCCCGGGCCGCCTGGGAGCCGACTATCGCCCGCGCCTCAACGCTCGTCAACGAACTCGAGGTGCTTTCCGTCCTGGCCGGCCACCGGCCGTGCGCCTGGCAGCAGATCCCGGAGAAGGATTTCCTGTTCACGCTCGCGAAGCTCATGGCGATGGGCCTCCTCGTGCTGCCGGTCAAGAAGGTCGGCGCGTCGCCGGCCGGCTTCGCGCACTACCACGAGGCACCCCGCAACGACGGGACAGACAACGTCTGCTTCATCGTCGCCAAGCGCTTCGAGGACGCCGTCGGATACCGTCTGGCCTTCGAGGCCGGCGACCACGAGAAGCAGGGCCACTACCTCGGCTTCCCGCCCTGCTGCACGAAGTTCTTCTCCGAGTGGTGGACGAAGGGCTATATCGACCCTATCTGGCAGGCGGCCGAGAACTCGGGAGGCGCCGATAGCTTCTGCATCCAGGATATTCCGAACTGCGACCGCGTGAGGGTCAAGAAGCATCCCTGGTCGAACCCGATGCTCCGCTATGCCGGCGTCCGGGTCTGCTTCCACATCCCCTGCTCGTTCTCCTGCGCGGCGACGATCGCGGAGGCCGAGCGGCGCGTGGGGCTGGCCGAGGACAAGGGCCCGCTCCAGGCGTTCGAGCGGCTGCTGCGGATGCCGATGTCCTGGGACGTGCTGGCCGGCACGGCCGTCGTGCGGACGCCGCTCTTCTACATCATCACCTCGTCGGTCGCCGAGGACCGCCGGCTGGTCGTCGAGGCCGAGGGCGACTTCATACCGGAGGAGGCCGCCGCGGGGCTCGTCTTTCCATTCAGGCGCAAGTAATCAAAAAAACAGGAAGTAAAGAATGAAAAAATCCGTCCTGACGCTCGTTCTCATCCTGGCTTTCCTGGCCGCCGCCTGTCCGCCGCCGACGCACTACGTCTGGGTCGACATCTGCTCCGTTTCTGGCCTGTTGCCGACGAAGTGGTGCCCGGAGGTCGTCAACCGCCAGTTCACGCTCGGTCAGCAGCCGACGATCCCATGCCAGCTACACAAGGAGCCGACGGTCCGGGTCTGCGACGAAACGGGCCGGACTGCGGCCGTCTCCTGTCCGGCGACGCATGAAGTCCCGGTCTCCGAGCGGCCGACCTTCTATTGCATGAGACATGCCCGCAACGCCCTGGTCCGGCCGTGGCTCATCCTCGGCTGGCTCGACGGACAGAGCAAGGTCCAGCGTATGACTGATGAGGAGCTGGATTCGGCCTGCCGGCGCATCGGCGAGGCCGGCGTGCGGTGGGTCAGGATATTCTACCCAGGATGGGAGGATGGCCAGGAGTGCATCCTTCCGTATGTCAAAAACGCGGATGGGAAATTCGACCTCACGAAGCCAAACTACGCCTACGACACGAACCTCCAGAGGCTAGCCCTGGCGCTCCAGAAATACGAGGTCGGCCTGCTCATCGACATGGCCGACCAGTGCGGATGGGGGGACTCCTGGGACTGCTGGCGCGTGAACGCCAATGCCATTTATGGCTGGCAGGAAACGACGCCCGAGGCGCTGCGCTTCTGGCGGCTCGCTGTCGAACGCGTCCTGAACGACATCGGCGGCATCGAGGGCAACCACATCGGCCTGGGCAATGAGCTCCGCCACATCGCCGACGGTGACCTCGTCGGCTCGTGCGAGTGGGCCCTGGAATGGGCCGGTCACCAAAGAGTCGACTATCTCGTGAGCCTAGGGATGCCGAGGCCGGTCACGTTCTCCGGCTGCTGCAACACGGCACATAAAATTATCGGCTGCGTCTCCTCGGAGGACGGCTATTACCCGGACAACTTCTTCGTCTGCCAGGTCCTTCACGGCATCGGCTGGACGGGGCAGACAGTCGAGGGCAAAACGGTAGACGAATGGCTCGACGGCATCTCCGTCACGCGGCCGTTCGGCTACTCGAATGACGGAACGAATGTGCCGAAGGAGGTCGCCGGCACGTGCGACCAGATGAACGGATGCTCAGCGAACACCGCCGAGCAGATTGCGCTCATTCGTTTGTTCGAGCGGCATATCGATGAGGGACGGTTCCGAGTCATCGAATACATGCCCCGCGAGATAGCCTTCGACGAGGGCTTGGACAAGGTGAAGCAGGTCTCGCTCGACATGTTCTGGCAGACCGGGCTCCAAGTCTTCGGTGTCGACCCACGCCGAACCTTCTAGGCCAGCCCGGCGCCGTCCTTTCCATTCATCCGGCCAAAAGGCCAAATAATCGCCCATTCCGTCCCTGCACGGGGCGATTTATTTTCAAAATACCCGTAAATCCAGCATTTTAAGCTATTTACAAGGCCAAAAATAGCTAAAATAATTTGACATTCCTTTGATTTTCTTTTATATTGTATATGGAGCTAATGAGATGAGAGACCGAAGCAGCCATTTGAAAGGTCAGCCGGTCGATCATCTAGCCTCCGCCGCCGTGAGCGGCGCGACTGCTCTTTGAAACAATAGACCGGGCGCAAGCCCTCTCTGACGCCGGCCGCACGAGCGACCGCAAAGGCATACCAGCACCAAGGCCGGCGGCGAAAGAAAATCCCCGAAAGCCTCCACACCCTAGCCGAGTGATGGAGAGCGAGCCCTGACACGGCGCGTAGGGGAAATAAGAACCTCTCAAAGTGAATCTCCCTAACAAGAGGCAAGGGCGGGGCCGGGCGCAAGTCCGGCTCCTCCTGCGCTGAAATTCCGACAAAGTCGAAACCGCAAAGGTCCGGCTGGGACGACGACCTGGCCGCCGATGACTGATAAGTCGCCGGAAATTAAACGGGAGGTTTCATATGAATCTTTATTCTGAACAAGGCAAAAATCTAAACAAGAACATGGGCGCGAGAACGCTGGTGCTGGTTTCATACCAGGGACGTCCGGTTTGGATGCTGGTCAAGGCCCGGGAAATTGCCAAGGCCGAAAAAGAAGTCAAGGCAATTCTCGAGGCGAACGGCTACAAGGGACGCGTCAAAGTTCTCTTGGCAGACTTCACCTAATGCCGAAACCGGGCACGGACCCGGTCGGTCGGGGACGACAACCCCGGCCCTGACGAGGCAAGTCAGAATTCACGGGGAGGTTCATCATGACAAGGACAACGTGGATCGAGCACATGGAGCGGACGACCGGCCTGAAGCGGCCGTCCCTGGGCGGAGACACCGAGGAGTGGTCCAGGGCGCGGAAGAACCACGCCGAGGCCGGCTGCCAGGAGTGCAAGGCGCGGACGAGAGCGATCCGCGCGAACGAGCGGCGGGCGGCCCGCGAGGGCCTGCTCCGCGAGATCGGTCTGGTCAAGGGCCGGACGGCCTTGGGCCGGACGATCTGGGAATGATGCCGAAGGGGGGCGGGCGGCCCCGCCCCTTCCTGGTCATGGTGGACCGACAGCGACGAATCGAACCCGCGAGGGTCGAGAATAAAAACGGGAGGTTTCACGATGAACGAGAAGACTTACGAGAAAGGATTCGCGCTCGGCACGAAGCACGAACGCGAGGGCCGCGGCGTCTTCGTCGCCGGCCCGAACGGCTACGTCAAGGGCTACATGGACGGCCGGCTCCGGGAGCGCGGGAAGAAAGAATGCCCGGCCAGGGCGGGCGATCCCTTCAACTTCGCCTGCGACAAGGCCGCCGACCGATTCTGCCCGTATGCGGCGACGCCGGTCATGGACGAGCACTGGCAGCACCCCGACTGTCCGTTCGCCGACTGGGAGCACCTGGACATCGCGCGCTTCGAGCAGCGCGCGGCGCGGCTCGTGATAAAGCCAAATCTGAAACCCGGCGAGACGCCCGACCCGAACTGGGGAATTTTTCAATCGGGCAAGAAGGAATGAAAATGGCGAACATGCATGGCATGGCGCCGGAGGACGTTCTCCGGCAGGGACAGGAGACGGCCGACGCGCGGCCCAGCCAGGCGGAAATCGACGCCGCCATCGAGGGCGATATCGATGCCGCCATCCTGGAACGGATCGAGGCTGGAGAAGACAGATGAGCGCGCCGCACAGGAAGCTGACGCGGGGTGAAAAGGCGCTGCGGCTCCAGCTTTCCGGCCCGATGGAAATCGAAATCGGCGGATTGGTCGGCGGGAACGACCGATGCATGGGCTGCGGCGGGACGGGACGCACGGGCGAGGAGCCGTGCGTCTACTGCGACGGCTCCGGCTACAAGCCGGCCGGCGTGAGCGGCTACTGGGCGAACGATTGAAAGCCGAAACCTGGGCGCGGGCCCGGGTCGTCGTGGCCTGATCGACCACGGCCTGAATGAGGCAGATCGAATTTCACTACGGGAGGTTCATCATGGCAGCGAAGGAAAGGATGGCAGAGTATCTGCCGGGCATCTTCATCGCCCAGGAGCTCGACTCCGAGACGATGGAGGTGAGGAGTGAGGCCGAGTTCGACGGCCTCTGGCCGGCCCTGGCGCTGGCGACCGTCATCGAGACGGCGCGGTGCCAGAAGGCGCGGGTCTATTATCAGGATCCGGACGGGCGGCGGCTGCTGCTCGCGGCCAGCCTCAAGGACTGAGCCGATGCCCTCGAAGCTTACGAGCGAGGAGCGGAAAGAACGGCGGAGGGAATGGGGCCGGGCCTACAGGGCGAGAAAACTCGCGAGGCTGGCGGCGGGCGGGATTGCCGGGGCGGTTGAGGCGGTGGAGCAGGGGCCGGTCAAGCCGGTTCCCATGCTCAAGCCGTGCGTCGTATGCGGCACTTATGGTGCCTCGGTGATAACGCCGGCCGGCCTGACTTGTTACGAGTGCAAGGAGGGGGAGGCTGACCCTCCTCCTTCCTGCGGCCATGGTGAATCCAGGAACGAACCGAAGGCAAGGGCCTCGGAATAAAACATAGGAGGTCCACTATGGGACAGTATTGGTATGTAGTCAATCTTGACAAGCGGGAGTTCATCAATCCGCACGACCTGGGGGCGGGGCTCAAGCTATGCGAGCAGCTTGGGACTTATCCGGGTACGGGAGCGGCGCTCATCGTCCTCTGTGCGGCCATGCCAGAAGCGAGGGGCGGCGGCGATTTCGACATGGACAAGAACTGGCACGGGCCGGAACGGAAGTTTCCCGAGCACAACGTGGAGCCGGGCCCCATGCCCGAGGAGTATCCGGCGATTGCTAGGCGGACTATCGGACGTTGGGCCGGCAATCGAATCGCCCTGGTCGGCGATTATGCCGAGCGCGGCGATCTTCTCGACGAGTTCCAGGCCGAAAATATCTACGAGATGTGCGAGGAAAGAAAGTGGCTGAATGTCTCAGCCGATGTCGCAGCGGTTATCGAGCATGAACTCAACGGAAAATACGAGGGCGACGGATGGCGGCGGTGGAAGGAAAACGAGCCGCTGGCCGAAGAGGTCAAGTCCGAAGCGCGGCCGAAGCTCAAGCTGGTCGGCACGGACGGCAACGCGTTCGCCGTCCTCGGGGCGGCGATGAAGGCGGCGCGGAAGGCCGGATGGTCGAAGGAGCAGATGGGCGCCTTCCAGGTGGAGGCGACATCGGGCGACTACAACGCCCTGCTCGCGACCTGCCAAAAGTGGTTCGACGTGGAATGAAACGCCGAAGGCGGCGGGGCTGCAATAGTCGGCCCTGTCGGAAGGCGACGGGCCGGGTTCCTAAGTCCCGGCCGTGGGCCGATTTCACTTCAGGGAGGTTCTCATGAAGAAGATTTACTCGGGAAAGAGGAGCGGCGTCGGCGGGCAGGAGGTCAAGGTCAAGTACGAGGACGGCCGGCAGCGGCCGCTCCGGCATGTCGAATGCCACAGCCCGGACGGTTTCGAGTGGGGCTACGGCGGCTCCGGGCCGGCCGATCTGGCGCTCTCGATCCTGTCGGACATGGGCCTGGGTGAGAAGGAGGCCTTCCGGCTGCATCAGCAGTTCAAGGCCGACGTCATCGCCGGGCTCAAGCGCGACGAGTTCGAACTGGCCGAGGCCGAAGTCCAGGCGTGGATCGACGCATACCGGAAATCCGTCCCCATCGGTGACTACGCCTATCCTAGAGACATCAAATAAGCCCGCCACGACGGGAGGGGGCCGGCCCTGGCCCCTTCCCCCCCGATTCATGAGAACCGGCCCAGGAAATGCGCTAGCGCATTTTACGGGCCTACTGGCAAGCAATCACCGGCGCCTGCGGCCGATGAAATTCTATCAGGGAGGTTCCAACCATGGGACTAGACGTTTATCTCTATCGGTACGGGTCGAAGGAAGAGTACGAGGCGGTCCTCGCCTCTAAAGACGAAGAGGACCACGGCCAGTCGATCGAGCGCGACTCGGCGAAGCACCCGAAGCACATGTTTAAGATCGGCTACTTCCGCTCGAGCTACAACGAAACCGGCTTCAATCATGTCGCCTCCGACGTCGGATGTCCGGGGCTCTACGAGATCTTCGGCGTGGAGCGCGACAATTACTATGTGCTTCCAAACTGGAAGCTCGCCATCGAGCGGGCGCGCGAGGCCCAGGCGAAGCTCAAGGCCTTCGTCGAGGCGAACGGGTCGCTGAGCGTGTCGCGCATATCGCACATGGCGCACCCCAAGACGCCCGGATGCTCCGAGGATGCGATGAGGCTGTTTTTGGAGACTAAGGCGCAGCACGAGAAGGAAGGGGCCAAGTTCGACTTCTCGAACATCGCGGGCCTGTTCCACGTCAACGAGCCGCTGACCGTGCTGGCGGCCATTCCGGGCTTTGCTTTTCACAACGACCAATGCACCTATCTCATTGTGAAGGACAAGGGCGACTTCGAGTGGTACCTGGAGGCGCTCGACGTCGTCGCCGAGACGTGCGAGTGGGTGCTGGCCGAGATGGCGAAGCCGGCGAACACGAAGGCCGTCTACGCGCTCCACTGGAGCGGATGACGGCGAGCCGAAACCGGGCCGAGGGGCCCGGTCTGCCGGGGCTGACCGTCCGGCACCGACGATGGCAGGTCAAGATTCGCTTACGAGGGGCGCGGCGGACGGATGTCCCAAGGGCCAGTCAGCCCGGAGGGCCCGGCGGCTTTGTTTCGTCTGGACCTCCCATCAACCCCCTTTTTTTAGCCGGTCCCCTTCCGGCTGTCCGCGCCCTTTTTTCCACAACGCAACTACCGCCCCTTCGGGGGCGATAGAATCTTTAGCTTTGGGAGGTATTCCTATGGCAAACCTTATCATGCACAAGTACGGGTCAAGGGTCACGGAGGCCGAGGTCCGGGCGGTCCCGGCCGTCGACTTCACGAACACCTGGAGGCCCTACCGGCACGGGATCGTGCTGGACGCGGTCAACGGCGCCCTGGGGCGCAAGGGCCTGGAGATCACGCGGGGCGAGTACGGCCTCTCGAACGACGGCTTCGACATGTTCGCCGTCCTCCACGTCAAGGCCGACGGCCTGCCGGTGCTCAAGGGCACGGAGCCGAGCCTGGGGGTCCGCAGCTCGATGGCCAAGCGGCTGTCGCTCGGCCTCTGCGTCGGCTTCCACACGTTCGTCTGCGACAACCTGGCCTTCCACTCCGACGTCGTCCTGTTCAGGAAACACACGGGGCGACTCTCCGAGGAGGAGATCCTCCGGCTGGCCGACGACGCCGTGGGACAGATCGCCCCGCGGATGCGGCACCTCACGGACTGGATGACGGTTATGGCCGGGGTCGTCCTCTCGAAATCCATGGCGATCGCGCTCTTCGGCGCGGCCGTCGTGGCCGGCGTGCTGCCCGGCTCGCAGATGGAGTCCGCCTACGAGGCGCTCTACCGGGGCGACCACTACGAGTCCGACCGCGGGAACCTGCGCGGCTGGTACGGAGCCGTCACCGAGGTCATCGGCCAGCGCCGGAGCCTGGTCGGCTACCACGCAGCGAACAAGAAGGTCAACGACTTCATCCTTCCGGCCACCGAGTACGCCATCGGCAGGGCCAGCCTTGACGGAGTCGTCGGGTTTCTCAAGAAGGAGAACTGATGGAAAGCGAAGAGGAAAAACTCAAGAGAAAGGCCGATGCCGCGTTGACGCTTTTTGTGGCGACGACCTACGCCATCATCAGCCGCAGGCCGGTCGGCCAGTTCGCCGCTGGCATCCAGTTCGGGCTCAGGCAGGCCTTCGACCTAGCGGCCGCGAATGGCGTCGACCTGGAGGCAATCTACGACGCGGGGGTCTCCAAGTTCAATATTTCAGGGGTTGGCTTCGCCGACGTCCTCCCCGAAGACTTCGCCCGATTAGTGGACCTTTTTAAGCGGTCAAACGAAGCAGCCTCGAACCTGCGGGAAAACAAAGCTCCAGTCCTCATCCCTATCGAAGTTCACAAGATGCTTAAGCTCCTCGAGGACCTGACCGGGGGCAACTGAAATGGGCCGCGCCTATTCTTCTCCGGGCCGGAAACTTGGTGGCACCCAGGGCAAATGTCCTCGGCACAAAGTGGCTTTTCGTTTCGCCTGCCCCGCCAGGCTCAAGGACGCCTACTGTCCGGACTGCGGGACGAAACTCGTCCGGACCACCTACCTTTTCAAGGGCGAGTGGCGCGAGGTCATTTATTGCTATGCGCCGCCCAAGAAGAACTGAACCGCCCGCCTCGCTGAAGGGAGATGACGGACACGCCGGGGGGAGGGGCCGAGGGGCCTCTCCTGCCCGGCATTTTTTTTGCCTACAGGTCGAATAAGGGCAAAAAACATTTGACTTTCTTTATCATTGTTTTATAAAATAGGCACGAAATGAATAAGGTGGCCGCACTCGGCTGGTGGATGGGGGCGACCTCGCGCAAGCGGGGTGCTAGCTCTCGAGAAGGAAACCTCGGTCACCGGATGAAAGGGCCATGGACAACCATCATCCGCACAGCCAACAACCCGGACGGTGATAACTCCGTCCCTAGCCGCATTAGATAGACCATGACCGAGTGCGGCAGCCGACAATTTGAAAAATTTCAACGAAAGGAGGTGCGCATGAAAAAATACGGCAAGTATATCGGCCTTTACATTCCCGCGGAGCTCTACGACCGGCTCAAGGCCAGCGCCGCGCGCGAGGGCCGGAGCATGTCGAACGTCGTGCGCCGGCTGCTCGCCTGGCACTACGAGCCGCATCCCGGCACATTGCCGTCTGCTGCCGGAAAAGGCCAGGGCCTTGAAAAAGACAAGCCCTAAGATCCCCTGCAGGCTGGCCCGTTGCCGCCGGCTTTTCCGGCCGACGCGGACGTGGATGAAGTTCTGCTGCGATCCGCACAGGCGCGAACACGGCCGGCTGGTTGAAAAGGCGAAGGAGGCGGCGCTCGCGGCCTTGGCGGGCACCAAGTCGGTCTATGCGCTCTACCGGGCGCTCTACGAGATCCGGGACGAGGCGCCGCCCCCGGCGGGAGGCGGCGGTGGTGATAAGAAGAGAGACAAGGCGCCGGGCCCCATGAGGAGTGAGCCCGGACGCGATACGAGAGTAAGGGCTCCTCAAGCGAAAGTCAAGGGAGGAAAATCATGGAAGCCAGCCAAGGGAAAAAACCGGAGGGCGGCGCGGTGACCGCTCCGGCAGAGAGGGCGAACGCGACCACGGCCGTCGCCACGCAGCAGCCAGACCAGGCGTCGGTCTTCGCGATGTTCGACAAACTCGACGACAAGGCCATCGCCGACGAGATCGAGGGCCGCATCGTCGAGAAGTGCGTCTACCACTTCGCCCCGAAGGGCGGGGGGCCGGAGGTGTGGGGCCTGGGGAAGAAGGGTGTCGACCTGGCCGTCACGGAAATGGCGAAGAAGGGCGCCGTCGTGCGCGACGAGGACGTCAGCTACGCGATCGACCCGACGGACCCGGAATACGTGCTCTTTAAGGCGCGCTGCCGGAAGGTCGCCGTCAACACGCGCGGCGGCGAGGCGGAGCTCGACGCGGCGATCGGCCTCAAGCGCCAGTGGACGCGGATGGTGCGCAAGGAGGGCGGCGCTTCCGTCGACCCGTTCTGGTTCGAGAAGGGCGGGCAGAAGGCGATCAGGAACGCGCGCCTCCGGCTCATCCCGGAGGACATTACGGCGACCATCATCGCCTACGCGAAAAAACAGGGCCGGGTGCAGGACGTGAGCCCGCAAGAGGTTGACGATATCGACCGCGAGACGCGCAAGCGCGGCGCGGCCGGAACCTCCCAGGCGCCCGCGGCCGGGCAGGGCCATGGCGTGGCGTCGAAACCGGTCACGGAGAAGCAGGTCGGCTTCTTCGATCAGCTTTACCGCGGCCTCATCAAGCGCGGCTACGACAAGGAGATCCTCGAGGAGGACATCGCGCTCCACCTGCAGAAGGAAATGGGCGTAGACATCGCAGGCCGCAGGATACCGGGCCAGCTGAACACGAAGGAGGCCTCGAAGGCCATCGACTTCCTCAAGGGCCTGCTGGCGCAGGAAGAGGGCCAGGGCGGCGGCCCGGGCGGCGAAGAGCCGGGGGATCCCTATGGGAGCTGAGCCGCTGACGACGAAACCCCTGCTGAGGCCGATCTACAGGAAGACGGACGGCACGATCGTCCCGGCCGTCCACGAGGTGCTGGCCGTACTCGACAAACCCTGGCTCGTGAAGTGGGCCTGGGGGCTCGGGCGGAAGGGAATCGACATGGACGCCTACGTCGGCGAGATGGCCGACGCGGGGCTCCTGGCCCACCGCATGGCGGCCTCGCTGTTCTGGACGGGCGACCTGCCGGCGCGGCGGACGCTCATCGAGTGGGCGCCGGCGATCATCGAGAAGGCGGAAAACTCCGCGCTCAAGCTGATGGACTGGCTCCAGGGCCACGGCGTCCAGCCCATCGCGGTCGAGCTCGGCGTCGTCTCCGAGCAGTACGGCTACGGCGGGACGCTGGACTTCCACGGCCTGGTCGACGGCTTCGCGGAGATCATCGACATCAAGACGGGCGCGGGGATCTTCGACGAGCACGTCGTCCAGCTCGCCGCCTACCGCAAGGCCCTGGAGGAGCACGGCTATAAGGTCGAGCGGGTGAGGGTGCTGAGCCTGCCGCGGGGCGATGGGGACGGGTTCTCGGAGCACGTCCAGAAGGACACGACGAACGAGTGGCTGCGCTTCTGGCACGCGCTCCATATCTTTAGGCTGCGGACAGCCGTATCCGGGAAATAACCGAAGGAGAATTAAAAAATGGGAATGACGGACGAGGAAATCAAGAAAATCGTCGAGGACGCGCTTCCCGAGATGAGGGAGGCTGTCGTCAAGGTGGCGAAAGAGGAACTGGCCAACGTTCTTCGCTGGAAGCTCTCCAACAGCGCGGCCGAGCTGATCGCCACCTTTTTCACGACCGAGATCAAGCCTGAACTCGAGGCGACGCTCAGGGCGAGCAAGGCCGAGATCCTGAAGCACCTGCTGGCCGCCGTGGTGACGCTCGCCGACGACCTGGAGGAGAGGATGATCTCAGTCGGCAAGGAGAAGATCGGCAAACTCAGCTCCCACGACATGGAAGAGATTTTCAAGCGGGTCTTCTGACCCGGGAAATAATCGAAGGGAGGAAAAGAAAGAATGGCAAACGCATTATTGAAGCACCAAGAAAAGGCCATGGAGGCGCTCGAGCGCCGCGTCGCGGAGCTCGTGGAGAAGGCCCGGGCGATCGTGGTCACGAACGAGGAGGAGGACAAGTTCGCCGGCCTGGCTCTCCAGCAGCTCAAGGGGGCCATGGACGAGGTCGGGGGGCTCTGGGACTCGACCGTCTCAAAGGCCTATGACGCGTACCAGGAGGGTTTCCAGGCCAGGAAGAAGCTCCTGGACCCGCTGAAGGCGGCGGAGCGCATCATCAAGGATACGGTGGGGGCTTTCCGGCTGGCCGAGCGGCAGAAGCGGGAGGCGGCCGAAACCGAGCGTCGAAAACTCCTAGAGGAGACCTCGCGCAAGGAGGCCCAGGCCGTAGAGCGGGCGTCAGCGCTCGAGGCCAGCGGCAAGGGCGAAGAGGCCGCCAAGGTCATCGACGCCGCTGCCGCCAGGACGTCGGAGGTGCTGGCCGCCGCCCCGATTTTCGCGAAGCCAGCAACAAAGGGCATCGGAGAGACCTTGCGTTACGAGTTCGAAGTGACAGATACCAGCCTCGTGCCGGGAAGATTCAAAATCATCGACCTGGTGGCGATCGGCAAGGTAGTCGATGCGCTCGGCGAGGCGCACGGCATCCCCGGCATCCGGGTCTGGCCGAAGGTGAACATATCAGTCCGGCGCAGGTAGACCGGTTAGGCTGATATGGCGGAAGAAAAAGACATCAGGCCGCCGGCCTTCCAGTTCTATCCGGCCGACTGGCTCGCCGACGAACGCATCCAGACGATGAGCATAGAGGGCGAAGGCATCTATATCCACCTACTCTGCTACTGCTGGAGGGAAGGTTCAATACCGGAGGATAGGGTGGCTATAGCCAGGCTATGTAAGGGCTATGATGGGAAAGG
>Ga0315295_10000185_pt1 | contig 52346 bp, 40 predicted proteins | sample YL17G14_0_MG_FD_204453 | JGI IMG/M metagenome (GOLD analysis project Ga0315295, IMG submission 204453) | Sediment microbial communities from Yellowstone Lake, YNP, Wyoming, USA - YL17G14_0 | ecosystem: Environmental > Aquatic > Freshwater > Lake > Sediment | place: USA: Wyoming | collected... | reverse complement strand
AGATAATTGCCCTTAAAGTTGCCCTCGAATTGCCCTCAAAATACATCACGAGATAGTAAGAAATCATGCGAGAATAGTAAATCAACAAGAGAATTTAAATCTTTGCCTTTATTGGAATTAAGCTGTATAATGAGCTTTATAAGGATATTACAAAGAGAGGGCAAATCGAATCCCGCCCTCTCCGTTTCTTTTTGGGCATCGATACATCATGAATTGTGCAAAGATTACACCGTGGAGCTGCGTGGGGTGCGGGTAGCATTGGGACAGTTCAATGCGGTTGTGGGCGACCTGGCGGGCAATGCCCGGAAAATGAGGGAGCTCTACGCCGAGGCGGTCCGGGCCGACGTAGATCTTCTGGTTTTTCCGGAGCTGGCGATTTGCGGCTATCCGCCGGAAGACCTGCTGCACAAACCGCATTTCCTCAAAGATTGTTCGCGGGCCGTGGAGAAACTTGCCGCCGATTGTACGGACAAGACCATCATCGCAGGGTTTGCTGAGGGCAACGATACGAACTGCTACAATTCCGCCGCCGTGCTGCAGGGCGGCAGGATACGCAGCGTTTATCGCAAGTCTCTGCTGCCGAATTACGGCGTTTTCGATGAGCGGCGATACTTCCAGTCCGGCGGCGAGCCGCTGAGAATCAACGTCAAGGGCCTCGAAGTGACGGTTACCATCTGCTTTGACATTTGGAATATCGAATGGCTTCGCGACTTTCTTGCAAACGTCGGTCGGGTGCAGATGATATTGAATATTTCAGCCTCGCCGTTTCATACGGGCAAGATGAGCGCCAGGGAGGAAGCCATTGGCCGGTGTGCGAGAGAATTCAATTGCGCCGTCGCCTATTGCAATCTTGTGGGTGGTCAGGATGAATTGGTTTTTGACGGTCGCAGCATGTTTTTCGATTCGGATGGCGCGCTGGCGGCCAAGGCGAAGGCGTTTGCCGAGGATTTGGTGATTGCTGACGTTCTGCCCGCGGGCGGCGGTACCGTGAAGGTCAAGCCGGTGCAACCTGCCGCTCCGCAGCCGGTCGATCTGATTGACGAGATTTATCTGGCTCTTGTGCTGGGCACGAGAGATTATGCGCACAAGAACGGCTTCAGGAAGGTCCTGTTAGGTCTGAGCGGTGGCGTTGATTCTTCGTTGACCGCTGCAATTGCCGCGGCGGCGTTGGGCGCTGAAAATGTCGTGGGTGTCAGTATGCCGTCACAGTTTAACAGCGCCGAAACGATAAGCGACGCCGAGAAGCTTGCGAAAAATCTCGGCATCGAGTTTCATACGATCCCGATTGGGCCGATCCTCGGCCAATTCCATCAGTCGCTGGGAACGATCGAAGACTGGGAGGCCGAGGGCATTGCGTACGAGAACTTGCAGGCGAGAATTCGCGGTTGTATTCTGATGTCACTGAGCAACCGATTCGGCTCGCTTGTGCTGACTACCGGCAACAAAAGTGAAACGGCGGTCGGATATACGACACTCTACGGCGACACAGCGGGGGGTTTCGGCGTGATCAAGGACGTGCCCAAGACGACGGTTTACAAGCTGGCCGAGCGCGTCAACGAGATGGCGGGGCGTCCGGTCATCCCGGACGACGTGCTCACGCGGGCGCCCAGCGCCGAGCTGAGGCCGGACCAGAAAGACAGTGACTCGCTGCCGCAGTACGAGCTGCTCGATAGAATCCTCAAAGGCTACGTCGAGGAGGACAAGTCCGTTGTGCAGCTCACTGGAGAAGGCCTGCCAAAAAACGTAGTCGAGGCGGTGATTCGTCTGGTTGACCGGAACGAGTATAAGAGAAGACTGTCGCCGCCGGGGATAAAAATTACGCCGAAGGCCTTCGGTAAGAACCGGCGACTTCCCATTACAAATCACTACAAACATTCTCTGGAAGGGACGTAACTGCCCCGGTTTGGTTTTCGTCTATCCTGTGCCGTCGTTACAGTCCGGCGAGCGCATCGACAACGGCTCTGCCGAACAGAACTGCAGCCTCGGGTCCGACAGCCGTGATGATCAGTCTTTCCCGCTCCACGGGCGAGCCCGTATAGATGGCACCGGCTTGCACAAGTCTTGCCTGTTCGGAAAGCAGGCTCGTTGCCCGGATGCCGGCCAGCACGTTCGCATCGGCCAGGATGCTGGGGGCGGTCCCGATTGCACCGAGGACTTTTCCGGTCCGGACCGTCTCCCGAGCTATGTTCATCGCCGCGGGGTTGCCCAGATACTCGGCCGCTCCGAGACCGCCGATGAAGATAATCGCGTCGTAGTCATTGACGGTCAGTCCGCTCAAAAGGACATTTGCCTCGGCGACGCCTCCGAGCGTGCCCCTTATCACACCTCTTCTGGTGCTTGCAATGAATGTTTGCGCCTGTGCGGCGTCGAGCACGCGTTTGGTTGCGAACAGCTCCTCGTCATGGAAATTTTGACTGGCAATAATGAGAGCGACCTTCTTGCCCGCCGCGCTGAATTGTCCAGCGGTCCCTTGCGCGCCACCTTCTTCGGCCGGGTAGCCGACGCAGATGACGTAAACTGGGTCCAGGGTTCTCGCCAGCCCGCAGACCTTGCGGACATTCTGCTCATCAATACCGCCGACCGTCACCGCCCCCAGGCCCAGGCTGACTGCCTGCAGTTGGATGTTCTGGGCGATATGCCCGGCTTCCATGAGCATGTAGTTCCGGGCCTTGTCCTTGAATCGCTCAGCGAGTTTCTTTACAGAGCCGGCGACGATGATGTCACAGCCGGCCTCGGCGATCGAACTGGCTGTCCCGTCGCGCCCGGCCAGCGCGATGCGGACATCCTGGTCCGTAAGCTGCTCCAGACTGTGTTCGGCCGGGCGATAGATATACAGACCCTCCGGCGTGGCGAAGAACAGCTCTATCGGATAAACCGACCCGGCCGAAGGCGCCGTTCGCAGGCCCCTTGCCCGGTCGGTTATGCCCTGCCCTGCCCAGGCTAATTGACCGATCTGGGCCCACTTGAGCGCCTGGTTGGTAAACCGCCGCACGCTTCGCCGCTTGGCCAGGGTCTCTTCGAGACTCATAGCCCCCGTCACGTTGGGCTCGGTGAGCTGGACGATTTTGCGTTGCGGAATCCGAGTTTTGCGCTGCCCGTAGCAGGGCGGCACGGCGAAAAACGCCAAAACCAATGCCAGAATTGCCAAACGTCTCATTTTCTTAATCCTCCAGAACAGGTTTTTGAAGCGATAGTCCACAATCCAATACGACCATATTATATACTCAGTTCCAGATTTCGCAGTCCAAATTTTATTTTTGGGGCTGTGAACTCGTATGCGTCGGGCTTCGCTGCAGGGCCGATTATTGAAATGCGGGCTTGTTCCGTGGCGCGGGGATGTTTATTATGACGGCAAAATATTGCGGCGGGAGTCTTTGACTTGCCGCCTCGTCTGCTGAAGGCGATTGTAGCAAGAGCGGTGGGAGAACAGGAACATAAGTAAACGGGGATTCTTTTAGGTTGTTTCAATGACTTTGTCACTCGAAAGAAAGATAGCCGCTGTCGTATTGGCTCTTTACTGGCCCACGCTTTTTGTCTTTGCCCATATACCGATCCCTCAGGTGGTTCGTGAAGCAGACGTCTCCGATAAGAGCCTCCACGTCCTTGGGTATCTGGTGTTGGTGTACCTGCTCTGGTTTGCGGTGCGCGGCGATGAAAAAGTGAATTGGCGCAACATCGGGCCGTGGTGGATCCTGGCGATAATGGCCCTATACGGGGTACTTGATGAGTGGTCTCAGAACTATGTGGCGGGACGTACCTGTGATGTTCAGGATTTCCTGGCAGATGTGGTAGGCATAGTTGGAGGTTTGGTCTTGTTCTCGGTATTTACGTTCTGGCCTGCCGGGCTTTTAGTGACGGCCATCGTCATTTTCGGCATGACCAATGTCACGCGAGCGGATTTGTCCCACCTGATGCCCGTGACAAGTGCCGCGTTTCATTTATTTGCCTACGCCGTTTTTACTGCATTGTGGATTCAGTACATACGGCGTTTCCCGTCGGCCCTCCGCGCGCCGCGCGCCGGGGTGAAGTGGCTGATGGCGGCGGTGGGCGGACCACTGGCCCTGCTATTGATTGTGAAGCTGTTTTCGGTGATTGCCGGCAGGGTGTTCGCCGCGCGGGATATGCTTTTTTCCGCCGGAGGGATAGGAGTGGTCGTCGCGGTGGTTTGCCTGACTGCTTTGTTTCAGGGGGCGAAATACGGCGCCGCCGATTGAGATAAACGGCAATCCCCGTCTCGCCGGTGGTATTCAGGATTTAGCGCCTCGTGTGTATTCTTCCTGCGAGTACCTTTTCTCATAAATGCCCCTTCGCGTGAAAACCTGGGTGATTGTTGCGAGTATGATTTTCACGTCGGCCAGGAAACTTGCTGTTTCCACGTATTGGGCGTCGAGTTCGAGTTTTTCTTCGCGCGTTATTTCGGCTCGTCCGGATATTTGTGCTAGGCCCGTCAAGCCCGGCTTGACAAGCAGCCGCTTTTTCTGCCGCTCGCTCCATTCGGGAATCTGCGAAAGATACAGCGGCCGAGGGCCGACAAGGCTCATGTCTCCTTTGAGTATGTTGAACAATTGCGGCAATTCGTCGAGCGAGTACTCGCGCAGAATTCTTCCTGTTTTCGTCAGCCGGGGGTCCCGGCCGGACATCGGACTCGGCCCGAAGGGATCGGCGTCGGTTTTCATCGAGCGAAACTTGTAGAAGACGAATGGCTTGCCGTTTTTGCCCGCTCGTTCCTGGCTGAAAAGGGCGGGTCCCTTGCTGCCGAGTCTTATGGCGATCGCGATCCCGGTCAGGATGGGCCAGATAAGAAGCAAGGCCGACAGGGAAACGAAAATATCAAATCCGCGTTTGAGTGTGCTAAAAAGGCTCATGTTAGCGATTTTACTCCGTGTGGACCTGAACGTCAACGCCGCGCGATTCGTCTGGACAGGTTCAATATGCCCGGATAGACTAAACGTGCGAGCACTTTCTCGCTTGAAAATTCCTCAGACAAGGGACGAAGAATATGCTGGACAATCTTATCGGGCCCGCCAGACCTATAAGCTGGGTGATGCAATTCTGGCCTGTACCGGTGTTTGCGTTTGTCTCAGCGCTGGCGGCTACGGCCCTGTGCAAAAAGATTGCCCTGAAGTTCGGAATTGTTGACCGGCCGGATAACCGGGTAAAGACCCACAAGGGCACTGTTGCTTATCTTGGCGGCGTTGGTATGCTCGTCGGTGTAACCGCCGGAGTCCTAACTGGTCTCTATTATCTCCGCCGGGAGGAACATCTGCCTTCGACGTTCACCTGGCTTTTCGGCATTTTAGCCGGTGGCCAGATAGCCTGCTTCGTCGGCTTGGTCGATGACATATTCGATCTCAAACCATATCAGAAGATACTTGGCCAGGTCGTTGCCGCTCTGATTTTGGCGGCCGTGGGTATCAGGCCGAGCCTCAGTTTTCTCCACGCCTACCTTGGATGGAATATCCCGCAGAACGTAGAGATCGTCCTGGGGATCCCCATTGTCATTGTTTTCGTCGTTGGCGCGACGAACTCGTTGAATCTTCTCGACGGCCTGGACGGTCTTTGCGCCGGTGTCACGGTGATTATCACGGCGGCCCTGCTCCTGCTATCCATCCACTTGGGCACCTGGGCCTCCAGCGGCGTTGGCGGCGACTCGGTCCGTGTCATCGTGTGCCTGGGGCTTCTCGGCGCCGTGTGCGGCTTCCTGCCTTTCAATCGTCACCCGGCCAAGATATTCATGGGCGACGCCGGCAGCATGCTGCTCGGTTTTTTCGTTGCGGCCCTGATGATTTTGTTCGCCGAGAAGGCCGTACGCTGGTGGATGGCGTCGGTCGTCGTTTTCGGCCTGCCCATCCTCGACACATCCGTCGCTCTGGCCCGAAGGCTGCTCAATCACAGGCCCTTATTCGTCTCCGACCGGGGCCACATCTACGACCAGATGATCGACAGAGGAATCCCGCTCAAGAAAACAGTTGCTATCTGCTACGGGCTGGCCGCCTTGTATGCCCTCATCGGAATCGGGCTGAGCCTGCGAACAAAGATCAGGGCGAGATACGCCTTGATCATATATGTACTCGTTTTCGCTCTATCGGGTATCATCGTCTGGCGAAAAGGCTACCTCAAAATGGAGGGCCTTCGCGGCGCCATTCGTAAGCAGTCCGGCGTCCCTTAGGGATGACGGATCAGCTTGCCTGCGTAAAGCCAGTGATGAAGTCCACACTTTTCCTGGCGGTTTTTTCACTCGCCCGCGGATGCAGCGGCAAATTCACCACCTCGCGAGCGGCTTTCTCCGCCTCCGGGCACATCCCGGCCGCGTAGTCGTAGGAGGCCAGAGGCGTTTCAATCGGGTGCAGGGGACATTCGAACCAGCTTCCAAGCTCGATGCCGGTTTTCGAGGCCCGTGCAAGGGCTTTCTGCTTTTCTGTGATTCTCACTGGAAATCTGACTAAGACGGGCTGCATCACAGTCTTATCGTATGTTCTTGTCTTCCAGCCTTTGCTTTCGAGGAGCCGGTCATAGAGCAGTGCTATATTCATACGATGATAAATATTCTGCTCGATGTTTCTGAGCTGCCTCAGACCCGCGCGGGACTGCATCGCACTGGCGCTTTTGAAAAAATCCTCGGCCTTATGAGGCTCAAATTCTCCGGCGCCCGAAGAACCTATGACCGCGCCTTTTCGTGTCAGATACCTGAACAGGCTCTGGGCAAGAGCGGTTGTCCCCGGATAGACAAACAGCCTGTAGATAACAAGCTCCATCCAGAGCATGAAAACCTCCCGGCTCGACGGCGAGCGCATTTCATCGGCCTGCAGCGCGTCAATACGCGCAGCCAGCTTCTTGTCGCTGGTTATGACCATCCCTCCAAGACCCGTGGTATAGGGCTTGTTCCATTGAAAAGAAAAGTATGCAGCCCGGCCGAATGTTCCCGCCATTTTGCCTTTGTATTTTGAGCCGAAGGCCAGACAACAATCCTCGATAACGCAAGCGCCGCGACGGCGAGCGATGTCCATGATGGGGTCCATGTCGCAGGGATAGCCGTACGTGTGCTGGGCGATGATGACCTTTGTTCTGTTAGTAATTTTCGCGTCCAGGAGATTGGCGTTGATATTGAACGTGTTGCGCTCGATATCGACGTAGATGGGCCTGGCCCCGACGTACTTAATCGGATTGACGTTCATAACGCAGGTGTAGCCCGGCACGACGACCTCGTCAGCCTCACCGACGTCGAGCGCTCGCAGCAGCGCATACAGCGCAACCCGGCCTTTCCAAAAGGCAAAGGCCCGCTCGGCGCCGAAGAAGCGGGCAAACTCGCGCTGATAGTCCTCGATAATTTGATTCATTGGAGCGATGCTATCTTGACATTTGCATCTCTTGCGGCTTCGTCAGACCGCGTCCTTTGAGGATACAGAACCTGACGGCTCCCCAAAGCGAACCTGTTCCGTATGCGAAATGCAGTATCGCAAAGATCACAGGTGCGACGGGTGCACATCGCCAGCCGGCCTTGCGCCCAACGTCCACAACCCCTGCTATCAGCCCCAGAACATAAAGGACGACCTCAACAGCCAATAGAATCCACAGAGGCCGCCATGCCACGCCGGCTAACCCCAGGAGCAGCAAAGACCAGACGAAAATCAGCGGGACTAACTGCCTGAAGGTTGCAGGCTTTTTGTGCTTTTGCAAAGTCCGTATGCGCCAGAAGCCGTATTGAAAATACTGCCTCCAGAGCTTGGGTAGAGAACCTCTTGAAAAATACGTGCTCTGGATCGCCTTTGACATCCATATTTTTCCGCCCGCTAAGATTATTCTCAGGTTGAAATCATCGTCCTGATTGCGTACTAACTCCTCGTCGAACCAGCCGACTTTATCGATGACCCACTTGTGGTGTGTACCGAAAGCGAGCGTATCGACCCAGCCTTCGTACTCGCCCAGCCTGAATCTCGCATTGCCCACGCCGATGGGCGAGCGCATCGCTGCGGAGACAGCCCGGCCGGTGTAGCTATCCGCCACGGTCCTGATAGGCCCGCCCACAACCCAGGCTTGCGGATGCTCGCGAAGGCACTGAATGGATTTGCTGATAAAATCCGGCGGGATCTCGGCATGTCCGTCGATCCGAATGAACAGATCGCCTCGTGCAGCCTTCAGACCGATGTTCATCGCGGCTGGAACAATCCGCTTTGGATTATCCAGCATCCTGATTCGGCTATCCCCTTGGGAAAGTCTGTGGATAATCTCTCTCGTCCCGTCATCGCTCATGCCATCCACCACAAGAACCTCCATCTTCTCGGTGGGGTAGCTGTTGTGCAATATGCTCCGTATCGCCCGCTCGATGAAGTCGGCCTCATTGCGAATCGGCATGATGATACTGACAAAAGGCGAATCGGCATCCGGCCTGTGACATTGTGCTGTTGTTGTCTGGCTTGCCAATTGTCCCATTACTTTCTGATTGCGTCTAACAGAACATCTTCAAGGCGGTCGGCCAGCTTCCCGCGCGCAAAGTCTCGCTCAGCTAATGCGCGGGCGTTCTGGCCCATCCGGCGGCACAGCTCCGGGTCGGCGGCGAGCTCTACCAGGGCGTCGGCCAGCGTTTGAGGTTGGTTCGGGTCGAGGCATCGGCCGCACTGATTGTTCTCTATCGTCTCGCCGAGCCAGCCCGGAACGTTGATCAGTACGGGCCTGCCTGCGGCTAAGGCGTCGAACATTTTGTTCGGAGACCAGGTGTGCTCTTTGGTCGCCCGGTAGATGGTCAGGCACACCTGACATGCGGCGACGATTTGAGCCATTTGCGCCTTGCCGGGCGCCGGATTGCTGAAAATCACATTGGTCAGCTTGTATTGCCGTGCCATCTTCTCCAGATCGGGCCGTGTTCTGCCGCTGCCGTGCAGGACCAGGACGATGTCGCTGTTGCCTCGTTCAGCTAAGATTCGAGCCGCTTCGATCACGTATTCGAGCCCGTTTGCCAGGCCCATCGCGCCGAAGTAAAGCGCTGCGTACTTCTCGCCCAGCCCCAGCCGTTCGCGTGCGGCCGAACCATCCACGTCCGGCCCGAATAAGTCCAAATCACTGCCGTTCGGAATCACTGTGACCTTCCCGGCGGGCACGCCGGCGCGGACGATACCTTCTTTCATGCCGGGTGACAGTGCGACGATGTGTTTTGCCCCCGCGTATATGGTCGCGGCCATCCGCCTCAGCCACCATATAGCAATAGGATTTTTCAAGGCCCCGACGTTAACCAGCGCCTCGGGCCAGAGGTCGCGGACCTCGAAAATAAACGGAACATTGAAGTGCCGGCCCAGGGCTAGACCAGCCAGGCCGATAGTCAGCGGCGTATGCGTGGCAAAGACGACATCCGGCTTAGCCAGCTTTCTGCCGATGCGTGCGGCCAGCCATGCGAACTGATAGAACTTGAGCATTCGCTGCCAGCCGTTCATGCCGGTCCCGGCCTGCGGGTCGTTGTAGGCCGCGGCAATCGCGACCACGCGAATCCCTTCGCTTTCGTGTTCGGCGTATTGCCGGCCGGGCGGCACGGGAAACTCCTGGTTCGCCAGCCCGGAGGTGATCATCGTCACAGAATGACCTTTGCCGACGAGACGCCGGGCGAATTCGTAAGACCGTGTCCCTGTCATTCCTTTACGCGTCGCAAAGTACTGGTGCAGGTAGAGAATGTGCATTCTTGACATGTCTTATCTTTGCTTGTCGATCAGCTCCTGATAAATGGTCTCGAGACGTTTCATGTTCGTTTTCCTGTTTCCGTGCTCGACGACTTTTTCGCGATTCCGTCTGGCAGCGCTCGCAGCGAGTTGTGGATTACTGTGCAACTGCATGATATACTTTGCCAGGTCATCGGCGTCGCCGACCTTGTGAAGCAGGCCGTCGGCGTTGTGGCTTAGCCACGCCGAGTTGGCTTTAATGTCCGAGACGATGGGAAACAGGCCCATTGCCATGCCCTCCAATAGAGACAAGCTTGTCCCATCCCACAGCGAAGCGGATAGATAAACGTTGTGCCGGGCGAGAACCTCCGGCAAATCGTCATTATGAACTCTGCCGGCAAAGGTGACGCTGTCATCCAGTCCAGCATGACTGGTTTGCCGCCTGAGTGTATCGAGCAGCGAGCCGTCACCGACAAAAGTCATCTCGATCTTGATCCCTTTGTTTTTCAGCCGGACAAGAGCGCCGATGATGGTCTGGTGGTCGAATACCGGCTCCAGACGTCTGGTGCACACTAATTTCAGCCCTTGTGCCGGGTCGCGCGTCGCCCGCTCGGCGAAGCGGAACTTCTCAGTATCGATTCCGAGCGTAAGGGTCTCGATTTTGTCTCGGCTGATGCCGAGGCTGACAACCATCTCCTCAAGGTCCTTCGAGACCGTGTTTACGCAATCGCAGTGCTCGAATATCTTTTTTAACAGGGGCCGCCATAGTCCGGACTTCATCCCGATGGTTAAGTCGCTTCCATGCACGGTGACTACGGTCGGATGAAAGCCGCAGACCCAGGCCGTCAGACCGCAACTGGTGGCGTAGTGCGCGTGCACGACGTCGGGCTTCAGCTTTTTTATCAGCTTTCGCGCCCGAAGCATGCTGATCGGATATTTCCATTTGCCTTTGCTCTCGGAGTATTTTCCGCCGAGTCCCACGTTGTACGTCGGCACTCCACGGTCTGGACTCGGGGACAAGCAAATAAAATGCACATCGTGGCCGGCTTCTTTGAAATAGTCAATGTACGGCCCGATGTGCGTGAATGTCCCGAGAGCGATATAGCAAATTCGCATTTGTCACCGTGCCAGGTTACTGTGATTCCGCAAGTATTTCACGGTAGGCCTGCAATGTTTTTTCGCAGACGACCGAGGCTCTGAATCTCTTGCCGGCCGCCTCTTTCGCGCTGCGTCCCATTGACCGGGCGAGCGCCTCATCGTGGAGAATCCTCTTAACCCCGTCGGCGATGCTTCTATCGTTCGTCGGGTCAATTTGGAGTCCGGTTTTTCCGTTTTCGACCATCCATGGGATTCCTCCCACTCTTGAGGCGACGACGGGAACGCCGGCCGCCATCGCTTCGGCAATTGTCAGCGGGGCGTTTTCCTGGAACGAAGGGACGACTAAGCAATTGGCCCTGGACAATTCGTGCTGCACGTCTTTGATACTGATATTGCCCAGAAAATGGACCATGTCTTGCACGCCGGCCGCGCGGATTTGTTTGTTGCATGCTTCGAGATAAGCCGCTTCCGGCGTTCCGGCGATCCGAAGTTGCGCGTGGCCGAACTGCTGAGCGACAAGAGCGAAGGCCCGTATCATGCCGAGGATATTCTTCAACGGCCTGATTCTGCTGCAGCAAAATATCCTGCCCGTCTCAGGCGCCCATTCGAGGTCGAAATAGGAATCCGCGACGGGATTCTCAATGAACCAGGTCTTTCGAATCCTGTTCTTTTTCGGGAGAAACGCTCTTACGTATTCGCTTATCAGGACGACGTGCGGCGCCCGGCGGCGCCCGTAGTCTTCGGTCAGCTTCAAAAGCAGTCGCCTCGGCCGGCGCAGAATGGGCCACCGGCTATCCCACGTCGCGTCTTTTTCGGCGATGCCGTGTATCGTGAGAATGTTCGGCTGCTTGCAATCGGCCGCCAGGAACGTGACGCCCTGAAAGTGCACAATGTCGGGTTTCAGTTGCTTCAAAAGAGAGTGTATCCGCCGTTTTCCGGCGAATACGTCATACGCCGTTGCGGGTAAGAAACTCCACGGCCCCATTTTGCCCACTCTAAAGACGTTAAAGTCGTCCCAGCCCTCGCAAACAGTTTCTCCCACGGGACCTCTCGGAACGATTACGGTCACCTTGACGTCCGGGTGCTTCTTAAGCTCATCGACGAGATACCTCGCCGCCCCGGCCACACCTCCGTCGATGCATCGAGCATCTTCCGGGAAAGCTGTCACCATTGCCACGTGCATAGTTGGGTCAGACGAACTGTTCCTGCGGCAGGAAATCTTCCTCATACTCGGCTTGGATAAGCTCATTATCCGCCGGTGCCGTAAAGAATCCGGCCATGCGCTCTGCCGCTAAAATGAATGCGAGAAACACCCAATAGTGCTTCTGATAGAGTTGTCCCACGTTCAGCCCCATGATCAATAAGTACGTCAGGATGGCCTTGGCGTATAGTTTTTCCAGTCCGAGCGGCGTGCGTTTGACGGTGAGCATGATCAAGATCACGAACAGTGCAAAAAGCGCGGCCGCCGGTATGCCGTACACTCCGAGCGCCAGGAAGAAGTCGCTGTGCGGCAGGATTCTAAGCCCGCTTTCCTCGAACCACCCGTAGTAGCTTGTTCCCAGCGGTTTTCGCACGGCGCATAGAACGGCTTGTTTGACCGGCATCATTCTGTAGCTTACGGCTTCCCTGGCCTGCTGGAAGTCCGTCAGTCGTGTTTCAACCCCGGCCGTTAGCCCCCGGCTCTTGACGAGCAGCCCCGCGGAGATCGATGCCAGCAGGACGACCACAATCAGCAGAGCCACAAGGCCCGGCCTGCGCACCACCTGCCTGACAAACAGCAAAGGCGAGAACATCGTAAATGCCAGGGCAATCAAGGCGCCCCGTGAGCCGATTTTGAGCAGCATAATCGGCAGAGACAGGATGGCGATCAGGTACAAGGCACGCCAGATTATCTTCCTGTCGCGGGCAAACAAATAAATCGCGGCCAAGAACGCGATTGCGGTCAGCGACGCTAACATGTTCGCATCCGTTGCCTGGCCCAGCGTGGCGGAATACCGTTGTTCCGGCGTATCCTCCATGGCTCGGACCGCCGAGCCGGTTATGAACGCCAGCGCGATGGTCCCAAGTGTCCCGATAATGTATGCTCTCGACGCCCAGCGAAAGGTCTTTTCGCCGTTTGTCTGGAGTATCCAATAGACGATAAGAATAAGTGCAAGAAGCTGGACCTGTGTAAAAGCGCGCACCAATTCATAGCCGAGGTAGGGTCCGGCTAATGAGACCAAACAGACCCAGAGCGTGTAGATGGCCATGACCCACAATGCCTTGTGGCCGAGCCGCAGTCCCGGGCGCGTGATCAGCACGTTCAACGCAAAGCTGACGGCTAAGGCAAGGCCGACGCCTCGGTCCAGACTGAAAGCCTGCCTGAAACCAATCCCGGCGCCCGTCGGCAGCACCAGCATCAGAATACAAAGGCCGAACGTCGGCTTCAGGACCATGCCGATAAAAGTCGGCACGGCGATAATGATCGCGCCGGCTACGGGATTCTTCCCAAGGAACATAACGGCAAATCCGATCAGCGAAATCGCCATCCAGATCGCCAGAAGCAGGAAATTCACCACCGGCGGCAACTGGATATCGGAGGTCCGTTCGCCCTGCTCGTAAAAGAGCTCTTCGCCGTCTATTTCATTTTCATATTCCGCGTACATGATGGAGGCCCTATTTAGTCTTACAATTCCTGCTCTTCCTTACGGGAGTGCAGAAACAAATACAGACGAGCGTGCATCAACATTTGACAGCCAACATAACCGATGGCCCGAAGAGGCCGCCGCCGGCGCGCCATTTCCCTGATATTCCTTCTTTGCACTCGGCCTATCTTCGAGGCATAGTCCCTCAATTTGCTCAACGTGATCTGTGGGGCCGCACTGCGATAACCTCTCAAAAAAGCCAGGGCTATTCCTTTGCCGTTCCAGCTCAATAGCTGTCGCCACGGCGCAGCGTGGAATAAGGAGCTTATGAATAAGAGAACGTCAAAGTACCGGCTCCCGAAGGTTGGAGTTCTTCCCACCGCCGGCGCCGCCGACCAGTCCACGATGACCAGCCCGCCCGATGGCTCGTGAAAGCACACGTTAATACAGGCGAAATCACCGTGGATGAATACATTCTCGCCGGAAGGCCCCATCCACTCCGGCGGCATTTCGCATTTCATTTCTTCCGGGAGAATTAGTTTTTCGTGAACGACGGCCAACGCCTGTCCCGCCTTTTCCAGCAGCGCGGGCAGCCGCGGGTCTTTACGAACCGCCAGATCGAGCAAGGTCACCAGGCCGCTAAGCCTCTCGAATTCGAGCACGCCCGCCCCGGAGTCGAAGTTGACAACCTTTGGAACGCAGAACAATCCGCTGTCTTTGCCGATCTCCAGCGCCCTGGCGGCTTTGGCGGCCTCGACGGCCAGGACGCGCACGTCTGCTGCTTTTCGAAAAATATCGCCAGGGCACTCCATCGGCTATTTCCCTGAGGCAAAGCCATTGCCGCTGTGATTCTTGCGACGTCGGCAGACAGCAATCGGGCTTTCTGAGAAACGGTTGAGAGACTTCAGCCTGCAGGCTGCATGATCAATCACGTGATTCAGCCGGATCGAAACCGGGACCCTCGGGGGATGAAAAAAGCCGACGGGATAAAGCTCAACGATTTCAAGCCCCGCTCCCTGAACAAGCTCTTCCATTTCCCGGATGCCCATGATGTTGAGCATCTCTTCGGGATTTTTTCGCCGATGGTATGCATACACCAGCTTTGTCCAGGGTGATCCCCAATTCCGATGGTTGTTGAATACGAAACAGCCGTCTTCATCCAACACCTCGACGAGGGCTCGCAACGCGCCGCATCGTAATTCGGGCTCGGCGTTCAGAAAGAAGCGAAAGGCGGTTATCAGGTTGAACTTTCTTGGCTTCAGTACGTTTTGCACCGTTATATCCGCCTTGATGATTTGCGTCCGCTTGAGCCTTTCCCTGGCGATAGCCAGCATGGAGTCGGATACATCGACGCCGGTCGAGGTTTTCGCGCGATTCTCCAGGAGGGCCGTTATCCGGCCTGTCCCGCAGGCAAAGTCGAGCAGGTGAACGTCTCTATCCGCGAAGTACGTCTCCAGAATCTTCAGAAGGATTTCCTGCTCGCGCGACCAAAGGAATCTCTGCCAGGGAGTCTGATGGTACTGCTCGTATTCAGCGCCTTTGCCCGCGTATTTGTGGGATTCTCTGTAGCTAATCTCAGCCACGGTTCTTCTTTCGCAGAGCCATACCGACGAATCGTCTTTGCTCAACTTTGGTCAGGGTCAGGAACCATCCTCCCGCCGCCGTCAGCAGCGCCGCAGCCACAACGACGCCGCCTATTTCGAGCCACGAATCAGGCGGAGCCAGATACTTCCAAAGGCCGATACAGATGACCGCCGGCAACGATCCCAGCAAAGCTGGCTGCCAGACGTGGTGGAGGTTCTCCAGCCAGGAAATATGCATTTTCCGGTTGAAATAGATCGGCAGCGTCATGCCGGATATCAGCACCATCGGCAGAAAGTTCGACCAGGCTATCCCGAGCAGGCCCCAGTCGAGCACTTTGACCAGGATAACGGATCCCGAAACGCAAAGCAGCGCCATCAAGGCGGTAAGAACGCCGAATATTTTGTGTTGCCCCCGCCCCACCAGAACAAGAAAGTTGCTGTGCTGCGCCAGCATCAAACAATGCCCGATGGTCAGAATGGCCAAGACAGCCGCCATTCCACTAATATCTCCCGGATCCTTGAACTGGTCACCTACCCATATTTTCAGGAACTCTCTGCCCATCATGACCAGGAAACAGCCACCTGGAAAAAGCAAAAGAAGGCTGTACTTCTGCGTCAGGAAGGCGATTTCTTTTACCCGCAGATGGTCGTTTCGCGCGTCGAGGTCACTGACGGCCGGCTTGATCGCCGCGGTAAAGGCCTGCAGCAATTGTGACAACAAAAAGACCCCGCCGGAGGCGACGGTGAATTGACTGATGTGGGTGGTACTCATGAAAATGCCGATAATCAGAATGCTCGTATTCTGGATGATGATGGCTCCCATGGTGTAGAGAAAAGTGTTTATTCCGTAAGCCAGCATTTCCTTCAGAAGACCCAGATCGATCTTCCCAACAAGGGAAAGCGACGTCTTGGGCAGCAGTCTCCTGACGAAGATACGATGCAGCGCTCGCAGGGTAATCTCACTCAGGCCGAATACAAGCCCCGTTGCCAGCAGCCCGTAACCTTGCAGCAGCAGGACGACGGCCAAAACCGTTCGCAGAAACAATACGACCAGTGCGAGTAAATTGGTAATGTCGTAGCGCTGCAGTCCACTCAATATGGCGGTGGACGGCTGCAGGGGCATCGCAAAGGCAAAGCAAAATCCCACCACGAGCACGAGCCTGCCGGCGGTCTGCACCAGCTCGGGTTCGATTACAAACCAGGAGCCGACGTTCCGGTAAACGACCAGGCTGATAATGATTAGGACAACCGCCAGAGCCACGAAGAAGAACCATGAAGTACTGATGACTCGCCGGACTCCCTCGTCGTCGTTTTTGGCCAGATAGACGGGTATGTATCTGTTGATGGAGCTGCTCAAGCCTAAACTCAGCAAAGGAGCGTATTTGAAAATCGAGCCGCCGATGAGCAGCCATACGCCGTACCGGGCCTGGCCGAGCTGGCTGAGGAAAAAGCGGATCAGGAGAAAAGCAATAACGGCGTGACTGGCCAACGTGGCGACGTTGAAGAACGTGTTATACACGAGTCTCCTGGAGGTTGTAATCGGCTGTTCGTTCATAAATTCAGGGTCGTTTTATCGCTTAGTCACTCGCCATAGAATACCGGTTTGGACCAGGTCATAATTCTCGAGCACAAATTTGGGGCAATATTGCGGTCGCGGGCAGACAACATAGATCGCCCTTTCTTCGAGCAATTGCCCGATGGTCTGCGCGTCCAGCCGGGGCGCGTCTTTGCTGTTCACGGCGCCTGAGATAATCTTCACATCGGGCCGTTTACCTTCGACCTCCTGGGCGAGCAGGAGAGGGGCGGCGGTTGTCGCGTCCGCGTAGATAAGGGCGTTCTCCGCTGCGAGGTCCAGCGCTTCGCGGGCGAAGCGCTCCGCTCCCGTGTATCCGGTCTTCCAGGGCCGCAGGAAGTATTCGTAATCGCTGCGGTAAGGGATATTCCCTCTTGTGCCTATAGTCAGATGTATTCTCCGAGCCAGCGTCGGTGCGGCCGCATAGACGCCGATGGGCAGTAAACCAAAGAAAATAACCAGGAACGCAAACGCCTTGCGATTCATTTGATCCTGTAAAAGGTACGTCCCCAGACCGGTGAGGATCGAGACCCCGCAGTAGAATGGTATGAAAAAGGCGTATCGGTCCGGCACGGTATAGCGAAAAGCGAAAATGAAAAACAGCACGATTGAGCCAAGCAAGACGTTTCTGAATGCCCGCCGTGAGGACATTCTAAACAGTCCAAAGCAGCCCACCAGGAACAGCAGAATATTGAATGTGGGGAAATTGAAGAGAATATACAGGAAGTTCTCTCCCGCAATTTGCATGGACAAAGACGTATTGAGGACCGCTCCCTGCCAGCGTTTGCCGAAGGCCGCGGAGGCCAAAGTCCCGACAATATCACCCGTTTGCGCTATGGCCTCGACGATCAAATACTCGTAAGGCAGCGCGCCGATGATCCATAGCAGAATGACAACTGCCAAATCTCCTATGCGAAGCCTTTTTCCGGCCAGAAGGTACAAAATGAAGACGATGTAACAAAGAAGCGGTATCAAAGCGAGAATATGAACGGCGATTGAAAGTCCGTTCAACAGTCCTAACCAATACAGGTCGTCAGCCCGGCCGGTTCGGGTGTACTGCAGCAGCATGATCAGCTCGCCCGTGAACAGGGCCGTCCAGAGCGTGTACGTTTCGGCAACGCCGGCGTGGAACCAGAACGTGTGAGAAACAGCCAAAGTGACGGCCGCAACGACCGCGGGAAGATTCCGGCCGAGCCACAGACGCACTAACAGGAACATATTCGCAACGGCCACGGCCGCCGCAAGGGCCGAGACCAGATTCACCCTGTGAGCAAATTCGCCGAGCGGGACGTACTTGGCGCCGATAGCCAGTATATAGTAGAGCGGATGGGAAAGCGCGAGGCCCAGGGGACCTTCGATATCGTTGTGCCAGAGGCGGTACTGAATGAGCCCGCTGTCCTGCCACAGCGCGCCCGGGGCGCAACTGACGATGTACAGTACCATCGCAGCCGAGAGAACGGCAATGTAGAGCCGGGATAATTTTTGTTTTTCGAATTCCATGGATATATCCTCAGGAATCCCAACGCGCTCCGCCGGCGGAGGATTGGAGTTGTTTCAGCCTATGAAACGGTGACGGTCAGCCCCTCGTTACTGATATCGAACTCGAAGAACCGCGCTCGATCGTTAGGCGGCTGTGCTTCGAGCATTTCCCGCACGGACCGGGCATCCTGGGCCGATTTACAGATCATCAGCATAAAGCCGCCGCCGCCGGCGCCGAGGAGTTTGGCGCCGTACACGAAAGGCCGGACTCGTTCAAACAACGCTTCGATTTGGTCATTGCTGGAGGATGGATCGAGCTGTTTATTGAGCCGCCATGCGACGTCCATCAGACGTCCGAATGCGGCGATGTCCTTGCGGACGAGCGCGTCGGCCGCCTCGCCGGCGACGATGCGAATCTGTCTGAGCGTCGCCATTGTGGCGCGGTGCCGATTCAGATATCGTGCGACGACCTGCTGAAGGATATTCTTAGCCAGCCGGGTGATGCCGGTGTAGTACAGAAGGCTCTGGCCCTCGTTTGTTCTCGGGTCAAGGACGTCGGGCAGCACGTAATGGATGCGCGCATCAGGGACGAATCCGGGTTCCGTGACGATCATTTTCACGCCGCTGACCGCTCCTCCGATCTGGTCCTGCCATCCACCTCCGGTCGTCAGCGCCTGCTCCAGGCGGAGCACGCTGTAAAACAGGTCCCGGCGTGACAGCTCTGCGCCCATGGCGCGCTGAATCGCCGCCAGAAGCACCGCTCCCATAATGCTCGAGGTGCCCAGGCCGCTGCCTTTCGGGATCGCCGCGAGCGTCGTAAGCTCAATCCCCCCGCCGAATCGCTCCAGTGCCTTTTTCAGGCTAGCGCCTCCGGCCTTAGTGTCCGGTTGGGACTGGAAGCACGACAGCGCTAAGGCCGCCTTGGCGAGGGCAAAGCTGCTGGTGGCTTTTCGGTAGTCCAGAAGCTCATCGAAACGGGTAATCTCGGTTCCTGCTCCCTGGTCGATGGAGCGGATGCGAATGACCGGCTTATCGATGACGCGGGCATACGCCTGAATGGGCGGCTGACCGTTAAGATTGACTGCGGCATTAACGACACATCCGCCGTGTTCGAGGGAGTATGGCGGCGTATCCGTCCATCCCCCGCCCACGTCCAGACGCGCCGGCGCGCGCGCCCAGACAATCTCATCGCTGCGCAGGGTGCTTCGAGGAAGCACGTCCTGCCTGGCCCCGCCGGCCACGATCGCGCTGCCCATACTTTCAAAGGCCAGGTTTTGCGCTCGGTGCGCCCAGTGGACAATGGAACGGTTCGACTTCAGATCGAGGCCGAGGGACAGCAACCAGTCATACTGGGCCGGACCAAGCCTTCGCTTCAGGTCCGGCAAAACTCGTGAAAGGCAAGGATCCACGCCTTGATAGAGGTCGATTAGTGCGGAACCCAACGTATGGATAATGCGTGGAAATACGAGCGGCTGCGTATCCCCGCCGCTGCTGTTTCTAAAATGCCGGTACGCTTCTGAAAGAATCTCGCAAACCCATGCGCTCAGGTCCTTGGCGCCGCTTAGTAAATAGGCAAGCTCGGGGCTTGAGAATCCGCTTTGCGGGTGGAACATCTGCCGAAGAGATTGCCGGATCAGGTTCGCGCGAATCCTGCTGCGCCGCCTGTAGAAATCGCTGCGGTCGGCCAGCATCAGGATCTGTTCGAGGTTATATCGCTCGGTTTTTCGCCAAGCCCTGACGTCTGCCGTCGAGGCGCTAACCGGATCAAGCATCCAGAGCCATCGCTTGTACTCGGCGTGGGTTCTTACCGCCGGAAACATTCGGGCGTTCCAGATGCTGTGCTGTTCAACGGGCAGGCTCGCGTCCCAGACGTCTTTCGGCCCGGCGCCGACGGCCTTAAGCCATTCGAACACATCGATCCCGCAAAAACTCGCGCCGTCTTTTACGGTTTCCTTGAACGTGTCATCCACGCTATAACAGCGGACAAACCAGACGCTTTTACCCGCCGGGTTCTTTCCTTTGATGACGTCGAGACATGCTCTGGGCGGCAGAGAAATCGGCTCGTCAATGTCAACGCCAACGACGACGTTTTCTCCGCCGAGGGTGAGCGACGAGCTTATCCGGCAGCCCTCCACCCAGGACGAGACTCCTTTCACGCCGCCGCCGTCGAGAATCTCGTTATTAACGTCCAGAAAGGTCTGCAAATGCGAAGCTCCGCGGTCTTCCAGCAGCAGTCGTGTGCCGCTGGTGATGATCGCTCTACTGGTTCCGAAGTCCAGGAAATCACAGTGCTTCAACAGTTTCATGCTGAAAGGCACCGTCGAGAAGACTCGAAACAGTTTGCCCAGCATCATCTTGCTCCATTTTGAGCCGCTCTGCCGGGCGGATTTTTGGTGCTCCCGTTCAGAGGCATCGCTGCCCATGGTGCAGCATATTTCGCGATAGAAGTCGAGGCCCCATTCGGTGACGGCCCGGCCCATCTGCCCGCTCAGGGCCAGTTTGCCGTCTCGGCCGGGATGAGCGCCGAAAAGCTGCAACAGTTTCACGGCCGTTTTCGCATCGAAGTTCATGACGCCAATATCAAGGCAGGCCTGGCCGTATGTGTCGAGGGCCCCCTTTTTCATCTGCTCGGCCACGGAAGGTTTTTGAAGGTAGAGCCTCACCTGGTCTGTCCGCCCACGGCAAAAGACGCCGTGCTGGCTTGCCTGCTCGGGCGGGGCGTAGCAGGCAAGTCCTGTGATGCCCTCAACGGCAAATTGTGCCTCGGCCGGTTCGAATCTTAGCAGCACGTCGCCCGATGTCAGCACCACCTGGCCGCCCCGGTTCTCGTCTTGCCAGGACGACGCGGAAGCCGCTGGCTCGGGCATGGCGAGGTACGTCGGCAGTTGCCGGTCAAACAGGCTCACGGGTACGGCGGTGTCACTTTCGCATGGCACCGGAACAAATATTTTTCCGCACGGGCCATAGGCGGGCAATCGCCTCGAATCACCCCCGGCGTGCACGATGAGAATGCGCAGGTTTCCGAGAGCTTCTTCCCAGCCGTCCGGGCCCGCGGTGCCCGCGCTGCGCTGGAAGTGCCGGTCGAGGACTTCCATCAGGCAGTACAGCGTGCTGCCTCCGCTGCCGATTCGCTTTCCGCCGGGGTCCGCTACGACGATCACCTCGTGAACGTTGCCCAGAAGCCCCATGTCCTGCCGGATTCTCAGTTGCAATTCGTAAGCCTGCGCCTGTGCCTCATTGGAGGCCGTGACGATGAGGTAGTCCCACTGGTTCAGTTTGGCACGTACGCGCATACTCATGGTTTTAATCCGTGTCGGCTTTCGCGGGGATTCCGCCTGATGCTGTCGGCAATCGCTTCGAGGGCTTCGTCCAGGCTGGTCTGAGGTTCCCAGCCGACGGTTTCTTTGATTCGCTCCAGAGACGGCACGCGGCGCATCATGTCCTCTATCGGCCGGCCGTAGGCGGCCTCGTAGGGCACGAACTGCTTTTTGCTTTTGCTGCCCGTCATTTTGATAATCTTATCCGCCAGCCCCTCGATGCTGATTTCGCAGGTTGTACCGATATTGTATATCTGGCCGGCCGCTCGCTCGCAATTCATCAGGCGGATAACCGCCTCGATGAGGTCGGTGACGTAACAGAAGCATCGCGTTTGCCTGCCCGTGCCGTATATCGCAAGGGGCTCGTCGCTGAGCGCGCTTTGAATGAACCGAGGCACCACCATTCCATATTGGCCCGTCTGCCTCGGCCCGATGGTGTTAAAGAACCTGCCGATGATGACATCCAGTCCGTACTGTTGATGGAAGGCCAAACCCAGAAATTCGTCGATTGCCTTGCTGCACGCGTAGGACCACCGTGACAGCCGCGTGCTGCCGAGCACGATATCGTCGTCTTCGCGAAAGGGAACCACTTCGCTCTTGCCATAGACTTCGCTGGTCGAGGCGATAAGAATTTTCTTTCCGAATTCGTTAGCGATATTGAGGACAACCTCCGTGCCGCCGATGTTGGTTTCTATGGTATGCACCGGGTCTTCGGCGATCAGTCTGACGCCCACCGCGGCGGCCAGATGAAAGACGGCGTCGCAGCGCTCTATCAGCGGTTCCACGATTTCGGCGTCGCGGATATCACCGGCGGCGAACTCAAAACGTGGATGCTCCTTGAACGTCTCGATGTTCTTCAGGCTGCCGGTGCTCAGGTTATCGATGACGCAGACCTGATGGCCGTCTTTGAGCAATCGTTCCGTCAAATGAGACCCGATAAAACCCGCGCCGCCCGTTACCAATGCTCTCATACAAGCCCTGTCGAATAGGTTTTCATACGCAAAGAATAATCATCCTGGGCCAATTATCAATAGCGAAGCTCGGTGCGTGATCGAGTCGGTCTGCTTAGACTCCGTCCCCGTCGGCTGCGCAGAAAGCAAAAGCGGTCTCGCCGTTGTATTAAGATTCTCCACGGGCCTATCTTCTTGTAGGGTGGGGCTTGCCCCACCGTGATTGATCAGTGTGCTAAAACCCGCCCTACGCATTCACGGCATAAGTATCGGCAAATAAAGAACATAGCTTTAGTATTGATGAGGTCTGGAATTTGCGTGTTGGGCCGTCACGCCGCTGTGGCCGATCAGTCCTGCCCCCGAAGTCGCATGTGCTCCAAAAGCCCGATAACTTCTCGATGCGTGGGGTGGGACTTGCCCGACCCTAAGTTCTTCAGCCGTAATAGGTGCAATATGTCTTGTCAGTTTCCCAGACGGTCACGCGGTGCAGGGCGGCCGCTCCGAATTTGCCGGCCAGCCGGTTCCATGCGAAAGCCGCGATGTTCTCCACGGTTGGATTGGTCTTGGCGAACTGGTCAAGGTCCGTATTCAGGTTGCGGTGGTCGAGGAGTTTTATCAGCTCATCGTCCACGGTTTTCTCGAAATCACCGATGCGAAAGTCGTCTCTGGCCGCTGGCATCTTTATCGCGACCTCAACAATATAGTTGTGCCCGTGACCGGTAGGATTCGCGCATTTTCCGAAGACTTCGAAGTTCTGCCTCTCGGAAAAGTCTTCGTTCCAGAGCTTATGCGTCGCTGCGAATTCGAACTTTTCACAGAAATAGACCATATCCAAATCCTCCGAATTGACGGCCATCGCCCTGAGCGGATTGAGCTTCAGTGTCAGAGTATTGAGCCTGGCGGCCCCGAATTTATCGGACAGCCTGCTCCGGGCCGCCGCCAAAAGCTCAGCGATTGCAGAAAGGCCGATGTGTCTGGCCCGGCGGAAATCGTGCGTGATTCGCTCGACAAAAATCGGCACCACGAATTGACGAACGTTTCTGTCAATGTCGGTAACGTTCACCACAAAGCCCGTAGCCGGCTCAATGGGGCCCGTCACTTCGACTGACAGCTCGAAAAAGATGGATAATCCTTCACCCGCTGGCTCCGAGGCAAACGAATTGGAACCTTTGCCTTGCTCGGGCAGAAAAGGATTGATCGAAAACCGCACCAGCCTGGCCAGCTCGTGCATGAGAGAGATCCCTTCTTGTTTTCTACGTGTGCATCAGGCTCAGGACCTCGCTGCGGCTTCTTGGGTCCTTCTTGAAGATTCCTCGCAGCGCCGAGGTTACCATGACCGAGCCGGGTTTCCTTATGCCGCGAATCGTCATGCAACTGTGGGATGCTTCCAGCACCACCGCGGTGCCTTGGGGCTTGAGGCTGTTCATTATGTAATCGGCGATCTGGAACGTCAGCCTTTCCTGGGTCTGGAGCCGGCGGGCAAAACAATCCACGATGCGCGCCAGCTTGCTGACCCCGAGCACCATCCCGGACGGCAGGTACGCAACGTGGGCTGAGCCGATGAACGGCATCAGGTGATGCTCGCAGATGCTGTAAAAAGGAATGTCACGCAGCAGAACGATTTCATCGTAGTTTTCAGTAAAGACGCCGCGGAGGTGCTTGTCGGGGTCTTCCTGCATTCCGCCCAGAAGCTCGGTGTACATTCGTGCAACGCGTTCCGGTGTGCGCTTCAGCCCCTCGCGCTCGGTGTCTTCGCCGACGGCTATAAGTATCTCCGTAACGGCCTTTTCGATCCTGGCCGTATCAATTTTTTTGCTTTCTTTCATTGTTTGAATTTCTTCTTCAATAGAGTCACTTGTTTTTGACGTTCGCCAGATTGGCCAGAAAAGTTGTCAGCAGCCTGACTCCGAATCCACTTGCGCCCTCGGCGGCGAACTCGGTGGTCTTTTCGAAGTTCCAGACGCCCGCGATGTCCAGATGCGCCCATTTCTTGTCACCGACAAACTGCCCCAGGAAAGCGGCAGCGGTACACGCCCCGCCCCATTTGCCGCCGATATTTTTCAGGTCCGCTATCTTGCTCTTCATCTCTTTGGCGTAGTCATCGCCGCTCGGCATGGGCCAGACTTTTTCGCCGCTGTTTTCTGCGGCTTTCTGCAACTGCTTTGTAAGCCTCTCGTCGTTGCCCATCAGCCCCGCCATGTACTTGCCGAGGGCCACTACGCACGCCCCGGTCAGCGTGGCGATATCAATGATGACGTCGCAATTCTGTTTGACGGCGTAGTTCAGAGCGTCGCACAATATCATTCTTCCTTCGGCGTCGGTGTTCTGGACCTCGACGGATTTTCCGCTGAACGTCTTGACGATATCACCGGGCCGGTAGCTTGTTCCGCTGGGCATATTCTCCGCCGCTGGCACGATTCCCAGTACGTAGACGGGCAGCGCCAGCTCGGCGACGGCTTTCATCGTTCCCAGCACGGCCGTCCCGCCGGACTTGTCCAGTTTCATTTCCTCCATGTTCGCGGCTGGCTTGATGCTGATTCCGCCGGAATCGAATGTTATCGCTTTGCCCACCAGCGCTACTTTGGGCCGGGCGGCCGGGACTTTCGCGGCGGGGTTGTATTCCAAGACGATGAACCTCGGCTTGCTCTGTGAGCCTGAACCGACGGCCAGCACCCCGCCCATTCCCTTTGCGGCCATCTGATTTTCGTCAAAGACCGTGCAGCTTAGTCTCTTTGAGCCGCGGGCCAGCTCTTTGGCGGCGGCCGCCAGCTCAGCCGGATTGACGACGTTGGCCGGCCGGTTTGCCAGTGTGCGGGCGTAACTCTGCGCCCTGCCGACCACGGTTCCGCTCATAAGCCCTTTCCTGAGCTTCTGCGTTTTCGCCGAATCGGGGTCGATTAGCTCCACGTCGAGCGCGCCCAGCCGTCCATCCTCACTTTCCGTGACGAATTCATCATAGCGATAGCTGCCGAAATACGCCCCTTCGGCGCACGCCTGTCCCATTGCGGACAAGTCGAAACTCGCCCCAAACGCCTTGTGCAGGGCCAGGCTGAGGGTTTGCGCTTTGCTTTCTACGGATTTTTTTGCCGCGATCGCGGCAGCCTTGCGGACCGTCTCGAGCGTGGCCTTTTTCTTCTCGCCCAGGCCGACGAGCAGGACCCGTTCGGCGCCGATCCGGCCGTCGGCGTATACCACTGCGATGGTTCCGTCCTTTCCGTTGAAATCGCCCAGCTTTATCAGCCGGCTGATGGCCCCATTCAGCTTGCCGTCCAGCTCTTTGTTCAGTCTGTCCAGTTCTTTGACGTCGCAGAACAGTCCCACCGCTAAAATATCAGTTTTACACGCGCTGAAATCGACGCTTCGTGTTTTAAGTTCGACGTGAATAATTTCTTTCATATTCCGGCCTTTCTCGCTTCTTAGTCTTTACTTCCCGCTTTCTATTTGCCTTGCTTTGGCCCTGTGGTGCAGATAGCTTTCGATGAATCCGTCGAGCTCTCCATCCAGCACGGCGTCCACGTTGCCCGTTTGAAAATCGGTTCGGTGGTCCTTGACCAACTGGTACGGCTGTAAAACATAGCTGCGGATCTGATTGCCCCAGGCGATGTCCCCCTTGACGCCGTGCAGTTTTGCCAGTTCTGCGTCGCGTTTCTGTTGCTCGAGCATATACAGTCTGGCCTTGAGCACCTTCATCGCCTGGGCGCGGTTTTTGTGCTGACTTCGTTCGTTCTGGCACTGCACCACGATGCCGGTCGGCCCGTGTGTGATTCGCACCGCCGAGCTGGTCTTGTTGACGTGCTGCCCCCCGGCGCCGCTGGCGCGATAACAGTCGATCCGAAGGTCGTCTTCATTGATCTGGATGTCGATATCCTCGTCGAATTCCGGAACGCAGTCCACCGCGGCGAAACTCGTATGCCGGCGTTTGTTGGCGTCGAATGGGCTGATCCGGACGAGCCGATGCACGCCCATTTCGCACGAGAACTTGCCGAACGCAAAAGGCCCGGCGACCCGCAGCGTAATCGACCGAATGCCTGCTTCCTCACCGGGCGTAATGTCAAGCTCCCCGAACTGGTATTTGTTTGCTTCGAAATATCGCGTGTACATTCTCAGCAGCATGCTCGCCCAGTCGCAGCTTTCCGTTCCTCCGGCGCCGGCGTGAATACTGAAGAAGCAATTTCTGGCGTCTTCCGGCCTGGACAGCAGCCCGGTCAGCTCGATCTGTTCGCACCTCTTGAGAAGCGCTGCCAGGTCGTCTTCCAACTGTTTGAGCTCTTCCTGATCGGACTCGCCCGCCGCCAGCTCGAACAGCTCCTCCATATCGCCGATTTCACGTTGTATCTCCTTCACCGGCTCAATCACTGCTTTCAGCGCGCTCAATTGAGAGACCACGGACTGGGCTGAATCGGGATTGTCCCAGAACCCTGCCTTGGACATTCGGGCCTCGAGCTCCTGCAGTTGGGACTGTTTGCCGGGCAAGTCAAAGCCAGTCCCGGATTTTCTCGATCCGGGCCGACAACTCTGATATTGCGGATTTTAGCTCAGTTGTTTCCATTTTTCACCGGTCTTCTTATATCACATCGATGGAGAATGTGCAACCTTTATTGCCGATAGTGCCCAAGCCGGGCCTGAAATGGCATTTGACGGGCGCGGGCGGGACAGGTATAGTACGGTCATCATGAACAGGCCCTGGTTCCATTGGCCTCGTACTTCGCAGCGAAGGGCTACTTCGCAGAGTAGTATTTGAAGGAGAGTTGTCATGAAGCACGCAGCGGCACTTCTAACAGTGATTATTCTTACAGCAGGTTGCAGTCAGGTCGGGGTTGCTCCGGCGGAAAGCCGAAATGAACCCCAGAGTAAGAAGGTGCTGATCGTCACAGGTATAGACTATCCGGGGCACAAGTGGAAATTAACCGCACCGGTTCTGGCGGAGGCCATAGCGGCGGACAAGAGGCTGGCGGTCACGATTACTGAGGAGCCGAACGACCTGGCGAGCGATAAGCTTGGTGGCTACGACGTCATTGTTCTGCACTTTATGAATTGGGAAACTCCTGGTCCCGGCCCGCAGGCCCGCGCCAACCTCCAGAACGTCATTCGCAGCGGCAAGGGCCTGGTGCTGGTTCATTTCGCCTGCGGAGCGTTTCAGGATTGGCCGCAGTTCGTGGATCTGGCCGGGCGCGTGTGGGACCCGAAACTCAGGGGACACGATCCGCACGGCAAGTTCAATGTCAGGATTACGGACATTCAACACCCCGCTATGAAAGGCATGAAGGACTTTGAGACGACCGACGAGCTGTACACGTGCCTGGCGGGCGAGACACCCATTAAAGTGCTGGCCACGGCGCGTTCGAAAGTGGATAACAAGGACTATCCGATGGCCTTTGTGCTGAACTACGGCAAGGGGCGGGTCTTCCACAGTGTACTCGGGCATGATGTTCCGGCGCTGGCCAATCCCGATGTGGGCCGGCTCTTTCGCAACGCTTGTGCATGGACCGCCGGGTTGGAACCTTTGAATTAACGAGCCGATGGGTGGCAGCCTTCCCGAGGGGAGGGATGGCTGAGCCGTCAAGCAGGAAAGGACGTGAGAAAATGAAACTTGGTTTTCACACCGACGCATTTAATTCGGCCTATTTTAGTTTCGAAAAGTGTTTGGAGTGGGCGAAGAAAAACGATGTTCACTACATTGAGTGTGGCCTGATCGATGGGGTGAGCTGGATACACGGTCTGGGGTATCAGCCCCACGTCGCGCTGTACGAGGACCCGCTGTTACTTCGGCGCAAGATGGACGGTTGCGGCGTGCGCTTCTCGCAGGTGGACGCCGCCTATCCACTGTCCGGCAAGGATGGTCCGTTACGCGGCGTACCGTACGTGATGAAGGCGATCCAGTGGGCGCACCTGATGGGCTGCTCCTGTGTGGACACTACCGATGGCATGCACCAGCCCGAAGGGCTCAGCGACGCCGAGGCGATGGAGCTGATGAAACGCAGCTACGAGCAGATCATCGAAGTCGCCGAGGCGCACCGGATGACCGTCAATATCGAGCCGCACGGATACTTCACCACTCGGCCCGACATGATGGAGAAAATGTTAGTCTTCTGCGCGAGCCCGTACCTGCGGATGAATATGGACACCGGCAACACCTTTATCGCCGGCCAGGACCCGGTCGCTTTTCTCAAGCGGTTCATCGGCAAGGTCAGCCACGTTCACGTCAAGGACGTGTCCGAATCTTTGGCGGCCGCAACACGCGGAAAACAGACGGGGATTGCGGTCAGCCATTGTGCGCTGGGCGGGGGCGTCAACGCCGGGAACATTCGCCGCTGCCTGGAAATCCTGCGGGACCACGGCTACGACGGCGTCCTGAGCATGGAATGCGAAGGTCAGGGCGGCCCGATGATCGAGCAATCGCTGCGATGGATGCGCGACACGCTCGCCGAGCTGAATATTCCGATTAACGAGTAACAATCATTTATAAAGGAGAAACGGCAATGAAAATTGGATTTAATATGTTATTGTGGACCACCCACGTCACGGAGGCTGACTTTCCGCATTTGGAAGCGATCAAGAAGGCCGGCTATGACGGCGTCGAGATTCCGCTCTTTGGGGGCGAGCCTTCGCACTTTAAGAAGGTCGGCCAGGCGATCAGAGACAACGGACTGGGCTGCACGTCCGTGACCGTCATTCCGGACGAGGAGCATAACCCCATCAGCGCCGACGCCAAGCACCGCAAGGGAGCACTGCAGCATCTCAAGTGGGCCATCGACTGCTCGCAGGCTTTAGGCTCAAACCTCCTGTGCGGGCCGTTCTATCAGCCGCTCGGTGTGTTCTCAGGTCAGGCGCCGACAGAGGAGGAAAAACAGCGCGCCGCCGAAGTGCATCGCCAGGCCGGCGATCTTGCCGCCAAAGCGAATGTCACTCTGGCCTTGGAGTCTCTCAATCGCTTCGAGTGCTATTTCCTCAATACGATGGCCGATGCGGCGGCCTACGTCAAGCGCGTCAACCACCCGAACTGCGGCCTGATGTTCGACACGTTCCACGCCAACATCGAAGAGAAGGACCCCGTCGGCTGCATCAGCGAGCATATCGACGTGATCAAGCACGTCCATATCAGTGAAAACGACCGCGGTACACCCGGCAAGGGGCACATCGACTGGCGCGGGACGTTCAAAGCCCTGCGCTCGGGTGGCTACGACCAGTGGCTGGTCATCGAGGCGTTTGGCCGGGCGCTGCCGGATTTGGCGGCCGCTACTCGCGTCTGGCGCGATTTCTTCCCCAGCCGGGACGGCGTCTATACCGAGGGTCTGAAGTTCATTAAGAATCAGTGGAAAACCGCGGGCTGAGAGCCACGACGGAGCCAATGGAACATACATTTTCCGGGGAGAGATTACTATGCGCTCATTTTACATGAAGGTTGTTGAGATTGTTTTGTTTACAGCGTTGGGTCTTGCGTCAAGCAATGCCCGTGCCGAAGAAACGAACTTCAAGCCCATTTTTGACGGCAAGACGCTCGACGGCTGGAAAGCCCCGAACATGAGCTACTGGTTCGTCCAGGACGGGGTTATCACCGCCCAGTCAACGCTGGACAATCCTGTCAAGAGTAACCAATTCCTCGTCTGGCAGTTGGGCGATGTGGACGACTTCGAGTTGACGCTCAAGTACCGCATCAGCGGAACGGAGTCGGCCAATTCCGGGATCCAGATTCGCAGCCGGGTCGCCCCGGAGGGCTACGCCGTCGGTTACCAGGCCGACATCGACCGGGCTGGCAGATACGCGGGGGCTCTTTACGATGAGCGCGCCCGCGGGATGCTTGCCGAACGAGGGCAGAAGACCGTTATCGGCTCCGACGGCAAAATGACCCATACAGCTCTCGAAGATGCCGACGCTCTGATGAACATCATCAAACAGGATGACTGGAACGAATATCACATCCTCGCCCGCGGGCGACAAATCATTCTCAAAGTCAACGGCAAGGTGACCGCCGACGTCCAGGACAATGAAGAGAAGAACCTGGAGCTGTCCGGCGTGCTTGCGCTGCAGTTGCACGCAGGCCCGCCCATGAAGGTTGAGTTCAAAGACATTCAGCTCAAGCGTTTGAAGTTGAGCGAGCGAAAGAAGATCGTTCTGGTCGCCGGACCGCCCAGTCACGGCTACAATGCCCACGAGCACAACGCGGGCTGTCTGCTGCTGGCCAAACTGCTCAACGAGAACGTTCCGGAGGTTTATGCCACCGCATACTTGGGCGGCTGGCCCAAAGACCCGACTGCGCTGGACAACGCCGATGCGGTTGCAATCTTCTGCGACGGCGGCGGGGGGCACGTGGCTATGCGTCACCTCGAAGAGCTGGATGCGCTGGCCAAGAAAGGAGTGGGTATAGGCATGCTCCACTATGCCGTCGAGGTGCCCAAGGGCAAGCCCGGTGATTACATGCTCAACTGGACCGGCGGATATTTCGAGACGTTCTGGTCGGTCAATCCGCACTTCAAAGCCGAGTTCAAAGAGCTGCCCAGTCACCCGATCACCCGCGGCGTCAAACCGTTTGCGATAGAGGATGAGTGGTACTATCACATGCGCTTTGTCGAGAATATGCAGAATGTCACGCCTATACTGACTACTATTCCGCCGGACAGCACGCGCAGAGAAGGAAACGACGAGCATGGCGCCAATCCGCACGTCCGCGCCCGGATGGGTATGCCCGAGCACGTAATGTGGGCTCTTGAGCGTCCCGGCGGCGGACGCGGCTTCGGCTTCACCGGCGGGCACTGGCACCACAACTGGGCGCACGACGATTTTCGCAAGGTCGTCCTGAACGCTTTAGTGTGGGTCACCGGACTGGAGGTCCCGCCCGATGGCGTGTCGTCAAAGACGCCGTCTATCGAAGAGCTTGAAGCGAACCAGGACTATCCGAAGCCTGGAGACTACAATCGAGAAAAAATCCAGCAACTGATCGATCAGTGGAACCGCAGGTGAGGCCAAACATGTGGGTCCAGGATGCTTTGAGATCGAAACGTTGCGGCTCATCGCTTGCACAGGAGGACAATATGAGAACGTTATCGCTGATTCCAATTCTGGTTATGGCGAGTGGTTTGTTTTCCGGCGGCTCGGCTTTGGCGCAGGTAAGGGCGACCATAGAGAAGGTCCAGGCCGATGCCGCGGCCGGCAAGGACTGGCCTGTTCTGAAGCGCTACGACCAGGACCATCTTGCCCGCATTGCTTTGCCGCTGGGCGGGATCGGCACAGGGACCGTTTCGTTAGGCGGCAGGGGCGACCTGCGCGACTGGGAGATCATGAATCGTGCCGCCAAGGGATTTGTGCCGCTGCGGGGCAGCGTGGGGCCGTTCTTTGCGCTTTTTGCCAGGACGGCGGATGGACAGATAGTAACCCGGGCAATCCAGGGTCCGATTGAGCTGTCGGATTACGAAGAAAGCCACGGCAGCACGGTTCCCAACCACGGCCTGTCGCGGTTTCGCCGCTGTTCGTTCGGCGCCGCCTACCCGTTAGGGCAGGTTTATCTTTCCGATCCTGACGTGCCGGTCGATGTGCGCGTCCAGGCCTTCAATCCGCTCATCCCTGGCGACGCCGAAGCCAGCGGCATACCCGTAGCCGTACTGCGATACGTGCTTGTCAACAAAACCGATAAATCGGTGACGGCTTCCGTGTGCGGGAGCATGCCCAACTTCATCGGCATAGATGGCTCGGGCAATACAAAGGACTGGAAAGGCGACCTGGTAGCCGTCGGGGGTAAGGCCAATCACAATGAGTTCCGCCAAAGTGCGAACGTCCGAGGGATACTCATGCGCTCCGAGGGAGTTGCCGCCAGGGCCGAGCAGTGGGGCACGATGGTCCTGGCAACCACCGCCGAAGCGGACGTAAGTTACCGTACGGCATGGCTCCAGGAAGGCTGGGGCGGTTCGTTGCTCGATTTCTGGGACGACTTCAGCGACGACGGGAAGCTCCGGGAGCAAAACGCCGCCACGGAAGATACGCCGATGGCCTCACTTGCCGTTAGCGTGGAGTTGCCGCCGCACGAGATAAGAAAGATAACGTTTCTGCTGACCTGGCACTTCCCCAATCGCCAGACCTGGACACCCAAGAACAACGAGCAGGACCGAATCGGCAACTACTACACGACCAAATACAGCGACGCCTGGGACGTGGCTGAGAAATTCGTGCCGGAGCTTGCAACGCTGGAGGCCCAAACCGTCGGTTTTGTGCGGGCCTTTTGTCAAAGTGATTTACCTGAAGCGGTCAAGGAAGCGGCCCTGTTCAACCTCAGCACGCTGCGCACCCAGACCTGCTTTCGCACACAGGACGGGCGCTTCTACGGCTGGGAAGGCTCCAGCAACAAGCGAGGCTGCTGCCACGGCTCGTGCACCCACGTCTGGAATTACGAGCAGGCTACGGCTTTTCTTTTCGGGGAGCAGGCCAAGTCGATGCGCGAGGTCGAATTCGCTCACGCGACGGACGACCAGGGGCTGATGAGCTTTCGAGTGGGTCTGCCGCTGGAGCGTGCACACGATTTCGGCAAGGCCGCCGCCGATGGCCAGATGGGCTGTATTATGAAAATGTACCGCGACTGGCAGCTCTCCAGCGACGACCAGATGCTCAAAGCCCTCTGGCCCCACGTCAAGAAGGCCCTTGAATTCTGCTGGATCGAGGGCGGCTGGGACGCCGACCGCGACGGCGTCATGGAAGGCTGCCAGCACAATACGATGGACGTTGAGTACTACGGGCCGAATCCGCAGATGGGCGTGTGGTACCTGGGCGCTCTGCGGGCGGCCGAGGAAATGGCGCGTTATCTCGGCGAGGAGGATTTCGCCGGAGTCTGCCGCCGTCTGTTCGAACAGGGCAAGAAGTGGACCGATGAGAATCTGTTCAATGGAGAGTATTACGAGCACAAGATTCGCCCGCCGAAAGATAAATCGGCGATCGCGCCGAGCCTGCTGGTTGGGATGGGTGCGAAAGACCCGACGAATCCTGATTATCAGCTCGGCTCCGGCTGTCTTGTGGACCAGCTTGTCGGTCAGTACATGGCCCACGTTTGCGGGCTGGGGTACCTGCTCGAGCCGGCCAATGTCCGCAAAACGCTCTCCAGCATCATGAAGTACAATCTCAGGGACGGCTTCTACGGGCATTTTAACTGCATGAGGAGTTTCGTGCTCGGCGATGAGTCGGCGCTGCTGATGGCCAGTTATCCGAAAGAGCGGCCGAAAAATCCTTTCTCGTACTTCACCGAGGTGATGACCGGCTTCGAATACACCGCGGCGGTCGGTATGCTATACGAGGGCCAGATGGACGATGGGCTAAAGTGCATCAAGAACATCCGCGACCGCTACGACGGACGCAAGCGAAGCCCCTTCGACGAGGCCGAATGCGGCCACCACTACGCCCGCGCCATGGCCAGTTGGGCGGCGGTGCTCGCCATGAGCGGATTCAATTACTCGGGCGTAAGCAAGTCAATGACTTTCGCCGCTCGCGACGGCACGTTCTTCTGGTCGAATGGTTATGCGTGGGGAAGCTGTTCACTTAAACGGACAACGAAGGGTATGAACGTCGAGCTGTCCGTTCTGCACGGCCAATTGGGTCTTTCGAGGTTTATCCTCGGCGGATTCGGCGAGATGCAGTTCGGCGAGACCCTGCTCGTCAAAGCGGGAGAAAAACTCAAATTCGGCGTCAGCGCGGGCGATGTGTAATTGTACGGAAGGCCAAGATGTCGCCAGCGATTACAAGACGGGAGTTTCTGAAGGCTTCGACCGCCGGCTCACTGACACTTGGTGCTCTGGGCTGTTCGGCTGTAGCACCGGTATCCGCACCGGCGCTATTCGAACACCCACAGGTGGGCAAGTACAAAATCTACTTCGGGGATTTGCACAATCACAATGAGGTCGGGTACGCCCGCGGCTCGCTCGAAAGGGCGTTCGAGATTGCGCGCGAGCATCTGGATTTCTTTGCTTTCACGCCGCACGGCTACTGGAATGATATCGGTCACTACGAGAACAACATAGAGAAAAAATGGCTCGATGGGTTCGAGGTCACCAAGAGGCGGTGGCCGGAGGTTCTGGCGATGATGCGCAAGTATGACCAGCCCGGCAGATATGTCCCCATAGCCGGCTTCGAGTGGCATTCGACGAATCTCGGCGATTATCACATTCTTTTTCCGAAGCTCGAAGCCGAGTACGCCCGCTTTACTGACTTACGTGAATTTCAGCGTTTTGCAAAAGAGCGCGGCGCAGTCATGATCCCGCATCATCCGGCCAATCGCTTAGGGCATCGCGGCGCGAATTTAACCATGCTTGATCGGGAAGTCTCGCCGGTTATCGAGATATTCTCGGAATGGGGCAGCGCCGAGCATGACCGCGCGCCCTCCGCGTACATTCGGCATACCGAAGGCGGGCGCTGGACCCAAAATACGCTGCATCATTTTCTCGCACAGGGCTATCGCCTCGGTGTGCTTGCCAGTACCGACGACCATCTGGGCTTTCCCGGCGCGTACCGGGAGGGTTTGGCAGCCGTGCTCGCGTCCGAGCTGACGCGCGAGGCCATTTTCGACGCCATTCGGAACCGGCGAACCTACGCCCTGACCGGTGACCGCATCGCCGTCGATTTTCGACTGAACGGCCGGCTCATGGGCCAGGAGCTGGCATACACTCGGCAGCGAGAACTCTCCGTCGCCGTCACGGGCTGGGACCAGCTTGACAGAGTTGAGATTTTGAAAAATAATCGCGTGCTGCACCGTGACTTTCCTATGGATCACGTACTCAAAGCACGAAGCTGGGACGAGCCGGTTCTGCTGCGGTTCGAGTACGGCTGGGGCCCCTGGCCCGCGCTGGATATGACGCGCATCTGCGACTGGGACATCACCATCATGTTAGATGGCGGCCTGTTGGAGAACGTCCAGCCTTGCTTCCAGTCGGGGCCTCTCGACGAATCGCGCAGAGACAAGATTCTCGAGCGATCCGACAGGCATATGCGCGTTCAGTCGTTCACGGCTCTGCGGGAGCAGTTCGAGGACATTCCCACCAAGGCCGTCGTCTTGAAAATACGCGGCGGCCCCGAGACGCACGTCAAGGTTACGTTGAATAAGCCGACAAACGTTTCTCTGTCTCAGACGTTCCAGCAGTTAGCCCAAAGTAATGAAATGTTGTTCACCGGCGATTTCCCAAAGGAATCGGCCATGCTTCATCGGCTGGTTTTCCACGACCACTACCACACGTCGTACAAAATCCGCGACACCGACGACGGCGAAGATCTGACGTGGTACTATCTTCGCGCCGTCCAGGCCAACAATCAGTACGTCTGGTCCAGTCCGATCTGGGTCGAGGCTCGTGCCTGAGCAATCATCGATATTGTGGATATGTCTTCAGATCGTCTGATTTGGCGGGGACAATTCTCACTGCCCGGCCGCCGCGGGGCGGTAAGTCGGCGTTTAGAATGGATGAAGCACCTACTATGCAGCGGCTGATTTTCACGTGGGTTCGAGTCGGTACGGCCGGATCGTCGCTGTAGATGTGAGCGATGTAGCGGCGGTCCTTCTCCAGAAAATCCAGGGGAATCTCGAACGTGTGCGGGTCATCGGCGTTCATGCAGCCGATGAACCAGCTTTCGCCTGAGCGGCGAGCGAGGACGGCGTATTCTGCGATTCGGCCGTGGATGACTTTTGTATCGTCCCAAACCGTTGGGACATGGTCGAAAAACTCCAGTTCTGGCTCATCGCCGATGAGGTTATGACTGCCTCCGGCGCCGCCAACTTTCTGTGGAGAGCCGCTCGGCCGGTCGTACCAGTAAAGAAATTGCCACGGGCTGTAAAGACACACACTCTTGGCCAGTTGATACGCGTGGCTTGCATTGTCATCGACCCGCTGGTCGTAGTAGCAAATCGTGTTATCCGCCGCACCGGCCAACATGCGGGTAAATAGAATGGTCAGAGTCAAGCTGTTCGTGGGTTTGGTTTCATCGCCTGCGATGCCCTCCTGCGTCATCAGATTCGGATACGTTCTGCTGTATCCGGTCGGTCGGTACTCATCATGAATATCGACCATCAGGTGGTGCGCCGCGGCCTTTCGAACGGCCTCGTGAAGCCACGCCGTCCATTGCTGCGAGCCGACCTGCACGAAGCCGTACTTGACGCCCTTGACTCCCCACTTTTCATAAAGCGGCAGAATCTCGTCAATTTGGCGCTCCAGCGCCCTGCGATTGACGTATAGAAGGATTCCTACGCCGTGCCGGTTTGCGTAATCGATCACCTCGTGCAGGTCGAGGGGGCCCTTAGAGCGTTTGGGATCGACCGAGATGGTCGTGGCGTCGGATTCGTTGCTGTACTCGTCGCCGTACCAGCCCGCGTCGAATTCGACGTATTGAAGATTGTGCTCGACCGCGAAATCGACGCACGCTTTGCCTCCCTCGGTGGTCAGGGTTACTTCGCGGATGACTTTGCCGGGTTTGATCCAGGAGGTATCGGCGATGGCGCAAGGCTCGTTGAGGTTCAGGAACAGGTCGTTGCGTTCGAGCAGCTCGCCCAGGATTCGCCCAAGCAGCAGGACGCGCCACGGCGTGGTAAACGGCGTCGTTGCACGCACCTTACCGGCCAACGAGCTGACAAGCGTGTGGGGCTGGCTACCGTCGGGCGAGAGGCGCATTCTCGCATAATCCACCAGTCTTGCCTCGCCCACCGATGCGAGCAATCCGTCGTTGATTCGAATTGTCAGCGGCCTTTCGCAGTCATTCTTGATCTCGCTGAGCGGCACCTTACTATACTGGCCCTGGGCGGAGTATACAGCGTACGCATCATGGTCGCCGGTGAAATGAAACTGCGTCTTCTCCGCAGAGATGATAAAGTCTTTCAAAACATCCTGCTCCGGCAGGGCATAACAAAAGGCCGCCCCTTCGTTGTAAGCACGAAACGTCAACCGAAGCCGTCGATGAGGTGGGCGATTCTCTTTCACTATCACCACGAGCTGGTTGTAGTGGTCGCGAATCGTCTTGCGTTCCCCATAAACGGGGGAATAGGTGCTGTCATGGCTGCTCTTCGAGGTATCGACGATTTCAAGGCCGGTTTCCAGCGGCGCAGCGTCTTTGATGGCAAGTCCCAGATGCGAGTCCACAACGATAGGCTGATTGTCGTATGTTACCGTGTAGATCAGACAGCCCTGCCGGTTCCCAGCGTCTTTGGCGTCAAATGTGACGACAACATGCCCGTCAGGCGACTCGATAGCATATTCGGCCTGTAGAATCCCTGCTAACAACAAGACAAGTACAAGAGGCAGGGAAAAACTGTGGCAATATAATACCGGATATTTCAGACGGCGGTGATCTCTTTTGTCGTGCATAACAATCTCCACAAGTCTCTACGTTTGACTTAAGGCGGCCGCGATGCTGACCGCATTAAAAAACGAGTGGATGAAAATAGGCCGAAATAACGAGCCGCTCTTCTCGTATGCGTAGCCCAGGCACACACTTAAGACAAATAGCGCAGGCCAGTGCCCGGGATTGGCATGCATCATGGCAAACAGTCCAGAGCTTATGGCAATCGCCAGCCACACCCCCCATCCGCTGCGGGTTGTCTCTCGCTCGTCATTTGGCGCACTGCGTGCGACATAGGATATGTGAGATACGAGCATGGTTTGAACGAGCCCTCGAAACAGCAGCTCTTCGAGCAGCGGGGCTACGATCACGGCAACGATGGCGATGATGATTCGCAGCGGCAGTTGGGAATACTCCGTAATCAACTCAAGCTCCTGATGCTGCTGCATCTGGTAATCCTGCCCCCAGATTTGCTCGCCGAAGAACGTCGTCAGGATGACGGCCGCCATGATCAGCGGCCAGACGGTCAGCAGATTCGTAAAGCCGGCGAAAAAATCCGCGACGATTGATTTGGGATTCAGGCCGAATCCCCGCAGCCGCCGGGCAAAGTGCGCTCTTGCCAGAAGCAAAATCGCGGCTGTTGTCACTACCGCGCCGGCGGAGAAAATACAATTGTCCAGAAAAGCAATCTGCCAGTCTCGCAGGAGGTCCTTCGTCAGCTTCTCAGCGGTCAGAACAGCCATCGGAACCGGCCCGAACCAGATGAACAGCGGAATCAGGGGCAGGTAAAAGGGCATACTGTTTCGCCGGGGCGCCGCATCCGCCAGGGCCCTGGCGCCGAACGAAGTTTTGAGCAGCCAGTAAGCCAGCAACACCAGTCCCGCCAGACAGATAAAGTGCTCCGCCGTCAGGGTCTTGGCGAATTCCATTGACTGCTTAACGTTGAACATATATCTTTGTTTAATCCGTTTTCCGTCGTGCCGCTACGAAGGATGAATTGTCAGTGGTCAATGGCCCATTGTCAAAGGAAAATGGTCGCCATGCCATGGTCCTGGGCCGAATGGAACGAAGTCGAAGGATAGACTATGGATATATTTCGCGTCGAAGGACCGGTTCGGCTTTCCGGCAGTGTCCGTGTAAATGGTTCCAAGAACTCTTCTTTGCCGATTATGGCCGCCGCTATTTTAGGCGCCGGCAAATCGTCTCTCAAAGCGGTGCCCCGTCTATCGGACATTTCCGTATGCAACGAGCTGCTTGGGCGCTTAGGCTGCAAGGTCGTCCGCGAAGACGATGGCCGGTTGAGCATCGATTCGACGGTCATCGACAATCCGGTCGGGGAGTATGAAATCGTCCGCCGGATGCGCGCGAGTATTTGCATTCTGGGTCCGCTGCTTGCCCGCTGCGGCAGGGCGGAGGTCTCGATGCCGGGCGGCTGCGCGATCGGGGACAGGCCCGTCAATCTTCACGTCAAGGGCCTCCAGGAGCTCGGCGCGAAAGTCCATCTCAAGAACGGTTACATCATTGCCGAGGCCCCGAACGGCCTGACGGGCAAGGATATTTTTATGGGCGGGCCGTTCGGCTCGACCGTGCTGGGCACGGCCAACGTGCTGACGGCCGCAACGCTGGCAAAAGGCCGGACGACCATCGAGTCGGCCGCCTGCGAGCCGGAGATCGCCGACCTGGCCAATTGTCTGAACAAGATGGGTGCGAAGATAACGGGCATCGGCTCGCCACGGCTGGTCATCGAGGGGGTCGGGCAGTTGCACCCGGTCGAATTTGAGGTCATTCCGGACAGGATCGAGGCCGGAACCTTCATGGTCGCCGCCGCCATCACGGCGGGCGAGTTGCGGCTCCAAAACTGCCGGTTGAACGACATGATGGCCGTCGTTGACAGGCTGAGGGACATCGGCGTAACGGTCGATGCGGATGGCGATGGGTGCGTCGTCGCGCGCCGAGATCCGATCAAACCGGCCGACGTGACCACGCAGCCCTATCCCGGCTTTCCCACCGATTTGCAGGCGCAGTTCATGGCCCTATTGTCACTGGCCGAGGGCAATAGCATCGTGATCGAGAAGGTTTTTCCCGACCGGTTCATGCACGTTGCGGAGCTCAATCGAATGGCCGCGAGTCTGCGGAAAGAAGGGTCGGCGGTGATCGTGGCCGGCGTCCAGAAGCTGATCGCCGCCCCGGTCATGGCGTCGGACTTGCGGGCGTCCGCGGCGCTGGTTCTGGCCGGATTGGCGGCGGAGGGGACCACGACCATCGACAGGGTTTATCATATCGACAGGGGCTATGAGCGAATTGAGGAAAGACTGAATCCCCTCGGTGCAAAAATCACGCGGGAGAACGTTTAGACGCAGGGGCAACCCTGTGTGGTTGCCCAAAGCAGGCACGCGGGCCTGCCCCTACTCCATCATGGTGGGGCGCTGCCGCTCGCCGACCTTCTTGTAATGGTCCAGGGCGCTTTCGCGGTCCTCGAAGTCTTTTTCGGAGAACATCAGGGTGGTCTGGCCGATACGGATTTGATCGCCTTCTTTCAAGACTGTCAGTGCGGTGAGCTTGCGATTGTTGATGAACACGCCGTGCTTGCTGTCCATATCTTCGGCGACGTGTTCACCTGTCTTTTCGTCGTAGCGTATTCGCAAATGCTTGCGAGAGACCATATCGTCCAGTATCTGCATGGGAAGGGCCTCGGCTCTTCCAATCACATTCGTGCGCCGGCCCAGCGGCAGATACTCGCCTTTTTGTTCTCCGGATGTGATGATAATAGAAGCCATTACAACTCCTTCTGACAAACACCTGCGGATACACGTGTATCGCCAAAATCTATGGTCCCTTGACGTTGTTGTGACAGGTCCATATAGTATTCGTCATTCGCGGCGCAGTCAATTTCTTTTTGAGATTTTCAAATTTTTGCCGTTCTGCGAGCGTCTTACCGGTAAAGCTTCCAGGAAGCCGGCGTAAACAACAAGGGCTGCGAATGGGCGACACGGACAGAAAGAATGAGACGAACGCCAAAGCGGCTGGTGCGACCAGCTCTTTCGGCGACTCAGGCAAAGAGCCGATCGGGCAAATCGGCCCGTACCGGCTGCTTAGCATCCTCGGCGAGGGCGGTTTTTCCATTGTTTACTTAGCGGAGCAGGATAAGCCCGTCAAGCGCCGCGTTGCGCTGAAGGTCATCAAGCCCGGCATGGACACCAGACAGGTGATTGCCCGCTTCGAGGCCGAGCGCCAGGCGCTGGCCCTGCTGGGCCATCCGAATATCGCCCCCGTGTTCGACGCCGGAACGACCGAAGCCGGCCTGCCGTATTTCGTGATGGAAAACGTCAAGGGTATTCCCATCATCGAGCATTGCGACCGGCATAAGCTCACCGTCGAGGAGCGGTTGCAATTGTTTCTTCAGGCGTGCGAGGGGGTCCAGCATGCCCACCAGAAGGGGATCATTCACCGCGATATCAAGCCGTCGAATATTCTTGTGTCCGTCCAGGACCAAAAGGCAATCGTCAAGATTATCGACTTCGGCGTCGCCAAGGCCGTCACGCAGCCCCTGACCGACCGGACGCTGTACACGGAGCAGGGCCAGTTTGTCGGAACGCCGGAGTACATGAGTCCCGAACAGGCGCAAATGGGCGCTCAGGATATTGACACCCGCTCGGACGTCTATTCGCTCGGCGTGCTGCTCTACGAGCTGCTGACCGGTGCACTGCCGTTCGATGCCCAGGCGCTTCGTGAAGGCGGCGTGGATCACATCCGAAAGGTCATCGGCGAGCAGGATCCCAAGAAGCCAAGCACGCGTCTGACAAGCCTGGGCGAAGAGGCCCCGAGGGTCGCCGAAAGTCGGTGTACGGATGTCATGAGCCTGGCCAGACGTCTGCGCCGAGAGCTGGAATGGATTCCGCTCAAGGCGATGCGGAAAGACCGCACGCGTCGCTATCGGTCCGCCTCCGAGCTGGCGGACGACGTTCGCAATTATCTGAGCGGCAATCCGCTGATCGCCGGACCCGAGTCGGCGGCGTACCGTCTGCGCAAGTTTGTTCATCGAAATCGAGCGCTGGTTGCCGGTATCGCGGCGGTACTGACAGTGTTGGTCGCCGGGATTATTGTCTCGACGGTCTTTGCCACCCGGGCGGCCCGGGCTCGGGCCGATGCGCTGGCCGCCCGCGACCAGGCGGAGCGGGAGGCGAAAACCTCGCAAGCGGTAAGCGATTTTCTTCGCAATGGTCTGCTGGCCTCGGTGGACCCGTACGTCGCCCAGGGCCGGGAGGTCACGGTGCGTTCGTTTCTCGACGCCGCATCGGAAAAACTTGAAAACAAGTTCGATCAGGAGCCCCTTGTCGAGGCTTCGATCCGGCACACGTTAGGAACCACGTATCGAAACATCGGCGACTTCGGCCCGGCCGAGACGCACCTCGAGCGCGCCTACCAGATTCGGCGGGAACAGCTCGGCCCGAAGCATCCCAATACGCTCAGCACGATGGAGGCTCTGGCCAGAGTGTACTGGAGGCAGGGCCGGTACGAGCAGGCGCAGTCGCTTTTCACCGAGACGGTGGAAGGCAGACGGCAGGTGCTCGGCGACCAGCACCCCGACACGCTGCAAGCTATGAACGGCCTGGCCGTGCTGTACTTCTCACAGGGCCGGTATAAGGAGGCCGAGTCGTTGTACGCAAAGATGCTTCAGGTCAGCCGGGCGGTGCTGGGCGAGGAGGACCTCTCCACAGTACTGTTTACGGGCAACCTTGCGACGGTTTACCGGTCCCAGGGACGCTACGACGAGGCCGAGCCGCTGTACCTTGAGGCCACGGAGAAGTCGCGCCGCCTGTTGGGCGAGGAACACCCCGACACGCTGTACTGCATGAACGGCCTGGCCATGCTGTATATTGCTCAGGGCCGCTACGGCGAGGCCGAGCCGCTCTTGCTAAAAGTGCTCCAGATCGAATCCGTCGTGTTGGGCCAGGAGCACCCTGACACGCTCTCTACCATGAACGGCCTGGCCACGCTGTACACGGCCCAGGGCCGGTATGACGAGGCGGAAAAGCTCCTGGCCAATGCGCTGGAAATCGGGCGGCTCACGCTGGGCGACGCGCATCCCTCGACGCTGACCTCGATGGGCTGCCTGGCCTGGTTATACAGTAAGACGGCTCGTTATGAGCAGGCCGAGTCGCTGCTGGTCGATACACTGCAGGGCAGACAGCTTGTGTTAGGCGACGAACATCCGGACACGCTCGAATCGATGCACAGGCTGGCCCTGGTGTACGTGGCCCAGCGCCGGTATGCCGAAGCCGAACCGCTCCTGATCAAAGCGGCGCAAGGCAGACTTACCATGCTCAGAGAAACGCACCCCGATACGCTGGATTCGATAAACAATCTGGTCAAGCTTTACGAAGCATGGGGCAAGCCTGAGCAGGCCGGGCAATGGCGGGCCAGGTTGCCCCGCAAGCAAGACGCCAAAGAACAATGACCGGTCCGCGGACACCAACGGCAAGGCTTTTTGGTTGACGGTCGGTTGTTGATAGTTGATTATACGGATAATCCATAAGGATTCTAAAATGAAGACATGCTTACATTCTGTCAGTTGCGCCGGCGTCTGGCGGGGACAGGCGAAACTAAGCGTCGATGAGTTTCTGAGCAAGGCCAGGCAGCTCGGCTTCGACGGCGTGATGCTGATGGCCAAGCGGCCCCACGTTTCTCCACTGGATTACGACGCTGCTGCTCGCAAGGCTTTGCGAAACAGGATCGAGACTCTCGGTCTCGAATTAGCCTGCTTGGCGGGATACACGGATTTTACGGCGGGCGTGGATAAGGCCGGGATCCCCAACGTGGAGATTCAGGCGTGCTACGTGGGCGAATTGGCCGGACTCGCGCGGGATTTGGGAACCGATATGGTGCGTGTGTTCACCGGCTATGAACGGCCCGATGTGCCCTTTGACAAACAATACGCGATGGTGGTCGAAGGACTGAGGCTCGCCGGGCGGAAGGCGGCTGAGTACGGCGTAACCCTTGCCGTGCAGAATCATCACGACATTGCCTCGCACCACGATATGCTGCACTGGCTTCTGGGCGAAGTTAACCTGCCGAACGTCAAGGCGGCTTTTGATGCGTGGAGTCCCACGCTCCAGGGCACCAGCTCGGAACAAATCAGGGCGGCCGTCCTGAAGCTCAGGCCCTTCATCGTTCACACCACTGCCGCCCAGTATGTGCGCTTGCCGAGATACCGTTACGAAGACAACCTGATTAACTACACACAGCAGGAAAGCCTGATTCGAGCCGTGCCGATGGGGGAGGGCATTATCGACTACGAAACCTTCTTCAACGCCTTGAAGGAAATCGGCTACCAGGGATATATCGCGTACGAGATGTGCGCGGTTCTAGCCGGCGGTGGAGCTATCGAAAACCTGGACAAGACGGCCAGGGCCTTCCTCGATTACGTCAAGAGGTTCTGAAGCAAGCACCCGACCGTGGCTCTCGTTCTACCCCTGACGATTTTGGAGAGACTAAGGGCATCTTCTGTCTTTGCATGCCGGTCAGCTTAATACGGCTCAACGATAAGGCGTGGGTTTTGGATTTAGCCACTGAATCAGTCTGTCCTTGATTGCCCAGGCAGTGAAGAAGTTGCCCCTGGGGGTATGATGGCCATTATAAAAAGGCGCAAGGTACTGATCGATGTCTATCTTGTACTTTCTGTAATCTGTGGCGAACGCGTCCCGCATGTCAATAACCGGATAGGGTTTGTCTTTCAGCCAGTCAACAAAACTCTGGTCAAAGCGCGGCTCACCGGACAAATGCCTCTCTATGTTGCCGCTGCCAAAAGAAAGTAGAATCATCAGTTTTTTGCCGGTCTCTCCGGCAAACTCCTCAACCCAGGTGACGACGTGTTGCGTCGCAAACAGTGCGGCCTCAGAATGGATCTTCTTAATCTTTTTCGCCGTCTCGGTATCTGCCGTCTTTCCGTCAGGGATGCCAAACGTAACCGCCACAGGATTGATAAGTTCATCCGAAATGTCTCTGCCGCCCTTGCGTGCGGCCATCACCATCTTCAAGATCGGATCATCTTTAAAGGTTCGCCAGAGGTAGTCTTCGTCACATAGTTTGTAGAGATCTTCAGGCGTCTTTGAGATGTTCTCTATCTGTTCGCAGCTTCCTTTGCCCACATCTACCCTCAAATGGGGCAGTGTGAATCCGCATCTTGAGCCGTACCCAAAACGGATACTCCGCCAGGCATCGAGGTTACGGTAGTGATCGTCATCCCAAATATTCAGGATGATATATCCGCCTGGAAGTTGCTTTTCAACCTTCAGCATCCTTCTATAGGCTTGATAGACGCTGTAACCTCCGACTCCATAGTTGCGAACAGGTTCTTGAATGTGAGCCGCCAGGTATTCTTCCCACGTTTCATTATTGTTCGCCTGACTGCAATGTGTAAAACTATTGCCGTACGTACGGATACGACTGGATTGGCCAGGGAAATTGATAACCTTGCGGGCGCCGTCGGATTCGTAGTTATAGAACACTTTAGAACCATCGACACCGGTACTGCCTACCGCCTCATGATGGATCCAGCCCAGCTCGGAATCGTATTGGAACACCTCGCCGGGGCGCTGGTCTCTGGGACCGTATTCGCCCGTAATAAAGTCCTCGATCCTCTGGCGGCTTGGCATAAGCGAGCGAAGATACCCTCTGGCGTGCCCCTCAAAGCCGGCGTCTTCACCTTTCAATATCCCGTTAAGAGATAAAACAGCTAAAGAAGTCCCAGCCATCCTGCTCAGAAGTTCACGTCTATGCATTATCAAGTCTCCATAAAAATTTCCTCTTATCATTGTTTACATTACGGAGATAATACAATAAAAGCGCCAAAAGATAAAACCAGCAAAGTTATCTGACAGGAAGGACATAAGATGAACATAGAGCCGCGAAAAGTATTAAAGCAAAGAAATTTATATGGTTTTACGAGCCGACATGTGACCTTTGTTCTCTTGCGAATGTCGTTGCTGGCTGCCGTATTCGTGCTGAGCGTTGCCGAGTCAAGCCGCTCTGAAGAAAAGCTGAAAGTAGCCACGTGCCAATTCCCCGTGTCCGGGGATATTGTGAGCAACGCAGATTACATAAAGCGATTCATCAGGGAGGCTGCTCTGAACAAAGCGGATATCGTCCATTTTTCAGAAGCCGCTCTCAGCGGATACCCGCCCAAAGACGTGCCGTCGTTTCAAGATTTCAATTGGGCCAAGTTAAGGGATGAAACACACAGCATCATGTCACTTGCCCGGGAACAGGGCGTCTGGGTTGTTCTCGGCTCGGCTCATTACATCAGCGAGGATGAAAAGCCTTTGAATTGCCTGTATATCATCTCAAACGAAGGCAAGATTGTCGGCCGCTATGACAAGTCCATGTTAACGGCCGGAGATTTGAAATTTTATACTCCGGGTAACCATACGGTAGTTGTTGAGTTGAAAGGATTCAAGTTAGGTTTCTTGATATGTTACGACTCTTGTTTTCCGGAGATGTACAATCTATATAGACACAAAGGCGTGCAGGTCATGTTTCATTCCTTCTATAACGCACACCACGAAGGCAAGACCATACTTGACGAGATCATACCCGCGGAAATCAGAGTCAGGGCCTCGGATAACTTGATGTGGGTCGTCGCCAGTAATTCCTCCGGCCATTATTCATCGTGGCCGACGTGCATTGCCAGACCCGACGGCTCGCTTGAATCGCTCGAAAGGGGAGTCCCTGGAATTCTTTATCGTGAATTCCCGGATGAAGACCGCACAAAACAATTCCCAAGCTGGACCCACAACAACAAAATCATGGAACTGCCTGAAAACGAAATATATCACAACGGAACACCGTCCAGGCATCCACGAGCACTTGATGACTGCTCATTGCCATAGTCTGGCGGGCAATCAAAAAAATTATGTTTTTCGCTTGACTTGTGGTTAGGCGTTTGGTAGTAATACCGCTTGTTCTTTGATAAGCAGATAACCTGATTGCAGGTCCTGGGGCTTTGTGCTTTGGGATTTGAAAATGGGAACGCGGTTAAAATCCGCGACGGTCGCGCCGCTGTGAGCGCCTGTTCCGACTCTTAAGCCGGAAATCCGAGAGACATTTGTATCCACTATCCATGACTGGAAAATCAGTCGCCGGATGGGAAGGAGTCTCGAGGTAAGGCGCAAGTCAGAAAACCTGCCTGCGATTGGCTGTACATTGGTTGTGTTCTCGCGAGTTGGAACGCAGTGATAGCTCTGCGGCTGATTCTATTCGGCTGCAGAGGCGGTTTGGGCTAAAAATAACCGCCGTTTCTCTCGTGGCACCGTGAGGTGTCCCCAACGGGAGAACGGCGGTTTTTTTATTGGTGCCCTCGCGATAAGGGCAAAACAGAACGGAAGGAGTTGTGCCAGATGACTAAGCAATTAAAACACCTCGTATGCCTGATTGTGGTTTCAGCCGCTGCCGGTGCTGCGCAGGCCCAGATAGCAACGTTTGAGGATTTGATCCTGCCGCCGGAATCGTACTGGAACGGCTCGGACGGCTCGGGCGGTTTTACCAGCGGCGGCGCGCGCTTCAGCAATAATTACAACGCCGCCTGGAGTTCCTGGGACGGTTTTTCATATTCCAATATTACCGACGCGACGACGCAGGGCGTAGCGGCCCAGTACAATGCCATCGCCGGGGCAGGTCAGGGCGGCTCGGCGAACTATGCCGTCGCGTACGTCGGCTGGGGCGCGCCGCCCACCGTGACCTTAGAGACGCCGGGCGTCGTCGGCGGATTGTATGTAACCAACAGCAGCTACGCTTACTACTCTATGCTTAATGGCGATGCCTTCGCCAAGAAATTCGGCGGCCAGACCGGCAACGACCGCGACTGGTTTATCCTGACAATTACGGGCAAAAACGCGAACGGTGCTGCGACCGGCGAGGTTAAGTTTTACCTTGCGGATTACCGCTCCGCGGACAACGGCAACGATTACATCGTGAATCGGTGGGAATACGTTGACTTGACCTCATTGGGCCAGGTCAAGAGCCTTGAGTTTACCCTGACCTCGAGCGACGTCGGCGACTGGGGCATGAATACGCCGGCTTCGTTTGCCGTCGATACCATTATGGATGCGTCGGCATCTGTGCACGCCGGACCTTATACCGAGGCCGGCGTAAACGGGTATGTTGATCCCTACAAAAATGGGCGCCATGCCGACTCGCAGGACCCCAACGCGGTCATCAACCCGATCTTCCGAGGCTGGGCCACCGCGGTAGTCAATTACAGCCCAGCGCCCGGCGTCGCTCCTCAATGGGCGGATCCGAACAAAGCCTTAGGACCAGCTACGGGCGACAAGCTCGATATCGTCAGCTTAGGCGATTTGAATCAGGAGCTCATCAGCCAGGGTGCCACGCCGGGCCGGATAACGCTGTCGTTCGACGAACCGATTCGACAGGGAAACGGTTACGATTTTGTTGTTTTCGAGAACGGTTTTGTCTCTGACATTGACACGGATAACGGTTCCGTTGCGGGACAAATGTTCACGGAATTAGGATATGTGGAGGTCTCTTCCAACGGCATCGATTTTGTCCGATTCCCCGGCGTTTCGTTGACCCTAGCGCCGACGGGCCGGTACGGCACAGTTGAAATCAGCAACGTGTACAATCTAGCCGGCAAGCATCCCAACGCCGGCGGTATCTGCACTGGCACGCCGTTCGATCTGCAGGAGATTGCCGACGAGCCGGATGTTGTCTCGGGCCTGGTGGATATCAACGACATCCGGTACGTGCGAATCGTCGATATCCCGGGCAGCGGTGATTTCTACGACGGCGCTTCGGCTCACGTCGATCCGTGGAGCGCGCCTGCGTGGAACCGCTACGGGCATAATCATCCGATTTACGACGCGTGGCCGACAATGAGTTCGGGCGGCCTGGATTTGGAAGCGGTCGGAGTGCTCAACGAGCAGAAGTACAGTGCGGATATTGATTTGAACGGTGTGGTCGATGTGCTGGATTTCGAGCTGTTTATCTCGGCTCTTGACAGCCGATTCGGCCAGCCGGAGTGGATAGCGCGATGCGATTTAGCTGAGCCTAAAGACCTGGTCATCGACCTTTCCGACCTGGCCGTTCTTATCGATCAATGGCAAAAGACTGAAGACTGGCGATAGTGAGATGACTTTTTCGGTTTAGTTTTATGAACAGCAGACAAACAAAGGCTTTTACCCGCTATACGTATGGCGGGTTTACGCTGATCGAACTGTTGGTGGTGATCTCCATCATGGCGATGCTGATGGGCATTCTGATGCCGGCATTGGCCGCGGCGCGGTCGGGAAGCCGGGCGCTGGTCTGCAAGTCGAATCTTCGCCTGCTTCTTATCGCCGGTATTGGCTACGCCACAGAAAATGATGGTTTCTACGTCCCGGCTGCCAGTGACCTCTGGGACAACGCCGGATTGCATCGCTGGCACGGACGGCGGGATACGCTTGATGAGCCGTTCGATCCGCTGCGAGGACCTCTGGTGGGCTACCTGGCGGATGGCCGGGTGAAGGAGTGTCCGGAGAAAGTGGATTTTGTCAGTGGGCGGTCGTGGAGCGCGAACTTCGAGCAAGGCTGCGGCGGCTACGGATACAATATGACGTATATCGGAAGCCGTATGTGGCATAATGGCATCAACAGCGTGCAGACCTGGAAGGACGCATACGCTCTGACGACTCGCATGACGGAGATCGCCTCGCCCGGCCGGACGCTGATGTTTGCCGATACGGCGATGGCGAAGGATCGAAAATCCTTTATTGAGTACTCGTTTGCCGAGCCGCCTTTTACGGTTCACGGCGGCCGGCCGGTGACGGAGTTCTATATGTCACCTTCCATCCATTTTCGCCACGCAGCTCAGGCCAACATCGGCTGGGCCGACGGCCATATCGAGCCGCGCCGGATAGCGAAATCGGACCGCGCAAATGCATACGGCGTCGATTCTGCCCGGATGAGATTAGGATGGTTCGAGCCGATGAACAACATGCCCTTTGACCTGGAATAGCGGAACGAAGAAAAAGCGGGTGCAATTTTATGAGCTACATCGCATCATGGAGCGGCGGCAAAGACAGTTGTCTGGCCTGTTACAATACGATGCTCAGTGGATACGAGATTGATTGCCTCGTGAACTTTGTCTCGAAGGAATACGGGCGAGTAAGCTTTCACGGCACGGAAACCGGACTGATTCAATTGCAGGCGGAGTCCATCGGCATGCGCCTTTGCCAACGGGAAACGACCAGAGGCGGCTACGAGCGGGAATTCAAGGAGGCCATCCGGAGTTTAATCCCTGACGGTATCGAGGGGATGGTCTTCGGGGACATCTATTTGCAGGAACACAGGGACTGGACTGAAAGAGTCTGCGCCGACCTGGGTATCGAAGCTGTTGAGCCGCTTTGGGACGGAGACACCGAAGATATCCTGCTCGAATTCATCGATGCAGGTTTTGAGGCGATCGTAATCGGCGCCCAATCCAGCGTCATCGGCGCCGAATGGCTCGGTCACCGGGTGGACAGGGATTTTATTGAGTACTTGAAGGGCAGAGGCGTCTGTCCCTGCGGAGAAAAGGGCGAGTACCACACGCTGGTCATCAATGGTCCCATTTTCAACAAGGCCATAGAAATAATTGAAGCACGGACGATCGCCAGAGACGGCTACTGGTTCCTGGATACCTGCAAATACAGGCTGAGCTGACGGGCGCACTATCCATACGTTGTGAGGCGAAGGGATAAGGTTGTGAAGGAAAAAGTTGTACTGGCGTGGAGCGGGGGCAAAGACAGTGCCATGGCGCTGCATGCGTTGCTCGGAAGCGGGCAATATGAGGTCGTGTCTTTGCTCACAACGGTATCCAAACAATACGAGCGCATCAGTCATCACGGTGTTCGCGTGGAATTGCTGGAACAGCAAGCGGCCGCGCTCGGCATGCGTCTGCACAAACTTTATCTGCATCCGGACAATTGCAGTATCGAGGATTACGAGGCCGTGATGAAAAAGGCAATGCTTGAATACAACCGGAAGAACGTACTGACCGTCGCGTTTGGGGACATCTTCTTAGAGGATTTGCGGGAGTATCGGCAGCGCAACTTGGCGAAAGTTGGAATGAAAGGGCTCTTCCCGATCTGGCGCCGCGATACCACGGAGATTGTCCAAACGTTCATTGCCCTTGGCTTCAAGGCGTATCTGACATGTGTAGATAGCCGGAAGCTCGGCGAGGCGTTTGCCGGAAGGCCGATCGACGCGGATCTGATCCGCGACCTGCCGGACAGAGTTGATCCGTGCGGTGAGAACGGCGAGTTCCATTCATACGTCTATGATGGGCCAATTTTCCAACAGCCTGTGGGAGTCCGTGTGGGCCGGGTCGTTCTGCGCGACACAAGGTATTTCGCCGATCTGGTCCCCGCGGATCGACGGATGAAGAAACGCGAGCAGCACGGCGGCCACGAATGTGAAGAAAGGAGAATCGAGATATGTTGAACGCACGTTTCTTTGCACTTTTGGGAATCATACTTTCTGCCGCCGCGATGAGGCTTGTGCCGCATCCGCCGAACGTTACCCCGATAGGGGCTATGGCGCTGTTCGCAGGCGCATACTTCGCTGCCAAGAGGACTGCTCTGCTGGTACCATTGGCGGCCATGTATCTGAGCGACCTGGCCCTGGGCTTCTTTGTTTATGACTTCGGCTGGTTTCACCAGTTCATGCTTTTTGTCTATGCAGGCTTTGTGGCGACTGTGTGTTTGGGTTTATTGATCCGGCACAGAATTACGCCACTGACCGTGGGCGGAGCCGCTTTGACCAGCTCAGTTCTGTTCTTCGTCCTCACCAACTTCGGAGTATGGTTAGTTAGTGACCTGTATCCGAGAACCGCAGCAGGGCTGGTCGGTTGCTACGTTGCAGCGATCCCGTTCTTCAGAAACACACTTGCGGGCAATGCGTTCTACACGCTGGTGCTTTTCGGTGGTTTTGCGCTGGCGCAGCGATATATCCCCGTTCTGCGCCAGGAACCAGTCACGGTAACGACGCTCGGTTGATTCTTGCTCTTATGCCAGACCGTAAGACCAAGGCAATCCAATGTAAAAAGGGCCTATACCGAGTTAATCGGTATAGGCCCCGGAATTAAGCAACATTCATCGTGATCGGGACTGCCTATGGTTGAGAAATCGCAGCGGGCAGCGTCGTCTGGTCGAGGTCCAGAACGTTCGTGATCACAATGGCGTCCAGATAGACGCCGTCTTCGCGCTTGGCGACTTCCAGTGTATGCGGTCCGTCCGACAACGTCCAGTTTGTAACTTGCTGGTTGTGGTCGTCGCTGTGAACCTCATCCCAGGCCCATTTGCCCTGTGCATCCATCCCGTTGAACCTCACCCACGCGGTACCGGGCTGGTCAGGGTCCTCGTGAGTCTGGGCGACGGCGTCGGTTATTCGAACCCAGAACGAATCGCTGTCGGCTTCCCGGCCGCGAAACAGGATTTTGTAAACGCCCGCCGGAGCGGTAAAGTTATACGCTGCGATCCAGCCGGCGCCGGGGGCCGTGTCATTATCGTCCCCGTCGCCATTCTCCGAGCCGATGTACTTTCCGCCCGACGCGTTCGGATCGTTGACTACCCGCCAGCTTGCCCCAAGCGGGGCGGCGGATTCGGCTTCAAGCCCTACTTGCACGCGCTGCGGATACAGCCGGATATCGTCGATGTACAGGATGCCCGTACCGCCCGCCTGCGGACTGGTCCTGTTTCCCACGCCGATCGAGAGGCTGTCCACGTCGGCGAGGTTCACGCCCTGATCCGCGAAGGCCTG
>Ga0315295_10000183_pt1 | contig 52498 bp, 79 predicted proteins | sample YL17G14_0_MG_FD_204453 | JGI IMG/M metagenome (GOLD analysis project Ga0315295, IMG submission 204453) | Sediment microbial communities from Yellowstone Lake, YNP, Wyoming, USA - YL17G14_0 | ecosystem: Environmental > Aquatic > Freshwater > Lake > Sediment | place: USA: Wyoming | collected... | reverse complement strand
CATACGGATTTCTATGGAGATATGATAAAGAATAATCCAATGGACGAACTGAAGAAAGAAGCCGAGCAAATACAGGCCTATCTTGATATAACCGTATCAGGGGACCCGGAAGAGATGTAGAAAGAATATCTACCCTGATGTCTTACATGTCCCGTTCAGGTGAAATGCTTGCAAAGGCAAAGAAGATACTGAGAGCCAGGAAAACCAGCGAGATAAACAAGACCATCATTTCAATTGCCAAAGCCTCACATCTTTCTGCATCCGTTCAAAATGCACTTCTGGACTCAATATGCGAGGAAGAATCATACCTGGTTGACTGGACCGAAAGGATAAATAAGACATGCACCCATCAGATCGACGGCCTGAGATCACTGCTTTCTTACGAGAAAGAGGAAATGAGATTGTCGAAGACAGGATATTAACACAGTTATAAACAATTATTACTAACCATTAACACTTGAAAAATCATGACAAAAAAAGAATTGGCAAACGTAGCAGCATCGCAGCTGGGAATGAAACCGGCTGATGTTGAAAAAACCATTGATGCGCTTATCGAGGCAGCCAAAGGTGCTGTTAAGGGAGGCGACACGATTCACCTGAGAGGCTTCGGAAGTCTCGGTTCTAAACTGAGAAAGGCGAAGCTGGCACGGAACATTAAGGCAGGAACACAGGTTGCTGTCCCTGCTCATAAGGTCCCTTATTTCAAGCCGTCGCCTGAATTCAAGGCCCTGCTGAGATAACCCTGCTGCCGGTTATGGCAGTGCGTTCTTTAAACCCTAAATACAGCCCCGGCAAAGGACCGGGGCAAAACGATCCGGTGGCGGAATTGGTAAACGATTAGGATGTAAGGATTTTACAAGCCGAATGGCACCTGAGAATAACCCGACTCTAAGCACCCGAGCAATATAAATGCTAAATGCATTTAGCTCTTGCTGAGTCCGGAACTGAAAAAATTAGGTTTTGTCTTACGCGCCCCTGTCACAATAAATCTTTGCAGGTTCGAGTCCTGCCCGGATCACAAATTGTAAAATTGATTATATGGCTAATTCATTCAGATCAAGAGGCTATTCACCTGAGTATATTCTTTGCAGGCAGATTGCTTATTATCTCAGGGCTCAGTACCCGCATGTTCAGTTTCATTTCGACTATGCCGGGTTACATCACACTAAAACCCAGGCAGGGCTAATGAAGGTAATCCAGGGACAGAGAGGATGGCCGGACCTATTTATTGCGGAACCCGGTAAGCGGTTTAAATATCACGGCTTATTCATTGAGCTTAAAGCAGAAGGAACCAGGTTATTTAAGAAAAACGGAGAGCCGGCAGATGATCATATCCGGGAACAGGATAACATGCTTAAAGGACTTAGAAGCCGGGGATTTGTGGCTGAATTCAGTGTCGGCCTTGAAAGTGCAATACAAACCATTGATAAATACATGAAACTATGAACATTCTAAAATCACCGCTTCGTCGGCGCTGTGAAGCCAGGCTCACGGAGCTTCAGGCTGTCCGTGAAAGCTCTTTATCATTCCCAAAGATCGACGGGAAGATACAGAGAAAGATACATCACATTGAAATTCAGATTGATCTGCTCAAAGAACTGCTGAAGAAAAAATAATGGTTAAATTATTAGGAAGTGTCAGAGTGATATCATACATTTGTAGTACCAAATTAATTGTAGAATGAGTTATTTTGATTTATTAACTTACAAAAAATACCCCGCACAGGGCATTAATTCCATCGGTCGGAGACTACACTCCAGGGTGACCGGTGGTTTTTTTGTTACTGGCGGGGCTTTTATTTAAACCATGAGTAAAGATCCTGCATTTTTGTTTTATTCGAAAGACTGGTTAGAAGGAACCGCTGAATATATGCCGGAAGAAAAGGGTGTATATATTGACCTTTTATGTTATCAGCAACAAAGAAAAGGTCTTCCACAAGAAACAGAACGCTTGGCTAAAATGGTAGGAATTTCGCATGATCATTTTTTAAAGATATGGTCGGTCATTTCGTGTCATTTTGTTGATGAAAATGGAAGATTAATTAATAAAAAGTTACAGAATTTGATAGAAGAGCGCACCGAAAAAGGGAGAATAAACACAATTACAGGAACTTTTGCAGGACTATTACGCTTTGGCGGGTACACTCGCAAACAGTATATACATCTTAAAAAGAGTTTTAAAGCTACTGATTTTTATCAATATCCTAAAGAAGAAATAACCGAACGGTTAACCGAATGGTTAGTGCTTTGCTTAAAAAGCATTGGAAATGGAAATGGAAATGGAAATGAAGATAATAATTATAAAGGTATGCTTTCAAAAGTTTTGTCAGAAAATGAAATTGTCCTTCCAGAGGGATTTGAAGTTTTGGTTTTTGAATGGTTAAAATATAAATCTGAAAAGGGACAATCTTATAAAGAGACAGGACTCAAATCATTCATTAAGAAATTTCTAAAAGATTCTGAACTTAATAAGGATATTGGTCGTGAGATGCTTGACTATTCAATGTCAAAAAATTATAGTGGTCTTTTTAAAGAAAAATATGAAAACAATATCAGAAATAATCAGCAAGGAACTAAGTCAGTTAACCACCTCTGGGATAAAGAGAATTAGTTACGTGCCTTATAAGATGAGCTTTGCCCTAGAAGTCACTGAGCGGATTGCAAAAGGCATTGACGAAAGGTTTAAATATACCGACGAAGCACTTAATTTATACACGAAACTGATTCAATATTTTCATGGAGACAGTGCCTTCCCTGGCGATCTGACAAAAGGAATAATGCTTAATGGCACTACTGGATGTGGTAAAACCCTTGCAATGAAGGTAATGGCGATATATCAGAAAATAGATAATGTCAGGTACTTTATGAACGGGCAGACTTATCGGATGAATTATGATGTTATTCATGTAAATGATATGGTTGGTGGATTCCTTGATAACGCATTTGAGGGGATCCAAATATATTCTAACCGGTATGTCCTTTGTATGGACGATATCGGTACTGAGATTGAAGAAGTCAAGTATTACGGCAATAAACTGGATGTCATCAGCCATATCATTTCTGAAAGACAGGCCCGGGGGTTACTGACGTTTGCCACGTCAAATTACCCTATCAGGTTTTTAGAGGAAAAATACGGCGACAGGATTGTCAGCCGGATGTATTCACTGTTCAATTTTATAGTTGTGAGGGATAAAGACTTTAGAAGATCTTAATTATGAAACTGACAAATGAATATCCAATTCCTGTCTCCCGCGAATACCTCGAGAGCGAGATGACGGAAGATTATAGATGGAAGCCCTGGGCGATCTTTATTATAGTGGTCCTGTCCGGTCTTTCGGTATTTATCGGAGTGATCTGTTTTTTTATTCAAATATTTAATTGATATGAAAAATGAGCCTGAATCATTCAAAGAGCTTTGCGAACTCAAAGCTGTGATCTATGCCGGGATGGTGATTATTGCCATTGGAATTTCAATCTTTATTTTCTGTCTGGCTAATCTCAAATAACATGGATAAAAAGGAAAGCACAATGTATGAAGATGCTGTTGACCTACTCGAGCGAATAAACAGCGAGATGAAAGACAATAAGAATCTTGACACCATCAATATTAAGATGATAGGAGTGGTCAGGGATCTGAATAATGTACGGATTGAGAAGATAACCGGAAAGGAACCAGACAAACAATCCGACGATCAGAAATGAAACCAGGAACCCATGTCTCCCGCTCCGTCTATGCCAAATTACAGGCAGAGAACCGCCGGCTCAGGGCTGATATCAAAGTCATGGCCTGTGGTCAGCCGGTTGATGCAATCCAGATGAGGATAAAATGGAGAAAGAAGTTTACTGAAGATAAAATGTTTGATGAAGCAATAAGGGCAGCTGCCAAAGAATACATGAAGGCAAACCCGGAGCTGGAGGGGTTTGTGAAAGGACTGAAGAAGAAATAATGGAATTGAATGTAATATATAATGAAGATTGTTTAATGGGATTAACCAGGCTACCTGATGAGTCAGTTAATTGTTGCGTTACTTCACCACGGCTTGGGTTGATGAAACAGATCGTTTCTGGAATCATTGAGCGATTTAATTTCTGCCAACATACTCTCTCTTTTATCTATCTGACTATCACTCAAAGAATATTTAATAAAATCGCTTATATAACCATGAGGATTTTTCTGCTTGACGATATGTTTCATTTCTCTGGGTTTATTAAGTTCTTTTCTAAGATCCAAGAGTATTTCAACTTGTCTTTTTTTAATTTGAATATATGGAGCAATGGTCTTAACAAACTCATGCGCTATCTTATTCCTAAGTTCAACTCCAAAGAGTGGTTTGCCATTTTTTGTATTGGGTTTTTGGATATTTCTATATCCACCAAAATTAGTTTTAATAATATCAATTGCGATTGGAGATATTTGCTTAATGCCCACTCTTTCATAATAAGTAGGATTTTTGGCGTCTTTAATAATCCTGACACCATAGGTTTGCCTTTTGATAGTAAAGTAACCATCAGCATCCATAATTCCAGCAAGATAAGCAATGAGTTCTTTTTTCATAATAATATATCCTTAATTACGGGGGTAAATATACAAACTTAATTTAATTATGCAAAACATTTTAAATACGGAGATGGCACGATGGATTAATAAAATTCATTGTGGCGATGCCTTAAGTTTATTAAGGCAGATGCCGTCCGACATAATTGATTGTGTCGTGACGTCACCTCCGTATTACTGAACGGCCTCAGAGACTATGGTTGTGCCGGACAAATAGGATTAGAAGAAACGCCGGAGTTATACGTTTCAAAACTTGTTAAAGTATTTTCTGAAGTTAAACGCATCCTGAAAAAAGACGGGACGCTGTTTTTAAATCTCGGAGATTCTTATTTTGGTAGCGGGAAAGGTGGTAATCCCGAAGGAAGTAAATGGTCTGGTTTTGTTGGAAATAAAAAAAGGGAAGAATCTGCTATGCCATCTTTAAATGTACAACGTGCAAAGCCTTGTGGCACTTCCGACAAAGAACCTGTAAATTATCTAAATCATGATTATTCTTTTGAAAATCTTTGTGGTGTGTGTCAACAGGCTTCCCGCCACAAATCTCACACACATGACCAGCTTTCTCCCATGCTAATTGCTTCACTTTTCTCGCCCAACCACGAGAATATGGAATTTTTGATCGACCGTTTTCCCACATTGGATTTTTCTCATCAGGTGAACCACATTCTAATCTCCATTTCGGATTTTTTGCATTCTCAATACCTCTCAACCGAGCATCTTCTTTCATTTTACAAGTCCATGCCTTCCGAATTTTATCAGCAACTTCTGGCCTTGTGCTTGCAGAGGGGTAATTCTTCTTCTTGTTTTTTGTGCGGTCGCTCATTAACTTACAATGTTCCTCAGTCCTTTCATAAGTCTTTCGATGAGTTAATGCAATATTGGCACAATCAGGACATCGCATTACCCTTCGTTCAACAGGATTACCACAATCAATACATTGATATGGTTTCTGAGTATTATAACGAAATCTTGTCATACTTTAAGTTAGATATTCAACCACAATGTACCATCAATAATCGTGCCATGTTAAAGCCCAAAGACTTAATCGGAATACCCTGGATGGTTGCCTTTGCTTTACGTGCTGACGGATGGTATCTAAGACAGGATATTATCTGGCACAAACCTAATCCCATGCCGGAAAGTGTTACCGATAGATGTACTAAGGCGCATGAGTATATTTTCTTATTGAGTAAATCCGGTAAATATTATTTTGATGCGGAAGCAATACAGGAAATAGCAACAGGATATGATGGGAGAAAAGATACAATGTTTAAGGGAGGTGTAAAGTATAAGGGATTTAACCAACAGACAATGCTATCAAGGGGTCATGAAAGATGGAAATATAAAAATCTTCAATCGGATGGACAGCAACCAAATACAATGCATATTAAAAGGACAGAGGGGAAAACTGATGAAAATTATCCTATAAGAAACAAACGAAGCGTATGGACAGTAAATACTATGCCTTATTCAGAAGCTCATTTTGCCACGTTCCCTGAGAAGTTAATAGTTGATATGATTAAAGCAGGATGTCCTGAAGGCGGTATTGTTTTGGATACTTTTATGGGGGCCGGAACCACTGCCATTGTTGCCAGAAAATTAGAAAGAAATTATATAGGATTTGAATTGAATCCGGAATATATAAAAATTACAGAAAGACGAATCCGTAAAGAACTTGGAATGTTTGTTTAAACGGTGGTAAAACAAAAAACCAACCTTGAAAGACTATTAAGATAAAATATATGGACTTCTTAGATAATATAAAATTTGCAGATCTGTTCGCAGGAGGAGGAGGGACTTCGACGGGTGCTTTTATGGTTCCCGGACTGCATGTCTCGTGGGCCCTTAATCACGATCCTATTGCGATCAAGACACACGCAGCGAATCACCCGGAGACAAAACACTACCAGGCAGACATCAGGACTCAGGACGTTAAAGAGCTTGATCCGGTTGATGTTCTCTGGGCTTCGCTGGAATGTACCCAGCACAGCAAGGCAAAGGGCGGTAAGGACAAAGACGAGGGGTCATTCACACTTGGCTGGGAGCTTCTGCGCTACCTAGTACATTGTCAACCTGATTATCTCTATATCGAGAATGTAACGGAGTTCATCCGCTGGGGAGAGCTTAAGAACGGCAAGAGAGTCAAGGGCAAAGAGGGCCTTGAATACCTGAGATGGGTAAAGGCGATCAAGGATCTCGGTTATGCTAATTACGGACGACGGTTTTTGAATGCAGCTGATTATGGCTGTCCGACCCGGCGAATACGATATTTTGGGATATTCTCAAAAGAGGCATGTCCGATAATATGGCCACAGCCCACCCATGCAGAGAAAGAGAATATGTTCGGACTCCTGAAATGGAAGCCCTGTAAGGATTATATTGACTTAAGTGACGAGGGTAATTCTATATTTGGCAGGGCCCTCAATGAAAATGTAGCCAAACAGAGACGGCACCCGCTTTCAGAGAACACCCTGAAAAGAATTGCCGGAGGGATCAGGAAGTTTGCCCCGGAGGTGTATTATATCATGTCATACTATGGCAATGGAGACAACTGCCAGTCAATAAACAAACCGTTAAATACGATCACCACAAAAGACCGGCAATGTCTTATAAAAGTTGAAAAGATGCAATATATCCAGGACCATTGCCACATGGATAGTTATAACCTGCCGGACGAACCATTAAAGACACAACTGACAAGACAGACAAAGCAACTGATAACTATTGAGAATAAGTTTATATCAAAGTATTTCAGTAATACAAAAGAAGGAGGCAGGAAACAGAATCATTGTCAGGGTATTGATCAGCCCGCTCCGACAATCACGTGCCGGGATGGCTCTGCCATAGTCACGGCGAAGATGCAATTCTATACTCGCCCCCTGACGAATGATTATGCAAACCAGCCTCTTGAAAAACCGGCTCCTACAATAACCACTTTTGGAGGCGACTCTCTTATAACAGCAAGGGCTCAATTTATAAGTTCTGTATATAACAGCTCCGGACACCCTGAGATAAACAATCAAAGCATTGATAATCCACTTGGGTCTATGACGACAAAGGATAAATTCCAATTCATAACAACTTACTTCAATTCAGGTGGTAATCCGGGATCACAGAATCAGAGTCTTGAAAAGCCGTTAGGGTCAATACTTACCGCAGAAAACAAAAAAGCCCTTGTAACGGCTTTGCTTGGTGATATTGTTGACTTTGACATTAAGATGAGGTTTTTATATGATTGGGAGCTGTCTGCGATAATGGGATTTCCGGATGGGTATTTTCGCAGGCCCGGATTAAAACTTTCACGAAAAGCGATAATCAAAATGGTCGGCAATTCTGTGCCGGTCGGTATGGCGAAGGCTCTTTTAGAGCCTGTTATCAAACAATTATTACCCGATGTTTTAATACATAAAGCAGGATAAATCATGAAACCCGAAACGAAAGAACTGATTAATACAGAACGCCGCAAGAATGACTTCGGCTTCATAACCGAGGCTGTTCAGCGTGGACATATCCGCCCGGCGAAATACATTCACAGCCTTGAGATACCGATGTATCTGTACGAGGAGATGAGAGAGAAAGGAATAATCAAACCGGAGGATTATTTCATCAGGGAGACGGCTTTCTTTGAGTTCCGCCACGAGAGGGCGATCATCAGCTTTGTGAACCGGGGGCTTTGCGACTCGCTTCACTTTGCGATAGACCGCTACCTGATCATTGAGTACATGGGGAAATATCCTATCCAGCGGAAATACCAGTCAAAGATGAACAATGACAAAACAGCAAGGGAGCTTGTCGTACTGCAAAGAACCCAGTCGGGAGATAATAGCCATTTATAAAAGATAAGATATGAAAACACTAACTGATGAAATGATAAGCATTAAATTGGATTCCCTTAATATCAGAACATCAAAAGAAAGAGAAGATTTATTTGATATTGCTTGTTGGGCAAGAGACCAGACGCTTCCCGTCCCCGACAATAGGGACTTAATCATTGAGAAGCAGAGAGAGCTGATTGAACATCTTGATAACTGTTTAAATGTTGAGCTGCCCATTAGCAAAGAGGAATGGGATATCAGACTAAAATTATATACCGAACTTTCCGCACTGCAATCAGACAAAGCAGAGGGGACGACAAAATGTAAACATGAAAATTGGGTTAGTGTGCAGAAATTTAAACAGTGTAGTGATTGTGCATATACCTGGTTTGACAAAGCAGAGAAAGAAGAACATAAAACCTGTGATAGATGCCAAATGTTTTCAGAAAGTGGTTGTATGTTAGATGATTCTTGCCCCGAATGTGTGGAACATCATTTATGGACTCCTAAAAAAGAATATACTAAATGCCCAACCTGTAATGGAACTGGTGTTAATCATTATGACGATAATAATAATTGTAGAATTTGTCATGGAGAAGGTGTTATTGAAGTGGTTAGGGAGTCAATAGAACCAAAATCAGTTACTATGCATGACCTTAATAATGCAGACCAGGCAGCCGAATGTAGAGAGTGCGGACATCAGAACTCCGAGAACTGCAATACCTGTGATATTCTTAACCCACAATTCAGATAACCCGCAAAAGATAAATAAACTTAAAACGGAAAGAGATGAAAGACATTATTATTGAAAAAATTGCATTTGAAGGTGATGTTAGAAATTATCATTTTAGAGCAAGTTATTTAATTAAACCAAAGGGTGACGCTTTAATTGAAATTTTTAAAGACGGAAAACTTGTAAAAGAATTTTTATTCCCGGCTTACAAAATATGGAACATATCAGCCCATACAGATGATATTGTGGATGGACTTGAAAAAGATTCCGATGATGGTTTATATATAGCCGGATCAAATGGACTCGGAGGAAATGCTTATAATCCTAATTTGATTAACCCCTAACCATTGAGCTATGAAAAATTATAAAAAATATAAAAAACCACGTAAGGCAAAAGTTATTATGACAATTTATACAGGTACAAGGAACAGTGTTATTTGTCCATTTTGCCATACAGAATGTGTTGGTTTTAGTAATGATACTCTAAGGATGAAATGTTTTCAATGTGAGAATGGAATAATTTTAAATTGGAAATAATAATTTCAGAACTATGACAAAAGAAGATAAGATACTGGAGATACTTTGCAGTCATGAAAACTTGGTGAATCTGCCTTATTCCTACAAGAAGATGCTTGCCAAAGAAATCGCTGACCTCTTTGAGAATATGTATGAAGGGGAGTTTGTGGAATGGGCAATGCTACAAAAAGATTTATATATCAGATTTGGGAATCTCAATAAATTATATAAGTTTTGGCTCGCAATGCCTGAGAATAAAGATAAAGAGAAATGACTGATCTGAAGCCATCCGACTATGGCCGTTTTGATTTTGTCCTTCGCAGGAAAGGCATAGTGACCCCCTTTAACCTTTGCGCCAGGGTTATTGAGATTGACGGTAAATACATCCTGCTCCGGGATAATGACGATATTGAGTACCTGCCAAAACGAACCGACATTAAGAGTTTTGATCCGGCCAACTCTCCTTTCTGATTTCATATTGTTGATAATATTGTTAATAACAATATTTGACATGTGTTACAGAAACATCTTATCTTTGTTTCAGCTATTGGTTTAATCCCGGCTGAAAGCACCCGAAACAAATGAAGGTCAGTCGGCCGGGACTCGTAAAAAAGGGTTCTTTTCAAAATATATCAGTTAGTTATGTACGAAGATGTTCTGAAGTTCCGTAAGCTCTGCGGGGTCCTGAAATCAGAGAAGAAATATTCAGTTAAACAGATTATAGCTGAGACAGGATTATCAGAACCCACGGTCAGCAAGCTCCTTAAGGATAACCCGGCTGAATTAAAGATCAGGCCCTCAGTCTTGGGTACCGTCCAGGACTTCATAAAGAAACACATCAGCGATTTGAATTATGCAGGGATCAGGCCGGATCCGAGAGAAGTCGAACGTATGAGAAAAAACCTTTCTGATTATTCTGCAGATAGTAGTAAAAAAGAGAATGAAACCCCCGAACCCGGACCAGAACCAGGCAGCCAGATCATAGATCTGTTAAAACAGCTTTCAAAACTGGTGCCGTCAAATGTCCAGATAATTATAAACCCAAAGTAAACCGGGCCCGAAAACCTGCCAGAATTCAACAAGAAACACCCCCCTAACACGTCAAAAGGCCAAAAAGGTATAATCTACCCGGCCAGACCCCCGGCCCTGTCATTTCAGGGCTTTTTTTGATGTCAAAAAGCACAACTAAAAAATAAGTTAAGGCAATATTGTATTAATTTAGACTAATTATAAATAGTCAATAAACGTCAAAACATGACAAAAATCATGTTTTTACACCAAAACCCGGCGTAATATTGCAGTATCACAGTAACACATTATAAACCAATACTGCAAAGATGAAAGCACTAACAAAATCAGAGATCTTAAAAACTACTCACTGTAGGTTTTTTCTATGGCACACAACTATAGATTGTTGTGAAGTATCTAAGAAAGCGCTAAGCGGGGCATTAAGGGCAGGTCGTCATTATAGCGCTGAAATTACAGAAACATGTAAAATTGAACATGGTATTCATGCAGGTAAATCTTTTTTTACTTGTGTTATTATGTTGTAATTAATCATAAACCGCAAAGCAAATGAAAACAGTAAAGACAGATTTTAAAGACGAAATGAAGCCGGGCATCATGCAAGAGCTAAAAGATGTTGTTTTACCGATAGGCCAAATAATTTGGCTTAATGGTTACGGGCAAGACAGCCACAGCCACGACCGCCGGGCCATATATGAGACCTACAATTCAGACTTTGACGGGCGGTTAAATTACAGATGGGTTAATCTTGATGACCCAGCCAAAGGCATCGAGCAGGCTTACGGCATACGGCCCGGAAGTGAAATATTTGGCATTGGCATATATTACACCCCGGGCGACATTTGCAAGACTGAAGAGATAGTCGAGGCCCTGAGTAAGGCAAACAAAAGAGAGGGCGAGCAAAAAGAGGCTGCAAGAATAGCAAGCGAAGAGCGCACCGCATTAATAGCAAAAGGCCGCGAAATATTTGAAGCAAACAGGCCCGGCGATGCTAAGGCTGTAATAATTGCCGAACACATGGTCGACGACAGTGACAGCATGACAGACTATTTTGCAAGCCATGATGATAAAACCGTGATACTTGCATTTAGCAGTCATGAGCGCGACCTATTCAGCGAAATGAGAAAGGCCGCTGTTAAATTTGAACATACCCAGCACCTGGGTCCAGAAAAGGGTATTTTTGAACCCTTAGTATTAATAGATACCGATTTCTGTAGTAATGGCTCTTATTATCACAAGGGCCAACGGTCGCCCTGGCATCGTGAATTAACAGATAACAAAGAATTTCAAACCCGCGAAGACTGCCAGAAATATATTAACGGCCTCGGCGCTCTTGAGCCGATAACAGCCGATAACACCCCGGTAAATTTTACCACTGGCATACATGAAGAGACTATAGAGCACCGCGAAAAATACAGCATGGGGGCCGGGTACTATTTAGGCCGTTCGCATTATGCAGGCTGGATAGTCCGTAAACAATCCCTGAAATGGCATCTTGAAGATCTTTATTATGAGACCGGGCGCGGCAACTTCTTTGCACTTAAGAACAGCAAGCCAGAACCGGCAGCACCCGTAAATATTGACGGCCTGCAGCTGGTTGACTATTCAGATAAAGCCCTTGCCCTGTTTGGCAATACCAAGCCGATAAAAGACAGCCTGAAAGAGATGGGCGGTCGTTTCAACCCGGCACTGACTTTGAACGGCGAAAGAGTCCCGGGCTGGATCTTCCCGAAGAGTAAGCGCGCAATGCTTGAATCAATAGTTAATTAAATCAAACTATTTGCCCAGGGCTGGCGATCACTTCAAAGGCCCGGGCGAAAGTTTTAAAAATGAAACCCTTAAATATTTTATATAATGAAACCCGCAAATAAACACCCGGCACGGCCCCGGCGCTCGCTTGTAAGGGTCGCCGCATTGTCGCAAGACATTGAAGAGGCCACAAAGACAATCCTGATTATTAACAATTTAACACTGCAAAGCAATGAACACACTGACACAGATCCAAGACAGACAGAACGCAATACTAAGAACCTTTAACCAGGTCGAGAGTATTTTGGCACCTATTCACACCGGTACGGGCAAATATGATTTGCTGAATTTCAATACATTCAACCTCGAGCGGCTGGCAAAAAGCACCGATTTGATAAGCTCTGAATTTTGCGCGGTGAATATAACCACTGAAGGGCAGCGGTTGCATCCTGATCACCCTAAGCATACTGACAAGCCAGATTTTGAATGGGGCGCCCCGGTTTATAAAAACGACGAGGTTTTAATTGAAATAGCCGGGCCTGACTTTGGTTATACATTCGCACCCCAGCAAATATGTCATATTAGAAACATGGTTGAAAAATCATTCAGGGCCGTCGAGTCATTCACAAAGAAAGCCATTAAAGCCAGGCCAATGAAACCAGCAGAACCCCGGCCCTCAATACCTGAACTGAAAGCAGAGATCCAGAAAAAAGAAGAGACAGCCCGGTATTTATACGGCAATAAGCGCGGCCTTGTCTGGGGCAGAAAAACAGACGCAGACAATAAGCGCGAACATGAGATCGAAAAACTCAAGAGCCAGGTGCGTACCACTGAGGCCCGGGCCTCAAAACAAACCCTGTTAATAAATAAGCCCGCAGAGTTGAAAAATAAAGATGCTACCGAAACACCGAAAAACAAATATGAGTATCTTTGTGTGATGCATGATAACAGCAAATACCCGGTAATTGTTAATCTGATTATCAAAAAGAAGTTTTATGATCAGATCCTCTCAGGCGAAAAGACAAAAGAATACCGCGCCCCTTCGAGATTCAATGCCAGGCTTTTAGGCTTCAAAGATGATAACGGCAAATATTCGCCGCGTAAAGACATCACCCATATTCGATTTATAAATGGCTACAGGGCTGACAGTCCCATGCTTGTTGCTGAATGTAAAGAAGTCGGCTGTTATACTTTCATTAATGAGATACCTGAGGGTCTGAAGAAAGGCGATATCGCGATCGAGATAATTCTGGGTAAGGTTGTTGAACATAAACCCTGATTTTTATTGTTGAACTTAATACGAAATGTCATGGCAGACGAAAGCGGATGGGAAAGTGCTGAAACCTGGAATGCACCGGTAAGATAAAAGCACCCCCAGAGATGAACAAAGCCCCCGGCGCGGGGGCTTTTTTGTATGAACGGGCCGCTCGAAAAGATAAGACAAGAGGCTGATAGTATTATACTATTCAGTTCATTGACCGGCAAAGATTCAATTTTGATGACTCATTACTGCAGCATGATCTTTGACCGTGTTATCTCTGTTTACATGTACGTGGTTAAAGATCTGGACCATGTACGAAAGTACCAGGTTTATTTTGCTGACAGGTATAAGAACATAGAATTCATTCAGGTACCTCATTTTTCTTTGTCGCGACATATCAGAACCGGCTTTTATGGCATTAAGCAGGACCGTACCATGAAACATGTTCAGCTTGAAGATATCATAAACCAGGTGCGGGCAAAGGTCAAAATTGGCTGGGTCTGTCTTGGCATGAAAAAATATGATTCTGTTCACCGCATGTTTGAACTGAAAGAGCTTGAAGATCATTCAATAAACCGGGCAGCTAAAAGGGTTTACCCTCTGGCAAATCTTAATAACAAGCAGGTCATTGACTTGATAAGGTATTATAAACTACCCCTGCCGGTAAGTTATAATAATGACCATTCGCAATGTGTTGAAATAAACAATAAACAATATATCGGCTGGCTATATGAGAAGTATCCTGAAGATCTTAAGAAAGTAATTGCTCAGTACCCGGCCGTCAATCATTTGCTTTATGAGTACACCGAAAGCCAAAAAACAGCCTGAGAAGAAAGAGAAATTTAAGCAGAGCGAAACCGTGATCATAAAACGGTCGCAGATAAATTTCATGCCGGGCAACCCGAAGAGGCACACACAAGAGGCTATTCAGAAGCAGCTCAGAAACTTTAAGAACGTGGCTTTCTTGGGAGGCCTGATCTGGAACGAGGGCACTGGCAACCTGATCTCAGGGCACAAACGCTTGTATGCACTCGATATGATCTTCAATAATACCAAAGATCACCCCGTCGATTATGATGTGAAGGTTGAAAAGATAAACCTGACACGAAAGCAGGAGATTGAGCAGAACATATTCATGGACGCCCAGGCAACAAACACGCCCCAGGACCTGGACCTGCTCGCGAACCTTATTCCGGAAATAGATTATAAGCTTGCAGGCCTTGAAGATAATGACCTGAAGCTGATGAATATTGAAATACCTGTATTGACCGGAGAAGCCAGCGATATTAAAAACGACTTTGCAGATCTTGGCAGGAGCTATGAAGATCGGAAGAAGCAAATGCAGCAGGTCAAGAAAGATATGAAGAAGGGCCTGATGTACCAGCAGAGCGCGGCCTATGTCACCCTAAGTTTTGATAAATACGAGAATAAGGCCCAATTCCTTGATACATTTGGATTCCGGCCTGATAGTATTATGATCAAAGGCGAAGAGTTTTTTGAGAAACTGAATACATAATGGCTTACATCAAGAAGAAACATAAACGAAGATCCGGAAGGAAGAAAATCGTAATTGATTGGCAGAAAGTTGATTTTTACCTTAAAGCTGGTTGTAATGGCGCTGCAGTGGCAAGGCTCTTGAATTATCATCCTGACACTCTTTATAATGCAGTTAAGCGGAAATATAAAAAAGATTTTTCGGCTTACCGCACACAAAAAACAGAAGAGGGCGTCGCCCTGGTTGAGGGTACGATCTTTAAAGACTCTATTGAGAAAGGTGGAATTGATAGGATATTCTGGTTAAAGAACCGTGCAAAATGGGCCGACAAAACTGAGGTAGAACATACCGGCTCTCTAAATCTATTCCTTGAACTCATTCAAAAAGCCACATCTGATGGACCAGGTGATTCCAAAAAAGATTGAGATAACAGAGAGGGAGATAAATGTTTTCAAGATCTGGCAGCAGGACTGGTGCAAGTTCGCAAAAGATGTCTTTAGTGTCAACTTGGATCCGGAACAGCAGGAAATACTTCGGGCAGTACAGACACACAAGATGGTATCGGTGGCATCCGGTACAGCTAGGGGAAAAGACTTTGTTGCAGCTGTCGCGGCCCTTTGTTTCTTATACCTGACTCCGAAATTCAATTCAAAGGGGGAACTCGTTGAAAATACGAAGGTTGCAATGACAGCTCCGACCGGACGTCAGGTAAAAAATATTATGCACCCTGAGATTGTGAGGCTCTTTAATTCTGCGAAGGTACTGCCGGGCAGGCTTGTATCGTGCGACATCAGGACCGATTATGCAGAATGGTTCCTGACAGGATTCAAGGCTGAAGATAACAAGACAGAGGTATGGTCCGGCTTTCATGCTGTCAATACCATGTTTATTGTCACTGAGGCATCAGGGATCAGCGAAGAGACATTTGCAGCCATAGAGGGCAACCTGCAGGCCAATTCAAAGATACTCATAGTCTTTAACCCGAATTCATCAGTCGGTTATGCTGCCAGGTCAATGAACTCTCCAAGATGGAAGTCCTTTCGCCTTGACGACCTTACAGCGCCTAATGTGATCAGTAAGCAGAATATCATTCCCGGGCAGGTCGATTATGATTGGGTGAAAGACAAGGTAGAGACCTGGTGCACAGTTATTCATGACAGCGATATTGACCTTGACAAAGGAGATTTTGAATTTGAAAGAGGATGGTACAGACCAAATGACCTGTTCCGGGTTAAGGTCCGTGGGATGTTCCCGGAAGTATCAGAAGATTCATTGATACCTCTTCGATGGGTTGAACTGGCAAATGAAAGATGGAACAAATGGAGAGAATCGGGAGAAGCACCGAAAGGTAAATATCGCAGGGGTGTGGATGTGGCCGGGATGGGACGCGACAGTACCGTATCATGTGACAGGGTTGGCGATGTGGTAAAGGGCTTTGACGTACATCAGTCAGCGGGTAAGGCTGATCACATGCAGGTTGCCGGGAACATTACAAAGGATATAGGGACACTTGAAGAGGTATTCATTGATACGATAGGCGAAGGATCCGGGGTTTACAGCCGGCTGGTTGAACTTGGATTTGAGAGCAAGGTCTATTCAGTCAAGTTTTCTGAGTCTGCTCAGAACTTGCATGATCTTACAGGACAACTTGAGTTTGCCAATATGAGAGCCTATCTGTTCTGGGCCGTCAGGGACTGGCTTAATCCTATCAATAAAATAGAGTCATGCCTGCCTCCGGACCAATTGCTGACCCAGGAGCTGATTGAGGTTAGGTATGTCATTCAGAGCAATGGCAAAATAATCATTGAACCAAAAGAAGATATAAAGACCCGCCTGAGCCGTTCAACAGACCGCTTTGATTCACTTGCAAATACATTTTATCCGTATATACAGAGCCAGACAAGAGTATTCCCGGAAGGGAGCCTGAAAACATATAAAGAGCTACCCCCGGATGAGAAGAACGAAAAGGGAGAGACGGTAATCAATTATTTCACCATTGCCTTTGCGCGGGCAGCTGATGAAAGCATGGATTACTTTGCCATGCCGGTAACAAGGGTCTATCCCGGGAACAGGGTTTATGTAACCGATGCGATCTTTGAGCTTAATAACCTCACAGTTCAGATAGAACAGCTTAAGGATAAAGTTAAAGAACACGGTATTAAGAAACTTGTTTTAGAGACAAACAGGGAGGGAATCAATTTCATGCGCAGGACAAGAACGCTGCTTCAGGGCGTTGAGATCTTTGGCCAATATGCCAAATCAAATAAAAGAGAAATGGCCCGCATACTTGCCAATGCCGGATTTGTGAAGATGTATTTCCTATTTCCGGAGAACCCTAACCCGACTTTGCAGTCTTTCATGAATCAAACCTGCAGGCTGATGAAAACCAGCACGAAGGAAGATGACGCCGCGGACGCATTGACCGGACTGGCATCTTATCTGGAGAGATATTATGGGATGTTTCGGAATGAATCAGATTAATACTTAGATATTTTATATAATGAAAGAGATAAAATTAACAAAAGGACAGATTGCATTAGTTGATGATGAAGATTATGATTATTTAAATCAATGGAAGTGGTTTGTAATAGGGGTTGAAAGATTTTATTATGCAGGAAGAAGGGCACCTAATAAAAATAAAATTATAAAAATGCATAGGTTAATATTAAACGCCCCAGCCAATAAATTTGTTGATCATAATGGCCTCAATAATCAAAAATGTAATCTTCGTTTGTGCACTAATAGCGAAAATCAAATGAATTGCAGAATAAGAGATAATCGCAAGTATAAAGGAGTGCGCCATGCATCATTTATTAATGGAGGCAAGAGATATGAATATATAAAAGCCGGAATACAAATTAATGGCAAACACATTCGACTTGGTTATTTCAAAACAGAAGAGGCCGCCGCACGCGCTTATGATAGTAAAGCAAAAGAGATTTTTGGTCAGTTTGCAAATTTAAATTTCAAAACCGCATGAGCAAAGTAACTATTTATAAAGGAAATGGCTCTCCGATAATGGCTATAAAGAAGCAAAGAAATGCGCTTTGCAGTTGTGGATCTGGCAGAAAGGCCAAAAACTGTTGTGGAGCCGAGACGAAGTATTTTCATAGTAAGTCAGTAGCCGAGCAAGTAAGATCAAAGCTAACTATATGAAAGCAGAAATAGACGAATCAGGAACCTTGAGAGTGTTTGCCGAAAACAAACTGGAATCATTTGCGCTCAGAGAATGGTTCATAAAAAACATCAATGGTTGTACCCTACAATTCAAAGACGAGCATCCCAGATGTTTCTGGATTGATTCGCGCTATCCTAAAGTAACCCTATTCCGCAGGATGTGGCTTAGGATTCAATTATTCTTTTGCAGATGATCCTCACCCCGGACGAATATAGCAAGTCATTTAAGATAGCAGGCAAAAAGGTATCTGCAAAGACAGTTATTCGCAGGTGCATGAAGAACATGCTCCCAGGAGGCCATAAAGCAAGGAAACTGCCCGGCGGGGTATGGGCCATTGAGATAAAAGAAAAATAATGATAGCAAATTCCTGCTATTTCAACACTGGCAAATATTGCATAACTTGGCTCAGGTAAAATCATTCTAAGTGACTCTATTCTGGATCGGAATTGGTTTAATAGTAATCTGGTTAATCCTCAATGCCCTTATTCCCGACATAGGAAAGATTTCAATTTGCTCTCAGGAAAACAGCACGACAGTCTGGCTCTACAGGGGCGAAGAGTTAATAAATACATATCTCTTTAATTACGGTAATATACTAACAATCACATTAAAGCCAGGCGAATATAAATGTCAGTACAAAGCAGGATCAGGAAACGAAGGAGTCGTTGAAGTCGATCTAAAGAAAGGCGAATACCTTAAAGTTCAAATACCCCCGGTTTAATATTATGTCCGCTTAACAGACAGTATTAACGTGTCAGAATAGCACAATAGGATTTACTCTTGTAAATTTACCGGAAAGCTTTTTTGATGGCTGACGGTAACGTTCTTGAAAGAACATTCTACTCACTATCTCAGTTATTTGCGAAGTTCTCAGGAGTATCGCGCTCTACTATCAACGCCTCTAATTATCAGTTCCTTGTAGATAAACCCGCATGGCTCGCGCTGTCAAATTCGCATCAGTACAGGCAGGCCGTGGCAGAGAATCCCGTTCTGTTCGGTTGTATAGACATACTCGCCAGCTGTGCAGCGAGGGGTAAGAAATACCTGGTGGATCTTAATGAGAAAGAGATTCCCTGGAACTCTAAACGACCGGCTGTTCAGAATGCACGAAAGCTATTTGTTGAAAGGCCCAACCCCCTGCAGAGTGCAAAGGAGTATAATCTTGAGAGGTATTTCATGTTTTACACCTTTGGCAATAATTATGTTTATACCAACAATCCCCTTAAGACATTTCAGACCGACATAACAACTGTCCGGACATTATTTAATCTGCCTTCGGAATATGTTACTGTCAGGCAAACCGGCAAGCTTTATGACCAGGTTGAATTAAAAGGGATCATTGAGAAATACTGCCTTACCAATTATAACCCGGTAAAAGACTTTGATCCTGACAATATTATTCATTTCAATGATCTTAACCTATCTGATGCCGGGAACTCAATAATCGGGACGTCTCGTCTTGAAAATCTCAGAATGCCAATTACCAATACCCAGCTTGCATTTGAGGCAATGAATGTGCTTCTGGAGCACAGGGGTATGCAGGGAATAATAAAGGCCAACAATAAAGATGCCACCGGTACCCAGATACCACTGCAGAAAGATCAGAAAGACGAGATCGATTCGGTATTCAAGTCGGAATATGGACTGAGGGCAAAGCAGAAACAGTTTCTTATCAGCCATTCGGACATTGACTTCATCCGAACCGTGATGTCTCCCAGCGAACTTGGCATTTACAGTGACTTCTCAAACAATGCCATGATCATATCGAATGGCTTCCGTATTCCCCCGGAGATTTATAAAACCTATATCGCTGGTGCAACCTTTGAGAATCAGGTACAGGCTGTAAGGCGGCTCTACCAGGACACGATCATTCCTATGGTCGAGAATGAGGACCTGTATTATACCGAGCGCCTTAAAATGCGCGACTATGGCTTTGAACTGAGAACCGACTTCTCGCACATCGAGGCCCTTCAGGATGCATTTAAGGAGAAAGCTGCAGCCCTGTCCCTTAATGCAAGTACAGCAGAAAAATCTTATAATAACAATATCATAACATGGAACCAGTATCTCGGACTGCTTGATATGGATCCGGTTGACGGAGGCGATGTTTATAAATATCAGCGCGATGCTGCAAACAAACCAGTTGAACAAACCCAAACAGTAACAGAATGAGCACAAAGAAAAAACTAACCCCGGAAGAGATTAAGAAGCTCCGGGAACTAAAGCAGAAGAAACTTGATGATAAAGAGCTTATTAAGAAGTAAGGATGTCACTATCGAACGGACATATTAATTACGAAACAATGCCGAGATGTCATTTCTGTAATTGGCACAAGGCAAGGATTTTCGGGTACTGCTCAGTGAACTGCATGAAAGATTATTTCATGATGAGGCTAATGGCGTTTTTGATTGAGAAAGAACTTATAAAGGAATAAGGCAATGGAACATTATGGTAACATGGAATTTGCGACCAAAAAAGATCTGTTCAAATTTCTGGTTGAGAACAGGGATAAGTTAATAGCTCAGAAAAAAGCTGTTAAGAAGGATGCTGACTGTCCGGTTATTATTAAGCCGACCCTTGTTCTGGACCCGGAGAAAGCAAAAGCAATGAAGGCAGAAGGAAGTACTATTGCCGACCTGCCGAACATGGATTCGCTTAAAGTTGTCTGTGTGATCAACACGACAAATTTCCTTGACAATCATAATGACCTGCATTTGCCAGGCCTCTGGAACAGAAGCCTTCAGAACAATAAGATGATCATGCACCTGCAGGAGCACGACATGGAATTTGAAAAAATCATTGCCGACGGCGACCAGCTGAAAGCCTATGTTAAGAACTTCAAATGGTCCGAGCTTGGTTATTCTTACCAGGGAACCACTGAAGCACTTCTTTTTGAATCGGAAATTCTTAAGAAGCGTAATGAGTATATGTTCAACCAGTATGCAAACAGCTGGGTAAGAAATCATTCCGTTGGGATGTACTATGTCAAGATGGATTTTGCCATCAATGATGAAGAGTACCCGAATGAATATGAAGCCTGGAAGAAATATTATCCTCAGATAGCAAACCCGGAAGTTGCTGACGAGAGAGGTTATTTCTGGTATGTTCTCGAAGCGAAGCTGGTTGAAGGATCTGCAGTACCGCTTGGAAGCAATACTGCCACTCCGACACTTGATAACGGGATAAGCAAAGATATGGTTGTTTGCCCGTCTTGCGGACATGAATTCGACTATAACTCTGTATCTGAAGCTGGTATGGGATATGTCGACTGTCCGAAATGTCACAAGCCAGTATCACGAAAAAAACAAGATGACCCGCCCGTGCAGGGCACTCATATTATATCTGAACCGGATAAGCCCACTCAGATCGATTACAAATTTTTATTGTCAAACTTAAAAAATTAATTCAAAATGAACGAAAAAGAACTTTTGCTACAAGAGATAAAGGGACTTATCGCTGATTCACAGAAAGATAATGTGAAGAAAACGGACCTTGAAACTCGCGTCGATGGAATAAACAAAGCCATCGCAGACAAACTCACTAACGAAGATATCAAGGCTCTCAAGGAGAGTGTTGACAAGCTCGTTACCGAAGCTGCTGCCAATGCTGCAGCTATCAATGCCCTGAAAGAACAGGGGAATAAAGAGGTTGAAAAACCCAAGAATTTCAAGGAAATGTTCAAGCAGGCCCTTATCAATGCTGTCATGGAAGCTTCGAAAGATGCCCCGGGACTGCTCACTGATAAGAATGATGATTTCGGACAGCGTAAGTCGCTGAAAGAATACTTCTCAAAGAAAGGCAATAAAGTCAGCCCGGAAATGACTGTTAAGGTAGCTGTCGATATGCTTGAAAGCAACATTGTCCAGAGCAACGTCGCAACAATACGGCTCACCGAACTCGATCCCCAGAGGGTAGGGATCCCGCTGACCATATACCCGCATGTTACTGACTGGATGCCTTCAAAAACCATCGGCAGACCCTATATGAGCCTATTGGTTGTTTACACCTATGAGGAGGGGGCAGGCACTAAGACTGAAGGTTCGGCTTCTAGTAAGTCAAGCTTCCTGCTTAAGACTGTTGAATTCAAGGCTTTCTTCATTGCAACATATTTCACGTTATCGGACGAGACTCTTGACGACCTGGAAGAAGCAATGGAAGAAATCGCAGTCACGGGCCCGAGCAAGATTCTCGACAATGTTGATTATCAGATGCTCGGAACGGCAGGTGATGACTCTTCTGCACTCGCAGGATTGCTCACCAGTAACAAAAAGACCAACTTTGCAAGTGCTACGACCTATGCATCAACAATAGCAAACGCAAACAAGGTAGATTGTATTGCCACAATGAAGCTACAGGCAGAGGCAAGTAACTATCGCCCCGATGTGGTTCTTCTTGCTGCACAGGAGATTAATGAACTGGCTTCTGAAAAAGATCAACTGGATAACAGTAAGATTGACCGCAGGGTTGTTTTTGACGTTCTGGGAGAGCCGACTTATGTTTGTGGCATGAGGATCATCAAAACGACCTCAACTGTCATGGCAGCAAACATAGCAGTCGTGCTTGACAGCAAGCAGCTGATGATCGGGAAACGCAAGGATATGACCCTTGAGGTAGGATACAACGGCACTGACTTTACTGAAGGACAAAAAACTGTTGTTATCAAGGTCCGTCTTGCTTTTGGTGTGAGAGACAAAGCTGCAGTTATATACTGCTCTGACCTTGATGCTGCCGTGGCTGCAATAACTACATAATCAGGATTTTGATTGACAGCAACTGAGAAAAGATCGATATAATATCAATTAAAATCTTATACATGATGAAAAAGTTATTCACTATTGTATTAATGCTGATCGCTTTAACAGCGGTCAGCATTGCACAGACAGCACGGACAGGGATAATTCGTACAGGTGGTAATATGCTGACGGCGCCAATGGCTTTTACAGCTAATGACACGACCGTAACCAGTGACACGTCGACAATTACCATTACGAATATCCAGAAATACTACCAGCATCAGACGTTTACTACAACGCTGACAGCTGTATCGGGGACTCCGAGCGTTAAGATAAAGGCCTATGGACGGGTGACTTCGGCAAGTTCATGGGTTCAGATAAGCGATTCAGTGGTATGGACCAGCTCGGCTAATAATCCCGTTACAATATCATCAACCACGCCGGCCAATTATAACTGGCTTAAACTGGAATATGTTGCAAGCGGGGCCACTCAGAAAACTAAGATAGCCTCGTTTGATGTAAGGACTTCTTATTGTTATGATATCGCAGCAAATTCAGGAACGGTAACATTCTCCAGGGCAACTTCAGGCACTGTCACTTTAACATCTAAAGATAATAATACAGATGCTGCCCTGACTATCGGTGCCGGAGGAACCGGGGCCCTGACCCTGGGTGATGTTGGCAGTTCAACTACAATCACTTCAAGCGGGACAGTTGCAATAACAGCATCAAATGTCAATATTGGAGCGACTTCGGCAAATGAAACAACTCCGGCACTGGCTATTATTGCAGATGCTGACAGCGATGCGGGGGGTGATACCGATGAGGCCCTTACAATTGATCTTACGGCTAATGCAACACCGACGAGTGCGGTTTGGGACATAACGAGTACACAAAGCGCAGGATACAGATTTGATAAGTCATTAACCATTGGCCTGGCCACAACAAATGAGACATTACCTGTATTTTCAATACGCGGCGACGCGGATAGTGATGCAGGAGGTGACACAAACGATGCCCTGGCTATTGTTTTAACTCCAAATGCTACACCTACAAGCGCCGTATGGGATATTACATCAACACAATCAAATGGTTATCGTTTTGATAAAACGCTTAGGGTAGGACCAGCGACAGCAGATGACGTGCAACCTACTCTTATAGTTCAGGGTGATGCAGATAGCGACGCTGGTGGTGACACTCAGGAAGCATTGACAGTTACTTTAACACCTAATGCTACTCCAACGCTGGCAACATGGGGAATTACTTCTACTCAGTCAGCCGGGTATGCGTTTGATAAGAATGTAACATTTACTGGCGGTTATACCATTCCGAATCCGTCGCCAGTCATCTGGTCTAAAGGAGGCTCGACTGTCCTGGCTACTTCTGGTACTGATGTGGCTTGTTCAAATGGTGCGCGCTGGTGGGTGGAACTTGATATACCTTATAATGTAACACTGACAGGTATTACTTATCTCATCGGTTCTGTTGGAGCAACTGATTCGGTTGTTGTTCAGCTATGCAATTCAGCCGGCACTCAGGTTGCCACATCAAGGGCTGTTGGCGGAGCTGCTGCAATAGTTGGTACTGCTGCAAATTTTCAAAGCGTTCCATTTACAACTACTTATGCGGCTGTTGCCGGGAAATATTATGCAGTGCTTCAGTTTAATGGTACTACTGCTAAATTCAGGGCTTATCCTATTCCTGGCAGTAAGTTCATTACAGGAACGACTGCGGGAACATGGGGTACAAAGGCTGATATAACACCTGGCACCACATTTACTGCAGATAAGGGACCTATATTAGTAACGTACTGACATGGAAGTTATTTCTAAGACAGGAAAGAGACTTCATGGGAAGATTGCGGAGATCCTCTTAAAAAAGGGTTCCGCAACTCCCTTTGAAGATACTGAAGAACAGGAGCAGGGAGAAATCCCTGCATCCACTTCAGGCGAATCTGGACAGCAGGGAGATGCGTCTGCGGGTGAAAGCACGGATGAACAGAGAGCAAATGAGGGGAATGATGCTGATGAACAGGCCAGGTTAGAGGCTGAACGCCTTGAGAAAGAAGAGAAAGAGAAGGCAGGGGTAGCAGAAAGGGAGCGCCTTGAAGCCGAGAAGAAGGCTGAGCTTGAAAAGGTTAAGCTGGCAAAAAGTGCTATTAAGTCGAAAGCTAAGAAAGGCAAAAAGCCTGCAGCGAAGAAAGCAGTACGGAAAGCTAAGAAATAACGCTGATGGCCTTTATTGACAGTACATATTTCACAGGAGAGATCCTTATTCCTGGTGCATCTACGGATACTCAATTATCCCAGGCAATCACTCAGTATGAGAAAGAAGTGCTTGTCAAATTACTTGGGTATCCGCTTTATACGGCTCTTATTGCCGATTGTACCGGAGAGGGAGGCATACCCGTTACCCAGAAATATATTGACCTGGTTGACGGCAAGGAATTCACTCATATATTCTTAGGAAAAAGCTATACACTTAAATGGGAAGGGCTGAAGAACTCTGCAAAGATTTCGCTTATAGCATATTATGTCTTTTACAAATATGTCGAGCGTCATCTTGTTGAGTTACATGGCAAAGCCCTTACCGTGCTTCCAAAGGGTAAAGATTGGGAGAAAGCTAACCCTACGTTTAAATTATGTGATGTCTGGAACCGGATGAGAGAGCTTTATGGAAAGATACCCCCTGAGTATAAAAGCTATTTTCTGCATCCTGTCCTTGCTGATGACTTACCGGATACTTTCAACATGGATCCTTCGGCTTACAACTTCCTGTACGCGAATAAGGCCACTTACACTGAATGGGTTTTTACGCCTCTTTGGAATATAAATGCTTTTGGAATATAAACAATGGCAGATTACGGTACATATAATTTCCCGGACTTGAAATCAGGCGACTCCCTAAATGCCAAGACATTTACTTTTAACACTCATCCTCCGGGGACGCTGGTAAAAGTTGAACTCAAAACAAACAGGGGTGACATACTGAGGTCTGGATCAGGAATAACAATAACCGATGCTGTGAATTGGGTATTTGTCATTGACCAGCAGGTTATAAATTGGAATCCAGGAAATCTTACCTATGGCATAACAATAAAGAGTTCAACAGGAATAGTGAAAACATTTATACGAGGTAGCTGGAACATACTATGAGTGGTTTTGTAAACATAACAATTGAGGAGATTATTGACAATACAGCCATTTCAGTCAATGAGAATATTGATGATGTTTCTATATCTGTTGTTGACGAAAGCATTAATATAGCGGTTACAGTCGAAGAGAAATACGGGATTGACGGTAAAACTCCGGTTAAGGGCGTGGATTATGTTGACGGGGCGCAAGGCATCCAAGGAATACAGGGGATACAAGGAAGTCCCGGAGTTGGGGTACCTACAGGTGGAACTATTAACCAGGTATTAATAAAAAATTCAAACGATAATTATGATACAAAATGGAATGATCCATCAGGAGGTTTAACGCAAGCGCAAATATTATCAAGACAATTATGATAATCTTAACTGAAACAACAGATAAACTACAGGCGGTATTAGCTGGTAATATTACAACTGACCAGCTGCAATGTTCTGCATTTTGGCGTGATATAACGATTACAGCATTCACTCCGGGACGGACGCTCACAAATACTAACAATACAACTAATGTGGATATTGTCGGAAGTCCGGCTGACAGCACTCAGAGGATCATTGATTTTCTGGCTATCTATAATAAGGATACTGTCAACGCAACGGTAACTTTAAAGTTAGATGCAAATGCAAATGAATATATTCTTTGGAAAGGGATATTAGCAACTGGTGAAATGCTCCAGTATAGCGACAAATCTGGTTTTACCGTTGCTACGATTGCCGGAGCTATCAAACAAAGCCAGATGCTGGGTGCAAATAATGCGGCCATTAATGCACTAAATGTGGTTGTTTTGGCGGCAGATGTGGTGAATAATAATGCTGTTGCTAATACAATAGCAGACGTGACTGGATTATCATTCCCCGTAACTGCAGGAGAGACTTATTGGTTTGAGTTTTTGATACCTTATACGGCACAAGCTACCACTACTGGATCAAGATGGGCTATAAACGGGCCAGGATCACCTACCCAACTTGCTTATAGAAGTGAATGTACTTTGGCAGCTACAACAACAACTATTAATAATTCCAATGCTTATGATATTCCGGCAGCCAGTAATTCTACGTCTTTAGCAGTAGGTAGCGTGACGACTATCTGGGGCATAATTCAGCCTTCAGGAAATGGAAATGTTATAGCCCGGTTTGCTTCAGAAGTAGCAAGTTCGGCTATCACAGCAAAGGCGGGTGCAATTTTAAGATGGATGAGAGTAATTTAGGATAGAAACATTAATTAATAACTGAAATTATGTATGCAAATTATGACAGTCAGACTGATGAGATTGTGGCCAGGGGAGGGACATTTGATATTACCGGCACAACGGCAGTGACAAACAAGCAATTCTTTGGCTTTGATGCTTCTGGTGGGGCGGTCCTGTCGGTGCTGAAAGGGATTCCTTTGAAAACCAGTGTGGCGACGCTTGCACAGATAACAGCTGCAGAGGTTGACCTGGGAGCTATCTTATTGACGACACTCACGGATCCTCTGCTTGCAAAGTTCTACCGGGTTGATGGGTATATCATCACGAACATAAAACTCACATCCGGGACCTTGCATTGCTATAAGATTAAGTCACAGATATCGTCATGAGATGGCTGAAAAACGGCTATCGATAAAGAAAGATATCCGGCAGCGAGGCGAAGAGATAATATCTGACACTGATAAGATCATCGATAAGCTTGCAGAGTTGGAGTCTTTCGCAAAGGCAAGGGGCCATCCTTATCTCCATTTTTACGTGTTCCATAATGAACTAAAGGTCTTTGCCAGTCAATTTGAAAGGATGTTGAGATGATAACCATTAAGATTAACCGACGTAAATACAGGGGTGTCTATAGTTGGAAAGACATAACCCTGAAGCAGTTCTGCGCTCTCGCTGCTATTCCTATGCCTGAAGGGTATGAGGCCTATATCATTGCTGACGGGAAGTTCACGGTCGAAAATATCAAAGAATATGCAGAAGAGGTCAGCAAGCTCACAGATAAGCAGATACATGAAGAATTCCCTGCTTATTACCGTGAAGTCATCACCTGTCTTTCAAATATCCCGGCAAGTGTGGTATTAACAGGGGAACAGGTGCATGAACTGTATGATTTTTATTTCAAGCCTTTCGTAGCCAGCCTTATATACCATATACCTGTAATCAGCTTCATGGGGAAGCTGAGAAAATACCAGCCTGAGAATATTAAGGAATTCCGGATAGGGCTCCGAAGATATTATCTGCCGGAGACTGTGCGTATCATGGAGCAGGACATACCGTTGAAAAAAGAAACTATCGTTGCTTACTCGGAAGCCTCTGATATATTCCGTGGCATTAAGATTTCTCGTGATGACGTTAACCGCCTGGTATATTTCATGGCGATATATTGCCGGAGGCGAAAAGAGAAGTATGATGAGAAGATGGTCCTCCGGCGCAAGGATCTGTTCATGAGAGTATCAATGTCAACAGTGTGGACGGTTTTTTTTTACACTCTGAGACAGCTTCCAGATTATTCAACAGCTATTCGATTATTTGGAAGCCTCCCAAAAACACTTCAGGAAACCGTGTCGGCGGCCCGGACTTATCGCGATATGGCAGCCGCGGGCTGATATATGAACTGGCAGAGACTATTGATAAAATAAAGGAGGTTGAACAGATAGGTATTTATGAGTTCTACGATTTTCTAGCTTTTAAGCGAACCAGGGATGACAGGTAATGAAAAAAAGAATATTGAGACAAGAGCCCAGATCAAATTAATTGACCATCTGCTCATTGCTCTTTGTGACTGTGAGTTAAGGAATGCCGGCAGGGTATTCCTTAAGAAACTTAAGATTAAACTTGAAAAGAAATTGACATGACACTTGCTGCACTGCAAACACTTCTCGAATCAATCGCCGGGACTAGCTTCGGAAAGATAGTTATGGACTCATCGCTGTACTTTAACTCGCAACGTGAAAAGACCTATCCTTACGTACTCTGGGCTATGGACGGGGCTCCATTTGAAAAAGATAACCGGAGCACGACTATTCAGATCAAGAAGATATTGACTCTCACAGCCTTTGCCGTTCAGAAATTTGACCCTGACACGCAGAGCAGGATAACCGTTTGGGACACAATTGAAGGGTATTTTGATACTTACCTGAACAAAATCAATGCATTGAGCAATGTTAAGATAGTCAATATTGACAATATAAAAGGTGTGTATCTGCATGAAGGAGAGAACTCTGCAGATAAAGAGATTGGAATAATGTACCCGAAGATTATAATTGAAGCCTATTGCAGTGGATAGTATTACTTTCAACGAGGTAGAGAAACTTGAGAATATACTCAATGAAGCCCTGATGGATGAATGGGAGGCCCAGGGTCATAAGATGACTGGCGCCGTCTATAAAGAGATTGAGTATAAGATAAAGCAGACCGTTGATACCCTGACGCTCTCAGGATATATGCCTTTTTACGGCAATATCATTGCATCCGGAACACCGGAACACAAGATCCCGTATTCAGGACGATCGGGCAGGGGTGGGGTAAGTAAGTACATTGAGGCCCTTCAGAGATATGCACAGTGGAAGATGGGAATAACGGACCCGAAAAAAAGCCTGAGTGTTGCCTTTGCGATAGCAACTGTTCAAAAGAGATCAGGGATGCCGACCCCGGGAAGTTACAGGTATTCCAGTAGTGGCAAGCGCAAAGATTGGGTTGAAGAAGCATTTAAGAATAACGAAGATAAGATCACTGAAGCTGTCAGAGGGATGTCCCATGAGTTTCTGAAAGTGAATCTTGATGTTTTTCTGGCGCAATGGCAAATAGAACTCTCTAAAAGTTAATTATAAAATGGCCTTAACTTGTAATACATATCCCGCAGCAATCTCTAACTCAGGAGCCTACAACGTCACGACTTCTTTGGTTGAAGATATAACCCCTCCATACGATATAGTTAATTTAAGGGTGAGGGCTGAGATAACTGTTTCTGCTGTTATTGTTGCGACTGTTGAAAAACCTAAAAATCTTAATATATTTGATTTTGCAGACATCCTCAAGTCGCTGGTTACAGGTTTGTCGTTTGCAAGAAACACAGGGGTTTATGTTAAATATACTTCTGCCACTGATGGCAGCCCTCTTGTGGCTTATACTATTCTTTTTACCGAGGTATATGAGGATGCAGCCGGGGCCACTCAGACAGGCGACACAAATAATGCTTTCGGCACCACTTACAGGTTCGTACCCGCCAAAGGTGACGGAACGGCATTTACTAAACTCGTATTGCATGATTCAACTTGTCTGTTCGCGAATAAGACATTAAGAAATAATATAACAAAATTCTATACCGCTGTTCCTTATGAGTTATGGCTCGTGTTTTTTACAGCAGAGGCAGGCGAACTTGAACTATTCTATTCAAAAGACAGCGGGGCGTATGATCATGCGCAGCATTTTACCGTCACTGATTGCTGGGGAGCGATAATAATAAACATAGACGAGCTGATGGCTTCTGTGGTCACAGACCTGAAAATACAGATAGGAATAGCCGGGGGAGCAAAGATCTCAGAGATCATAACGATAAGGGTCGATACTACTGAAAATGACGCGCGGACAGTATTGGAATATGACGGATTGCTGGGGGGAAAGGAATATCTCTCATTTGAAGGGATGAAAAATATTGAGTTTGCTACCATCAGGGAATATTATACGGCAGCAAAAAAGAATCGTAAAGGAATTTCATTTACCGGGATTAACCGTCAGAAACTTGAAACCAGGTTTAACGATATTAACAATGCTGACTACCTAAAGAGCCTATTAATCTCTGATACTGTTAAAAAACTGGAAGCCTCCTATGCCACACCGACAGAAGTGACGGTATTAACCGACACTGTAAAGATCAGTAATTCCGATATGTTTACTAATCAGATTGACATTGAATACGAATATTAAATTATATATAGGATCGGATCAAGCTGATTTTAACGAGCCGTTCAATGTCATGTTTTCCATTGGCGACATCCGGAACATGGGCTTTGGTAATTGCAATAAATCATTCACCCTTAACCTTCCATTGACCCGCACAAATAAGAAATTATTAAAATTTATTTCTCAGGTAGATGTCAAGAGTGAACCGTCAGCAACAGGAAGGCTTTATATAGGCGAGCAACTTATCATCTCCGGGACAGTATCCGTTCAAAGTATCTCTGATTATTTCGCAAAAGTTATAATAGACTCCGATGACTGGATCAATGCCCTGAAAGACCTGAAAATGACCGCTCTTGATCTATCGGCACATGATCATGCGCTTACCCATACCAACGTCGAAAATAGCTGGTCGGCTGCATATCCTGCATACCGTTATCCTATGATCTATTTTGGCGGGTTGCAAAGTGGCGAATCAGGATCGACAGCCAAATGGTATCCTACAGATTTTATTCCAATGGTCAGTATAGTGACACTAATAAATAAGATACTCTCCCCTTATACTATCAGTTCCGCATGGATAGCAACTTCATTTGTTAAGGATCTGTTTATCCTGTGCCGCGAGTTCGTGGCTGATGACGACTTTATAAAGGACAAAGCTTTTGATATGAATGTCCAGACAGCTTCAGATAATCAATTCAGCGACACTATTGATAATGGAGTTACCAAAGATTTCACTCTTACTGATGGTAATATTGATCTTAATGAAGGAACCGATGAGGGATCAGATTATAGTGGCCCTAATAACTGGTATGTAGTACCGGAAACAGGGACTTATCATTTTACATTTGTTGCCCGGCCAACAACCACAATGCCCGTAGGAATAACAATCAATTCTCAACAGCTGATTATTGCCATTAAAAAAACAACAGGCGTCACGACGATAACATTAGCGACTCAAACAACTAATTACGTGGCTGCAAATATATTTCTTAATACAAATTACACAATAAGCACAGGTTATGTTCATCTGACAGCCGGGGATAAGGTATTTGCCACACGCTATATGACCCAGAATCTTACCAATACAGGGGTGACTAAGACAATTACCATGAACTTTGCAATTGATACTACCCGCCTTTATACTACATGGGGGAATGCAAATAAATATCCGGGGTTAAATAAGAATATAAGTCTGGAAGAGATGCTGCCGGATATGACACAAATTGATTTCCTTGCTGCAATAAGGGATATTTTCAATCTTCGTTTTTGGTTCGATAAGATGAAACGGACAATCTATATTGAGCCATGGGATTCATTTCTTTCTTCCACGGTTGTTAACCTTACTTCTTACGTGGCCTTTGAAAGCATAAACACTGAGATCATTTCTCAGAATTATAACAAGACTATCCGGTTAAAATGGAAGGAGGATACCTCGGACCTGGCTTATAAAGATTATCTCAAGCTTTATTCTATTGGTCCCGGCTCAAAGGATATTACCCTCACAAGCATTTACACAAAGAAAGGGGAGGATATACGAGAACATCCTTTCTCGTCGCTTATAACAGGTTATAATCATACTATCGGCGATACATCAACAGCCGTTCCGCGGATACTTAATTCCGAACTCGTATCACCCTTTATGATCTTTGACCGTAAGGTGGGATTCAATACCCGCATCGTGGAATGGAAGGGACTGACAGCCGGGTTTACATGGTACTACGATACCGATACTCAATCCAATTATCCAAAGATTCAGGGGCTGGACTTCGCGACTCTTTACACAACTTATTGGATGAAGTTCTTTCATTATATAGATAAGGGAAAGATATTGACTGCTAAGATAAAGACAAGTCCTACGTTTTTGATGCAGTTTTTTACGGTCATTGCGGTTGCTGCAAATGAAGGGTTCAGGCCAACATACAAAATCACAATTAAGGATATTGATAATTATTTCTTTTTACAAAAAGTGATCAGTGACGGTTTTAAAACTGAGTTAGAACTTCCCTTAAAGCAATAACCCATGGCAGACACTCAATATATTAAGACAGTAACCAAGAACGGATATGAGGAATATGTAGCACTTCCTACCGGTGGTGTCGCTGCACATGATCAGGCATGGTCAACGATTACAGACACACCAACAACGTTAGCCGGTTATGGAATAACGGACGGTGGAGCAGGGATGACTTATCCTGCAGCAGGAATTGCCCTATCGGATGGCGGTGCGTGGCTTGGTTCAATAACCAATAACTCGGCAAATTGGAACACGGCTTATACAGATAGACTGAAATGGGACGGGGGCAGCACCGATCTTGTTGCTGCTACAGGAAGGACAAGTCTTGGAGCCACAACAGCAGGGGCCAGCTTATTCATGCTTGCCAATCCGGGTGCGATAACATTTTTAAGAGTTAATGCGGATAACTCTGTTTCTGCTTTATCGGCTGTAAATTTTAAGGGAGCATTATCATTGGAGAACGTCACCAATGAATCAAAAGCGACAATGTTTGCAACTCCTACTCTCACGGGGTCAGTTACCATAACCAATGCGGGTGAATCTGATATAAATTACATCGATACAACAAATACACAAAACTGGCAAGTTGGGACAAATGCTGTAGGGTATTATATTTATGAGACAGGTGTAGATTATAGATTAGTTGTCAAAAAAACTACAGGCTATGTAGGTATTAACACTTCTGCACCCGGAGGTGCTTTAGATGTAAGAGGGGCATTGTCATTATTTGGTACTTCTCAAGGTCAATCTTATTTTTATGATGATACACTTAACTTTGGGTATGCTGATAATGCAAATCATTTAGGTTATATCAATTATGTCGGATATAATAATGGAATAACACAATTCAGAGATTTGGCGATTTGTGATGGTAAGCATAATATATTTGCATTCTTTGATGGTAGTAGTGGTAGGGTTGGTGTTGGGATTACTGTTCCTGATTATAAATTTGATGTTACAGGAGATATTGCTGTCGGTGGAGTAGGAAATCATTTGTACTTTGATACGACAGGGGTTCGGGGTGGATGTTCATTATATGTTGATAACGACTATTGGCTGAATCTTTTTTGTAACAGGGGAACGAGTTCAAAAATAGTGTTGAAAAATACTCCTGCTATTTCATTTGAAACCGGAGGCTCTGCAAGAATGACACTTAGCGATGCCGGATTGAGTATTGGAACTACTGCCCCTAATTTCCAAATGCAACTGCATGGTTCAGGTGCTTCATATTTTCAGATAACAAAAGCAGGGACGGGTTCGGCTGCTACCGATGGGACAATAATGGGGTATGACGGTGGAGCAGGTGATTATACATTTTACATAAGGCAGAGGGAAAATGCTGCTATGTGCTTTTACACAAATGACACAGAAAGGATTACAATTCAGAGTGATGGGTGGATTGCTGTTAATAAGACTACTGCTTATGAAGTGTTAGATGTGTATGGTAATATAGCTTGTTCCAATGAATTGACATTTGATACGACCACAAACGCTACGGCTAACGGTTATATAAATTATCATGGTTATCAGGGAGGTAATTCACAGTATAGAAATTTGTACGTCTATAATGGTAAGGGAAGTGCTGTTGCTTATTTTGATGGGGCTGCAAGTACATTTGTAATTGGTACGGTAGGGGTTACTTTTGGGGGAAGTAATGAAATGTGGTACAGAGGGACTGCCGTAGATGATGCAGCTATATATATTAATCATCGTGGCTATAATGATACATATTCAAATTTCAGAGATTTAAGAATCGGGGACGGTAAGGGTAATCCTATTCTTTATATTGACGGCAGTACGGGGTTTACAAGGAACTATGGATTTACGTCAGGGTGGAACTCAGGTTCAGGATGGATGATAGATACATCAGGTAATGCTGAGTTCAATAATGTTCTTGTCAGGGGAGGGATGCAGGTATATGAAATGATAATCAACCAACTGCATTATCAGAACGGGGGGCTTGTAATAGGAGCAGGAGCAGGGAAGGTTAAGTCTGTATATTCATCAACAGTAGGTTCAGAGCAGTTGTATTTTGAAACTCCCGAAGGAACTGCTATGAGTCCGTTTTCAGCCGGGGCGATAGTTATAGTGTGGAGAGTTGATATTAACAGGTCAACGGTTGTTAAGAAGATTGTACGTCAGGTAAGTGCAATTCAGGGCGACCAAAGAGTTGATATGACTACGACTACCGGATGGACTACGGGCAGTGACGTTGGTGTTTTTGAGGCAGGGGATGAGGTCTGCACTATCGGTCATACCTCAACGGCTTCGTTGCAGAATAGCATTTATTTCAGTGCCATTGATACTGATAATCCGTTCATGCGGATATACTCAGGGGTAAGCTCTTGGGCTAAATGGAGCTTGACCGATAAGACCACAATCAGGGTTCAGCTTGGCAACCTTGCTTCGTTGGCTTCGTATGATATTGTTCCTGCTTCGCCCGGATATGGTCTGTATTGTGATAATGTTTATTTGAAAGGGAAAATTGAGGCTTCGTCAGGGAAGATAGGTACATGGAATATTAATAGCACATCTATCTATACAGGAACGGAAGACCATTCAGCTTATACAGGGGCAGCAGGAGATTTGACAATTTATTCTGATGGTTCTGATGCCTCTATACATGGATATAATTTTTATATTGATACAGGAGGAAATTTATATGCCAAAGGGGGAACAATAGGAGGTTTTTCTCTAAGTGCAACTCAAATATACTATGGGTCTGGAAGTAGTAGAGTTGAACTTAATAGTGGTGGATTTATGTGTGGAGGGGAAGCAACTTCTGCTGCTTCTTTTGTTGCCGACCAATTAGGAAGAGTTAAGGTTACTACATTAATTTACGCATATCAGGTTGACAATACTGTTTATATTTCACATGATGCTTTGGCAGAAACAAATGCTACTTCTGCTACGAAAATGAAGACTATAACTATGGGTTCATATCTTATAGGTGATAAAACAATAAGAGTTAAGTTTACATTGGAAGCAAAAGTATATTCAGGTGTTTATGTATATGCACAGATATATGTAAATGGAACAGCCGTAGGGACATTGAGAAGTACAAACTCAGCAGGAGGGACAGAATATTCTGAAGATATAACAGGTGTAAGCTCAGGTGAAAGCATTCAATTATATGCTTATACTGCATCATCAGGAACTTATGCTGAGGTTTATAATTTCAGGGTATGTGGAAGTCATATTACTCCTGTAAATGAGGCATCAGGAAGCAGTATATCAACGCCTTAGTATAATGAGAAAAATATTATTTATAGTAGTTTTGTTAAGTGTATTTTCGTGTGAGAAGCATACAGATACATTCTGTTATGAATGTCAGGCTAAGTTCAAATGTCCTGAGAATATTTATTGTTTGTCAGATGTAATTACCGTGTGTGAAATGACCACAGCTTCAATAATAGACTATGAAAATGAATTGAGGTATCAAATGTTTAAGATAACCGGAGAGGTTTGTGAAGTAGAATGCAAACAACGTCATAGTATTAACTTAAAAACAAAAAGAGATGAAAAAATTAAGAGCTTTATTTGTATCGGGCGATGATTACGTACGTGCAAACAGACTGCTGAATGATGCAGGGATTCCGACCAAAGGTGTCGTAGGTGCTTTGTATTTCCACGGTCTGACATTTGTGCTTACCTGTATAGGATGGATTGCTGTAATCCTTATCGTTAACGCATTAAATTGAGTGTCATGGATTTTATAAAGGATATTCCGGCTAAGACAGCCGTTGCACACACAACCGGAGATATTGTTATCAACATAGAATCAAAACTTGCTTTTGTGATGATACATACTCCGGAGAAAAGTTATAACAGAAGTGTTAGCCTTGATGCTCTTATGGCTGAAATGACAGCAACGCAAAAGACTACCGTTCGTAAATTTATAAAAGCTATCTTAGCACAGGCAGTTGAGGTAGATATTACAGATGTGCCTGAAGTATTAACAGAATAACTAAAATTATGAAAGTCAAAATTAATGTAAACCTTATAGGTGTAGACGGCAAGACATCCTTGCTGAACATGGATGAAGCAGGTAAGAAACTTACTCTCCGTGATGTTATTTATGGTGCTTTACTTGTTCCTGATGAGAAAGACCAACAGAAGGAGAAGTGGGAGAAGTACGAAATCTTTAAGAAGATTCGTGATGTAAAAGGTGGAGAAGTTGAACTCTCTGCTGAAGAGATTACTGTTATTAAGAAAGGGCTTGCACGTATTCACCCGCCACTCGTTATGGGACAGGCATTTGAGATGCTTGAGGGAACGGTGAAATTGCCGAAGGATGAGAAATAAATATTACTACAATGGCTGAGGAAAAAGTATTAACATGGCGAATAGATGTCAAGGGTGTTTCTGCTGAAGAGCAGGAACTTGCTAAGCTTGATGTGCAGTTGAAGAATCTCACTGCTGAGAAGAGAGAGTTGGAGAAACTTGCACAAAGGGAAGGCATATTGTCAAAAGAGAATGCCACGAAACTTGCTGCGTATTCCAAAGCCATTGAAGAGAACCGGAGAGAACAAGGTAATCTTAAGAAGGTCGTTGGTACTGCTGAAGACAGTCTTGAGAGAATGAGAGCCAAGTTGATTGCCATGAAAGAGGCAGCCAACAGGGGTACGGCTCAGCTCAGAGGGAGCTTAATGTGATTACTGAAACGCAGAGAATATGATTGACATAAGAAGTCGGACTGCTAAGCTCTTGAAGAAAAACTACGACATTGAAGAGAAGATTACTTTTTCGTTGTTTGATTCGGGGCTGTTGGAAGAGCATAATTGCAAGAAGATTTTGATTGTTGAAGAATACAATTCACGTGTTGACATAGCAGGAAAGCAGATGAGTATATGCTCTATAAATAATTATTGTTTAATTTAATTTTTTTGAAATGGCAAAAAGAAAAAAAGGTCAGGCTGTTTGGGTAGAACCAAACGATTATTTTCAGGCTGTTGAAGCCTGTAAGGGAAAGGGAATCAAAACCTACAGCAGAGTGAATGTACGGTATCTTGATGTGAATACAGCCGTGCTGTTTGCTGTATTAACTGCCGCGGTTTGTATCCTGATTTCAGTATTCAGCTGATAAGGGATCAGTAATCAGCTGATAAGGGATAGGTATGTCTCTGCCTAAATATGACAGAGGCATGCTTTGTCCTCTTTGTTCTTTATGTAAAACACGACAACTTGATAATAAAGGAGGTTTATTATGGAAATAGGTGTAGGCATAGGAGTAGCCGGAGCACGAACCGGGTCATTTAGTTGGAGCCAGTACTGGATGGACAGAGGTTGTATTATCTGAATCAGATTATGATTATTTCTATAATCCTGTCGGTTGGTTTACTCCCAATGCACCGGAATCAGATCAACTTGCATTTTTTATGAAGTGCAGGATTAATTCATATTATTTGAGTGCATTTAAAACTCATTTAATTTATAAACTATGAACAATTCCGAAATACATGGAGCCGGTACGCAGCGACAAGAGATTGAGATAATATAGAATAAAGATTAAAACACTATGGCAGACAAGGAATTATCATTTAGTATCAGTATTGAAGGAATCAGTAATGAGGCCACAGAGATTTCGAAACTCACGATTCAGTTACAGGCTTTAAAGAAGGAACGTGCCGAACTCATGAAGCAGGCTTCACAGCCGGGCCATATAGCTTCGAACGAAGAAAAGTTGAAGCTGGCTGCATATACTAAAGAGATTGAGACCCAAACATCCAGACAGAGGGAATTAAAGAAAGTCATTGACTCTGCACCCGACTCATTAAGTCGTATGCGGGTAGAACTTTCAAAACTCAAACAGGAATATGCCAATGCCAGTGCAGCTGTGCGTGAGAAAATGGCCCCCGCTGTTAATAAGCTCAATGATGAGATTAAAGCATCCGAAGAGGCTATCGGTGTTCATACCCGCAACGTCGGAAATTATAAAGATTCGTTGGTTTCTGGGTTTGATGCAGTTACGGGAGCAATAGGGGGTGTTACCGGACAGTTAGGTAATCTTTTCACATCATTTATGACTACAGGGGGAATGATGGGAGGGTTTACTGCAGGGGTGGGTCTCCTGGTGACAGCGTGGAAGCAGGCCCATGAGAATATGGAACTATATCTCGAATCTGCAGATAAGCTTCTATATGGGGCAGCCGGTTTTGAGACTGATGTCGAGAAGGCCAGGAAAGACACTCAGAAGAGAGCCCTGGGACAGATAGCTGAAGGAGAGAAGCAGATTGAATATGCTTTGCGTCAGCTTTCATTACAAGAGGACCTTAATGATGAACAGAAAGAATTCCTGAATGGGCTAAAGGCAGGAGGGGAGGAGATAAGGAAAGCAGGGCAGGAGCTTTATAACCAAGTCAGTGCATACGATCTTACCAGTAAACACACAAAGAACAAGCTCGATTGGCAAGTCAAATACAACCTGCTTTTACAGGAACAGGAAAGGCTTAATGATGAAAGGCTTGCAAAAGAGACCGAGTGGGAATCCCTGCAAGCCCAGCTAATGAAACAGCGTGTCATTGTCACCGATCAGGCATCGACAACTACAGAACAGATAAAGGCTTCACTCGAAGCAGAAATAATCGCTAATCAGCTCGCAGAGGAGAAAACAGAGTTTGTCAACAGGCAGATAACCAACATGGAGGCCATGTCTGAGATGACAGCTACCCAGGAAGTACATGAAGAAGCCATCAATGGCCTCTATAGGGAAAGGGAGAGTATTCAGAGGCAATATTATTCTAATCAGCTTAAAATAAACCGGCTGCAAGGCAGGGCCGGGAAAGGAGGGGGTGAAGTTTACGAAGGTACTGCTCTGGAAGATATTATGAGTGCTGCCGAAAAGTCTGTAAAATATATGGCTCCAACGGGTGAAGAAACATATCCTGAAGTTGAAGCTGAAAAGAAAAAACAGGAATTACTTGACCAGGCATGGGAGGAGGGGATGCAAAAGGCTCGGGAAAACTATCTGAGAAACAAAGAACTTGCAGCGCGACAATCCCAGGAATTGATTGAGATTAAATTGAGTGAGATTAATGCCGAACAGGAAATTGCAAATGCAAAGATCTCAATTGCTGCCGGAGTTGCCAATATCTTATATCAGATTGCAGGAGAAAACCGGGAGATGCAATACGCTGCTCTTATTGGAGAGAAGGCTACGGCCATAGGGCAGGTTGTGGCTAATGTTGGTATAGCAAATGCCAAGGCAATAGCAGTTTCGCCATTAACAGCAGGGCAGCCCTGGGTGACACTTAATTCAGTTCTCGGAGGTATTACAATAGCTGGTATAATTGCCGAAACAGCAAGGTCTGCCAAAGAGATCAATAGTGCATATAAACAAAAACAAAAAGTCACTGGATATGAATATGGAGGGAGAATAACGGATGGCATGTATGTCAACACAGGTGGCAAAGATGATACATTGATCCTTGCAAATAAATCCGAAACTATTCTCACCGAAAAGCAGGTTGCTATGCTTGGCGGTTCCGGAGTTCTAAAGAACATAGGGGTTCCTGGTTATGCTAATGGTGGTTATGTCGGGCAAATTGCCCCCTCAATACCTTCGGCGGCTTTTAATATGAGGGAATTCGCTGACCTAATTGGAGAACGGATGAATCAGATCGAGGTCAGCCTTAACATTCATAAAGTCAATGCTGCTCAAAAAGAGGTTCAAATAATAACCGAAGCACAAAGGATATGATAGACATTCGTTCCCGGACAGCCAAACTACTCAAAGAAGATTATCGGATCGATGAGAGGATAACGGAGATGCTTTTTGAGAAAGGCATACTGCGGGAAGATATCATGAGAAAAGTGCTGATAAAAGAAGAGTATAAGCAAAGAGTTCAGCAGAACGGGAAACAAAGATTAAGAAATGAGTTGTCCCAAAACTATTGTGTCTCAGTCAAGTTGATTGAAAAGATTGTCTTGTAAGGTCACCTACGAAATTTAGGAATATCGTTCATTTTTCTGGTTTAATTTTATGTGTCATAGTAACACACATAACGAATGAAATCAGGAAATATGAAAAGAATTCTTAAATACAGCGGTTATCTCATCGGGATAGTCTTGCTGTTAGCATTTATCTTTCCCGATCTGTTTCTTCCGGCAGGGATAACCGGCGCTTTTGCGCTCGCTATCTTTACGCAAACGTGCTCAAAGAACGTTTCGGGAGCTTCGAAGATCTTTATTGCTGATAAAGCCGTAGCAACGGCCTTCACCATCACATCTGATGAGATTTCAGCAGTAACCGGCACTACTCCATTTATGCGCGTGGACGCCATTCAGGATTCCGTGTACTGGAACGAAGTCGGGTCAAGGGTTGGACTTAATAACTGGAAGGTAGCCAATGAAGTTGGTTTTGACGTCATGCCTCCGGCAAAAGCCACAAACACCTTTCTCCAGGCGCTTATTGACGGCTCTCCCTGTGGTTTCTTTGCCCTCATTGTTGACGGCAATGGGAAATGCTGGGTAGTCGGCCATAATGCAACAGATGTGAGAGAACGGCCATTGAGGCTTGACAAGACCGACCGCAAGACCGGTAAGGGTCTTGGTGAAGCATCAGGAAACACAATTCCGGTAGCACTCGCAAATGAATGTTCAGGACTAGCCCTTCCACTGGATTCAACACTTACAGCCGCTGTACTTGCAGGAACATCGACAATTTGTAAATGGAGTTAATCATGGCACAGAAACTTAAAGTCAGACAGGAATGCCTCGAGAGTGAAGTTCACTTCTCTTATAATAACAGCTCTTACAGGGTAAAGCTGAAAGAGGCAACACAGGAACAGCTCCAGATGATCAAAGAAGTCGGGGTTGATATCTTCGAAAAGCCGGCAGATAAGGAAAAGTAGGGTTCTGGTTTTAAACAATAGATCATGGCCCCCGAAAGCGAACTTAAAAAAATGGCTTCTTTCTTGCGTTGGATTTTGGGAATTATGGTTCCCTTCATGATGATCCTGGCCGGTGGTGCAATAAGGGCTGAGGTGAAGGCCAATGATCTTGAGAAGCGGGTTCAGACAATCAATGATGACTATACTCCGCTTTTTGTTATGGAAGGGATTGTCGGCTCAAATGATAAGCTGATAAATATTCTGAATGTTCTTTCCCAGACGACCAAAGATGATCCCCGTTATGTGGATGCGATTAAGGAAAGAACAGAGTTTCAGCGAGAGATACTAAACAGGGCGGCGCTGTCAAAAAGAGGCGGGGGCGGTCCTGGTAATCAAAAGAATCAATGACTAATGTAATTGTTCATTGTAGCGATAGTTCCTTCGGGAATGCTGCATTAATCAGCAAATGGCACACACAGCCGGATCCTAAAGGCCGGGGGTGGGATGCAATAGGTTATCACTATGTCATCCTTAATGGGCGGTTGGGTCCTTATAAGATGAACTCTTATTTTGATGGCCATATTGAAACAGGCCGTCCTCTGGATGATGATTCAGATATGGAACTCGATGAAAAAGGGTCCCATGCGTTTGGATATAATAATGCAGTAGGAATCTGTCTGATCGGACTATCCGGAACATTTACCGATTCACAATTAAGGGCGCTAAATCATCTCGTTAATCGGTTACGCGCTCAGTTTAATGAGATAAAAGTCATGCAACATTCTGACGTAGATACTAAGAAGCCTCATTGTGCAGGACTTACTTATTTACAAATGAATGTATTAAACAGAAAATGAAAGGGATTATTAAGTTCTTTAAAGACGTTTTTCCCTGGTGGCCCTTTGCGATTTGTCTGGTGCTCGCAATTTTGATTTACATAATTTCAAACATATAAAGATGAAATCCTGGTTACTTTTTCTTATCGGCACCCTTGCTTATTTTGACCTTCGCTTTATGAAGCGTAAGGACAAAAGCAATTTCAGCATAAGCTTCTGGTTCAAAGATAACTGGCCGGAACTTCTGTTCACTTTCCTTCTGGATCTGATTGCCATGATAATACTCATGGATGCAGATACAAACATAACAGTGTGGCTGACAGAGAAATTGCCCGCTGGTCTTGTTGTTCCCTCTAAGCTCATATTCTCTGCTCTCTGCGGGCTGGGGTTCGGCCATATTGGTTATGAGATGATCCAGAAAACATTCAAAAAAGGAAAGAATGCTAAAAATGGTGGTTGACTGGATCCGGAAAAACATTGCTTTCATTCTCGGAGGACTTGCACTCTTTGTGATGGTCGCATGTTTTGTTTCCGGGTGCAACTATCATAAACACCGGCATCTTTGTCCTGAGATAACGACCAATACTGTTATTATACATGATACAGCCTGGCACCGGGTAGTTGATTCCCTGAATCATATCGTCGATTCATTGAAGAACCAACCACAGCCCGATCCGGTTATAGTCTATCTGCCCGGCGAGCCCGTCCCTATTCCTGCAGACATTGATACCGCAGCTATACTTGCCAGATATTATACTACTTACCGGTATTACTGGCAGTACCCTGAGAAGTTCACTCCCGGAGACAGCATCAGGATTAAGCTCAACACGACTATCTCGCAGAATAAGCCGCTCGTGTACGACCTTAGTTATCAATGGCTGAAGCCTCAGACTATTACCAATAATTCTGTCGATAATTCAGTGCATTACAACAAATATCTGTATGTCGGCATGGATCTTCCTTTTTACAAAATGGAGAATGCCGAGATTACCGCTTTGCTTGCGTTCAGGCGGGGACAGATAGGTTTTGGCTACGCACCAATATCTAAAACTGGATCGTTTAAAATAGGGCTACCGCTATTGAAATTTCAATAAATTTATGTATATTTATATAATAACACACCCGAAATTTCCTGGTTGGGTTAAGATCGGAAGAACAAATGATCTAAAAAACAGACTTGATGATTATCAAACCCATTGTCCGTTAAGAGAATTCAAGATAGATTTCTCTATAGAGACGAAATATTACTATAGCATAGAGGTTTATTTTGATAATTTCATTAAAAATAATGGATATGAATGGTATAACTGTTCTCCTGAATATGCCATTGAGAAGATACATGAAGTTCTCGAAAGAATAAAAATAGATCCTCATTATTTAGAGCACAAAGAAGTGAAGAATAACATAAAATATGTATCGAAGAAGAATCATAATATAATAAAATATGATTACACAGTTGATAATATTGTCTTTAATACTTTAAGGGAATTATCTATCTACATAGGATTTAGCTATTCAAAATTATCTACAATCATGTATAAAATTAATTATGGAACGATTGACCTTAATGGATTTAAAATATTAAAACATAAACACTATTAAGTAGCTTTTGCTGATTTGTCATAGGTTTGGTTAGTTTTGGGTTATCGATCCCCGGTCCGCAATGTTCCGGGGATTTTTTTGCGAGTTTTCGCTCCTGCCGTCCAGATATAGGCCAAAAAAGGCACTAAAAATCATTATATGTTTGATTATCAATGCCTTTTTGTGATCCCGAAGGAATCCCAACCCTGATAATCGTAGATGACTGCAGGTAATTATATTTTTGTATATCTGGCATTTATTGTAAGTTTGACAATAATTTGATTTTTGTATAAAAATATTATGCAAAATATTTGTTTATTACATAGCAATACTATACATTTGTCGTGTCAGAAAACAATATGAACGCTAACAGAGAACAAATATAACCTACAAAGATACACAAATCAATAACGCAAATATGTTAAAAGCTGATAAAAAATATCCATTCAGAAAGGGGTTTGATAAGATCCCCGGAGGCGAACAGGCAAGTGTAAGGGCTAAAATCATGAAGGGCCTTAATATAAAGACAAGGGCTGCCTGGTTGAAAAGGCTCAGGGGAATTGTGGAGCCGACTGTTTCAGAGGCTCAATTACTCGAGAAGATATTCAGGCAGCACGGCATAACTGATATCTGGGGCCCCGGGAAGTCAAAGAAGAAAGCCAAATCAATTGACAATTAATCACATAACACTGCAAGGCCATGACCAAAACAAGCAATTTACAGTTACAGGTAATCCGGGAAGTAACCGGGTGCGACAGGGAAGATGCTGAATGTATCCGCAAATACATTGAAGATCATTCATCAATAGCACCAGGGAAGTTAAGACTCTCTCAATTTGTGGGTGCCGCGCTAAGGGCACACCTGGTAGTTATGCTTAAATATCAAGTGAACTAAAGAAGCTTTGCAGTGGAGCGCGGGCAGTCTAAAATGACTGTTTAAACCCGCGCTTTCGCTGCAAATAAAAAACTAACAATAATGAATAACCAGATTTTTGTCTATAAAGGCGCTGAAATATGTTTCCAGACAGAAGGTGACAGCGTTATGGTCAATGCAACCGAGATGGCAAGACCGTTCGGAAAAAGACCGGTTGATTTCTTAAGAACTAATTCAGCTTCCGAATTTATTGAAACCATGTCCGCTGTGAGGAAATGCACACCGCCTGATTTAGTGATAGTTAGAAACGGCGGCTCTGATTTCGGAACATGGATGCATGAAGATATCGCTCTTGAATTTGCCAGATGGCTTTCTCCTGCTTTTGCTATATGGTGTAATGACAGGATTAAAGAACTCTTAAAGCATGGTATCACCGCCATGCCACAGACAATCGACAGCATTCTTGCTGATCCTGACAATGCAATCAGGGTGCTCACAGAACTAAAAGAATCCAGGCAGCGGGCGCAATCGCTTGAAAAGAAAGTTGAACTATTAGAGGAGACTGCAAAGGACCAGGCCCCAAAAGTGCTTTTTGCTGATGCGGTGGCAACCAGCGATAAAAGCATCCTGATAGGTGAGTTTGCCAAAATACTCAATCAGAATGACATAGAGATAGGCCAGAACAGGCTTTATATATGGCTCCGTCAAAAGGGCTATCTGGGAGTCAGGGGTGATTATTACAACATGCCGACACAAAAAGCAATGGAGCTCGGGCTATTTGAGATCAAAGAGACAACCATAAACCAGCCGGGCGGTAAGGTCCTTATTTCCAGAACTTCAAAAGTAACCGGCAGGGGACAGGTTTATTTCGTCAATAAATTCATATACAACAAAACCCATCCGTTATGAGCGACACCTTAACCATATCACCAATAAGGGCTGCTTTTGAGGCCTCGGCAGGGCTTCATCTTAAATGGGATGCAGAACTGACAGACAGGGAACTTGAGATAGGCAAGCAGGTCGCTTTTGGCTATACACAGAGAGAAGCCGCGACGATCTTCTTTCGCAGTCCCCTGACCATAGCCAATACACTCAGAAACGCTTTTCGCAAAGTCGGAGCCCGTAACATCGCCGAGTTCTCCGCATGGCTCTGGTGCAAAGAATTCAATGTCACGCTGATCATATCGGAGGGCAGGCGTAAGATCATGACCGTTGCAATGATAGCGCTCTTCCTTGTCTTTGACCTTATTCCCGGACATGAGGTTATCAGAACCAGGGCTCTCAGAAGCAAGACGGCCAGAACTGAGGCAAGGTGCTCCGGGGGGCGCAGGACGGAAAGTATTGATTTTGACTATATACCAAATATATAGCCATGCCAGGTCCGGAAAGCATAAAAGAAGTTTTCAGAAACGAGATCAGGGACTATCTGCAGTCGCCGGAAGGGCTCGCTATTATTGACCAGAGGGCTGAACAGAAACTGCAGGCCATGAAGTCAGAACAATCATTCACACGCAAGCAGATGGCTGAGATGTACCAGGTATCGCAACAGACCATTGATAGACTGACAGATGAAGAACTGGAGGATAAGGGATTCAAGAGGATCAGGGTAGGTGTGTCTGTCCGCTTTGAAAGGATTTATAACCAAATACATAAATGACAATGGAAGAAATTATAACACCCGTCCCGGAAGATGATGAGATCGACGAATTCTCTCCGGAGGCAATTTATGGACCAATAGACGAGACCGTAAATGAAACCAAGATAGCCGAATAGATGGACGTGGGTTCAATCGGGCAACCTCTATGACAATTAAGAAAAGAAAGAAATGAAAGGCAAAAAAGGATTTCAGATTGGAGAAAGGATCTGTGTGACTCATGATATGAGTTATACAAGAATTTATAAAATCTGGACAAATATAAAGAGCCGTATTGATAATAAATCAAATACAAGGTATTCTGATTATGGAGGAAGGGGTATTTGTCTTTTTGGGCAATGGCGTGATTTTTCAGTATTTAAAGATTGGGCGATATCTCACGGATATTCTGATAATTTAACCATCGATAGAATAGATAACGATAAAGATTATTGCCCCGATAACTGTCGGTGGGTAACACAACAAATAAACTCCAAAAATCGCAGAATATTTCCAATGACTGGAATAAGAAAACGAGGCAATGGCTGGCAGGTCAGAGGAAAAAATACAGAAAAATGCCTTGGAACATTTAGGAATTTAGAATTGGCAATTAAGATTAGAGATGAATATGCAAAAGAACAAATTAATTTAATTAATCAATTAGATGAAATCGATGAAAATAAAACCAGATAGATATTGCCCATTATGTTTTCGCCTTCACTATTCAAGACAGCAAATTATTGACTGCATGGAGAAAGATCTGGCAGAAGCAAGAGCGAAAGAAAGAATATTGAGATTAATAGGGGTAAGAGAAAAGATATGAGCATTTTAATTGGTTGCGAGTTTTCGGGCATTGTTCGTGAAGCCTTCCGGACAAATGGGGTTGATGCGTGGAGCTGTGATTTACTCTCTTCTGAGATTCCGGGCAATCATATTCAGGACGACATTTTGAGACACTTAGAAGATGGATGGGAGGGATTAATCGCTTTTCCGCCCTGTCCTTATCTAACTGTCAGTGCAAACAAACATTATAAAATTAATCCTGAAAGATATTGGTTAAGATTAAAAGCAGCCGAATTTTTCTTAAAACTGGCACTATCGGATATCCCTAAAAAATCAATAGAGAATCCTATCGGAGTCATGTCAGGATTTTACCGGAAGCCGGATCAGATTATTCAGCCCTGGATGTTCGGACATGGAGAAACAAAGGCGACCTGTTTGTGGCTTACAAATCTTCCGCTATTAAAACCGACAAACATAGTTGACGGCAGAGAGGGAAGGGTCTGGAAATGCCCCCCCCCGGCCGGATCGCTGGAAAGAAAGAAGCCGGACATATTCAGGCATAGCTCAGGCAATGGCAGAACAATGGATTTTTTAAAATAGTAATATGACCATTCTCCAGAAAGACATATCAGTAACCAGAACGGCTGTTGACGGCAAGTTTGATTATCAGCTGGTGATAAAGGACGAACCCGTACTTGGAGAATCCTCTTCTAAGTCATGCGACTTTGCTATTGTGAATATTCAACCAGATGGCAAGGTGGTCATGGAGCTTTACGGGTACGGGGAGACGATCCTGGAAGCAGACTTTTTTGACCCTGATACATTTATCGTGCCAATATCATCAAAAATACTTTAAAAATAATTAGGTAGTATTACAGTAATACTTTACATTTACAGTTGATAATCACTAATTAATATGGGACTGGTACAAGATTATTACGATAAATTCAAAAAGCGGGCAGAGGCCACAAAGGTTTTGCTTGAGGTCGAAGAATCTAATCTCGACAGAAATGATCCTGATTCTCTTTTATACCAGGGAGAAGATGATGAGAACAAAACAGATAACCCTTAAATATATACGAAAATGAATGAACCAAATGAAGTACAGGTATTTGAAACACAGGGCCTCGAAGTTTTTGAAGCCCAGGAACGTGCTGCGATTGACATACAGGTAGCAACGGCAAAACGTTATCCCAGGGATCTAAGGAGGGTCCTTGAAAACAGTATTGTCATTGCTACCCTTGACAAAGAGACAGCAAAAAGCTGCCGTTATGCCAAGCCGGTGGGGGGACAAAATGTTACCGGGCCAAGTGTTCACCTGGCAAGGATCATCTGCCAGCAATATGGCAATATCCGCGTTCAGCAGCGGGTGAAACAAATTGATGCCCGCTCAGTTGTGGCTGAAGCGGTTGCATTTGATCTTGAGACAAACTATGCGGTATGTGTAGAGGCCCGGAGGTCGATCATTGACCGCAGCGGCAAGCGTTATTCTGATTCGGTAATTGAGACAAATGCAATGGCGATTCTGGCCGTAGCTGAGAGAAATGCGATTCTGAAAGTAGTTCCCAAGTCTATCACAGACAAGGTATATGATGAGGCCTTCAAGTGTGCCGTTGGCGATCTTTCTGATAGTGCAAAACTACTGAAAGAACGCGACCGCATATTGAAAACATTCAAGAATGATTATGGGATAAACGAAGAGGCTGTTATCCTGTGCATTGGCCTCAAAACAAAAACAGCGATCAGAGCCGAACATATTGCTGACCTGCAAGGCTATCTGCAGGCGCTTAAAGATAAGGAGCTCACCCCGGAGGACATCATTAATAAGGGTGCCCCGAAAGGGAAAACCATTGATGAGAAGAAGAAAACCCTGAGAGACAAACAAAAGACGGAGACAACCCGGGTTCAGAATTCAGAACAGAACCAGGCACAGGCAGAGCCGGGCAAGCTGTTATAGTCATGAACAAATACAAACAGCTATCCCCGGAGCAGCTAAATACATTGCTCTCGAATTACTTGGTAGATACGTGGTCGTTTTCGAGGGTGAACACCTTTTCACGAAACGAGAAGGAATTCGAGATGAAATACCTGTATGGCTGCAGTGAGAAGTCATCATCAGCATCAGTAGCCGGGCAGGCTTATCATGCAGCGCTCAGTTCGTATTTTCTGAATAAGAAAGAGGGACGAACCCCCGACCTGGTTAATCTTGAACAGGTGGCGTTTAGCTATATTGAAGAGGTACCTGCAAATGCATGGAAGATCCAGAAAACAACACCGACGGTTGAAGAGTGCAAGAATACAGCCGTTAAGTCGGTCTCTCAGTTCATAAACAACTTCATGAAGGAAATCCAGGTTTATGAATCTGAGATTAAAGAGATTATTGGGACCGAGGTCAGGATAAAAGCATGGCTGACAGTAAACGGCGTGGATATTCCCCTGCCTTGCGTTCTGGTTATTGATCTTATTATCAGGACAAATGATAACAAGCTGGTAATCATTGACCATAAATCAAAGAAGTCGTTTAGTGATGAGGATGAGATCAAGTTCTCGATTGGCAAGCAGGCAATTACTTATGTCCTCGGGTATGAAGAAGAAAACGGCGAAAGGGTTGATGAGGTCTGGTTCATTGAAAATAAACTTTCAAAGAATAAAGACAACTCACCCCAGCTGGTTCCGCACAAAGCAATAATGGATGAGAATACCAGGAAGTTGTATGAGGCGCTTTTATATGAACCGCTGAAAAGAATGATTGAGGCCGTCGGTGATCCTGATTATGTATATATGATCAATGACAATGATAACCTGACCGACAAAGCCGAGGTATATGACTTCTGGGCCAAGACAATGATTGCAGAAGTAGAGGATTTCAATATCCAGGAATCAAAAAAACCGCTCATGCGCGAGCGTATGCGGAAGATCAGGGATGCATCCCTTACCTCGGTCACACCAAACGTTATCAGGAACTTCAAGCATTTCACAGAGCAGTTTATACCCTATGACTTTAGCAATAAAAATATGACAAACCAGGAGAAAATTGAACATATCCTTCGATCTTTCGGGATCGTCGCGAAGGTACAGCACATCTTTGACGGTTATTCAAGTGCATCATACCTGCTTGAGATTAATGCCGGAGTTCCTATATCAACCATCCAGCGTTACAAGTTGGATATCGCCAATGCACTTAATGTCTCAAATGTAAGGATACAGAAAGACCTTTATGTTTACGAAGGTAAGTCGTATCTGGCCGTTGAGTCAGGTAAAAAAGGCTTTTCAACACTGGTATGGGACAGGTCCCGGCTTGCGGACCACAAGCTGCCGCTTGGAATCAACAATTTTCAGCAAACAATATTCTGGGACCTTGACAATCACTCAACACCGCACATGCTGGTTTGTGGGGCGACAGGTTCGGGGAAGTCAGTATTTCTGAGATCTACAATCGAATACGCATTAACAGCGGGGGTCAATGAGGTTTACATATTTGATCCTAAGCATGAATTCCTGAGCTATAAATCTGTGAACGGGGTCACTGTTGTCAGCGATATCAGTGAGATTGAGCTGCAGATGATGATGCTGGTTGAAGAAATGGAGAAGAGGATCAGGACGCAATCAATTAAGAAAATGCTGATAGTCTTTGATGAGTTTGCTGATGCTGTTGCCAATTCACGCAAGGGAGAGAAGCTGAAAAACTATGCTAACGAAGTTGTCGGAGCATACAGCGACGGCAGGGCCAAGACCAAAAGAGTGGTCAAGAGTGTTGACAAGTCACTGGAAGAGAACCTGAGGATCCTGCTTCAAAAAGGTCGTTCATCGGGATTCAGGATCATAGCTGCCACACAGAGGGCGTCGACAAAAGTAATAACCGGTGATGCGAAGGTTAATTTCCCGGTACAAGTATGCTTCAGGGTGCCCAAAGATATCGATTCTATGGTCGTGATAGACGAGCCCGGCGCTGAATCTTTAAATGGCAGGGGAGATTTTTTAATTAAATCTCCAGAATATCTATTTGTGGTCCGGGCACAGGGTTTTTATTTGAAATAATCATGATAGAGTCAGAAATAGAAATTTGGAAAGACGTGCCTGGATATAAAGGGCTATATCAAGTTAGCAATTTTGGCGTTATTAAATCATTGCCAAGAAATGGTACGCTTGGAGGCATTTTAGTAGGATCAGTCTCAAAACAGGGATATAAGCATGTGCTTTTATATTCTAAGAATACTCGCAAGGACTGGCGAATAAACAGAATAGTCGCATTGTCATTTATTCCTAATCCACACAACTTAAAACAAGTAAACCACAAAGACGAGGATAAATTAAACAATTCCGCTGATAATCTTGAGTGGTGTACGGCAAAGTATAATGTGAATTACGGAACTCTTCCGCAAAGGAAATCTGAATTAAGAAAAGGGTTCAGATATACTCTCACATCAAAGAAGAAAATGTCCGAAAGTCAAAAAAGGATAGCAAAACGAGGAGAATTGAGCCCGTATGCTAAGAAAGTTTATCAATACGATAAAAACGGCAATTTTATTCAAGAATGGGGATCGCTTTCTGATATTGAAAGAGAATTGGGATACCCTCACGGAAACATTGGGAAGGTAACGCGGGGCGACATAAAATCTGCATACGGATTTCTATGGAGATATGATAAAGAATAATCCAATGGACGAACTGAAGAAAGAAGCCGAGCAAATACAGGCCTATCTTGATATAACCGTATCAGGGGACCCGGAAGAGATGTCAGAAAGAATATCTACCCTGATGTCTTACATGTCCCGTTCAGGTGAAATGCTTGCAAAGGCAAAGAAGATACTGAGAGCCAGGAAAACCAGCGAGATAAACAAGACCATCATTTCAATTGCCAAAGC
>Ga0315295_10000182_pt1 | contig 52758 bp, 39 predicted proteins | sample YL17G14_0_MG_FD_204453 | JGI IMG/M metagenome (GOLD analysis project Ga0315295, IMG submission 204453) | Sediment microbial communities from Yellowstone Lake, YNP, Wyoming, USA - YL17G14_0 | ecosystem: Environmental > Aquatic > Freshwater > Lake > Sediment | place: USA: Wyoming | collected... | reverse complement strand
ATACGCAAAAGCAACCGGAATCGGCGGAACGTTTCTAAATGTTGTAGCAAATAACCTAATCCTCGATGAAGAAACAATCCTGAAAAATTTACAGGTGGTTCAAAAGGCAAACAAGGTTGAAGAATCAAAGACATTAGACGGCTTTAATTTCTCGATTGAAATGGAAACCGGCACGGGCAAAACCTACGTTTATCTGCGGACGATTCACGAATTGAACAAGCACTATGGTTTTAAGAAATTTATCATCGTCGTGCCGTCGCTTGCGATAAAAGAAGGGGGTTTGAAAAACCTCGATATCACAAAAGAACACTTTGAAATACTCTACGAGAAGCCGCGTCTTGACTTTTACGAATTCGACCCAAAGAAAAGAGGCCTCGCGCGGAATTTCGCAACAACGGACAGCTTGCAGATAATGGTGATGAATATCGACCAGTTCACAAGGCCGGGAAATATCTTTTTCCAGCAAAGCGACTGGGGCGTCCCTGCGGAATTCATCAAAGCGACAAGACCGATTGTTATCGTCGATGAGCCGCAGAATATGGAGACGGATATCAGAAGGCAGGCAATAGCAAAACTTAATCCCCTCTGCACGCTGCGTTATTCGGCCACTCATACAGTCACATACAATCAGATTTACCGGCTCGACCCGGTGAGCGCTTATGACATGGGACTTGTCAAAAGAATCGAAGTTGACGGCATCACGGAAGCGGAAAACTTCAATCAGGCGTATATCGAAGTAAAAAGCATTAATCGGCAAAAGAACAAAATCACCGCCAAGTTTAAAATCGACGTAAACGCAAAAGAAGGCGTCTTGAAAAAGGATATTACCGTCAAGGTAGGCGATAACCTTTTTGAAAAGTCAAACAGGCGGGATTTATACAAGGATGGTTTCATAGTAAGCGAAATCGACCGTGAATCCGTAACCTTCAATAACGGCCTCAATCTTGTCGCAGGCAGCAAGCAAGGCGGATTGACCGATGAGATAATGAAATATGAAATTGAAAGCACGGTCAAAAACCACCTTGACAAGGAATTACAGCTTCAAAGCAAAGGCATAAAGGTTCTGACGCTTTTCTTCATAGACCGCGTTGCCAATTACAGGGGTTACGAGAACGATAATCCGGTCAAAGGCAAAATTGCCTTGTGGTTTGAAGAGATTTACGAAAAATTGAGGCAATCGCCCAAATACAAGACCCTTGCCAAATGGAAAGTCGAGGAGATTCATAACGGCTATTTTGCGCAGGATAAAAAAGGAAACTGGAAGGACTCAAACGAAGGCAGGGACACCCAGGATGATGATTCGGCATATCAACTGATAATGAAGGATAAAGAGCGATTACTTGATATTAACGTGCCGTTGCGTTTTATCTTTTCCCATTCGGTCCTGCGCGAGGGCTGGGATAATCCAAACGTCTTTCAAATCTGCACACTCAACGAAACACAATCTACGCTGAAAAAAAGACAGGAAATAGGTCGAGGGTTGAGATTGCCCGTAAATAGTGAAGGCAAAAGAATCTTTGATACAAATATAAACGTTCTTACCGTTACGGCCAATGAGCATTACGAGGAATTTGCGAGACAATTGCAGGTAGAGATTGAAACCGAATGCGGGGTCAAATTCGACGGCGGTAGAATAAAGGACAAAAATAAAAAGAAGCAAATCAAACTCACAAAAAATCTTGTGCTTGATGAAAACTTCAAGGCCATTTGGGACAAAATAAAGCACAAGACCCGTTACAGCGTCGATTACAGCACCGATGAGCTTGTCAGGCGTGCCGCCCAGAGGATTAAAAACATTGAAATAACAAAGCCGAAGCTGATAAAAAGCAAAGCGGATATTCAAATTACTCGTGACGCCGTCGCGGCGGAACTCACTGCCCAATCCAGCAGAGATTTACTCGGTGATGTTGATAGTATTCCTGATATCCTGTCGTATATCCAAAGCAAGACCCGATTAACCCGCGATACTATCTGCCGGATATTGATCGAATCAGGAAGAATCGATGATATTTTTATCAATCCGCAACAGTTTATGGACAAGACCTGCGGGGAGATAAATAACGTCTTAAACGAAATGATTGTCGATGGCATTAAATACGAGAAAATCGCCGGTTCATATTGGGACCAGATGCTTTTCGATGATAAAGAGCTTTATAGCTACCTCGATGACCTGTTTGAAGTAAAAAAACCGGAAAAGACGGTCTATGACTATATCCATGTGGATAGTAACGTCGAAAGGGAGTTTGCCAAAGCTTGCGAAGAAAGGGACGATATAAAGTTTTATTTCAAACTGCCTTTCTGGTTTGAAATTGATACGCCCATCGGCAAATACAATCCCGACTGGGCATTGGTCTACGAGAACGATAAAAAGATTTATTTTGTCGCGGAAACAAAAGGAACGGACGACCCTAACGACCCCTGCCTTTCAGCAGGCGAACGGCATAAAATCCTCTGCGGCAAAAAACACTTTGAGAATTTCCCCGACGTCAAATTTGTCGCCCCTGTCAGCAAACTCGAACGGATTAACGCATAAACCGCGTCCTCCGCGGTAATTCCTTTTTCCCGATAACCTGTTCAAACTGCCCGAAGATTCCGATATAATACTCGCAGCCCCTGCGTCTCGAAGCGCAGCGGAGACCCCCGCCCCGAGAAATCCCTTGGATTTCCGGGACTTAAGTCCTCGGAATCCCGGACTGTCGGGATTCCAGAGGGCGTTTTCTTTTCGCACGCCCCCACGCCTTGCTTCGCTTTGCGAAGCAGTGGGGTGAAGAAAAGAGTGGGGGGCGTGGTTTATGCTTCGTGCAAAACGGCAGGCGCTAGCCCCCGCGTCTTGTTTTGCGACCTGTCCAGCGAAGCGCAAGCGAAGTCGGAAGTCTGCTTCGGACGGAGTGCAAAACGGCGGGGGTGTGGGGGCGAAGGTCCCATTCCGCGATTAAATTCCCTCACTCAAAACCCTTGATCCTTAAAGCACTATATAAGTACATACGCATATACTTATATGCTTGTCTAAAAACCTTCGTGTTTCTTCGTGCCGCTTCGTGGTTTAAAATCCTTCAACTAAAAACTCAAAACTATCTCTGCGTTCTCTGCGGTGAGTCCTTTTTGTGCCTTCTTGCCCCCACGGCTGCCCCTAAGGGGTGTGGGGGCGTCTAAAAAAATCCGCATCTCAAAAACCTATGCCAAAAAATTCGACCGTTGGAGCACTATATAAGTACATACGCATATACTTATATACTCTTGTGCCGCCAACAACACCTGCGCAATCCGCCTGCCCCCGCGGCTACTTATCGAAGAGAAGTGTGGGGGTGTCTAAAAATCTTCGTGTTCTCCGTGGCTTTTCTGCCCCCACGATTTGCTTCGCAAAGCGAAGCAGTGGGGGTAAAAAAACAACACCAATTGATAAAAGATTCCGATATAATACTCGCAGCCCCTGCGTCTCGTTTTGCGAAGTCCGCTTCGGACGGAGTGCAAAACGGCAGGGGGGCATGGTTCCGTATTAATAAACTTGAAATTGTCGTTGATAAGCTGAAAGAACTTTTCAGTGATTCGTCCGCCCTCGCTGCCGAACCGCCTGTCGGTCACGGGGCACGGGTCACGAGTCACGAGTCGCGAAATGATATACCACCTTCTTTGGTACTTGCGGAACGTTTTTACCCACCGGCTGGGCTTCTACGCCTACCAGGAAGTTGTCTTTCGCGATATGGCTGCCCTGCTGACAAGTTTAATCCTCGCATTGCTCCTCGGCCCCCGTATCATCCGCTGGCTTATGCAAAAAAAAATCGGCGACCGCCCCGAATTTCACCACGCCACGCTCAACGAGCTTACAAAACAAAAGGCCAACACCCCCACTATGGGAGGCCTAATCATCATCTTCGCCGCACTCGCCTCCACCGTCCTCTGGGCAAAGCTCAACAACCCCTTCGTCCAAAAAGCAATCATTCTTGTCGTCTGGTTCGGCGGACTCGGCGCCGTCGACGACTGGCTCAAACTCACCGCCGAGACCCGACATCGAAGTCGTGACGGCCTCAAACCCTGGGAAAAAATCCTCTTCCAGTTCGGCGGCGCTGTCCTCATCGCCTCCTTTCTCTTTATGGACTTCGCCAATATAGAGGACGGAAAAAAATTCTGGCTGCCGTTCTATAAACACGGCTTGCCTTTAGCCAACTGGACGTTCATCCTCATCGCAATCCTCTACCTCTCCGCCACGAGCAACGCGGTCAACCTCACCGATGGCATGGATGGCCTCGCCGCCGGCTGCACAGGCATCGCCGTATTCGTCCTCGTCGTCCTGTGCTACGTCGCCTCCGAAGCTATGAGCCGAACCTCCGCCGTCACCTGGGCAAGCTACCTGCTCCTGCCCGCCATACCGCAGGCAGGTGAGCTGTCTGTCTTCTTCTCCGCCATCCTCGGCGCGGTCCTGGGTTTTCTCTGGTACAACTGCCACCCCGCCCAGGTTTTTATGGGCGACGTCGGGTCGCTGCCCTTAGGCGCTGCTATGGGCTACGGGGCCTTAGTCACCAGAAATGAAATCCTCCTCCTTATTATCGGCGGCGTCTTCATCATCGAGCTGGCCAGCGTTGTTCTGCAGGTCGGCTGCTTCAAATACACCGGCGGCAAACGCCTCTTTCGCTGCGCACCGATACATCATCATTTTCATTTAGCCGGCTGGTCGGAACCCCAGGTCGTTGTCCGCTTCTGGCTCCTCGCCGCCGCCTTCGCCGCCATAGCGCTAGCCACCCTCAAAATCCGCTAACTTTTGACTTTGTTTGCCACGAATCCCCGCTTAAGACCTGCGGGGACGGGAAGGCACAAAAGGATTCAATTTTTTATATTTTTCGCTGCTGTCCCGTTAAGATTTCAAAAGATTTAGCAATAGGTTTCACCGCTCCCGAAAGGGACGGCTACCGAGAGGGATGGCCCAGTCCATTACGCCGGGAGGACCCAGTTTTTTACCGTGAGGGCAGACAAGAAGCACAAAAGAAACCACAGATTCACCCCGTGAGATAGCGAAGCGGCCACGGTGGGACAGAAAGCAGATGACCCACGTGGTAAACATCTCACGGGGTAAACGCGGATTTTAGCAAAAAAACGAGGGTTGTTTTGGGGGTAAGGGGGTGGTAGTATCGGATTATTGGTAAGTTGGTTTTGACACATAGAGGAGATAAGGAAACGGCCATGAAAGGGAGTTAAAATGGATGACATAACAAAATCCAAAACGCGAGATATTATTGACGGTTTTGCGAAAGAAATAGAACAGGCAAAAAGACCAGGGCCGAAACCAGCAAAGACTGTCATCGATTTTAGAACTGAGATGAAAGATGGTTTTGAAAGAGATATTTACCATGTCCCTATAGATCTCCTGCGTTACCGAAAAGACAATGGCAGGATCTCTTCTGATGTACGAAGTTATGAAAAATATAACGGATTGTTAGACGATAATAGTCAAAAAGCCCAGCATACTATACGAGACTTTTTAAAAGAAAAAGACCCGGAAAAAACAGACGAATTAATACGATCTATCCGGCACGCCGGGCAAAGAGAACCTGCAATTATTACCTGCGATGGATTTCTCATAAATGGAAATCGCAGGAAAGTCGTTCTTGATATACTAAAAGACGAAGGTTTTACAACGATGAAAGTAGTCATATTGCCGGGTAAAAAAGATCCCGGTGGTCCACCAACACTTTTAGAAATAGAAAAAATAGAAAACCGTTATCAGCTACAAAGCGATGGCAAAGCCGAATATTCTAATTTTGATAAGGCCATATCTATAAAGAGGAAAATTGATCTAGGCATGAGCTTAAGAGAGCAATTAAAGGATAACCCTATATACGCTAGTTGTAGCGAGAAGGAACTTGAGAGATACATTGAGGAATATGAAGATAATTACTTGAAACCATTAGAATGTATTGACAGGTATCTCGAGCAACTTGGAAGGTCAGGGATTTACAATAGCATAGCAACGGGAATCGGCGATCGTGAGGGGCGATGGCAAGCATTTCTTGATTATCACAATAATGTTTATAAGCAGCTTTCTGACCCACGTAAACGATTAAAGCTAGGGGTGGGAGAAGATGAGGCTGGTGATATAGAACAGATTGCTTTCAAAATTATCAGAAAGAGAGAGTTCCCAGATCTTCCAAAAGTCCACAAAATCATGCGAGACATACCAAAGTGGTTAGTTAATAAAGAATCTAAGAAAGAACTCCTTAAACTTAAAGACATTGATATGCGACTACAGAGAGAAGATTGTTTAGAAGAAGATGGCCAAGAGTGTGATGAGCGAAAAAAGGATAAGATTTGGGGCAGTAAACATGCCACAGAAATTATTAGGCAAGTGAAAAAGGCAAAGGATCATTTTGAATATCAGAAAGAACGAGAAACGCCATTAACGCTTTTGGAGGCAGCTCTAAAGAAGCTAAACCATGAGGACATGAATCCTATGGCATTGGGTACAAATGATTATCAGAAAGCTATGCAACTTGCAAAAGATATACAAAAACGTGGCCACGAGCTTGAAGCAGAGTTTTTTCGCCACGAAAAAGAATTAAAGAAATTAAAAGATAAACATTCTGGTAAGTAGATGCCATCAGTACTAATTGATCTTTTAGGTAACAAGTTAGTAATTAAGTCCCCTGAAACGCTTATGCCCAATCAGATTAGCCAGATAGCGTTTTGGGGTTTTCACAAAACGAATAAAGATGGTTCATACGAATTTTGCTCTGATAATCTAACGTTAGCATTAACTAAACTAATTGCGTATTTCGACAAAGAGAAAGTGATATACTCTTTGTCTGCGCATTGTCAAGATTGCATGGCAATAATTCATGAGCGACGCCGATCATTCGAAAATAAAAGAAACACAGGACGAGAATACAAAGATGGTGGGTTCGACCCTCTATTATTTGGCGAATTTTGCAAGTTTATAGAACAGCATATCCCGAGAAAACTTAAACAGCATCAGATAAAAGCCGCGTATCATCTCTACTTAGTTAAAAATGGGGCTAATTTTTCGGTCCCCGGGAGCGGCAAAACAGCAGCAGTGCTTAGTGTCTATGAGAAACTGAGGAAAGATGGCAAGGTTAATTTGCTATTTGTAGTTGGTCCACCGGCATGCTTCGGCCCTTGGCGTACAGAATTTGAATTAACGCTTGGAAGATTACCAGTATGGAAAATACTTGCTGGCGGTGATCACATTGCCAGGAAATCAGAATATTATAGTTTACAGTCTGACAGAGCAGAGCTTTACCTCACAACATTCCAGACGCTTCTCAATGACCAGAATGAAGTAATCGAGTTTATGCGCGATAAAAATACAAAAATTTTTCTAGTTATTGATGAAGCTCACTACGTCAAACAAGTTAATGGGAACTGGGCAAATGCTGTAATTGGTATTGCCGAACATGCGGAATATCGGTGTATTTTAACAGGAACGCCCCTTCCGAAAAGTTATTCGGATGTATTTAATTTATTTGATTTTCTATGGCCGAATGACGAACCGATAAATTCGACCACTAAAATTAATATTCAACTACAAGAGGAATCTCACGACGAAACATCTGCAAAAGAAACGTTAAAAACAACTATCGGTCCTTTGTTTTACCGGGTAAGAAAATCAGAACTTGGCTTAATACCTCCGATTTTTCATCCACCGATTGTCTTAGATATGAATAAATACGAGAGATTAATCTATGATGCGATTGAGAACAAAATACGTAATTATTCGAAAGAAGATTATTTGAAGAATATCGACCTTATTCGAAGACTGAGACGGGGTAGAATAATCAGGTTGAGGCAATGTAGCTCATATATAAGGTTGCTCTCTACAGCCGTAGAAAATTATAATGAAGAACTAATTGAAGATAAAACAGATTTGCTCCAAATCATTTATGGCTATGATGATTTAGAAATACCTGCCAAATTAGAGTATCTCAAAAAATTTGTTATAGACCTTCAAAAAAATCAGCAGAAAGTCGTAATTTGGGCTAATTTCATAAACACGCTAAAATTGATAAGAGACCATCTAACGAACACGGGATGTTATTGCAAACTCATCTATGGGGACACGCCGATTGAGCAAACCTCATTACAAGGGGAAGAAAGTCGCGAGAAAATCCGTGATGAATTTGTCGATCCTAATAGTGGGCTAGATATCTTGATAGCCAATCCCGCGGCTTGTGCTGAGTCAATATCGCTCCATAAAACATGCTTCAATGCAATATATTATGATTTATCTTACAATTGTGCACAGTACCTTCAGTCATTGGATAGGATACATAGGGTAGGTGGTTCCGAAACACACCAAGCAAATTATTACTTTCTGCAATACGCAAACACTATTGAAAATGACATCAAGGGTAATCTTGAAAAAAAAGCACAGAAGATGTACGATTTAATAGAAGAAGATTATGGCGTCTATTCAATGGATATGTTTGCTGAGGACGATGAAGTCGAAGCGTATGAAAGATTATTTGGCAAACAATAATTATGCTGCAACTGGATAAGATTTCTGTAAATCAGATTTTGGTCTTCTCTGAAGTTGTCAGCGGAGCTTCCCTTTTACAAAAAGAATTTGTAGAAAAGCAATATCAGAGAGGGGCATCAAATTTCGATCAAACCTTAGAATTTTTGCGAGAGCTTAATTTGGTAGATATTGCAGGCAATCAAATTATACTCAAACCGAGTTATGAGCAATTTTTAAAAAATCTGAGAGAATCACAAAAACCAAGAGAGACAACCAAGAAGTATGTTATACATTGTATTGTAAACTCGAAATCTTCTTTAACTGAATATCTCAATGAATTCCTTGAACGGTTTCATTTAATCAATGAACAATATGAGTTCACCCCAAATCCCACCGAAAGACTTAAATATAGCGGACTAAGAAATTTCCTTATCGACCTTGGGTTATTATATCTGGACTCAAGCGAAACGAAATATGTAGTAGTCAATGATTATTCGGACTTCTGTGCTGAATTGCAAGCATCTTGCCGGCTATCTCCAAGTCAATTCTTAAGAATTAGGCAAGATAAAGAAGATATTGGCAAGGCCGCAGAACTTAAGATTATCGAATACGAAAGAGGGCAACTATCACGATGTCCGCATCTGGCCGAAAAAATAGAACATATAGCAAAATATGATGTAAAAGCCGGTTATGACATAAAAAGTTATGAAATAGCAACTGGGAACAATCAGTATATTCCGAAGTATATCGAAGTGAAAGCTGTATCCATTATCGACTACGAGTTTTTCTGGTCGAGAAATGAGATAGAAAAATCGGAAGTATGCCGACAGAGTTATTACCTGTATCTCTTGCCGGTCAAAGGAAAAAACGAGTTTTATCTTGAACATCTCAAAATAATCAAGGACCCGTACTTAAACATTTTTAACAATAGCTGTGAATGGGCAAAGACAGTCGAATCTTTAAGTTTCGCAATGATCGCAGAACCGAAGAAATAACGGCCAAAAAATTTGCAAAAAAAGACTGGACCATAGAAGGTAAACCTGATAAATTTGAAAAGATATGAAAACCAATCACATAAATGTGGTATATAGAGCAGATTGTTCAAAGGGGCTGCGTGATAAGACGCGGTTCCCTGAAGAAAGTGTGGATTTAATCATAACATCACCCCCATATGCTGACCAGAGGAGAAGTTCATACGGTGGTGTAAAACCAAAGAAATATGTTGAATGGTTTTTACCGATATCAGAACAGCTTTACCGAATACTAAAACCGAGAGGTTCTTTTATTTTAAACATCAAGGAAAATGTCAAGGATGGAGAACGGCAGACATACGTTTTAGAGTTAATCATAGCGATGAAAAAGCAGGGGTGGATCTGGACTGAGGAATACTGTTGGTATAAGAAAAACTGCCATCCTGGTAAATGGAATAATAGATTTAGAGATAGCTGGGAAAGATGTCTTCATTTTACAAAGGGCAAGCGATTCAAAATGTACCAAGATTCGGTAAAAGTGCTGATTGGTCAATGGTCTAAGACAAGATTTAAATCCATGACAAAAAAAGATTTTGTAAGAACAATTTCTGGCACAAACAGCAAATTTGGCAGGAATGTTTCTAATTGGTTAAATAAAAGGAAAGTGTATCCTCATAATGTCATAGATTTTGAGAAAGAACATTACATCGAGCCAACAACAGTTATACATTTTGCGACAGCATGCTCCAACAGAAACCATAGCGCAGCTTTTCCTTTAGAATTACCTACTTGGTTCATAAAACTGTTCACAAAAAAAGGTGATACAGTCCTAGACCCATTTATGGGAATTGGCACAACAGGAATGGCAGCGGTTCTATTGAAAAGAAATTATGTGGGGATTGAAATTTCCGGGGAGTATGCAAAAGAAGCTCAGAGTAACATTAAGAAAATAACAAGTCTTTGCAAGATATAAAGACGCAAGAGTCAAGTCCTACGGCGGACGAAATCGCGATAGTTGAGGGGGGCGGGGCAGGCATTCGAGGGCAGGCGGGTGTTCATTGTGTAACCCCGTCACACCCCGACATAAAACGTCGGGGATGATGACGGGGCTAATTATGGATTCGGAAAGAACGCGGGTCTGTGTTATAATGCCCCTTCCGATTAAGGGGATATTATGGCAGACGAGCAGATTACGTCTGATTTCGAGCTGGAGACGCCCAAGCCGCCACGCGTCGCCCTTATTGCATCTCACCGGACCATTTCCGAATACCCTCTCTATCTCAAACATCTTCTCGTCGGCTTAGCCGACGAGTCCCTTGGGGTTCTGCTCATTTGCCCGCCCGGCTGCGATATTGATTCACTCGTCCCCCCCGCTGTCGAGGTCGTCCGACATCCCGCAATCGATGTCCCCCTGATGAAATACTACAACCGCCGCGCCCTCTTCGACCGACTCAGCAAATTTCAACCCGACATCCTTCACTGCCTTTGTGAAACATCAGCCCCGCTTGTCCGCTGGCTTGCACGTCATCTCAATGTTCCATACCTGCTCAACGTCAATTCCATCGCCTCTCGCTTCCAGCTTCTCTCACTATCCCCCACGCGGCTGTTCACAATCATCGCACCAGCCAAAACAATCGCCGACAGCTTAGCCGCAAGCCACCGCAAATTCGCCGACCGCGTCCGCCAAATAAATATCGGCACCTTCGTCGACGACACGACCGCCTGCTTCGCCCACCCCGACCGCCTTCCCGGCGTCGTCATCGCACCCCCTCTCGATAATCCGGCCGGCCTCCAGAATCTCTTCCACGCCCTCCAACGACTCACCATCGACGGCTACCAGTTTATGACGGTGATTATCGCGGCCGGCCGCGCAGAAAAAAACCTCCGCAAACAGCTCCGCCCCATAGGCCTCCTCCGCGCTGTCACCATTGTCCCTCGTTTTCTCGGTCTTTACTCCGCCAGCTCAGCCGCCGACGTCTTTATCATCCCCCGACCATCCGCCAGCTTCAATATGCTCCTGTTAGCGGCAATGAGCGCCGGCTCAGTCGTCGCCGCCTGCACCGGCGGCGTCGATGACCTCATCATCGAAGGCAAAACAGCGCTCACCTTTAATCCCGATGACCAGCTCAGTACCTACAACTGCCTCAAGCGCATCTTCGATGCCCCGGAGGTAGCCCGGCAAATCGCCTCCGACGCCCAGCAGCATCTGCGTCAAAGCCACCACGTCAGCGATATGGTCGGCTCAACGCTGTCGCTCTACCGCCAGGCCGCTAAGTCCCTCCAGCCACAGGCCGAAACTCTCGGGGTTTAACCTCGCCTGCGACGGGGAATAGAAGGCAGATGACTTAACGACGGAGGACAGTTTCATTTCCGATTTGCGATTCCGCCGGAGGCGGGGGCTGAGTAATTCTTCTGCAAAACTAACGTTTGACAGGGGGTTAGTGAATTAGTAAAACAAGAAAAAAGGATGTGCTGATTATAATATGGATGCGATGAAAGAAACACTTATCAAGGAGAGGGACAAGTTATTGACGTTTCTGAAAAGATTTAATTTTTCAGAAAAAGAAAACTTGTTTGAGGGACCAGCACCAACAAAAACCGAATACATCGTAGCAAATTCGTTAAGCATTCCCTGTTTTGTAAACGAATTCTGGACTTCACGGCAAAGGCAAGCAAACTCTCTACACGAAGTTTCTTATAGAGCGTGCTTTAAGCCTCAATTGCCTAGGTTTTTTATCGAACGCTTAACAAAATTAGTGGAACCAGAACATGTGTAAATGTGGGTGCGATAAATTTTTCCTTATCACAGAAAAACTATATGAAGGATGTCTAAACGAAAAAGGCACTATGGAGTGCGAACCTGATTCTGAATACGTGACGGAAATTAAGTGTTCCGGTTGCGGACGCCATTACCAGATAAAAGATTTCGCACAGGTTGATTATTAAAATGAAAAGAAAAGGGGACATATTACTAGAGATAAAGAATTTCTTTGCTGGCATCCTTGAGTTGAAGAGCAACGAGAGGGGGCACAAATATGCTTCTTATAAAAGAGACTGGCTGGAGTCAATAAAACTGGAGCCAAGGTCGGCGGACGAAGCTAAGTCCGCCAGAACCACCAAGAAACTTCAAGAGTGTCTGAAAGCCAAGTTTGGCGATAGGATAAAAGTCGAAGCGTCTGTGGCTGAGGGGATGACTTTAAGATTTGATGCTGATGGGAAAAGTGACGAGGTCAAAATAGACTCATCAAAATTGCAAGCGTTTGACATTTTCGATGCGGAGACTGGAACAGCATTCGAGATAAGTTTGTCAGACGCATTCGCGGAGTTTTTCAAGGATGTGCTTAAATCGCTATTGGATTCGCGAGTGAAAAAACTTTGTATATGTATGAGGAACCATGATTATAAAGGTAGCGGTAAAAGCGGTTATGCGAAAGTGGCCTCTTCTGCAATGGTGCAGCAATATATTTCTTTGGCAAGGTTGTATAAGCTGGAAATAGTGCTTGTTGATTTATTTCCAGCGTGCAATGATTAGTTAGACTTCGATTGCACTGGCGAGATTGCGGACTCTACTATGCGGTCGTTTTATTTGTCGCCATCAGACGATTTTAAGATCACAAAATCAGCGAGACATTTCGTAGTTTCTTTTGCAATCGAAAGGCGTGAGAGAAGGTTTTTTTGTAAAGGATGGAAATTGCTGTCTCTCGAAAATCTGGATGTAGATGTAAAATATGAATTTAACTCGGATAATAAACGGTTATACGCGCCTAAGATGGTTTTAGCAAGCGGATCATACAAATAGGAAGTAAGACCTTATGTCTTTTTTGTCCGCGGGTCGCCATTTTGCGCAATCAGATAACAGGCAAATCGAGAAAGATGATAATCCGGCACTTCCCGCTCGCCGCCTATGCCCAAGGTTATCATTTTGCCGGCGCCGGCAAGCATTGTCCGTCTTAGACCTCAAATACGGGATTTATCCGCAAAAGGCGAGGCACAAACCCCCCAACCCTAAACGACCCCCGACAACGATATTCGAGGGCAGGAGGGCGAAGACGGCGGGGCTAAATATTATTTTAACAGCCCGTAATCCTGCAGGGTTTTTTTCAGAATCGCTTTTTTGTCTTCCTCCATCGGCACCATCGGCAGACGCATCTCCTCAGGCGCCAGATTCAGCATCGCCATCGCCGCCTTCACCGGAATGGGATTGGTCGCCAACGAAAGCATTCCCCTGCTCAAACTGAACAGCTTTTTGTGCCACTTCAGCGCTGCTGTAAAGTCGCCCTCTAATATCGCATCCGTCAGCGCCTTGACGTCCGCCGGGACAATGTTGGCCACGACGCTGATTACGCCTTTGCCGCCCACCGCCGCTATCGGCAGCGTCATCGAATCATCGCCCGAAAGTATCGTCAAATCACACCGCGTCGCGATTTCGCTGACGTGGTCCATCTGCCCCGTCGCGTCTTTTATCCCGACGATGTTCTCAATCTCCGCCAGGCGCACAATCGTATCGACGGTCAGCCCCGCCCCGCACCGGCCGGGAATATCATACAGAATTATCGGCAAATCAATTTCTTCGGCTATCGCCTTGAAGTGCTGATAGAAACCTTCCTGCGTCGGCTTATTGTAATACGGGTCAACCTGCAAAGTCGCGTCGGCCCCGACTTTTTTCGCAAACTCCGTTAATTCAATCGCTTCAGCCGTCGAGTTCGACCCCGCCCCAGCAATCACCGGCACCTGTCCCGCCACGGTCTTCACCACGCGTTCAATCACTTTCTTGTGCTCATCGTGGCTAAGCGTGGGACATTCACCCGTCGTGCCGACCGGCGCTATCCCATCTATCCCGCCTTCTAATTGAAACTCGAGCAGCTCATCGAGCGTTTCAAAATCGACCTGGCCTTCTCTGAAAGGCGTTATCAACGCCACCATCGCCCCTGCAAACATACTTACACTCCTTCGTCTTTCGTCTTAAGGTTGCGATGCTCGTTTCGTCCATCGTTGGACGTTAAACGTAACCGATACGAGCCGCGCAACCGCCCCGTGAAATTCAAAGAATTTCCGGCCTCGTGGAATCCGCAGGATTCCCGAGACTTTAGTCCTCGAAATCTCAAAGAGATTTCAGAGGGGACTTAGTCCTCGGAATCTTTTTAAGATTCCTGAGGGCAACCGTTCAACGCAATTCTTGTCTTAACGGTCCAAATCCGCAATTAAAGAATCTACCCTTTCCCCCCGCGCTTATCAAGTCCATTTCGCCTTGTATATTCGAACTCCAAAATTCCCCCATTATGCCACCCCGCCCCGCCTTCCGTCTTCGTCCCAAGACCGATTTATCGAGGGACTACGCCGGACAGGTCGGCGGGTAAACTTCGGCGAATAAAAGGCGAGCAAGCTGCGGCGGGTAAAAGGCGTATAAAAATTTGGGGCGGTTATTGGTTTGGTCTATTGCTTGCCAAAGGGAGATGAAAATGGTAGTTTGAGGCAAAATGATTGCAGAATTGACGGAAGAACTTGCGTTTAATCCCATTAAGCTTCTGGTGTTCATTGGCTGGGTGTATTTGGGGCTGTATTTCGTGCAGCGAGTGGAATTCAGCACGGCAGTGCCGAAGCACTACAAGCCGATTGTGAATGTTCTGACGCTGATTTTCGGTCCCATACCGTTACTGTTGTTTTTGACCGCCGGCGCTATCAGGACGCCGGGCAGGGAGCGGGTAGGTTTGCTGAGGTCGATAAAGGGGCGGCTGACAACGATAGGGTACAGCATACGGTCGTCGAGGTTTATGGGCGGCGCAGGAGTCGGGACGATAAAACTGCTGGATTCGTCGGGGACGGAGCTTAAGGAAATATACGGACACAGCAAGATGCATCAGCAGGACAGCCATACTCTGGCTATGACGGAAAAGATAATCGCCGATGCGCTGGAGGACAGGGCCAGCGACATTCTGATAGACCCGCAAAGCGACTCATCTTACACGATAAGGTTCCGGGTTGACGGTATATTGCGTGAGGTTGACCGGATAGAGGCAGATACCTCTCAGGCGGTGATAAACAGCATCAAGGCGGTTGCGAATATGGATATCGCGGAGAGGCGCCGGCCGCAGGACGGCGCCTTCATCGCCAAGGTCCCGGACGGGACGGTGTCGTTCAGGGCGGCAAGCGCGGGAGTGCTCAACGGAGAGAAGCTGTCGATAAGGGTGCTCAAACAGGATGCGAGCATATTTACGCTGGAGAACACCGGCTTAACCGAGAAGCAGCGGAACATTATCGAAAGCGCCATCAGCAAGCCGTCGGGTATGATACTGCTGTGCGGCCCGACGGGCAGCGGCAAGACGACGACGCTGTATGCGATGCTGAACAAGATTGACTTTTATACCCGCAACGTGATAACGGTCGAGGACCCGATTGAGTACGTAATGCCGAACACCAGCCAGATTGAGGTGAACCCCAAGGCCGACATTACCTTCGCCAAGTCGCTGCGGAGCATCCTTCGGCAGGACCCGGACGTGATTGTCGTGGGCGAGATTCGGGACGAGGAGACGGCGGTGATTGCACTTCAGGCGTCGCAGACGGGGCATCTGGTTCTGGCTACCGTGCACAGCAACAGCACGGCGTCGGCGTTGATACGGCTGCTGGATTTGAAGGTGACGCCTTTGATGCTGGCAACGGGTCTCAGCATGATTGTTTCGCAGCGGCTGATGCGTCAGCTGTGCAGTCACTGCAAGGCGCCCGCCAAGCTGAGCCGCAGCCAGACAAGGGATTTCGAGAAAAGGAAGATAAATTACGCGAACATTCACGAGCCGGTCGGTTGTGAGAAATGTCACGGGACGGGATATTACGGCAGAGTCGGGATTTACGACATACTCATGCTGGACGATGCGATGAAGACAAGCATCACGAACAACACGTTGCCGATAACACAACAGCTGCGAAAGGAAGGCGACCAGCGGGGTAGGTCCAATCTGTATAAACAGGGATTACTGAAGGTGGTGACGGGGGTAAGCAGTCTCGGGGAGCTGGCCAGGGTAGTGGAATAGAGTTTATGGTATTTTGGATAGGGATATTGATAGCCGTCGGTTTTGCGTACTCCGCCATAAAGCTCGGCTTTTACCAGGCGTGGACGACGCTGTTCAACGTTGTAATTGCAGTTTACTTAGGTGTAATGTTTGGGCCTGTGATTGAAGGGTTTGTGCCGATGGACAGTCAATACAGCAGAACCCTGGCGGTGCTGGCAGCGGGGGTGGGGGCTTTCGCGGTTCTGCACGGGATATCATACGTGTTTCTGCTGGGGCAATTCACGGTGACGTTCCCGCGGGCCTTGAACACGCTGGGGTCTGGATTGTTCGGATTTCTGACCGGCTTTTTAGTATGGAGTTTTGCGGCGATTGTCGTCTGCACGACGCCTTTAAGCGACAACGCATTTGTAAAAGACATCGGGTTCGACAGCAGGAAACTCGAAGAGGTAAAAGTGCAGTCGTATCTTGTGTGGTGGTGCGATTTGGTGGACAAGGTCGCGGCGCCGGGGGCCCTTCGACCCGGCTCGACTTCGCTCACCACAGGCGGCTCCCCTCGACTACGCTCGGGACAGGCAGGGCAGGCAGTCAGGGACTTGCTGACGAAGCCCGCTAAGCACAAAAAAACTGGCACAGCAGGCCAGCCGGATTCAACCCAGCCAGCCGACGTTAATGAGCCTAATGAGCCCGGCTTCGCCGAAGGGCTTCGCCCGCCGCAAGGCGTCCTGCGGAGAGGCGAGCCGAACTATCCGCGCCGGCCTTATGGCTGGTCATCTTCGCCAAACGAGACACAACCGCATACCGTCATCCCGCCGTAAACAAAAACCCCCGGCTCGCCCGGGGTAAATAAAGAACATCGACAAGGGTTGAAAAGGGGAGATTTGTCGGAATATACAACCGATTTGTTGGCAACAGTTTTGTTGGAGGCCGAGAGAGTGAAAATATTGTAGAAACTTACCAAAAAGATTTGCGAAGGGAAAATAGAAAGTTTTGTTTAGCTTGATCGCGGTATGCTCGTTGTTTTTTTCAAGAGCGCTTCGCTGCTTGCACTCTGGCCAGATTATTGTTATCCTGAATTGTTGTGAACGGTTACCAGAAAGGTAAAAAAACAATGGCACGAGGCGAATTAATCAGAAAACTGTTACTTAGTCATCGCCGTGGCAACGATGAGGAATTTCGTGCGGCAGCAATGGAAATCATATCCGAAGAAGAGAAAAAGAATAATCATCGTTTAGCCAAAGACCTCCTGAGAATCTTGGAAAATAATGGTTTCGCTATACCGAGTAAGCTACTTTCAACAGAAAATGGTAATTCTCTGCCAAAAGATAAAGAGCGACAAACTTTACTTGTTGATGTGCGGCATCCTGAACGGAGAATAAATGATATCATTTTAAATAAGACCGGTCTTACAACCATAGAACGCATAATGCAAGAATACCGGAAATCAGAACTTCTCCGAGTTCATGCAATGCGACCTTCAACGAAACTACTATTTTGTGGACCACCAGGGTGCGGGAAAACATTATGTTCTGAAATTATAGCTTCGGAATTAGGATTGCCCGTTCTTTATACTCGATTTGATGCGATCGTCTCTTCTTATCTTGGAGAGACAGCAGCGAATCTTCGAAAAGTGTTTGACTATGCAGCAAGCGGGAAATGGGTTGTTTTGTTCGATGAATTTGATGCTATCGGCAAGGCCCGTGACGATGTTACTGAGCACGGAGAACTGAAACGGGTTATAAACAGCTTCCTTCAACTACTCGATAGCTTTACTGCTCCAAGCATTTTAATTGCTGCTACAAACCATGAGCAACTTCTTGACCCCGCATTATGGCGGAGGTTTGACGAAATTATATATTTTCCTAATCCTTCACAAAGTGAGATTCAATTGCTGCTAACCATGAAGTTGAAGAATTTCCCACATCATGACTTGGATGTTAAGGCCATCATTCCCAAATTCAAGGGTCTAAGTCATGCAGATGTTGAACGCGTGTGCTTTGATGCGATAAAATTAGCAATTCTCGAAAACAAGAATTCCGTTGAACAAGAAATCTTTGACCGGTCATTGCAACAACATATGCTACGAATAACCGTTGCGAGAAAGGCGGCAAGACGTTAGAAACCATAGGAGGAATTGATTGGGAGGTTCTAAAAAGTTATGCCGAATTTGCAGCACCTTATATTGCCTCGTGCAGAGTTTGATCTGCCGAGAAAAAAAACAGGTTACGGGCGACCGCCTGCAAGAGTGCATGGTGAACATGGTCATTTTCTAGACACTCAGGTTGACCAAGTTCTAAGCCAATTTAGAATCAGAAGAAGGCCAGAGGGTATAGATCCAAGTCTTGTGCTCCGTGTTAAACTCAATCCACAAGCCGGTATTGATGAGGAAACATGGGAGAGATGTGGTTTAGTATTGTTGAGTATCGATGAAAACAAGACTCTTGTCCTATTTGCTTCAGATGCAGATCTTACAGCATTCAAGCGACGGCTTTCAGAGTACGAACAAGGACCGACCCGTCCAGATCAGAAAAGTGCTCCACATACTGCGATTTTCGCTTGTATTGACGAAATTGGAGAAGTACGGCCCCAAGACCGCATTGGCCGTTTATTTCAAGTAGAAGGAATCGAAAACCTTGATGCTTTCGATAATTCTACTCAATACGTTGTAGATGTTGAGCTTTGGGATTTAGGGAGTCGTCAACTCAATCAGACTAAGGTTGGTGAACTTCGAGACTTCATTGACCGAGAGGGCGGTCAAGTTTCGGACCAGTATATTGGCGAAAGTATGGTTCTTCTTCGTTTAAAAGCAACAGGTAAACTCATAAAAAAAATATTTGAAATCGACTATGTCGCTACGGTTGATTTGCCACCAAAACCAGCATTATCCGTGAGCGAGCTTTTGCAGACAGGCCTTGAAGATCTTAATGAAGTTCATGCACCTGAAAAAGGTGCTCCTGGAATAGCAGTACTTGACAGCGGCTTAAATACAGGGCACCCACTTATTGGCCCCGCTGTTGGCGAAGCGACGTGTATCCCCCATAACTGGGCAGATGCTTCGGATGGTAATGGACACGGTACTATGGTAGCTGGATTAGCCCTTTATGGTGATATCGAAGAATGCATCCGTTCCCGTACATTTGTTCCTACTTTAACGCTTTATAGTGCAAGGGTTTTGAATGAGCGAAATCAGTTTGATGATGAGAATCTTATAACAACTCAAATGCGCGAGGCTATAGAGTATTTCCAAAATACTTATGGTTGTCGAGTATTCAATGTTTCACTCGGCGATCCACGGCTTCCGTATCAAGGCGGCAAGGTTAGCCCTTGGGCTTCAATTCTTGATACTTTATCCCGTAAATTAAACGTTGTTATTATTGTTTCTGCTGGGAACTACGAGTATAATCCCAGTGCTGACAATACGGACGGGCACTTACAAGATTATCCTCGATATCTTCTCGACAATGCGGCACGTATTATTGAACCTGCAACAGGCCTGATAGTTCTTACCGTAGGTTCTTTGGCTCATTTGGACACAATTTCGCCGGGTTCGGCCAGTAACAGCGTTGCTTTTCGCCCTGTTGCTCAGCCCTATCAACCATCCCCATTTACTCGATGTGGACCTGGTCTGGGTGGAGCCATTAAGCCAGAATTGTGTGAGATTGGGGGTAACCATGTTTATGACGGACAAATGAGACGTGTAAGGAATATACGCGAATGTTCCATTGTTTCAACCAATTGGCAATATATACAACAACTTTTCACAACCGATGTTGGCACTTCTTATGCTGCCCCCAAGGTCGCACATATTGCCGCTCAGTTATATAGGACATTTCCTGATGCATCTGCAAACCTTATTCGTGCTTTGCTTGCAGCGTCGGCTATTGTGCCTGAGCAGGCCAATAGTCTTATGGAACTGCATGGAACCGATGCGGTTATTCGAGTGTGTGGATATGGCAGGCCCAATCTCTTGCTGGCTCAAAATTCGGATGAGGCAAGAGTAGTTCTTTACGCGGCTTCAGAACTTAGTTTTGATAACTTTCACATATATGAATTGCCGATTCCGGATGAGTTTATTCAAGAGAGAGGTACTCGCAGCATTACAATTACCTTGGCCTATGATCCACCTGTTCGACACACAAGATTCGATTACTTAGGTGTGAAGATGTCCTACCGTCTGATAAGAGGCAAGACCGTAGATGAGGTTGCCGAAGCCTTTCGCAGTAGAACCAGAGAAGAAGGTTCTGTTGATAGACTTAGTTCTACTGGTTTTGATTGTTCGATGACTCCATCACCAAAAGATCGTGAAGGTGGTACGCTCCAAAAAGGAACCTTCACTATGCGTAAAAGGCCGTCAACGGATTATGGCGACACTTATTATTTGGTTGTGCGTTGCGAAAAAAAATGGGCTCGTGATGAACACGCTCCTCAACGATATGCAGTAGTCGCTGTTATGGAGCACTCGGCACAGATCAACATATATAATACGATTCGTGAACGTGTATTGGCACGGCTCAGAGTCCGTCCCAGAGCACGGGCTTAAGAACACCTAAATTTCCGATACCGTGTCGATCAGCCCCTGCGGCGTGCTCCGCCACTCGTCGTTCGTATCTCGTATCTTGTATTTCGCAGTTTGTGGCCTCAACTTTCCGATGGAAAGTTTAAGCGGGCGAATTCTTTATGGTATTTTCGAGCGGCGGTGTCGTACGCCTTTGCGGCTTCGAGTTCTGAATCGTATGACCCCGCGTAAATCCTTTTCCCTTCGGATGCCAGCCGCGCCTCCCATTTCTTTGCGTGCTTGTGCCAGCTTACGCCTCGAAATCCCGACGCGCACCCTTTCTTGTTTCTCCGCGTGTTGTACATATTCTGGCTCGCCGTAGCTAGGCGCAGATTCGCTTTGCGGTTGTCCAGCGTATTGCCGTTGATATGGTCCACCAAAACCCCTTTTGGTGCTCCGACTATTTCTCTGTGCATCATTATCTGGAGCCGGCGCCTTTCACATCTTCTGACGTTGCGGACTGCATAGTAGCCGCACCTGTTCCATAAGCTGAACCAGCGGTATGGCTTCAATCGCTCGAAATCATCCTTGTCAACGATTGCGAACTTGAATCGCGACAGCGTTATCACGCGAATATCACATCCCAGACGTCTGCGATAATACGCCTCTGCCAGCCAGACAATTGCCCGCTCGACCCGCTTCGGGACCTTTATCCGTATGACGATTACCATCGCACCACCCTCCCCTCAACTCAAAACTCAGAACTTAAAACTAAAAACTACGGAGGAACTATGTTCCTCCGTATTGGGCGCGAACTTGCGCGCTTTTGACGAAAAATGGGGGGATGAGCACAGGTGCAAAGGTGCATAAGTGTATACGTAGAAAGGAATAGAAAATTTTTCAGAAAAGTCGGATTTGGCTCAAAAGCGCTTGCGCGCTTTTTGCGAATCTCGGCGAAGCCGGATGACGAATCCCGCCGTAATTTTATTGTCGATTTTCGATTTTTTACCACAAAGACACGAAGACACGAAGAAGGGATATTTAGCGTACAGCGGATAGCAGATAGTGTAATTAATTTTGAGTGTTTAGTGTTGAGTTTTTAGTTATGGACGCGGAACGAAGCACGCAAGACGCAAAATGAGTTTATATTGACGCGGGGTAGTTGCTTTGGCGGGAAAACGAGGGAGAAAAGGCGGTTTTGATTTGACAGCGACGCGGCAATTGGATATAGAGCATATTCAGCCGACTTTCGTGTGTTGAGAACTGGCAGACAAGGTAAAATACTGAAGGTATACCATGGCAAAGAAAATATCGATGTTCAATCACAAGGGGGGTGTCAGCAAGACGACTACTACATTCAATTTAGGATGGATGCTAGCAGATAAGGGACTCAAAGTCGTTATGATAGATGCCGATCCACAATGCAATCTGACGGGACTCGTGTTAGGATATAAAGGGGCCGACGACTTCGAGACTTTCTATATCGAATCGCCTGATCAAAACATACGTTCTGGTCTGGCCCCTGCGTTTGAATCCCGGCCAGAACGCATTAAAGCCATTCAATGCCTGAAAGTCGCAAACCGAGACAACCTCTTGCTTGTACCAGGGCACATCAATTTATCCGAATATGAGGTCACATTGGGTATCGCCCAAGAGTTGTCTGCGTCGATACAGGCACTGCAAAACCTCCCCGGAGCATTTCACTACTTCATCGAAGAGGTAGCAGAAGCCAATAAAGCGGACTATGTTCTCACTGATATGAACCCAAGTCTGGGCGCAATAAACCAAAATCTGTTGATGATCAGCGACTATTTTATTGTTCCTACAGCACCCGACTATTTCTCCCGAATGGCGATTGATTCTCTTTTAACTGTACTTCCCAAGTGGCGAGCATGGGCTAAAAGAGCTCAACAGTTACCCACACTACAAAATGCCGCATACCCCTTTCCGCAATCGTCTCCTAAGTTCCTAGGTACCGTTATACAAAAATATCGGCCGCGAAAAGGAGAAGCTACCGCAGGATTTCAAACATGGATTGATCAGATAAACGATCTCGTATCTAATAAGCTGGTTTCTATGCTCAGCGGAAAGGATATGGCATTATCTTCCACGAACTACAATAGCATTGGTAGTGACTACCGCGACACATATTGTCTTGCGCAAATACCCGATTTCAATACGCTGATCGCCACCTCACAATCACATCGGACTCCTGTATTTGCTCTAACCGATAAGATGGTTGGTCATGTCGGTCAAGTCCTCGAACAGGACCAGAAAAAGCGTCAAGAGTTCCACGATATTTTCAGCCAATTGGCCGATAGAGTAATCACACTTACTGGCAAGAAATGAATCAGGCAATCACTCAGTTCCGCGAAAACATAGCAAGGGTAAAAGCCCTTGCTGCGACGATAAAGGCTGTAGACTCAATAACCACGCAAGCCGTAGACTTGTCTGATTTTTTGCGTGCCGAAATCGTACTGGCTATTAGCGCCCTCGACCATTTTATACACGAACTCGTCAGATTAGGTATGCTGGAAATTTGCAGTGGCCCTCGCCGCCCAACAGATGCATATCACTCTTTCTTGATTCCACTCCAATATGCGCACTCTGCCCAATCATGCTCCCTAAGTGATCAGATGTGGTTGGATCAAGCAATCAGAGAAAGACACTCGTGGCTTAGTTTCCAAGACCCAGACAAGATAGCGGATGCCATCAGACTAATCTCGTCGGTCCACCTTTGGGAAGAGGTGGGCAGGGAAATAGGCAAGCCAGCGAAGGACATCAAATCCAATCTCAAGGTTATTGTCGATCGTCGGAATAAAATCGCACATGAAGCAGACATAGATCCTACAAACCCTGGTGTCCGCTGGCCAATAACCCAACAAATCGCTTCCCAGACTGTTGACTTCGTTGAGTCGATCACAGAAGCGATATACAAAGTTACGAATTAGGATTGCAGACAGTAAGAATTTAAATAGAAAAAACTACACCCTATGGATTAAGTCGGTAGGGAGAGGGAACGTAACACAGAACATTGAACACCGAACAATCGAACGCAGAACGAGTATCAGCTTTTGGCCTGGTCGAGGATGAGGGTTTTGACCTTCTGGCTTGGCAGATTGAGTGAGCCGTAAGCGGCTGCTGCTGCGGCGCGCAGGCCTGGGTCAATATCCTTTGAGCCGACCATCGAATAAATCGCATCAATGGTCGCGTCATCGAGCAGATTGGCGTTGAGCTTTGCCGAGACGGCCAGTGAGCCGAAGGCGGCAATGCGAATCTCCTGGGAGTTGGTTTCTGCCAATGCCACAGCGGCGACGGCCTGCTGGGCGGCCGAGGTAGTCAGGTGGGCCAGGATTTGGCCCGCAAGCATTTGGATTTCGGTTCGTTTATCCTTTGTTGCGGCAATCAGGGCGCCTTCGGCAGCGGACAAATCGAGGACGGGGTTGCGTGTCTGGGCGAGCTTGAGCATCACTTTTGCGGCACGCAGGGAGTATGAATCAGCGAGCGAGCCATTCCACATCTGCCGTAAGGCATGCTGCGCAGGTGTGTTGTTGTCCGCCACACTGACGGCGGGCAAGTCCGGCTGCTCGGCGGTTTGCGCAAGCGCCTCGGCAAGATTGGCGACGACCAGCTTGCTTTCGGGGAAGGATTGCTTTGGACCAGCGGCGGCGACAGCGATTGCGGCGCTGAATCTGACCGCTTTAGCGTCAAAGAAAAGTGCATCAGCTAACGGCTGGGTGGTGCCGACCCTGTAAAACAGCGACTTTTCGCCCGCGGTGGTTGACAGTGCCTCGACAACGCCGAGCGCCACCTGGGCATCTTTGTCTTTAATAGCGCGGGCGAGTGCCTGATGGAGATATTCAGCCCCTGCGGTGGTCGCGTAAACCATCGCATCGGCGTGGCCCTGGCCGAAGTATGCGGGCATATCGATGCCGGCGGATTCCGTCTTGAAGAAGCCGGCCAGCCACAGTCCGATTGCCTGGCCGAAATTGGCGTCGGCTTTGAGCGCCCATTCACAACATCGCATCGCCATCAACTCGTTGAAATAGCGTTTGTCCACCTGTTCGCGGGTAAGCCGGGCCGACTGCGAATCCCAGAACCATATATTGGCGAAGTTTGCATCGTCTGCGGGAGTAAGGGACTCGGCGTGATAATAATAGTCCTCAGCCAGCCGGTAGAACAAATTCGCGGCGGGAACCTTGAGGTTGGCGGCATCTATTTGCCGGATGCTTTCTTCAGCCAGGGCGCGAAGCTCAGGGGAGTTGTCTTTCTCGGCGACGAATTTCAGATATGCAGCTGACTGCGGATAGCCGATTTTGCCGAGCGCCTTGATAATTTCGCCTTTGACGCCGACGTTATTCGTTTGAAGCGCAGCCACGAGCGGTCTTATTGCACCACTGCTCATCTGGCCCAGGGCATTGGAGATATTGGGCCATTCGGCCTTGCGTGCATTATCGGCGAGCGCATCGAGCATATACATTATGGCGTATTCGCCGGCGTCCTGCAGACGTTTGGTGGCGTTGAGCCGGCCTCGGGTGGTTGTGCTGAGGCGGGCGATTTCTTCGACGATGATTTTGGGGTCGGCGCGGCGGATGAACCTGCCCTGCTCAATTGTTCCGAGCAGTTTGCCGCAAAGCCCGGCAAGGTCGGCGTCAGCGGCGCTGTCTTTGGCTTTTACAAGCAGTGTAAACGATTGGGGGTTGCCGTCGGCCAGGCCGAAAAGTTCGACCGGCTCAGGGTTGCTGTCAAGTATCGTCCGGGCGTAGTCCTTTGCGAGGTCAAATCGGCCAATCTTGAGGTAATGCAGAAGGTCGTTGTAGTTATCCTCGAGCGTTTGGCAAAGTGCGGGCGCCGCCAGAACAAGGATAATACCCAGCGCCGCCGTAAAAGTGTTTCTGTTAAGCATGGGAAAATCTCCAAAATCGAGTCCGATTCATCACCCTAAATCCGTAAGTATCTATAATAATCGTCTTTAGAGGAACCATACTAAAGATAAATGGCCGTTTTGTCAACAAAAAACGCCCAATGATAACCGTCCCCAAAATTCCCCCCACTACGCCACCCCGCCAAACGAACGGCGGGTAACGGGCGTATAAAAATCTTTGGGACGGTTACATTTGCCTTAATGGCCTGGCAAAGATGGCCTGAACTGCCGGAAGATACCGAATCGGCAATAAAGATAACTTTTCAAGGCATCTCTTTTAGCGTTTTCTTCTTGCCACCAACGCACCCAAGCCGAGCAAAAAGAGCGTGGCGGGTTCGGGAACCTGTGTCGCGATAAATGTGGGTTGGCTCAAGCCGGAGGCGAAGAGGGCCCCATTTCCGCTCGAATCGAATTTCGTAATCATACCGGTGTACTCATCGGCCATATATAGATTGTTACCGCTGTCAAACGCAAGTCCATAAGGGTTGTTAAATCCTGAGGCAAAGGTGATTCCATTTCCGCTCGAATCGAATTTTTGAATTGTCCCGCTTCCCCAACTGGCCGCGTAAAGATAGCCGCTGTTGTCGAATGCAAATGCGAGACCTATAGGGACGCTGCTCGTTGCGAAGACAGACCTGTTTCCGCTTGAATCGAATTTGTAAATTTTAGAATAAAGCTGACTTCCTGAGTAGAGATTTCCGCTGCTGTCGAACACAAGACCCTCTGGCCTCGACAAACTGCCGGGGAAGACAGAGCTATTTCCGCTTGAATCGAATATATCAATCTGGTTGCGACCCCATTCGGCCGCATACAGGTTGCCACTTGTGTCGAAAGCAAGGCCCTGGGGGCTTGACAGGCCCGAGGCAAAGACGGTCCTGTTTCCGCTCGCATTGAGCTTCTCAATCGTTCCGCCATTCCCATCGGCCACAAATAGATTTCCGCTACTATCGAACGCGAGACCTGTAGGTCCGTTAAAACTTGAGGCAAAGATAGTTTTGTTTCCGCTCGAATCGATTTTCACGATGTCCCCGTTGCCATAACATGCCACATAAATGTTGTCGGCATAAGCAAGGGTTCCGGTCAACAAGACCAGCATGGCTGTAGCGAACAACACTGTTCTGAGTTGGTAATGATTGGTTTTCATCTTCTTCCCCTTCTCAAAAAGTTCATAATGGTTATGGCGCATCTTGTGCGCACGGATGGCTGTTTACGTGGATTGCACGCAATAGACGTGTTTCTCTTCTCATACCCTTCTCCTCTTCTATTGCCTTTTGCCCTCTGAAATTTCAAAGAAATTTCGAGGACCAAGTCCCCTCTGAAATCTCTTTGAGATTTCGAGGACTAAAGTCTCGGGAATCCTGCGGATTCCACGAGGCCGGAAATCCTTCGGATTTCTCGGGGCCACCAGTGGTTCGACTCTTTCGACTACGCTCCCTTCGACGTTGCTCAAGACAGGCAAGACAGGTCAGCTCGCCGAAGCCCAAAGGCGATTTTCATTATACGCTTTTGCCAGAGATGGCCAAAGAAAAATCAGGTCAAAACCCCTACGGGCTGGCTTAAAATGTGGTAGAATGCGTTGAACGGTCGCCCTCAGGAATCTTAAAAAGATTCCGAGGACTAAGTCCCCTCTGAAATCTCTTTGAGATTTCGAGGACTAAAGTCTCGGGAATCCTGCGGATTCCACGAGGCCGGAAATTCTTTGAATTTCACGGGGCGGTTGCGCGGCTCGTATCGGTTGCGTCAAACGTAAATCGTCGCCTCAGACGCAACCGTAAGCCGATTGACCCGTCTCGACTCGGTGTCGAGCCGAGGCAGGACGAAACGAGCGGCGCAACCGAAGGACGATATACGAAACCAGTTACGCAAGATGATTCGCACCCAATCGGAACCCCGGCACGGGATGGCAGGAAATAAAGGGTTTGTGTTATGAAAACACAGTGTCCTCATTGTAAGGCAAGGTTCAACGCGAATGAGACGAGCGTTGGCAAGCAAGCGAAATGTCCCAAGTGCGGCAGGTCCTTTGCTATTGAACCCTTTGTGGAGACGCCTGTAGCAGTAGAACCACCCGCAAAAGACGTTGCGCGGCCGGAGGCCACAACGAAAATCCCAAGCACTAAATCCGAAATCCTAAACAAATCCCAAGCACCAAAACCCAAAATTCAAAACGAATTAGAAACCCGGCGTGCCGGGGACGACGGCTATGACAACCCTATTCCAGAAGCGGCGGCGAATGGCGGTGCGCCACCTGCAAAAAGTGCAGAGCCGGTGAAGGAGAAAAAGCCTGAATCAAAGGCATTATCGAAGGCGGTATTTGTGTATTGCTGGATGGCCCTGAGGATTATTGCGGGAATTCTGGGCGGGTTAGGTTTGATGCTGGCAATAAGAAAAGGGGCTAATTCGACTTTGATTATGACCTTCGCGGCAGCGGATGTCTTTCTCGTATGCAGTGTGGCAATTGAGCTTATGCTGTTTTACAAGATGTGGGCCGCCATTGCGGATGACCAGGCGTCTGTCTCTGCTGCTAAAGCAGTCGGGTTTTTATTCATTCCGGTCTTCAATATTTACTGGGCGTTGTTAATGCTCACGGGATTTGCGGAGGACTACAACGCGTTTATACAGCGGCGTTCAATAAAGACCAAAGATTTGCCGTTTGCGCTGTTTCTGATATACGCCTTTGCGTTCATATTAGCCGCGACGGTCGTGACGATTCCTATGATATGCGTATTTAAATTCGTCGGACTTATAAGCCGAGCATTCGTTGGCTATCCTGTTGCCTCGTGGGTGCTATTCTCTTTTATATTAGCCGTAGGCGTCGGTCATTTCATTACATATATATTGTTTGCGATAAGAACCTGTGACGCAATAAACGCTTTGTCCGACTTCGCTTCCTCCTTAGCTAATGCTTCGGAGGACAGGTGCGCTACGCCGGACAGGCCGGAAAGAAAAGGCAGGTGAGTTATAAGAATTTGCGATTTCCGATTGCTGATTTTCGATTTGAGCATCCGTTTGTTTTACATTTACTGCTCACCTGTTCCGTCTTCCGTCGCCCAGTTGGGCTATTTTTTGCTCTTATTGAAAGTTGAACAGTAGAGCAGTTGACCGCCCCCGCTGCTGTCTTGCGACAGCAAGACGCGGGGGCTCCATTTTGAAATGACCCGAGGTCATTTCAAAATAGCCCCAAGGGGATTCGAACCCCTGTTGCCGGGTTGAAAACCCGGTGTCCTGGACCTGCCTAGACGATGGGGCCGTAAAAGTTTTGAGTTTTAAGTTTTGAGTTTTAAGTTTTTAGGTTCAGCAGCTCAAAACTCAACACTCATAACTCGAAACTACTCCACACTGATTGCCTGTACCGGGCAGGCATCGACGCATACGCCGCAGTCGATGCAGGCCTCCGGATTAACCTGAGCTTTCTCATCGACCATCGAGATGGCGTCACTGGGGCATTCCCCGACGCAGGATTCGCAGCCGGTACATTTTTCTTTGTCCACATTCGCAGGCATTGCACAACCCTTTCCGAAAAACAGCTAAATCACGACCAACACAATCCCGCACCTATTTTGGTTCGAGCAGGCCTGAGAAGTCGAAGACATCTGCGTTCCCAAATAGGTGCGGGACTACAAGCAAGACGAACGACTCATGCTGCGCCCCGACGCATCGGGCCGCAGCAGGGTAGCAAATGTTACATAATCACTATCGCAACACAACACAAATTTTCTTGAAATTTTCCCGGTTTTCCGTGACGAGCGGAGATGGATTTTTATGTAGCCGGCCCGGCATTACCACGCGGGGGCGTTTGGTTCAGGCCGGAGCAGGTCGAGGAAGGGTTGTTCGAGCGGTTTACTTTGTTCGGGTGGGGTGGCGCCAAAGGCGACAGCCATATTGCGGACGAACGGGTTATTGTCGTACTTGGCGGTGTGGTCGAGGACCTTTGTGAAGTTGTAGCCCTGTTTTTGAGCCAGCAGCCAGACGGCCATCATACGGGCCGGCCAGTGCTGGTCGTTGAGCCCCTGGGTCGCGGCGCTGATTAGCTCATAGTCGAGCGGCAAATCGGTAATCGCAGCCATAGTGTGCACCCTGACCACCCAGTCGCTGTCGGTCAAGCTCTGGACCAGCGCCGACTTTAATACGGGCGGCATCCAGTCGCCGCTGACCGGTTTATAAGGCGGGGTTTCGATTGAGTTCGGTCGAATGTCCCGGCGATTTGCCATTTCAAGATTTTCCATCATTAGCCCCGCGAAAAGCCGGGCGGCTTTGATTTTCGGGCCTTGCCTGCCCCTCGACAATGAGTTGAGGCGGTTCTGCAGAAATTCCGTGGTGATTTCCACTCGCGGGCGTTCGATTTGAACGGCTGCGGGCTTCACGCCCGGTATCGCGCTGACTACGTCACCCTGTTCCGTCACGACGGGGTCGAGATAGGCGGTGAACTGTATGTTCAGCGAGGCCTGCGGGTGGCTATTCAACAGCCGTTTCAGCGGGCCGGTGTACAGCCGGACGGGAACAAGAACGCTGCGTCCCGGCTCGATGGGCAGCGCTGGTCTTGTCGTGGTCGAGATGTGTTTTTCAAAGCGTGCCTGCAGGTCGCCGGTGACATTGACGTCTATTATTATCCTGCCTCTGCAGAGACTGTCATCGGAGATAACGAGCGGCTCATACCAGTTATTCGTGATGGAGACGGCTCCGTCGAAATCGCTGCCGTAGGAGAACCTCCTTCCCTGGATATTAAGCGCCAACGACAGCATCTGGTCGGGCCTGACGAACTGCGGCACAATCTGCTCGCCGACGGTCTGCTTGAGGGTTGCCAGGATTACGCCGGTATCGTATATGGGGATGTATTCCGTCTGTTGCTCCGTCAGCAGCAGTTGTGCCTGCTCGGCTACAATCGAGCCGGGGTCCTGGTCGATGGCGTCTCTAAGGGACTTGAGTGCCGATTGTTTCTGTCCTGCTGCGAGGTCGAGCCGTGCCTGCGCAAAAATTGCGATTTGGGTTTTCGGATAGTTGTCGAGGAGTGGCTTGGCCAGGTCGGGTTGATTGTTGTCGACGAATGCGCAGGCAAGCAGGCCGGCTGCCATCGGCGAATTCGGCTCAGCTGAATACGCCTTGTTGCCGTAGTCGATGGCTCGTTCGGGGTCCGGCCGAACAAAGCAGTAGAACCAGGCCAGCGACTCGTAATCGGCTGGCGCCAGCTGAAGCGCCTTTTGTTCAGCCGTCGCGAGGATTTGCCCGGACAACTCGGTATCGCCCATTTTGTCGGCGATTTTGGCTGCGAGCACTTCCATATACAGGTCGAACCGGCCTTGTTTTCGCAGCTGCTCGGCTAATTGCAGACACTTGGGCCGGCTTCGCGGTGCATTGTAGCAGCTTTTCATCCAGTCCTGATAAAGGGCAATGGGGACATCCCGGCCCGGGTACAGGAACCGAAACAAATCGGCGCAATACTCGAAGCTGCCGACCGCCACGTCATAAAGCTGCATGCTTTGAGCGTATTGTGCAAAGGCAATCGCCGTATCGATGTCGAGCGGGTTTTCCCGCAATTTCAGCCGGAGATACTCCAGATGCCATACGGGGCTGACTTGCTCGGGCTCCAGTTCGACGAGTTTCTCGAAGGCCAGCTGATTGTATTTGTTCCAGGTGTAGGCAACCGCGAACACATTGGTGGCGTTGGGGTCGTCGGCCTTTTCGGCATACAGCAGTCCCCGTGTTACGGCCAGTTCACTGCTGAGGGCGGGGTTTGATTCGCCGAGGTCTCGCATCAGCCGGGAAAGCAGTATCTCTCTTTGCTCGCGAGAGTCCAACTGTTCGAGCAGGTGCCGGATGGCTCTTGCGGCGACCTGATAGTCAGCGTTTTTGTCAACATACCTGATGAGTGAATCGTACAGCATCCGAAGATGGCGGGCCTGTCCCGGTCTGGAGACGACGGTCAGCATATCAGCGGTTGCAAAGCCGGTGCTTACGTCAAGCTCCGTTGCCGCGTTCAACAGCAAAAGGGCCTGTTCCGCCTGAGAGTCAGTAATGCCTTCGCGGTGTATAAGCTCGTAGGCCATTTCGTAGAACAGCTGGCTTACCGAAGGCGAGAATAGTTTTTCGGGGTTTGGCGTGAACAAATTCGTGGTACTGCCGGCGCTGGGTGTCCGGTAAACGGGCGCATTAGGTTCGAGATTGTTCGGCCCTTCGGCTGCGCTCAGGGCAGGCAAGCCAACTGCAAGGCCGGCCAATACCAAACCCGCCGACGAAGCCATCATATATCTGTTGACAAGTGTTCGCATTTCTCGTTGTGCGTCCTGCCTCGGCTCGCCTCGGCGAGACGGGTCCGGCTACGGCCCTGAACCGCTTCTGGTTCACGGCTGGTTCAGGGTCTCGCGTAATGCGTATTGTGTCCTTCGATTCCACTCAGGACGCCCTGTCCGGCTCCGGCTCGGCGCTTCGCCGAGACGAGAGCAAAGTCGAACGGGCGTGGCCTGGTCGTACAACGCAATGCGCGCGACGCGATATGCAATATTTCGGGTGTTTCCTGCATATCCTTTAGGTGTTGCTGTCCTTAACTTGTTCTCGTCCGTCCCCCGCGGAGAAAAAGGGGTCAGGCACCTTTTTCTTTTGATTAACTGCATTTATACGTTCGGCTGCGGTTGGTGTGCGATTGTGCTGCTGTTCGTGGCGGGTTTATCGGCCCTGCGCAACCTTCTTGGTGGCACGGCCATCCCCTCGACTTTGGTTCGACTCTTCGATTCCACTCAGGGCACGCTTTGCTCACCACGGGTTGCTCGGGACGGATATGGCCTGGTTTCCACGGGCTGGAAGCTCGTGCCACGATGGAGTATAATCTGTCCCCTATGAACGACGATTCGAATGAGCTCGCCGGAGCAAAACCTCATCAGGAACATCAGGAGCAGATTCGGCCCAACGACTCCGCTCCCTGCTTCGCCAAGGTTTCCGACTTCGTCCCGATAGACGCCATCGGGACTACGCCGGACAAGTCGCAGGGCAAGCAGGACGAACTGGCTCACCGCGAGCGGGAGCATTTTTTCAGTGCCGCCAAAATGGTGGCAGGCATTACGCTGATTTCCCGCGTTTTTGGTCTATTCCGCGATATGGGCATAACGTCGCTGGGTGCAAACCGCTTAACGGATGCGTACGGTCTGGCGTTTCAAGTACCGAATCTTTTCCGCCGGCTTTTTGGCGAGGGGGCGTTGTCAAGCGCCTTTGTGCCCGTATTCACCGAGACGACGGAGAAGAGCGGTTTTGAAAAGGCCTCAAAGCTGCTGGCCAATGCGATGGCGCTGCTGGCCGTATTTCTGTTAGTCATTATGCTTGTGGCGGAGATTGGTTTTGTAATTGCCGCTGTTTTGCCGGGGCCGGCCGACAGAAAACTGCTGATGATGCTTGCAACGATTATGTTTCCGTATATGGTGACGGTATGCCTGCTGGCGCTGGGCTCGGCTGCACTTAACTGCCGGGGGCATTTTGCTTTTCCCGCCGCGGCCCCCATTATATTCAACGTAGTCGGCATCATAGCCGCCTGGTGCGTCGCCCCTTTACTGAAAAACAATCTGCCGGGCCAGCTTGTTATTGTTGCCTTCAGTGTGATAGCAGCGGGAGTTGTCCAGCTGATTGCCGTTTTATGGCTGCTGCGAAGGAGCGGTTTTTCAATTCGCCCGCGTCTGTTGCCGGTTGAGCCGGGCATCGGACACATACTAAAGCTGCTCGCGCCGATACTTCTGGGGCTGGGTTTTCTGCAGATTTCGGAGCTTATCCAGACGATAATTTCCTGGAACCTGACTGCCACGGCCGGGGCACCTGATATCAGCATTTTTGGCTGGGTGCTGCACCGTCCACTGACGCCGGGCGTTATCACCCGCGTTAATGCCGCCCGCGCGCTTTATCAGTTTCCGATGGGCGTGCTGGCGATTTCGCTTGGAGTGGCCGTTTTCCCGCTGCTGACTCGCTACGCCGCACGCAACGACATCGTCAACCTGCGGGACAGCATCAATCGAGCGCTTCGGCTGTCGCTGGTGGAAGGGATTGCCTCCGGCGTGGGGCTTTTTATTCTCGCCGAGCCGATTGTGAAAGTCATTTATGCCCGCCGCAACTTCAGCCCCGCCGATGCCACACAGGCGGCATTTGTTCTGCAGATGTACGTTCTTGGTATGTGGTCATATTGCAGCTATCAAATTCTCGCCCGGTCATTTTATTCGCTGAAGGATACTATGACGCCTTTGAAGGTTTCCTGCGCCCTTGCGGGGGTTAATCTGCTGATGCTTGTGACAATGATATGGATACCCGGTCTTGGCGCCGGCGCCTTTGGCCTGTCCACCTCGCTTACTTTTATGATTAACTCCGGCGTCCTTATTTATCTGCTGCGGAGACGGCTTGGTTTGTTCGGCGGTCGAAAAATTATTGCCAGCGTCGTGCGCAGCATTATCGCCTCAGCCGTTATGGCGGCGGTCGTTTATCTGATGCGATTGATTATGAAGGACGTGCCCAACTGGATTGTCGTCGCAACGTGTGTGCCGGTTGGTGGACTTGTTTTTTGTGGTGTGTCCTGGCTGTTAGGCGCTGCGGAGCTTGCGGAACTTCGCGGCAACATCGTCGCTCGTCGCTCGTGACTCGTCGCTCGTCGCTCGTCGCTCGTGACTCGTCGCTCGTGACACGGGTCACGGCTTTCACCGCCTCGGTGCGACCGTAAAGGGTCGCCATCGGCCAACGTTGTTGAGCAGGCCCGTGCAGGCCATACTGACCATCAAGCTTGAGCCGCCGTAGCTTAGAAAAGGCAGAGTAAGCCCCGTTATGGGCATCAACCCGAGGGTCATCGCTATATTTACGATAACCTGGATGGCGAAAGAGGCGACTATTCCGACGGCCAACAGGCGCCCGAATGGGTCGGTGTTCGCGCCGGCGATTTCCAGCCCGCACCAAAGCAGTATCACGTAAAGCGCCAGCACCGCGATACAACCCACAAAACCCCACTGGTGAGCGGTTATGGCGAAGATAAAGTCATTATGCCGTTCGGGCAGGAAGTTGTATTTGACGAATGGTCCCCGGCGAAAGCCATAGCCGTTTGCCCCACCCGAGGCGACCGCATATTTTGACCGGATGAGGTGATAACCCCAGTCGTTTTTCCATTTTTTCACCGAGAAGGTGGTGCCCACGAGTATCCGGCCCAGCGCGGGGTGCTGCTCGGCCTTTTGGCGAAGCCAGTCGCTTTGCAGCAGCACGCTGCTTATCCTGAGCCGCTGGTATGGCTGCATCCTGCACCACAGAAGCGGGCTGATAAGCAGGGCGGCAAGGAGCATTATTGCCAGATGCCGAACCTTTGCCCCTGCGACGAACAGCATAACAAAAAAAACGGGCATTATAAGAAGCACCGTCCCGAGGTCCGGCTCCAATAGAATCAGAGTAGTGGGCACAAGCGTGAGGACGAACGGCCCGATTAACGCACTGAACCTGCGGTAATTGCTGCGGTATCGCAGATACCAGGCAAGCGCAAGCACATAAGCGGGCTTGCATATCTCCGATGGCTGGATATTCAGCGCCCCGGCGCCTATGGGGACGCGCAGCCATCTGCGGGCGCCGTTGATTATGGGGACAAAGGGCAAATCCACGAATTTATCGACCAGCAGCACAACCAATAGCACCAGCACGCCGGCGTATATCCAGTAGCCAATCTCGCCCAGCCGGCGGTAGCTTACGAGATTGACCGCAGCGAGGGCCGCAAATCCCAGGCACGCAAAGACGAGCTGTTTTTTCCATAAGCCCGCCAGTTCCGCGGATTCAGCCCCTTCGGCTCCGTTTCCCTCGGCCACGCCCGGGACAGACAGGGCGGGCCGTCCCGGATGCCCGACGGCATAAATGGTGACGATGCCGATGGCGGTCAGCGTTAACGTCGCTGCCAGCAACACGACTCTTACGGCGACCAATCGGCCCTTGAGCAAACCAAGCATAAAGGCAGCATAACAAACAACAAACAAACATCAAATCCCAAATGACAAACAAGCATCAAAATTCAAACCCCCAAATTCCAAACGCTAAACATCGCGTTCGGATATTGAGCATTGGTTGTTGGAATTTGTTTGTGATTTGGCGTTTGGGTTTTGGGATTTGTTTAGGATTTGGGATTTCCCGGAACCCTGTTGGGGAAAATTGCCCGGATATGCCAATTCCCCCAAATTACCCCATCGACCTAACCTTTTGTCAACGCTGGCGTTAGCATTGTTATGGGCTTTTTTATGGGCCTTTGGGCGGTCTCGCCGGGCTCGCTTCAACTTTTTTTGGGTTTTTTGAAAAAAACCGCTTGACTTGGAACGGGCGGGTATGGTAGTATAAGCTTGACTTTCACCAATAGTAACCTTGTGCATATATGTTAATTCGCACAATTACGCCTTTGTAGGCGGGAAAGGAGGCAATGGAGGAGCGGATAGTTGTATAGATTACCTTCTTTCGGCTGTTCCTGCCGGCCGAACCGCTAGGTTCAGATGTAGATGCGTCAGAATCGAAAGCGTTTGAGCGGGTGTAATTGAGCGAAAGTTCTTCTCAGCAGGGGAAACCAAACCATTGCAAGGTGTGTAGCTTTGCAAAGAAGAAAAGAAAGGAAGGTTATTTATGAAAAGGATTTTGTTGATTGTTGCGATGCTGCTGATGGCGGCGCCGGTATTGGCTGCGGTGTCTATCACCGCCACCGATGAAGGCGGCGGCGTGGTCGCGGTCAGCTATACGGCCGATGCTAATGTTAGGGCGTTTGCCCTCGACATCAACGTCGGCGGTGTTATGACCATCGACGACATCTGTGACTTCAACGTCGGCGACGCCAACGGCTATGGGATATTCCCGGGCAAGTTCCGGGACTATATCATTCCCATCGACCCGTGCTGGTTTGACCCGTGCTACAATCCGGTAGCTTCCTTGAGCGACCCGGATGCCAACGATACCGGCCTCGGCGGCAACTATATCACCGTTGAGTTAGGTTCGTTGGGCGCCGACCTTGGTTTAATCAGGTCGGGCACGTTGTTCCGGCTCAAGTGCAATTGTCACGGCGGAGCCAACAGCACTATGACCATCAGGGCGAATGCCACCCGCGGCGGCGTGGTCCTTGAAGACGGAAGTTCCGTAACACCGACCCTGAACGGCTGCACGGTGGTGTGTGCACTACCCCTTTGTACCGTCCCGAATGTTGTGGGTGGGCTGTGTACTGCCGCACCTGGGCTAATTACCGGCAACGGTCTTGTTGTTGGCACCGTGAAAAATGACTACAGCTGCAGTGTGGCTGCAGGAGTGGTTATCAGTCAGAACCCGCCTGCCAGCCCTCCTCAGGTTCTCTGTGGTTCAGCAGTGGACTACAATTGTTCTCTGGGTACGTGGCCTGTTCCGAACGTTTACAATAAGCTGCCGGCTGATGCGAACACGGACATCACGAACGCTCATTATGTGGTTGGCACCATCAGCTACGACTGGTCTGCGGTTGTAGCCAAGGGCAAAGTAATGGCCCAGAGTCCGGCTGCAGGCGGCCAGTATGCATGTGGCTCTTCGGTGAATTACACCATCTCCAGAGGTCCGACGCCATGGGCCTGCTTCGACCCGTGCGGCGCAGGATTTAACACGCAAAAGGGGCAGTATAACCTTTACGTTGCTGCCAAGTGGGACCCGAACTGCTGGTGCAACTATGATTTGGTCAATTGTCCTGGCTGCGGCTTCCAGTGCCACGGCGACGCCGACGGCAAGGCGACCAATGCTCCGGCCAGCCAGCGTATTTACAGCCTTGACTTGGGTCTGGTTACGGGTAACTGGGGGCGGAAGCTGCTCCCTTATCCGCTCGGCGCAAATCCCTGTGCGGATATCGACCACAAGGCAACCAATGCTCCGGCCAGCCAGCGTGTTTACACCCTTGACCTGGCCAGGTTGACAAGCGTAACGGTAGGAAATTGGGCGCGGAAAGGTTGCCCGACGGCGGGCGCTACACTGCCTCGGAATTGTCCGCTTTCGGACGCCAAAAACAACGCTGCTTATGTGAAACCAGTGGCTTGTAACGAACCTAAGTGAGTTTTGAGTTTGTTAATTAAAGGAAGAATATGACTTTTTTTGTGAAGGAGGATGTTATGAAAAAGTTGTTAGTTTTATTTATGGTTCTTGGAATGTGTACAGGGGCCAACGCGGCGCTGACGTTTACGGTCAATGGCGAAGAGCCGGTGCTGCCGATAGAGCTCTATGAGAGCGACACCATTGAGATAGACATCGAAGGCGATGGCGTCGATGAGAATCCGACGCCGTATCTGGTTGTTATCGGTCCCGGCTCGATTAACGGCGGGCACATACTCTATGACCCGACCAGCGGTCTGATCGATTACAAAGATGCGGAAAAGCTCTGTAGTGACACCAACACGAACGCGTATTTCTACCCACTGACGGTGGAAGATGCGCTGGCGTTCATAGCGCGGCCGATTGATCACCCGGATGGCGGCTGGGGAATTCCGGGCACTACGGATTTCTCCCTTGCTGAGATAATCTCTGATAAAACATCGAACATTCCGCTGACCACAGGCACGCTTGTTGACTCGATTATCTTCCACTGTGAAGGTACGGGGCCGGTTCTGATTCGGATGATCTACTGGGATGAAAATGGCGAGCTTCAGGACTATGACACCCTGGAAATCTCGCAGATACCAGAGCCGATAACCATTGGCCTGTTGGGCCTTGGCGCTTTGTTCCTCCGTCGTCGCAAATAAGCGGTTCGACCCTTCGACTGCTCTCAGGGCAGGCGAAGCTCACCGCAAGACGCGGACCAGGAACCAGTTTTATCCGCCTCATGCGGGTAAAAAAGTGATTCGAGAGGCGTCCCAAAATGGGACGCCTCTTTTTTTTGTTGTAAATTTTCCCCCCATTGCATAAAATTGCGGTTTCGGTCATTTTGATGGAAAGAATTGTTTTGGGGAAGCTGGTTATGAAGGCAAAAAGCGTAGTTTTAGCTGAGATAGGGTGCGTGTTGATGTTTTTGGCCGGCTGCGGGTCGACCGGCGGTAATTTGCCGCCCGAAGTCGCCGGCATCTGGCTGGCGTATGATGCGCCGTGGGTGATAGAGCTTTCGCCGGATGGAAACGTCGTCTCGGCGATGATACCTATGGGCGAGGTCGAAATCGGGCCCAACCAGACGACGGAGGCCGAGATGCTGGACGGCCAAATAAGCATGTACGAGGGGGGCGATTGCCCCGTCGAATACAATCCGCAAACCAGGGAATTGACCGTGACCATAGCGGTGAAGGCCTTTCACGTAAAGTTTTATGACGACCGTATCGACGGCAACAGCACTGATACGTTCATGGGGCGCGTCTCGGAGGACGGCAGGACCTGGTATGCGGACTGGTACAGCATTTTCGATTACGGCCCGCGTTTCCCGATGGATGCAAACGAAATATATTCCGGGCCTGTTCTTTTCGAGAAGGTGATAAGACGGCCGCAAGCCGCCGAGGATTCGAATACGGCGCAAGACGTATTGCAGGACGAGGGCGAGAAGCCGGCTGATTCAAACGCAGCTCCTCAGTGATACCAGCCGGCGGTCCACAGCCACTGAGAGGCGAATTCAGCGAAGTCCGCAAAGTTTACTATTTCGTCTTCGTTGAAGTCGGTTTGCAGTTCGGGGACCGTCCACAGCCACTCATTTGTTAACGTCTCAAGCTCCGGATACCCTACGACGCCGTGAGAGGTGAATTCAGCAAAGTCCGCGAAGTTTACTATTCCATCCTCGTTGAAGTCGGTTTGCAGTTCGGGGACCGTCCACAGCCACTCATTTGTTAACGTCTCAAGCTCCGGATACCCTACGACGCCGTTAGTATCGAGGTCGAAGGGATTAGTCAGCATTTCGTCGGCCCCCATATCGACGATTGAGTCGAATATTCGTTGTTCTGCGTCGATATCGGTCTGGTTCGGCTCAGCCGTATAACTGGGGTCTCCTGCGTTTATACAGGGGCTGTTTGGGTCGATGTGATAATTATTGGCGTCGGGGTTTACGAAATTGGGGTCTTCGGAGATATTGCCGTTGACGCCCGTCTGGTCGGTTATGCCCCCGCCGCCGTAGTTGTAGCCGGCCTTGTGGCCCCATACGTCGTTATACGTTATCACCGGCGAATCGCCGCTTGAGACGTATATTCCGTATCCGACGCCGTTTGAGGCGATTATATTGTTTTTAATAACGGGATTTGCGCCGGAGAAGGTGGATATTCCGCCGACGTTCCTGGTGATTGTGTTATTGGAGATTATAGGCGTGCTGCTCACGATTCTGATGCTGGCGCCGCTGTTGTTTTTATATATCAGGTTATTTCGAATGGTCGGCGTGCTTTGCCAGTAAACGCCGATTCCCGGGCCATTGCCAGGGGCTGTGTTTTGGGTAATGATATTTCGTTCGACCAAGGGCTTTGACATGGCGTAGATGTATATTCCTCCGCCTCCGAGGCCCGTTGCGATATTGCCTTTGATGAGGTTGTCTGTGATTGTCGGGCTGGAGGTATACGTCAGGTGGATGCCGGCCCCGAGGGCGGAGTTGTTATCGGCTATATCGTTTTCGGCGATAAGGCCGTTGCTCCACTGGCGGAGATGAATGCCGCCGCCGTAGGCCTGGGCGTGGTTGCCGATGATGGAGTTGCCTATTATGGTCGCGTCGACGCCCTGGAAGCCGACGATAGCGCCGCCGTCGCCGTGAACGGTGGCATTATAATCGTTGGGTGGCGGCGGATAGGTGTAAGATTTAGCTGCGTTATCGGTAAAGATATTGTCGGTAATGACGGGCTTAAGGTGGACAGGAGGATTGCTGGGATTATTGGGGTCAACGGGGTTCCCATAGATGTAAATGGCGCCTCCTTCGCCGGCGAAGTTGTTGGAGAAGACGTTTTTGGTAATCGTCGGCTGTGACAAATTGCAGCAGACCGCGCCGCCGCCGCAGCGGTTCCAGTAGATTTGGTGAAGGTCCCAGGCGACGAGCAGCCAGGAGCCTGTGCCGCCGGTTATCGTGAAGCCGGCCAGGACCGAGTTGGCGTCTTCGCCGTTTCTGAATATGACCACGCTGCCGAAGTTGGGGTCAGATGGGTTAGAGCCGTCGATTATCGTCGCGGCGACGACGTCGGGGTCGTTCGGGTCGGTGGACTGCACGGCGATTGATTTACCTTTGAAATCGATGTTCTCGATATATGTGCCGGGCGAGACGGTAATGGTATCACCGTCAATGGCAGCATCAATGGCCGATTGAATAGTGCCGTACGGCACCGGGACAGACAGTACATCACCCCGTAATCGTTGCGCACAGCACAACAGAATTACCAGGCACCAGAACCTGTGCATTTCAAACCCGCCTCCGAAATTACGGCCCCAGCATTATCCCGTTATTATAGCAGGGCCTGGCACGAAAATCCAGTGTTTTTGTGCGCCGAGGCGGAGTTTATGATTGCGGTTCTTTTCGATGGCGTGCGGATTATCGGACTATTCAGGCGGTTTTTTGAGTTCTTCGGCCTTGGGAAGGTCTTTGAGGGAGTTTAAGCCGAAGACCTCGAGGAACTTTTTCGTTGTGCCGTAAAGCATTGGTCTGCCCAGCACCTCGGCCCTGCCCGTGATTTTAACCAGACCCTTATACATCAGGTTGCGAATCATTTCGCCTGCTGCGACGCCCCTGATGGCCTCGATGTCGGCCCGCATTATGGGCTGCTTGTAGGAAATGATGGCCAGGGTTTCGAGGGCCGGCTGGCTAAGCGAGCTTTCTTCTCGTGCCCGGACGAGTTTTTTTAGCCAGTGACTGTAAATGCCCAGTGTCCGCATCTGGTAGCCGCCGGCGATTTGCTCTATGCGAAACGCGTTATTGCTGGTGTTGTATTTTTCATTCAGGTCTTCGACGTGCCTGCGAGTGTCTCGGACGTTTGTGCCCGCTATTTCTGCAAGGCGCGCGGGCGAAAGCGGCTCATCGCTTGCAAAAAGCACCGCCTCCACGACCGAGGCAACCGTGGGCTCATTACTCGTCACTCGTCGCTCGTCGCTCGTTGCTTGTGTTGGCTCCTGTGTCTCCTGCTCGTTGTTAACAGCTGCGTTTTGCTCTTCGGTCATAGCTCTTTCCACCTGAATGGGTCAAAATCTTTTTTGCTGACCGTAATTGTCGCAGCCGGGAGCTGTTTTTGCAACTGTCGCGCCAACTTTTTAAGTATGAATCGCTCGGAGACGGTATGCGAAAGGCACAGACAGGTAAGGCCTGCCTCCTGTGCAGCCAGTGCCTGGTGGTGCTTAAGCTCGCCGGTGACGTAGAGGTCGGTCTTTGCGGCGATGACCAGGTCGATGAGTTTGCCGCAGGCCCCGGCGCCGACGGCTGCGGTTTTGACAAGCCGTTTCCCCGGCCCGACGATGCCGACTGCCTTTGCCCCCGTATGCTTTTTTAGTTTTTTGATGATGTCGCCGAGCGGCGTGGGTTTTGTCAGCCCGCCCATCCTGCCTAAGCCGAATTTGTTGCGGTCGTCGGCAAGCTTGTAGATATCATAAGCGGGCACCTCGTAAGGATGGGCGTTCAGCATAGCGGTTATGACCTTTGCCAGCTTATCGGCGGGCACGATTGTCTCAAACCGAAGCTCCGGGACCTTTTCGAATGTTCCCCTTTTGCCGATGGCGGGCCTTGCGCCCCCCAGCGGCAGGAAGGTCCCCTGACCCTGCGCGGTGAAACCACAGTGGCTGTAGTTGCCGATGGCGCCTGCTCCGGCAGCGAAGACCGCGTCCGCCACCCTGCCCGCGGATTCGACCGGGACGAAGACCGCGAGCTTGTAGTTTTCGCCGGCGGGATTGTTCACGAAATCGCCGATTGGTTTGCCGTTGGTGATGCCGACGATTTCCGCCAGCCCGTCGTTTACGCCGCCTTCGACGGCGTCCAGCGCGGTGTGAATGGTAAATACGGCTAAACGAGAGCGAATCAATTCATAGACGGTGCTCGTCGGGCCTTCGGCGGTTATCTTTTTAAGGCCGTCCCAGATGATTGGATGGTAGCTGACAATTAAATCCGTCCTGAGCCGTTTTGCCTCGGCCAGGACCTCGTTAGTGACGTCGATTGTCAGCAGTATCCTCTTTACGTCTTTGTCGGCGCTTCCGAGCAATAGGCCCACGTTGTCCCAGTCCTGCGCCAGACCCAGCGGCACGATTTTTTCAATCTCTTTTGCGATGTCTTTAACCTTCATCTTTTTGCTCACAGCATTTTCCGACGGATTCATCATAATAGTCCTGTATTCTTTTCGTCACCGAGCCGGGCTTTCCGTCGCCGACGGCGTGTCCTTCGACGCCGACAACCGGCATTACCTGCATAATGACGTTGGTTATGAAGACCTCGTCTGCGCCTAACAGGCCGTCGATTGAAAGGTCTTTTTCGACGAGTCCGATTTCATTTGCACGTGCCAGTTCGCAGACGGTCTTTCTGGCGATGCCCGGCAGTACGGGCGTGTTTATCGTCGGGGTGTACAGGCGGGAATCCTTCACCAAAAAGACGTTGCTGATACAGCCCTCAGCCAGTCGGCCATCGGTCGTGAACCACAGGGCTTCAGCCGCCTTTTTTTCGTGGGCCTGTTTGAGCGCCAGCATACGAGAAAAATAGCTCGTTGTCTTGTGCCCGCAGGTCGGGTCTGCGGCGTTTTGCCTGGAGGGACACAGCACCACGAGCACGCCCTTTTTGTAATACTCCATTGGATATGGTTGCAATTTCGTCGCGGTTATAAGCAGGGTTGCGCCGGGTTTTTCCTGTGAGCGGGCCATCGCCCCGGCGGACAGAGTCAATCGAAGACGGGCGTCGGTAAGTCCGTTGGCTTCGAGAACCTTGTGCACACCATCGGCTATGTATTCTTTGCCATAGGTATGCTCAATAGACAGGGCCTTTGCGCTGGCTAACAATCTGTTGAGATGGTCGTCGAGCCGAAACACAACTCCGTTGTAAGCCCGCATCGTCTCAAAAAGCCCAGCGCCATACAGAAACCCGCTGTCGCCGACCGATATCCGGGCGTCTTCAATGTCCACAAGCTTGTCGTTTAGGAAAACTTTTTCCGCCATTATCTGTTCACGGCTGTGATTCCCGCCAGCAGCGCTCGTGCCTTTACTAATGTCTCGTTCCATTCGGCCTGTGGTTCGGAGTCGGCGACGATGCCGCCGCCCGTCTGGATACAAGCCGTTTTATTTTCGATGATAACGGTGCGGATGGCGATATTCAAGGAAACGCTGCCGTCAAGGCCAAGATAGCCGATGCTGCCGGTGTATATGCCTCTGGCGGTCGGCTCGATTTCGTCGATGATTTGCATTGCCCGGATTTTTGGCGCCCCCGTGATTGAGCCGCCGGGAAACATCGCTTTAAGGATGTCGCAGAAATTTACATCGTCCCGCAGCTCGCCTGCAACGGTAGCGACTGTGTGAAAGACGGTCGGGCAGGTCTCGATTGTTCTCGGCTGGGTGACTTTTCTTGTGCCGGGTTTACAGAGTCGGGCGACGTCGTTTCGTTCGAGGTCGATTATCATATTCAGCTCCGCTTTTTCCTTTTCGCTGGCAATGAGCTGTCGAAGATTTTCGGCGTTGAGCTGCCCTGCCGCGACTGATGTGTCCTCGATGCGCTTTCGAGTTCCCTTTATTGGTTTGGTGCTGATGATGCCGTTTGTGACCGTGATGAACATTTCCGGCGAAGCGCTTATGATTTGAAACCGGCCGGCGTCGATATACGCGGAGTATGGGCTTGGGTTGTAGCGGTTCTGCCAGTGGAAAAGGTCGATTGGTCGGGCGAGATAAACGCAGTCGAACCGCTGCGAGAAGTTTATCTGATAGACGTCACCGTCGTAGATGTGACGTCTTATTTTATCGAGGGCGTTGAAGTAATATTCTTTGCTCATATTTGACCGGGTTTGCGAGAAATTGGTATTTTCAATATCGGCAGGGGGAGGCACAGGCACTCGCACTGTCCGGGCCTTGTCGAGCAGGGTTTCAAGGAAAGATAATTTTTGCGGTGATGTTTCTGCGTCGTCGTCGAGTTCGAGGGTGATTAGCCGGAAGGACTTCTCTCGGTGGTCGTAAGCAATCAGGCGGTCGTAAAAACAGAGGCGAATCAAAGGCAGTCGCAGGTCATCGGTATTTGTGCAAGAGACGGGTTCTAAATAGCTGCCGAGGTCGTAGCTGAAATAGCCCACCCATCCGCCCGTGAAAATTCCTTTCGGCAGATTTGTCGCAGCAATGTCGGCGAGGCGGTATTTGGTCAGGGCTTGCTGCAATTTTTCAAACGGGTCCTTCTGCCCGCAGCAAAACTCGAACACCTCTACGGGGTGTGCCATCCAGTAGCTGAAGCCGTCGGCCTCTGTCTTCGATGGGTTGCCGCCGAGTATGGTTGTATCCGGCAGGCGTGAAATGACTTCGCTGAGGGCAGAAAGGTCAACGTCGGTGTTTAGTTTGCGACAGTGCAGCCGGCATATAAGTGTTTCGCGTTCGATTTGGAGTGTGGCTGTGGTGGTCATTTTGTTTGGCCGGCCCTGAACTGCTCGATAATCGCAACGCTCGAGGACGTGCCGATTCTGTCGGCGCCCGCGTCGAGCATTTCCAATGCCTGTTTTGCCGTGCGTATTCCGCCCGATGCCTTTACTTTGCAGTTCCCGGCGTGCTCCTTCATCAGCCGGACGTCTTCGACGGTCGCGCCGCCCGCCGGGTGCATTCCTGTGCTCGTCTTTACAAAATCAACGCCAACCTCATCGGCGATTCGGCAGGCAAATATCTTTTGCTCGCTGGTCAGCGCCGCCGCCTCGATTATGACCTTTAGCAGGACCTTCGGCCTCATCGAATGGCAGACCTTCCGCACCGCCTCCAGCTGCCGGGACAGGTATTTCTCATCGCCTTCGATGATGGCGGCAAGGTCGGCTACCATATCAACTTCATCCGCGCCGGCGAGAATCGCCTCTTTGGCCTGAAGAACTTTTACCTTCGTAAAATCAGCTCCGACCGGAAGCGACACGACTCCGCCTACCGCCACACCTGAGCCGTGCAGCAAATCCGCCGCAAGCGGCACCCATCGCGGATTGATAAAGACCGCGTGAAAGCCGTATTGCTTCGCCTCAGCGCAGAGCCGTCTTATCTGCTCGCTGGTCGCCTCCGGCTTCAACAGCGTATGGTCGATGACGCCGGCTAATTTCTTGACGTTGTTCACTATCATTTCTGTACCTATTCGACTAACCCTTTTCGCGAACAATCAAGGCAGCGATGCCTGTTGTGAATGCTATCTTGAGTATAGTTGTTCCAGCCGCAAGGGCAATGCAGAAGCCGAGTATTGTATTGAGAGGCCAGGGGACAAAATCGGGTATGCCGAATTGATATGCCTGTTCGACATTCAATAAGCCATTGCCGCTAACAATCCAGAAAATCAATATTGTAAGGGCAAACGAAACTGTCGGAAGACAGCCGTAAAGCGAGACAAACAGTATTTGTCTGAGTATGTTTCTTGCAGGTGCGAGACCTTTTAGCCCCAGGCCGAACAGGACCGCCCATATAAAAGATAGCGCGATTGTGAAGACCTGTGTGCACATCCCGAAGGCAAACGCCGTGCACTCAAGAAAATATATTCCGACAAGCATTGCGAAATAGCGAAGGAAGTGATGATGCCTGCCTGTAAGCCGACTAAGTCCTTTGGCGATTGGAACGGCACAGATGAAGCCGGCGGTCAGGTTTGTTATCACTAACGTGCCGACTAAAGCAATTGCACCCCGGTCCATAACAGCTTCTTTCTAAGCCGATTTTATATGTTTTTTCTTTTTGAAAAACCCTAATGCGCTATCCACGTCGCCAAAGACCTTTGTGGCGGTTTGGGTGATGAAGACCGATGGTGTTTGTTTAGCCGGCCAGATGACGTAGACCTCTTTCGCTGCCTCGTGTGCGTGCTGGAGTTCGCGTTCGACGCCGCTGGAAATAGCGGCTCGGCCGTCGGGCAGCGTCGGGATAAAGCTGATAATCATTTCGGCCTGGTCGATGAGCATAAAATCGCGTGCGTATGTCTGGCTGTATATGTCGCGTTCGATTTGGCGAATCTGGTCGAGGTCGAGCCGGACGGGTTTGCCCCCTGCGTTTATTTCGAGAAAGTCCCGGCCATTTTCGGCCGACTGCAGGGCCTGCCGGGGCAGGAACGCCTCTTCCAAATCGCCGGGGTCGAAGCAGACAAAGTGCTGCTTCATTGCCTGCCGGAACCCGCCGATTTCTCTTTTGACGTCTTCGAGGTCGGCGACCACGGTCATCGGGTAGCTGATGTAGATGCGTTTGAACTGCGGCTCAAAAAGCAGCCGGTAAAACGTCTCGACCGTGTCTTCAATCCCGCCGCGGGCAAGACAATAAAAAGGCGTCTTTTCGTTGATGCCCCTGCAGAGCATCTCGGTAGAGATGATTTCCTCTTCGCGCCAGACAATCAGGTCCTTGAGCGTATGTTCGCTTGCGTGTTCGCCAAGTCGGCTGTGCAGTGCCGCGACGCCGTCGATGAGGCAGATGTAGGCGTCGGCGTTTAATTGGCGCATCTGGTCGAAATCGACCGCGGGGAACAGACCGTGCCGCCAGCGGAAGGTCGCGTGGGTATTGACAATCAGATTCGAGGCCTTTTTGGCTTTTGCGATAATATCCTTGAAGACACTTCGGCGCAGCGTTTGCAGCCGTTTGAGAGGGATGTCTAAGATTTTCCCGGGCGCAATGTCGGGCGCCTCGGCGTACATCATATCGCCGACGTTGCAAAGCAAAACCGTTTTGCCCTGCCGGCCGGCATACTCGCATACCCTTTCGAGGTAGCTTTTTTTGTCCAGGCCTACCATCCCCGTCACTACGATTATCACTTTAGACCTCAGACCATAGACATTAGACCACAGACCATAGACATTAGACCTCAGACCATAGACATTAGACCACAGACCATAGACATTAGACCTCAGACCATAGACATTAGACCACAGACCATAGACATTAGACCACAGACCGGAACATTCATTTCACGCTATCGAAACTTTGAGTTTGTCGTAGTTTCTTCAATTTCCTTCTTAACCGACTTTATCAACCCATACAAGGTCTTGGCGGTTTCGGCACACATTTGTTCAAGGTTTGTGTAATCGCTGTCTTTGAGGTAACCGAGTCGGTTTGAAAGATGAAGCAGGTATGTGACCTCAGCCGTCGAGCCGTTGGCGATATTGAGGAAATGGAGGTATTCTTTCTGATGGTCTCTGCTGGCACCTTCTGCGATATTTGCCGGAACGGATACGGCGGCCCTTCTCAACTGCGATGTGACGCCATACAGTTCTTCTTTCGGGAAATATTTTGTTGCTGAGTATACCGCGACTGTCAGCTCATCAGCGTGCCGCCACGCTTTGATATTCTTGAAATCTCGCGACATTTGTTTGGTTCTCTTTGGTCTTAGGTCTTATGTCTTCGGTCTAATATCTTTATAAGTTTTTCAGCCGTTCCTGGATGTCGTATTCTTTCAGAGCAGCAATAAGTTCACCCATATCGCCGGCGATTATCTTGTCTAAGGCATACAGCGACAGATTTATTCTGTGGTCGGTGACCCGGTTCTGGGGGAAGTTGTAGGTCCTGATTTTCTCGCTGCGGTCGCCCGAGCCAACCATCGTCTTGCGTTTTGCGTCCCGCTCTGCTCGTCTTTTGCTTTCGTGGAAGTCATAAAGCCGGCTTCGCAGGATGCGCCAGGCCTTTGCGCGGTTCTTGTGCTGGCTCTTTTCCTCCTGCATACGGACGGTGATGCCTGTGGGGACGTGCTCGAGACGAATGGCGCTGCTCGTCTTGTTTACCTTTTGTCCGCCGGGTCCGCTTGACCTGCAGACCTGTTCGACGACGTCGTCCGGGTTTATCTGGATGTCAAGGTTTTCCGGCTCGGGCAGCACGGCGACGGTCGCCGCGGAGGTGTGGATTCTGCCCTGCGCCTCTGTTTGGGGCACTCTCTGGACGCGGTGGCAGCCGCTCTCATAACCCAATTCCGACCAGGCACCTTCGCCCTTGATGCCGAATATGATTTCCCGAAATCCGCCCATATCCGCGGCGCTGAAGTTAAGCTCTTCGACCTTCCAGCCATGGTCGGCGGCGTATCTGGTATACATTGTGTAGAGGTCTCGCGCGAAAAGGGCGGCCTCTTCGCCGCCGGTGCCGGCGCGAATCTCCATTATCACCGAGTTGACGGTGTCATCGTCGGCTGTCAACAGCTTATTCTGGAGCTCGCCGATGAGTTTGTTTTTTTGGTCATTAAGCTGCCCAAGCTCCTCTTTTGCCATTTCTTTGAGGTCCGGCTCAGTTGAGTCGCTTTTTATTATGTGCTCCGCCTGCTCGGCTTCCAATGCGGCTTTCTTGTATTCCCGGAATTTCGCGATAAGCCCCTTGAGCTTGCCCTGCTCTTTTGCAAAGGCAATGACCTTTGCCGAATCGCATGCAATCGCAGGGTCGGCGATTTGCTTTTGCAGCTCGTCAAAGCGGGCCTCAACCTCGGTTAGTTTCGCAAGTAAAGTTGTGCTGGTTTCAGCCATAGCATTGCCCCTGTTTCGTCTCTCGTCTCTCGTCTCTCGTCCTTCGTCATTCGATGGACGATGGATGAAGGACGAGGTTTTGGGGAGGGAGCCCTGACTGTGACTTGGCCAAGGAGCTACTTTTTCTGCTTTTTGAAGTAGTCCGTGCCGTACTTTTTCTGGAATCGCTCGACGCGGCCCGCGGTATCGACGTACTTTTGTTTGCCCGTGTAGAATGGGTGACAAGCCGAGCAGATTTCCGCATGTATTTCTCCTGCGGTGCTGCGGGTTTCAAATGTGCTGCCGCAGCCGCAGCGAACTACGACCTTGTCATATTTCGGATGTATGTCTTTCTTCATACCGGTCTCCTGAATACGCCCAAGCGAGTATTCTATCGAACCGCAGAAATAATATCAAGGATATATTACTCGCATAGCCGTCCAAAGGACTTTTATATGCCTTTTACCCCCGCAGCTCGCCTTTTATTCGCCGCAGGCGAAGTGGCGAGGCGGGGTGGCGTAGTGGGAGGATTTTTAGGGCTGGGCTGGAATGGCTGCCGGTTAAGTTGCTTTAGGTACCCCGGCAGATAATCGTGTCTATCGTCTCGCTTCCTGCACTGCTAATGCACTTTCTGATGTTGGCAGCCGCATCTGAAGTACCCGTCTCAATCTTAAAGGCCATGCGTTTTCCGTCTCTGGTGGCAGCAATATCGTCTTAAAATCGAACGACGGCCGCGCCCCAGGTGAGGCCTGCGCCGAAGGCGACAAGGATGACGATGTCGCCGCGCTTGATTTTGCCCTCGCAGATGACCTGGTCGAAGGCAAGCGGCACCGAGGCAGCCGACGTATTGCCATATTCGGTTATGTTGATGAAATACTTTTCAGGCGGCAGCTGGAGCCGCTTGGCGGCCGACTCGATAATTCGGGCGTTCATCTGATGCGAAACGACCATTTTAATATCGTCTATTGTAAGATTGCATCTTTCAAGGCATTCGGTGATGGTCTCGACGATGCGTCGCACGGCCATCTGATAGACCTCCCGGCCTTTGATTTGCATATAGACCTTGTCCGGGTTGTCCAACGGTCTGCTGATGGGGTTGCGTGAGCCGTACGCCTGGCAGTTTAGCGTCTCCCAGTTGCTGCCGTCTGCATACATCGTGGTGTAAATGATGCCGTTCTTCGGCTGGCCCTCCACTATCGGCCTGGCCTCCAGCACTACCGCCCCGGCGCCGTCGCCGAATAAGATGCAGCTTGTGCGGTCCTTGTAGTTGGTGATTTTGGTCAGCGTCTCGGCACCAATCACAAGGGCGTTTCGGAACCTGCCGCTTTCGAGAAACTGCTGTAAGATGGACATCCCGTATATGAAGCCGCTGCACGCCGCCATCAGGTCGAAGGCCCAGGCATTCTTCGCCCCGAGATTGCGCTGCACAAAACAGGCCGTGGACGGAAAGACCATTTCAGGCGTGATGGTCGCCACAATAATAACGTCGAGCTGCTCCGGCTTCAGTTTTGCCACGGCCAGGGCGTTTTTCGCCGCCTCTGTCGCAAGGTCTGCGGTGCTTTCCTTTTCGCCGCAGATGTGCCGACTTTTAATGCCGGTGCGGGTGTTTATCCATTCGTCCGAGGTGTCAACCATTTTGGCAAGGTCCTCGTTGGTGAGAATGCCCGGCGGCGCGTATGAACCATACCCCGTGATGACCGCGCTTAAACGCGGCTGATGCGACTTAATCGACTTGTTCATCCCTGTTCCTTAAAGCAATATCCTCCGAATCGGCGGCTGGTTCCTCACCGATACGGTTGGCCGCAAGATACTCGGCGATTCTTTCATTGATTTTTGCATCGTGGTATTTCTTCGATATGAGAATGGCGTTTCTGATGGTCCTGCTTTCGCTTGAGCCGTGGCAGATAAGCGCCGTGCCGTTTATTCCCAAAAGCAGCGCACCGCCGTATTCGTTGTAATCGTGCTTTCTGTAGAACCGTCTCATAACGCCCTTGAACATCAGATCCAACAACAGCCGAAACTTATGCGACATAATTTCCTGCTTTATGGCCTTGACCAGCCCCTCGACCAGGCCCTCCGTCAGCTTCAGGACGACGTTGCCCACGAACCCGTCGCAGATGGCGACGTCGCATACGCCTCTGAATATGTCCCGGCCTTCGATGTTGCCGATGAAGTTAATCTTCGGGTCCTGCTTCATAAGCTCGCGGGCCCTTTTTACAATCTCGTTGCCCTTGGCATCCTCTTCACCGATGCTCATCAGCCCCACCCGCGGGCTGGCTGTCTCGAACAACTGCCGGGAGTATATCGACGCCATAACGGAATACTGGTATAAATTTATCGGTTTACACGCTATGTTGGCGCCGACGTCACAAATAGTGACGGGGCCTTCGAAGGTCGGGAAGACGACGGCGATACCCGGGCGGTTGACGCCGGGAAGATTACGCATACGCATCTGAAAAGCGGCGACGCAGGCGCCGGTGTTGCCGGCGGAAATGACGGCGTCGGCCCTGCCGAGCTTGCCGAGCTTGGCCAGCACCGCGATTGAGCTGCGAGGCTTCTTTCGCAGCGAATCTATGGGCGGCTCGCCCATCGCAATGACATCGGGCGCGTGCACGACGGTCAGGGTGGCAGGATGCGCGCCCCGCGGCGGGAGTTTTGGCTCGATGATTTCCCGGGGGCCGACGAGGACAATCTCGTCGCCTTCGCTGAGGGATTCGAGGGCCTCAATGGCACCGGAAACAACAGCGTCTGGGGCCTTGTCGCCGCCCATTGCGTCGATAGCGATGCGCATCCGGCATTACCCCTTCTTTTCGGATTGCTCGGCAATTTTGAGGGTGATTTTTGAGTTGAGGTAGCCGCATTTGGCACAGGCGGCGTGGGGAAGCTTCGCCTGGCCACACTTTGGGCACATAGAGTAATTGACAGGCCTTAGCCGATGATGTGCCCGGCGTGTGCGTGTCCTGCTCTTACTCGTTTTCTTGGTCGGCAGCATATCGATAGCTCCAAAAGGGATGTCAATATCACTTCTTCGCCGGAACGAAACCTCTAAAAAACTCCTTAATAGTTTACCCGGCTCGGCCTGTCAAGGGAAATTTGTTTGCTTCGCACAGAGAACGCAGAGGTAGTTTTGAGTGCTTAGTGTTGAGTTTTTAGTTATGGACACAAGATGCATAACGCATAACGAGTTTATATCCTTCGACACTTCGACAAGCTCAGCGTAAACAAGCTCAGGACAAGTATGCGGAGAATAGCTCGGCTTTAGTCAACTCGTGGGGCAGTGCCATAGCCCTTTCGATTAGAACCTATCCCAAAACCTAATGTTAAGTTGTTTTATGAGCCGATTTAAGGTCTATGGACCTTACAAACGAACAATGGCAACGGATTGCAAAGTACATTCCGAAGCCCAAAGCCCAGCCCGGA
>Ga0315295_10000181_pt1 | contig 53058 bp, 42 predicted proteins | sample YL17G14_0_MG_FD_204453 | JGI IMG/M metagenome (GOLD analysis project Ga0315295, IMG submission 204453) | Sediment microbial communities from Yellowstone Lake, YNP, Wyoming, USA - YL17G14_0 | ecosystem: Environmental > Aquatic > Freshwater > Lake > Sediment | place: USA: Wyoming | collected... | reverse complement strand
CCGCACACGTCGCGGGTCGAGGCGCTCGCGTCCTCACCGGATGGCGCCTGCCGCGAGGCGGCGCTCGACGCGCTGCTCGTGCTCGAGCCCCAGCTGGCCCGGCGGATCGCGATCGCGGAGCTGCAGGCGGGTGGGCCGGCCGGGCCGGCCGCGGCCCGGGTGCTGGGGCTCGCGGGACAGGAATCGGACGTGACGATCCTGGCGTCGGCGGCCCGGGCCCAGGAGCCGGTGCTGGCGCGCGCCGCACTCCTCGCGCTGGGGAGCCTCGGCTATGCGGCGGCGGTGCCCGTGCTCCTGGCGGCGCTGGAGGACGCGCCGACCGCGCGGCGGTCGGGATGCGCACTGCTGCGGCTGCTGGGGCCGGGAGCCGTCTGGGAACCGGCCGCGGGGGCCGTGGGGCCCGAGGAGACGCCGCCGGAGGTGGACGACGACCTGCCGCTCTGGTCGGCGCCGCCCCTGCGCGCCTGGTGGGAGGCCCATCGGGCGGGCTTGCGCGGCGGCGAGCGCCACCGCGCGGGGGCCGTCTTCCGCGCGGGGCCCCCGCGCGCCGCGAGCGGGATCGCCCTGCGACACGACGAGGCCGTGGAGGAGGCGATCGCGGCGCCGGAACAGCCGCTCCGCGAGACGCGCGCCTGGGCCGCGCCGCCCGCCATCGGCACACCGTCCCTGCCGGTCGGAGGGCGCGGCCGTGCTTGAGATCCGCAACGGCACGCCGTTCGAGGTGGCCCTCGTCCCCGGCCTGGATCGCGACGGCGTCGAGCACGCCACGGTCGTGGTGAAGGGCACGTTCACGCTGGCTGCCCGCGGGGACGCGCTGCCCGTCGCCGACCGCCAGCTGCCGGTGGCCCTGGCGGACGTCCACACCTCCGACGACGCGGCGAAGTCGAGCCTGCGCTGCGCCTCGGAGGCGGTGCCGGCGAAGGGGGCCACGGATGTCGCGCTGGTCGGCCACGCCACGAGTCCCCGGGGCGCGGTCGAGAGCCTCGACGTGGAGCTGCACGTCGGCGCGGTGCGGAAGGTGGTGCGGGTGTTCGGGGACCGCTCCTGGGAGAGCCACTTCGGCATCAAGCGGCCCTCGCGCCCCCGGCCCTTCGAGCGGATGCCGCTCGTCTACGAGCACGCCTTCGGCGGCGCGGACGTCACGCATGAGGATCCCGCGAAGCACGCGTACGAGCCGCGGAATCCCGTGGGGACCGGCTTCACGCTCGCGCGGCGCGGGACGTCCGTGAAGGACCTGCCCCTGCCGAACCTCGAGGATCCACGGCAGTTGATCTCGGCGCCCAGGGACCGCCCCGCGCCGGCCGGGTTCGGCTTCATCGCTCCCGGCTGGATGCCCCGCCGCGGGTACGCCGGCACGTACGACGCGGCGTGGCAGCGGGAGCGCTGCCCGTTCCTGCCGGAGGACTTCGATCCGCGCTTCTTCCAGAGCGCGCATCCCGACCTCGTCCACCCGGGTCATCTGGTGGGCGGGGAACGCGTGCGTGTCGTGCACGCCCTGCCCGGCGGGGAGGTCGGGTTCCCGGTCCCGCGCCGCCGCTTCGAGGTGTCGGTGGACATGCGGGGCGAGGTGACCCCGCACGCCACCGTGCTGGACACGCTGCTGATCGAGACCGACGAGGGACGCGTCGTGTGCACGTGGAAGGCGACCTTCCCCTGTCCGCGCCGCTTCCTCCACATCGACTGGCTGCGCATCCGGGAGACCGTCTGATGGCCGCCACGGAGTTTCGGCCCCTGGCCGTCACCGGCGTCGGTATGGTCTCCGCCGTGGGCGAGAGCGCCGAGCAGGGCTGTGCCTCGATCCGGGCGCAGGTGAGCCGCATGAGCGAGCACGCGGCCTACGCCGCGATCACGGGCGACCCCGGCTGGGAGGAGGAGATGCCCCTGGTCGTGGCCGCGGTCCCCGGCGTGGATCCGCTCCTGCCGCTCGCGGAGCGCCTGCAGGCGCTGGCGCTGGGCGCGCTCGTGCCGCTGGCGGGGGCGGCGCGCATGCGGCGCGCGGACCTGCCGCGCACCGCGCTCCTGCTCGCGCTGCCGTGGCCCGACGCGGCCGTGGCCGGCGCCGGCGTGGAGACCGGCTTCCCGGGCGCGCTGCAGCGCGCGGCCGGGCTCCGGGGCTTCCGGGCCGTGTGCGTCCGGTCGTCCGGCCACACCGCCGTCTTCGAGTTGCTGGCCGAGGCCTCCGCGCTGCTCGCTGCGGGCGAGGTGGACGCGTGCCTGCTGGTGGCCGTGGACTCGTATCTGAGCGAGGACCGGTTGAGGCCTCTGGACGAAGCCTACCGCGTCAAGAGCGAGCGCAACGTGGACGGATTCGTGCCGGGTGAGGCGGCCGTGGCGCTCCTCCTCGAGCCGCTCGACGCCGCGCGGCGGCGCGGCGCCGACGTGGTCGCGGTGATCTCGGGCGTCGCGCTCGGCTCCGAGCCGCGCGGCATCCTCTCGGACCGCCAGAGCACCGGCGCGGGCCTGACCTCCGCGCTGCGCGAGGTGCTCGCGGAGGCGAGCGAGCCGGCGTGGGTGCTGTGCGATCTCAACGGGGAGAGCTACCGGGCCTTCGAGTGGGGGCTGGCCGTCACGCGCCTGCCGCAGCAACTGGGCACCGTCGCCGGCCTGACGCATCCCGCCGACTGCCTGGGCGACGTGGGAGCGGCGACCGGGGGCGTGCTGCTGGCGGTCGTGGCCGCCGCCTTCCGCCGCGGCTACGCACCCGCCCGCCGGGTGTTCCTGTGGACCGCCAACGAAGGAAGCGTGCGCGCCGCCGCGCGCGTCGAGGCGCCGTGATCGGATCGGAGGGAGGCAACCCGCGCCATGCCAGCCACCGGTAGCGTCAACCAGCGGACCGTGGTCCACGCCTCGAGCAACGGCGTGGCCACCGCCTTCCCGGACGTGTGCAAGACGCCGACGCCGGCAGGGCCCATCCCCATCCCGTATCCGAACGTCGCGATGTCGTCCGACACCGCGCAGGGGAGCCAGACGGTCCAGGTGGACGGCAATCCCATCATGCTGCAGGGCTCCTGCTTCGCCACGAGCACCGGCGACGAGGCCGGCGCGGCGGGGGGCGTCGCCTCGAACATGATCAAGGGCAAGGCGGAGTTCGTGCTCTACTCCTTCGACGTCAAGGTCGAGGGGAAGGCCGTGCCGCGCCTGGGCGACCTCATGCTCCAGAACAAGGGCTCGGCCCCGAACACGCCGCCCTTCCCGGAGGTGCAGCCGCCCGCGCCCGGAATGGCCCCCGACCCGGACGAGGAAGACAACGCCATCACGAGCATCGAGTTCACGGACTGAGGACCGCGCATGGCCGGCGTCGAGCAGTGGGTCAATCTCCCGAAGAAGGCCGGGTTCGTCGAGGACGAGATCTCCTCCCAGGAGCGGCTCGATGCCGCGCACGTCGAGTGCAGCTTCGAGAAGGCCAATCCCGCGGACTTCCGCGTGAAGACCACTCCGGATCGCGGCAACCTCGCCTATACGGCGGCCGAGATGGGGCGCAACCCCAACTTCCGGCTGCGCGTCATCGGCAGGGCCACGAACGACGGGGCCAAGAACGTGAAGCTCCAGCACGACATCTTCCTGCCGGCGGCGGGTGGCAACGAGTACAAGGTCGAGGCCAAGTACAAGAAGAAGACGGTCGAGTCGGGGAAGACGCTCAAGGCGCGGCGCAAGCTCTTCTTCCAGGTGATGCGGATGAGGAGCATCACGGCCGGCCCGACGGCCATGCTGGTGCGGGCCTTCTGGCAGCCCGACAAGAAGTTCTTCATCAAGATGAAGCAGGTCGGGCCGGTGGCCGAGATGGACCACACCCGGAACCTGGACGACAGCCGGGCCAGCCACAACGCCCTCATCTCGGCGGCGGCGCGCAAGTGGAAGCTGGCGAGCCGCAAGCCCTTCTGCTTCGCCGTGGCCTTCGTGGAGTACATCTGCGCGCCGGCCGACATCGTGGTGCGCCAGCGGATGCACATCAACGTGCCCAGCAAGCTCACCGCGCGGACCTGGACGGGCGAGGAGATGACCATCCAGTTGAGGGAGTTCCTGTGGTTCGGTCTCAACCCGGCCGACGACCGCGCCAAGCGGTGGCTCGTCGACGGGAAGCTGGTCTTCAAGCCCGACGGCGCGGCGCCCGGGGTGCAGGAGGCGATCCGCTTCAACCGCGACGACGTCGCCGTCGCGGGACCTGACCACGGTCCGCACGGCGGCAAGTCGCGCGTCAAGGTGCGGATCCGGGAGGGGGCCATCAACAGGAGCCGCTTCTGGGAGCGCGCCGGGACCTGGCACGTGGAGCTGAAGCTGCGCATCGCGGACAACTGGTCCGGCGGCTTCGCCTACACCCAGATCAATCTGCTCGCCATCGCCACCAGGGCCTTCTGGAAGGACAAGACCAGGGCGGAGATGGCGCAGGTGATCAATCACGAGATCGGCCACAAGGTGGGGATGGTGGCCACCGGCCGCGGGCGCCTGCCGAACGCTCCGCCACGCCTCTACGGACAGAATCGGGGCGTGAACGACCAGGATCATCGCGGGCCGCACTGCTCGAAGGGGGCCACCTGGGATGCCACCAAGCCGAGAGGGCAGCGCTGGAGCGGTGCGCCCCAGTGCGTGATGTTCGGCTCCAACGGGATCTCCAACCGGGGGGGGCGGTGGCGGGCCGCGCCCGCCGTGTTCTGCGCTGATTGCGCGGCGGCCGTCCGCAAGCTGGACCTCTCGGCGAACACGCTCAGGATGCAGGGCTTCCAGTACACGCTGGACGAGATATGAGGATGGCGTACGGTCGGCTGCTGCCGGCCTTCATCGGTCTGACGCTGCTGGCGGCCTGCGGCGGCGAGGTGGCGACCCGCGAGGGCGCCGGCAAGGGGGGGATGACCGTGGAGAAGCGCTTTTCCGATCCGGAGTTCGAGCAGGTCGAGCCGGGCTCCTTCCTGTCCTATCCGTGCTCGCCGACGGACGCCGAGGACGACGTGGACTTCCGCGGCATCCGGCTCAGGGCTCCGGCCGAGGTCTACTTCGTGCCCGGCGAGCGCGACCCCCTGAGCGGGACCTTCGCCCCGGTCGTGGTGTGCGGCATGTGCTGTGTCGCCTACGACACGCTGGGTCTCGGCGGGGACGTCATCGAGGCCATCGTCTTCGTCGCCGTGGACGCGCGCACGCACGAGACGTACTCGGGCCGCATGCAGGCGGCCCGCGGCACGCCCGAGGAGAAGCCGGGCCCCGAGGAGTTCGGTCTCACCGACGAGGACCTTAAGGACCGGGTCTACGTGCGCTACTTCAATCCCAATCTGGCGGAGGTGCTGGAGCTGCCGGGGGCCGAAGGCGAATACCTCGTGCACGCCACCCTGGGTCCGTACAAGTCGAACGTGGTCAGGATCCGCGTGCGGCGGGCGGGAGCGCGCGGGCGATGAGCGGATCGGCGGAGCGGGAGCGCTGCCCGAACACGCTGACCGGGGACGACGTGCCGGCGTTGCCGGACGGCTTCTTCGGCGTGGCCGTCGCCGCGCGGCCGCGGGTCCCGGCCGCCGGGCCCCTCGTGCTGGCCGGCGCGTTCCGCCTGCCGGCCGAGGCCGCGCGCGAGCTGGGGGATCATCCGCATCGCGGGCTGGTGCTCGTGGTCTGGCGGGAGGCCTTCTATCACGCCTCGACGCCCTTCGCGAACGCTATGCTCTTCGAGGACGACTGCCGGACGGGGCCCGCCGGGTGCGAGGGGCGCTTCCACCTCGACGTGTTCGACCACTGCGGCTTCGCCGGCACGCCCGGGGCGTGGTACGTGTCCTGCGCGCTGGGCACGTACGTCTCGGACAGCCTCGAGGTCCAGGTGGAGTGACCCGCTGCCGGCCGACCGCGGACCTCAGTTCTCCAGGACCTTCGCTCCCTTGATGACCACGTCCTTTGCGGCCTTGATCGAGATGGCGCCCGAGCCGTTGATCGTGACGTCCTTGCCCTGGATCGAGATGGTGCCATCCTTCTTGAGCGTGATGCTCGCGGCTCCGGAGCGCAGCACGATCTGATCCCCCGCCTCGGCCTGCATGGTCTTCCCGATCTGGAGGCTGTCGTCCTTCCCGACCGACACCATGCGCCCGCTGCCGATGGTGACGTCGTCGTCTTTGGCCACCTTCTCGGTGCGGCCGCCGCCGATCGTGATGCTCTCGTCCTTGGCCACGTTCTCGGTGCGGCCGCCGCCGACCGTGATGGTCTCGTTCTTGGCGACGCTCTCGGTGCGGTTCCCGCTGATCGTGATGTTCTCCTCCAGGTCCACGGTCTCGACGCGGTTGCCGTGGATCGTGATGGTCTCGTCCTTGTCCACGGTCTCGGTGCGGTTGTTCTTGACGCGGGTGGTCTCGTCGTGGCCGATGGTCTTGGCGCGGTCGTGGCCCACGGAATGGGTCTCGTCGGCCTCGACCACGATGTCCTGGTTGCGCTCGGCGTGGATGTAGAGCTGCTCGCTGCCCTTGAGGTCCTCGAAGCGGATCTCGTTGAAGTTGTCGCCGCTGCCGTTCTTGCTGCTGCGGGTCTTGATGCCGGTCTGGGTCTGGTTCGCCGGCAGGTCGTAGGGCGGCTTGTTGTCGCCGTTGTAGACGCTGCCCGTGATGATGGGGCGGTCGGGGTCGCCCTCGAGGAACTCGATGACGACCTCGTGGCCCATGCGCGGGACGTGGATGGCGCCCCAGTTCCGGCCCGCCCAGGGCTGTGCCACCCGCACCCAGCACGAGCTGCTCTCGTCGGACTTGCCCTCGCGGTCCCAGTGGAACTGCACCTTCACCCGGCCGTAGGTGTCGGTCCAGATCTCCTCGCCGGACTTGCCCACCACGGTGGCCGTCTGGGGGCCCGAGACATGGGGCTTCGGGGTGAGGCGGCGCGTGCGGAACGGGACGTCCCCGGCCTGCGCGGTGAACGAGCAGCGGTGCGTGGTCTGGGGAGTCTCCTCGCCGGCGCCCTCGTATCCGGAGATCTGCAGGTCGTGGGTCGTGGCGATCACCAGCCAGCCGCGGTTCTGGTCCTCGCGATGGAAGTCCGTCAGGTTGAACTGCCCGCCCACCGCCAGGGCGCGGACGTTGCCGGTCCCCGAGACGCGCTCGTACTCGGCCTGCAGCTCCTCGATGCGCGCCTGGACGAAGCCCTGGCCCCGGTCCAGCGCCTCGGCGTCGCCCTGGCCGCTGGCGTCGAAGGCGGTCACGTGGTAGCCGGGGTGGTCGTAGATCTCGAGGTCGCCGTACGGGTGCTTGCGCACGTTCGACGCCTTCACCGTGAGGTCGGCGCGGGGCCGCTCGAAGTCCTGGTCGTTCATCTCGTAGAGGCCGGTCTGCGCCTCGCGGCTCAGCTGCCAGTCGAACACGTGATCGAGACGGGACAGGGGGCTCTCGGCGCTGGGCACGAACGGCACCCGCGCGCAGCCGGGCGTGACCTTGTGCGAGGTCGGGGTGTCGGCGAGCACGACGTGGTGGCGGCCCTCCTCGTGCTCGATGAAGTAGTAGATGCCCTCCTCCTCCATCAGACGGCTGACGAAGTTGAAGGTGGTCTCCCGGTACTGCACGCAGTACTCGCGCTTGCGGTAGGTGCCGCGCAGGGTGTCCTTGAAGTCGCTGAACCCGTGGCGGCGGAAGACGTCCTTGAGGATGTCGGGCACCGTCTGGGCGAAGTGGATGTGGCAGTCGGCGGTGCGGGTCAGCAGCCACAGCCACGGGCGCAGCGTCACCTGGTAGCGGACGTAGCGCCCCAGCCGGCCGGTCTGGGCCACGCGGCACACGAGCCCGTGGAAGTGGCGGACCCGGAAGTCGGGCAGGTCCAGGATCACCGTCATGCCCTTCCCGAGCAGGTCGTCAAGCTTGATCCGGGCGTCCGTGCTCAGGAGATCGAGATCGTAGCGCGGCAGGCGGCCGAGCTCTTCGCTGGCGACCATGCGCTGGAGCAGCAGCACGTCCTTGCCCAGCGGGCTGGTCACCCGGGCGGGTCTTTCAGCACTCATGGGAGCACCCTCGAGGTTCGTGGCGCCGTGGGGACCGCATCGATGAAGGCTTCACGAGACTACCCCATCCCCGGGGTGGCTCGTAGCGTTCGTCTGCACCGGGACGGGAGAGCCGTCCACGGACGTTTGCCTGCGGGACCCGCGTCAACAGGCGCTGCGGAAGACGAGCCGCACCACCACGGCCCCACGGACCAGGAGACGGGCCTGGCAGTTGCACGCGTCGCCCCGGAACACCTCCTCCTCGCCGGCGGCGTCCTCGGCGGGCTCCTGCTGCGGGGGCCGCGACCACTCGATCCCGCAGCCGTCCCCGCCGAGCTGGGCGCGCTCCTGCGCGTGCAGCAGCGTGAGCGCCTCGTCGCGAGTCAACCCGTCCACCACCACCCGGGTGTCCGTGTACTCGATGCGTGGATCGCGCCGGATGCCGAGGGTGCACCCCGCGGCGAACGCGTAGGTCAGGCGCAGCGCGCCCCCGTCCGCGGCGGCCTCGCAGCCCAGCGGACCGCCGTGCCGCGCCTGCAGGTGCGTGAAGAGCGGGCCACGCTCCACGCGCTCCAGCAGCGCCGCGTACTCGGCCTGCGCCTGCGCGTCGAGCCCCGCCGGCCGCGGGGGGCAGGCCGTGCGCGGCGCGGGCGCGCGGGACGCGCAGGCCGCGAGCCCGAGCGCGGCGACCAGGAGCGCGGCGGCGGATGCGGCGGGACGGAGCCTGCTCAGAACTGGGCGTGCCAGCGTTCGAGTCCTCCCTCCTTGTCCAGGAACCGGTTCAGCTTCGGCAGGCCGCGAAGCGTCCTCTTGATGGACTCGGCGTCCTGCTGCACGGGCTGGACGTCGAAGGCCAGCCCGGCCAGGTGCTTGCTCAACAGGCCCAGCTGCGCATCGGTCAGGCCCTTCAACACGCCCGCCAACCCCTGCTCGATCTCGCCGGCGGACTTCTTGTCCTTGTGCTCGTCGATCCATTTCTGCAGCTTCCGGCTCGTCTCGCTCGGCATGTACGTCTGCGAGACCCACTTCCGGTTCGCCGCCACGTTGGCGGCCATGGCGCGGGCCTGGTCGGCCAGGGCGCGGCGTCCGCTCGTGAACACGACGGACGGGTGCGCCTTCTTGAGCGCGTATGCGGCCGAGCGCGCGGGCTCGGCCAGGTCGAGCGCCTCGATGGCGGGATCCTTCGCATCGGCGGTCGAGGTCCGGGCCGTGCCTGCGGCCGACAGGGCCGTCACCGGCCCTCGGAGCGGCGAGGGCGCGACGATCAGGGTGCCGTCGGGCACCGGGCCGGTGCTCGCCTTCTCCGACAGGGGGCCGGGGATCTTGGATTCGGCCATGGGACGCTCCGGGGCTTTCCTGTTCTTCGGCTGACGTCGAGTGTCCTACACTAGCGCCGTCCCCGTCCCCGCGAAAGGCGCATCATGAACCCCGGCGACCGCCTCGAGGTCCACATCGGAGGTGACGTGCCCGGTGCCCGCCCGAGGCCCGCCCGCACGGGACCGGCGCGCGTGCTGGTGATGGCCGACCTCGGTGGTGACCCGGCCGCGCGCCCGCCGCTGGGCGGGCGCCACGCGCAGCCCGTGGACCTGGACCGTTTCGAGCCCCTGATGGTGCGCGTCTCTCCCCGCGTCGTGCTCGCGGCGGACGGTTGCGCCGTGCCGGGCCACGTCCTCGAGTTCGCGTCCCTCGATGACTTCCATCCCGACGCGCTCGTGCGACGGGTCCCGCTGCTGCGCGGCCTCCATGATCTGCGGTGCCGCCTGCTCGACCCCACGACCTTCGCCGGGGCCGCCGCCGGGCTGCGCGACGCGCTGGCCGGGACGCTTCCGGCGTCCGCACCGGCTGCGCCGCCCGTGCCGGCCGCTGCGGAGGCGACCGAGAGCGACGCCGATACGCTCGCGCGGCTGCTGGGCGGTCCGCCCGGTCCGGGAGCGGAGCCCCCGCCCGCCGGTCGGCCCGGTCCCGACCTCACGGCGCTGCTCCGCGACATCGTCGCGCCGCACGTGGTGCCAGCGCCCGATCCGCGCCAGGACGTCTACGTGGCCGCGGTCGATGAGGGCCTGGGCGTGCTGCTTCGCGCACTGCTGCGCCACCCGCGCTTCCAGGCACTCGAGTCCACGTGGCGCTCGCTGCGCTTCCTGGTGGACCGCGTCGAGTGGGGCGAGGATCTGGAGCTGTGGGTGCTGGATGTGACCCGGGAGGAGCTGGCGGACGACCTGTGTGCGCCGGGCGCGCGGCCCGAGGACTCCGCCCTGGCGCGCATCCTGGCCGACCCCGCCCTGGCCGCTCCGGGACTTCCGCGCTGGGCGTGCCTCGTCGTGGACCTCGCCTTCGGGCCGGGCGCCGCGGACCTCGCGCTGCTGGAGGCGCTCGGGCGGGTGGCGGCGATGGCGGGCGGGCCGGTGCTCGCCGGAGCGGACCCCGCCCTGCTCGGATGCCGCTCGCTGGCCGGGACGCCCGACCCCGCGGCCTGGCGCCTCGGCGAAGAGGACGCGGCCCGCTGGCGCGCGCTGCGGCTCCGTCCGGCGGCGCGCCGGATCGGGCTCGCGCTGCCGCGCGTGCTGCTGCGGCTGCCTTACGGCGCTGCGGGCGACCGCATCGAGGGCTTCGCCTTCGAGGAGGTCCCGGACCCGGCCGCGCACGAGGCCTTCCTGTGGGGGAACGCGGCCTTCGCCTGCGCGCTGCCGCTGGCCGAGGCGCTCGCGCAGGGCGAGGCGATGCCGGGCGATGCCGAGATCGCGGACCTGCCGGCCCACACCTGCCGCGTGGACGGCGGCACGCGGCTGCTGCCGTGCGCCGAGGTCCTGCTGTCCGGGCGCGTGGTGGACGGGATCCTCGCGCGGGGGATCATGCCGCTCGCGAGCCACGCGCAGCGCAACGCCGTGCGCCTCGTCCGGCTCCAGTCCGTCGCCGATCCCGCCACGGCGCTGGCTTAGACCGCCGGCGCCGGCGGGGAGCCCGCGTCAGATCAGCGTCAGCGGGTCCTTCTCCCCGAAGTCGTTGCACTCCATGTAGGTGATCCACTTCACGATGCGGTGGGTCGCCACACCGACGTAGCACCACTCGGTGTGCCCGATGTGGTGCCCCCAGCTGATCATGTCGCCGACGTTGGCGTAGTTCACGCCGGCCTTGCTGGTGTTCAGGAGCTTCTTGAACGCGCACAGGCCGATGGCGTTGTGATGCATGCCCGGTGCGCCGAAGGTCACGAACTTCGTGTCGGTGGCGAGCCCGGCGATCTGGCAGATGGCCCCGCCCAGCGAGTGGCCGACCAGGGAGACGCGCGTCCGCGGGAACTTGGCCTTCCAATCCTTGACCAGCCGCACCGCCTGGGTGGCCTGGGTCGGCACCCTGTAGGCGACGATCTTGAGGTCCGCGTACAGGTCGGATCCCATGGTGATGTTGGTGCCCTTGAAGGCGATGACCATGTCGCCGCGCTTGTGGTAGAAGGCGCGGCCCTGGAGCCCCGAGGTCCCCCACTTGCCCTTGCCGAAGATCGCCGACTCGTCATCGAGGTGGAGGCCCTTGATCACGTACCAGCCCGGGAGCGTCTTCTGGTCGATGGCGTGCGTATGCGATTCGTAGACCTCGCTCGCCAGGTTGGCGTACTCGATGGCCTTGACCATGCTCTCCTCCTATCGCTCCGGCCGCTCGGCGGGCGGAGCGCCCGCACCGTCGAAGATGTATGCGAAACCGCCGTCCTTCACCTTCACCTGGACGCCCGCCACCAGCCTGCCCTCCATCATCCGCCCCAGCAGCTCCTCGCTGACGGCCGGCAGCACCGAGTTCGTGAGGATCGCGTCCACCGTGCGCGCGCCGCTCTCCACCTCGGTGCAGCGGCTGACGATGAGCTTGACGACCGCGTCGTCCCAGGTGAACGGGATCCGGTGGTTCTCGGTGATCCGCTTCTGGATCCGGCCCAGCTGCAGCCGGGTGATGCTCGACAGCATCTCGTCGCCGAGAGGGTAGTACGGGATGACGACCAGCCGGCCGAGCAGGGCGGGAGGGAAGACCTTGAGGAGCGGCTCCTTCAGGGCCTTGGCCAGGCCCTCGGCGTCCGGCATGAGCGCCGGGTCCTTGCACAGGCCCATGATGAGGTCGGTGCCCACGTTCGTGGTGAGCAGGATGAGCGTGTTCTTGAAGTCGATGAGCCGGCCCTCGGCGTCCTCCATCCAGCCCTTGTCGAAGACCTGGAAGAAGATCTCGTGGACGTCCTTGTGGGCCTTCTCGACCTCGTCGAGCAGCACCACGCTGTAGGGCTTGCGGCGCACGGCCTCGGTGAGGATGCCGCCCTCGCCGTAGCCGACGTACCCCGGGGGCGAGCCCTTGAGGGTGGAGACGGTGTGCGCCTCCTGGAACTCGCTCATGTTGATGGTGATGATGTTCTGCTCGCCGCCGTAGAGGGCCTCGGCGAGCGCGAGGCCGGTCTCGGTCTTGCCCACGCCCGAGGGCCCGCACAGCATGAACACGCCGATGGGCTTGTTGGGGTTGTCGAGGCGCGCCCGTGAGGTCTGGATGCGGCGGGCGACCATCTCCAGGGCGTGGCGCTGGCCGAGGACGCGCTGGTTGAGCGTGTCGGCGAGCTTCAGCACGGCCTCGATCTCGTTCTTGACCATGCGGCCCACCGGGATGCCGGTCCAGTCGGCGACGACCGAGGCCACGGCCTGGGCGTCGACGCTCGGCAGGATCAGGGGGCGCTCGCCCTGGAGCTCGGCGAGCTGGCGCTGGAGGTCGCGCAGTCTCTCGAGCAGGACCTCGGGCGGCTCCTCCGCGGCGGGCGCGGGGTCCGCAGGGTCCGCCGCGGTGGGGGCCCCCGCCTTCTCGGCGACGGCCGTGGCGCCCTCGACCTTGCCGGTGCGGCTGCGCAGCTTCGCCCGCAGCTCGAGGATCCGGTCCACGAGGGCCTTCTCGGTGTTCCAGCGCTGCTCGAGGCCGGCGAGGCGGGTCTTCTCGGCCTCCCGCTTCCCGGTGGCTTCGGCCTCACGGGCCGCGGTGTCCACGCCGACGGCCTTCTCGCGGCCGATGATCTCGAGCTCGGTGTCGAGCGCCTCGATGCGGCGGCGGCTGTCGTCCACCTCGGCCGGCACGGCGTGCTGGCTCACCGCCACGCGCGCGCACGAGGTGTCGAGGAGGCTCACGGCCTTGTCGGGCAGCTGGCGGGCCGGGATGTAGCGGTGCGAGAGCTTGACCGCGGCCTCCAGGGCCTCGTCGAGCACCTGCACGCGGTGGTGCTTCTCCATGGTGGTGGCCATGCCCCGCATCATCAGGATGGCCTTCTCCTCGCTCGGCTCGTCCACCTGGATGACCTGGAAGCGGCGGGTCAGGGCGGGGTCCTTCTCGAAGTACTTCTTGTACTCGGCCCAGGTCGTGGCCGCGATGGTCCGCAGCGTGCCGCGGGCCAGCGCGGGCTTCAGGAGGTTCGCCGCGTCGCCCGTGCCGGCGGCACCGCCCGCGCCGATCAGGGTGTGGGCCTCGTCGATGAACAGGATGATGGGGGTCGGGGAGGCCTGCACCTCCTCGATCACCTGGCGCAGCCGCTGCTCGAACTCGCCCTTCATGCTGGCGCCGGCCTGCAGCAGCCCGACGTCGAGCGTGCGGAGCGAGACGCCCTTGAGGGTCGGGGGCACGTCCCCGGCCACGATGCGGTGGGCGAAGCCCTCGACCACGGCGGTCTTGCCCACGCCCGCCTCGCCCGTGAGGATCGGGTTGTTCTGCCGGCGCCGCATCAGGATGTCCACGATCTGCCGGATCTCGCCGTCGCGCCCCACGATCGGGTCCAACTCGCCCTTGCGGGCCTTCTCCGTGAGGTCCACGGAGAAGCGGCGCAGGGCCTCCTGCTTGCCCATCTCGGCCGGCGGCATCGCGCCGCTGGCCTCGCCCGGCGCGGCGCCCCCGCCCACCTGGAAGCCGTCGCGCGCGGTCATCGCCGCCTCGGGCGAGCCGGCGGTGATCTCGCCGAAGCGCTCGGTCAGGGCATCCAGCTTGACCTTCTCGAACTCCTTCGAGATCGAGGTCAGCGCGTGGCTCAGGCTGCGGGTCTTGAGGATGCCGATGACCACGTGCCCGGTGCGTACCTGGGACTCGCCGAACATCAGCGTGCCGTACACCCAGCCGCGCTCGACGGCCTCCTCCACGTGGGCCGAGAGGTCCGAGATGGTGGTCGCGCCGCGCGGCAGGCGGTCGAGGGCGTCGGTGAGGTCCCTCGCCAGCCGCGCCGGCTCGAGCCCGAAGTGCCGGACGACGCGGTGCAGGTCCGAGTCCTGGAGCTGGAGGATCTGGTGGATCCAGTGCCCCAGCTCGACGTACGGGTTGCCTCGCATCTTGCAGAACACCGTCGCCGCCTCGATGGCGCGGTAGGCGAGGGGATTGAGCTTCCCGAAGAGTGCCACGCGGCTGATCTCGGACATGGACTCGCTCCTGCATGGCCTGGTCTGCGCGCCGGGGCGCGGGCCAGGGCCGGTCAGTTCCTTTCGGCGACGGGGTCCAGCAGATACTCGGTGTTGTCCTGCTCGGCGGGCCGGCTGAGCACGTAGGTGGTCCTGCCGAGCCGCCCGGCCTCACCCAGGACGGTGAACGGGACGTGCTCCTTCGCGAGCACGACCCGCACGTCCCACGCGAATTCCTCTCCGACGTAGGACCGCACCATGTCCACCAGGCAGTCGAGGGTGTCGCTCCCGGGCAGCAGGCGCTCGTAGCCCTCGAGCGAGGCGGGGCCGAGGACGACGCGGAACTTGCCCTGGCAGTCCCACACGCGCGTCCCCAGCGTGGCCGTCCTTCCCAGGGCGCAGGTCTCGAGGGACTCGCCGAGGCGCAGGTGGTGGCGCGGGGCCAGGTCCACCCAGTGCCCGACGAACGGCTCGACGCGCGCGGGCATGCCCAGGAAGTCCGCCAGCATGCGCTCGAGCCCCTCGGCGTGCCGGGTGGGCGTCGCGAGCGCTCCGGTGTGGTGGAGCAGGGCGCGATCGGGGAGCGTTCCGCGCCCGCGCGTGGCCGGCGAGCCCAGGCCGGACAGCGAGCCGAGGAAGACGGCGTAGCGGTCCGCGTCGGGCCGGTCGAACTGCGCCGCCGGGTTGGCGGTGGCCCAGGCCCGGTAGAACAGCGTCAGCATGCGGTGGTGGAAGACGTCGGCGAAGCGCGCGAACGTCGGGTCCTTGCGGTGCAGCAGCCGCTCGAGCGCGTACTCCGTCAGGTGCAGCGGCAGCGGGCCGTTGGGACCGAACAGGCCGAGGAAGCGCACCACGAGCCGCGCGGGCTCCGACTCGGTGGCGGGCTCGTAGGCGGTGAGCGAGGAGGGCGCGAAGGCCAGCGTCGGCTCCTGCGCCAGGCGCACCAGGTCGTCGGCGGGGCGCGCCGCCTCGCCGACGCGCGGCCGGTCGGGCCGCGCGCACTCGATCAGGCGCAGCGCCTGGAAGAAGTGGAAGTTCCAGGGCTCCCGCTCGAGCGCCTCCAGGCGGCTCACAGGATCGGACGTCGTCCGCTTCTCGCCGGCCATCGCACGATCTCGCCGCGGTCCACGGTGCGGACCACGGTCTGGGTGAAGGCGTTGATCGCCACGTAGCGCGCGAAGAACTGCTCGAGCACCGCCCCGAGCATGAACGCGCCCGTCCCGCGGAACGCCGCGTCGTCCAGGGTCAGGGTCAGCTCGAGCCCGCGCCCGTACGACACCGTGCCCTCGGTCGCGACGCGCTCGACGACCGGGCGGGACACCACGGAGCGGACCCCCTCGACCTGGCTGCGCAGGTGCTGGTCGGCGGGGTCGGCGTAGAGCGCGAGCAGCTCGCGCAGCGCGGCCGCGCCGCGCTTCTCGTCCACGTCCACGAGCGAGACGTAGTTGAGCGCCAGGTGGCTCACCAGGCGCCAGGCGGTCTCGCCCTCGGCCCACGAGGGCCGCGGGGGCGTGGGCGTGCCCAGGCACCGCACGGCGCGCACCGGCGCGCCCGAGGCCATGGTGAAGTCCGTCCGCCCCGCGCCCAGCGTCATGGTCAGCGGCAGGTCCCGGTTGGTGCACAGGGCCGCGATCGAGAGCTCCCGCAGGTCGGCCGGATAGGGCGCCTCGTCCGCGTCCACCAGCGAGATGAACACCTCGCTTCCCAGGTAGCGCGTGCGCGGAGCGGTCTGCTTCTGGCGCTCCGACGGCGGGCGCGCGATGCGGTGCGTGGCGAAGTAGGCGCGCCGCCCCCCCTGGCGCGCGGCGTCCTTGGTGGTGTAGAAGGGCAGGAACTCGTGGTCGGGCTCGGCGCCCGCGCTGTGCCCGGTCACGCTCACGATCGAGTGCACCTCGTAGTCGATGGGGCGCGTCTTGTCGGGCACCACGTGGTGCTCGTGCGCCCGCTCCACGACCGGGACGCGGTCGACCCGCTTGGGGAATAGGTTGATCGCGGGCGTGCAGTAGAGCGCGAAGTGCGCCGCGCCGAGCCCCTGCTCGAGAGCGGGCTGGCTGCGGTCGAGGAGCACGAGCACGTCCAGCTCGGTCTCCGCGCAGCGCCGCACCGCGGGCTGCAGCCCGCCGATCTCGACGAACATGAAGCGGGCGGGGAGCGCGAAGTACTCCTGCAGCAGCCGGTAGCCGCTGAACGAGCGCGTCCCGCCCGGCAGCAGGGCCTCGTCGTCGGCGAAGCCCGCGCTGCGGATCGCCGCCCGGTCGATCACCTCGTACCACGGCGCCGGGGTCCTGGCCGGGCGCGCCACGACGGCCACCGCGTTCGCCAGCAGCTGCTCGACGATCTGGGTGGGCAGCTCCTCGCTGCCGCGCACGTGGAGACACAGGCGGTCGAGGGCCAGCTGGTTCACGCGCAGACCGCCGGTGGTGCGCAGGCGCAGGCGGATGCCGGCGCGCACGTTGGGGAGCGCCGGGATCCCCAGCGCGGCGGCCGAGCCGGAGTAGCGGAAGTACTCCGCCTCGGCGATCTCGAGCGGCCACAGGGTCACGTCGTGTGCGGTGCGGTACTCGCAGGGCGTCTGCTCGCCCCGGCCCAGCACGCTGCGCAGCGCGCTGTCGCGCGGCACCGTGAACCCCGCGGCCAGCGCCCCCTCGGCCGGGTCGGGCTGGAACTGCACGATGGCCATGGACGGCGTGGGCGCCAGGTAGCCCGGGTACACCGATTCGAAGAGGTGCTGCGTGAAGCGCGGGAACTCGGCGTCGATCTTGAGCTGGACGCGCGCGGCCAGGAAGCCGAACCCCTCGAGCAGCCGCTCGACGTAGGGGTCGGCGCACTCGAAGCCTTCGAGGCCGAGGCGCCCGGCGATCTTGGGATACTGCTTCGCGAACTCCGCGCCCATCTCGCGCAGGTGCTGCAGCTCGCGCTCGTAGTACTCGAGGAAGCGACGGTCCATGGCCGGGCCTAGGTGCGGGGCACGTCGGTGATCTCGGCCACCGACGCCTCCCCGGTCTCGAGGTCGAACTCGGTCTTCAGGAACAGGTGCAGCGGCAGCGGGTCGGCCCAGACCTCGCCTTCGACGTAGAAGGCGAGGGCCTTGCGGTTCATGCGCTCCTGCGTCAGCACGGCGCGGACGCGCAGCGAGTCGCGGAGCACGCGGGGCTCGAACTTGCGGATCGCCTCGAGCAGGCGCTGCTCCACCTCCTCGCGCTCCAGGCCGGACAGGGTGCTGCCGGCCAGGTCGCGGACCCCGTAGTTGAGCACGGAGCCCGCCACCTCCGGGAAGTCGTCCAGGTCCTGGCACTGGCTCAGGCAGCCGGTGTTCAGCAGCCAGCCCAGGTCGCGCAGGATGCAGGCGCGGAGCTGCTGCTCCGTGAGCACGCGGCGCTCGCGGGATTCGCTCCGCTTGCCGGGCTCCTCGTCGGTGAGGCGGTCGAGGAGCGAGGGCTGGAGCCGGTCCTGGGGCGCGAGGTCGGGCATGCGTCGGTCCCGCTAGGTGGGGTCGGCCACGCCGGTGAGGTCCACCTGCCTGATGTCGAGCAGGGCGTGCTCGCCGTCGTCGGTGGCCAGCATGCGCTGTCCGACGCCGAGGAACGTATCGCCGGGACGGTCGAGCCACTCGGTCCGGCGGGCCAGCCGCAGGTCGTCCTGGCCGCTGGACTCCGTGCCGGGGTAGCGGGTCGGGATCAGCCCGGCGGCCTCGCCGCCGTTCGTCCACCGGAACTGCGCCGGCAGCCACACGAGGTCGCGCAGGTCGGCGGGCCGCTCGAGCCGCAGCTGGCGGATGCGGTGGAACGGGATCCAGTAGTAGCGCCCGTTGACGATGGCCTCGATCACCGGGCCCAGCCGCGAGTCGGCGTCGGCGATCCACTCGAACGGCCGGCCCGGTGCGGGCGTCGCCGGGGCGTCCGGCGCGTCCAGGACGAGCGTGCCCGCCGTGGCCGGGGCCTTCTCGAACGCCGACGCGCGCAACTCCTGCGCCCGCTCGAAGCGGCCCGCGGCCGTCAGCTTGAGGGCCTCCAGCACCAGCGCCATCCACTCCTCGGGCTCGCCGAACACGACCGGGGTCCGCTCCCCCGAGAAGACCGCATGGCGCAGCACCTCGCATTGGACGGCCTCGCGGTACGCGTGGGCCATGAGCGTCGCGGCGGGCTCCATCTCCCCGAGGACGCCGAGCTGCGTGAGCGCCCGCTCCCACTGGCCGAGCACCGCCAGCAGTTGGAACAGGAACGCGCGGTGTGCGGGGACGCCCGGCTCGCCGCGGATCAGTCCCTGCAGGCGGGCCAGCGTCTCGTCCAGGGTCGCTTCGTGCAGGTCGAATTCTGCAGGCATGGCCTCACCCGTCTTCCGGTGACTCGCTCACGACGAGCCGCGCGGAGCGCCCGGCTGCGGGGCTCCGCGCGCGCGCGTCACGGGCTCAGAACGTGGCCGGCTTGTTGACCGCCAGGTCGTAGCCCTTCTTCGTCCCCGTCGCCACCTTGGCGCCGTCGTACGAGTTGTACTGGGTCTGGATCTTCGTGTAGTTGAGGCCGATCGTCTCCGACGGCTTCTCGCCGCCGCTGCCGAGGGAATACGAGGAGACGAGGACGTCGGCCAGCTCGTAGATCATGTAGATCTGCGGCGGCTTGTCCGCCCCGGCGACCTGCAGGAAATGGATCTCGGCCTTGCCCAGGCTCTGACCGCACGCGGCCTGGATGAAGAGGTCCGTCGAGGCCCGGTCGCTCTGACGGTTGAGCGAGACCTCGGCGAAGTTCGGGTTGCTCGAGTCGCGGCTGGCGCCGCCCCCCGTCTGGGTGATGGAGCGGCCCACGCCGAACTGGATGCTGTCCACGTTGATCCAGCCTTCGTGTCCCGCGACCGTGGCCTCGCCCTTGATCTCCTTCTCGAACCTGAGCAGGATCATCGCTTGCTCCTTTCCTCTGCCGCCCTCCGTGCGGGGGCGACCCGTTGGCGACGGAAAGCCGCGCGTCCCGTGCGCGCAGGTCCGGGCGAACCGTGCCCTGCACGCGGGGACCCCCGGCTCACTTCCTCTGCGACGGCAGCTTCGAGACCAGGCGCAGCGACACCGTGAGCCCCTCGAGCTTGTAGTGGGGCCGCAGGTAGAACTTGGCGCTGTAGAAGCCGGGATTGCCCTCGATGTTCTCGACCACCACCTCCGCCGCGGACAGCGGGCGCCGCGCCTTGTCCGCCTCGGTGGCCACCGAGGGATTCTCGAGGACGTACTGGCTGATCCAGTTGTTGAGCCAGACCTCCATGTCCCGGCGCTCCATCGAGGCGCCGATCTTGTCGCGGACCATGCACTTCAGGAAGTGGGCGAAGCGCGCCGCCGCGAAGATGTAGGGCAGCCGCGCGGCCAGCTGCGCGTTGGCCGCCGCGTCCGCGTCCTGGTACTCCGCCGGCCGGTGCAGGGACTGCGCCCCGATGAAGGCCGCGATGTCGGTGTTCTTGCGGTGCAACAGCGGCATGAAGCCGTTCCTGGCCAGCTCGCCCTCGCGCCGGTCGGCGATCGCGATCTCGGTCGGGCACTTCATGTCCACGCCGCCGTCGTCGGTCGGGAACGTGTGCACGGGAAGCCCCGTGACCGCCCCGCCGGTCTCCACGCCGTTGATGCTCGAGCACCAGCCGTACTGCTTGAAGGACCGGTTGACGTTCGTCGCCATGGCGTAAGCCGAGTTGGCCCACGAGTACCGCTCGTGGTCGGCGCCGTCGGCCTCCTCCTCGAAGTCGAACTCGTCGACCGGGCTGGTCTTGGCGCCGTAGGGCAGGCGCGCCAGGAAACGCGGCATCGCCAGGCCCACGTAGCGGGCGTCCTCGGACTCACGCAGCGAGCGCCACGCCGCGTACTCGGGCGTGGTGAAGATCTGCGTCAGGTCGCGCGGGTTGGCCAGCTCGCGCCAGGACTCGAACTGCATGATGCTCGGGGCCACGCCCGTGACGAAGGGCGCGTGCGCGGCGGCGGCGATCTTCGCCATCTCGCCGAGCAGCTCCACGTCGGGCGCGCTGTGGTCGAAGTAGTAGTCGCCGACCAGGCAGCCATACGGCTCACCCCCCAGGACGCCGTAGCCCTCCTCGTAGACCTTCTTGAAGACCGGGCTCTGGTCCCAGGCCGCACCCTTGTAGCGGCGCAGCGTCTTGTGCAGGTCCTTCTTGGAGACGTTCATGACGCGGATCTTCAGCATCTCGTCGGTCTCGGTGTTGTTGACGAGGTAGTGAAGGCCGCGCCAGGCGCTCTCGAGGCGCTGGAAGTCCTCGTGGTGGAGGATCTGGTTGACCTGTGCGGTGAGCTTGGCGTCGATGGCCGAGATCATGGCCTCGATGGACTGGATCGCATCGTCCGAGATCACCTTCGCGTGCTCGAGCGCGATCGCCGCCAGCGTCTTCACGGCCCCGTGCACGGACTCGCGCATCCGGTCGGTCTTGACGCCGAAGGGCTTGTCGAGCAGCTTCGCGAAATCGCCTTCCGCGTACTGGGCGCCACCCTCGGGCTGCCCCTGGGACTGGGCTCTCTCCTCAGCCATTGGTCTGCTCCTTGTCGCCGGAGCCCTCGCCCGCGGGCTTGGGCGCCGAGGCGAGCGCCTGCATCAGGGCCGGGTCGTTGAGGATCTGGGCGACGACCTCCTCGGCCTTGGTCTTCCCGTCCATCCAGGTCAGCAGGTTCTTCAGCTGGGTCCTGGCTTCGAGCAGCTTGTTGAGGGCCGTCACCTTCCGGGCCACGGCGGCGGGGGAGAAGTCCTCCATGTTCTCGAAGGTGATGTCCACGTTGAGATTGCCCTCGCCCGTCAGCGTGTTGGGCACGTTGAAGGCCACTCGTGGCCGCATGGCCTTCAGGCGCGCGTCGAAGTTGTCCACGTCGACATCGAGGAACTTGCGCTCCTCCACGGCCGGGAGCGCCTCGGCGGGGTTGCCCGAGAGATCGGCCAGCACTCCCATCACGAAGGGGAGCTGGATCTTCTTCTCGCTGCCGTAGAGCTCGACGTCGTATTCGATCTGGACGCGCGGTGCCCGATTGCGGGCGATGAACTTCTGACTGCTCCCTTTCGACGGCATGAGGCACCTCCCTCGACGAGGACGACCCCCGCGGACCGCGGAACGTGGGGTCGCCGGCGAATGATGACTCCAGGATGAAGGGCCGCGGCTGCTACCGCGGCTCTTCGCTACGGCCTACGACGTTCTCGGCCTCGGACAGTCCGCTGGGGGCGAGGTCGCGCATGATCTCGAGATAGCTCTTGGACACCAACCGCTTCGCGCGCTCCAGCAGGAGCGGCACGGGGCTCGACGGCTCGTTCCGCCTGAAGTACTCGCAGGCGCGGTCGAGGAGCCGGATGACGTCCTCCCGGCTGCGGATCTCCCCGGGTACGCCCCCGCCCGCCGCCCCGCCCGTTTCGGTCTCTGAGCCTGACACGGAGGCCTCCTCTGCCGGGCCGCCCGCGCCGAGCCGGCCGCGCCGCTCGGTGAAGGCCCGGTTCGCGCTGGCGAGCACCCCGCGCAGCGCACTCAGGTCGGGTGACTGTCCGGAGAGACGCCCGGCGCAGGTCGATTCGATCGCGCCGACGTGCTCGAGTGCCTGCCGGATGGCTTCGGCGTCCGCCTCGACCCGCCCGGCCTCGGCGTCGCGGAAGGCGGCGTCGATCGTGCTCATGCCGGGGGCCGGGCTCTCGTCGTCCGCCGGCTTGGGCAGGGCGCCGCTCGCCAGGTCGAGGTCGCGCAGGCCGAAGCGTCCGAGCCGGCGCGAGACCACCAGGGGCATGCTGCGCAGCCTCGGGATCACCAGGTCGCGGTCGCTGAGGGCGCCCAGCGTGTTCAGGCGATAGGTCGCGTCGCCGTCCTCCAGCCGCGGATGGACCCCGTCCCAGTAGCGCTCCAGCAGCCCGCGCACCAACTGGAGGCCGTCGCCCAGGCCCGCCCAGCCCTCCGTGCTCACGAGGGCGCGCGCCAGCGTCACCGCCACGCGCAGGTCCTTCGTGCGGCCGAAGAGCGCCGTGGCCTGTTCGCGGACCCCGCGCCAGTCGGGGTCCGCCGCCGCGATCACGCTGTCGCCGATACGCTGCTCGGGCCTGGGAGTCGCCGCGACCCCGAGGGCCACGAACTCCGGGTCGTACTCCAGATCCGGGCCGCAGGGCGCATCGGGGGATACTTCAGCGAGGAGCCGCTCCACGATCTCCGACATGGGCGTAGGTTATTCCCCCCGTGCGAAGGCCTTCAAGACCCTTGCGAAGGCCCACGCGGTTCGGACCCCGCGGCCGGCGCGGGGTCGCGCTGGACGTCAGAGCTTCCGCGGCAACTGGAACTCGAGCAGGCCCTTCTGGAACGGCTGCTTGGCCTCCGTTCCCGTGAAGCGGAACCGATAGGGCACGTACCAGTCCGAGGTGCCGCTCTTCAGCGAGAAGCGCGCACGCGTCACGCGCTCGGTGTCGAGATAGGTGACTTCGGCCTTGTCGAGCAGGTGGAACAGCCCCCACGGGCCGGTCTTCGCCGACTCGAGAGCCGGCTTGCCCGAGAGCGCGCCGCGCACCGCGGTGCCCCGTGCCAGATCCGGCCCCGGCCACTCCACGCTGTAGATCCAGAGCCGGGGCTCGCCCGTCATGTAGCGGATGGGCTCGCGCCCGCCGATCTCGAGCTCGGTCCAGTTGGGCAGCGGGACGTTCGGCGGCGTGCCCTTGGGGGGCTCGGGCGGCTCGGGCTGGATGTCGAAGCGCAGCGACGGTCCGTCCGCGGCCCAGTTGAGGTTGTCGCGGATGGCCCTGGCCTGTGCCACGGCCCTCTGCAGCTCGGGCGTCACGTAGGCGCTGCTGCCGGCTTCCTTGAAGGAGCCGTCCTCGAGCACGTACTTCGCGAGTCGCTCGTCGAAGAAGGTCCAGAAGATGCCGCCCGGGGCGAAGAAGCGCCCGAACGCGACGGGATCCACGTCGCGGCTCGCGCCGCGCACCAGCGGGAAGCGGTTGGCGAGCGCGCTGTCGAAGAACGCGACCACCTCGCGCTGCCAGGCCTCGCAGGTCTCGGGCTCCATGCGGCAGCCCTCGACGGGTCCCGGACCGGGGCCCGGGCCGACACCGCCGCCACCCGCCGGGACGCGCGCGACGTACTCGGGCGGCGTCCTGGGCAGCAGGTGGAGCGGCAGCTGCAGGAATCGGTTCACGGCGACGGTCTGGCCGGCCGGATGCTTCTCCAGCATGCGGTTGTTGCACAGCTCCTCGTAGAGCTGGCTGACCAGGCTGGCCTGCTTGTCGGATGCCAGGTAGATGCCGAAGTCCTCGTTCCCCTTGCCCGGCTCGGCGCGCTTCTGCACCTGCGTGAGCAGCGCCTTCGACCAGGCGTCGTAGCGCTCGCGGATCGAGCCCTCGGCCGCGCTCCGGCGCCAGCGGAAGATCCCGCCGAAGAAGCGGCCCACGCCGCTCCAGAAGCCCCGCTTCTCCGCGCCGCGCGGCGTGGCCACGATCTCCTGGAGCGCGGCGAAGTCGCTGCGCACCTTCGCCACTTCGGCCGGGACGTCGTCGCCGAGATCGGTCTCGCGCGCGGCGCGCTCGAGCTCGCGGAACAGCGTCGACTTGCCGTCCCGGAGGCGCGAGAGCTTGGTGGAGGCCGCGCCCCACTCGCGCGCGGGGATCGCCTGGACGCCCGCGAGGAAGCCGCCCCAGGCACGCGCGTACTCGTCGGCGTAGCGGCGCTCCAGCTCGCCGGGCAGCGCGCCCGCGAAGCCGGGGAACGCGTCCCTCATCCACGGGTCGTCCATCCGCTCGCGGAACCAGCGCAGGCGCGCGCGCATCACGCGCTCCCAGCCGGCCTTCGTGTAGGGCCCGGGCACCGAGGCCTTGGACGCCAGCAGGTCCTCGTCGCGCTTGCCGACCATGGCCCTGAGGTCCAGCGCGCGCGTCGCGGGCCGGGCCTCGGCGAGGACCATCTGGTAGAGGTCGGTGCTCCGGCCGCCGGAGTTCAGCCGGATCCAGGTCTCGGCCTGGTCCATGAGCGCCGAGTCGGGCGCGGCGGGCCGGTACATGCCCCGGTAGGCCGCGATCTGCTGGGGCTGCGACGCGGCGAAGCGGACGTTCCGCTGGAGCATGTCGCCGTAGAGCGTGCTGTCGGCGCCGCAGCCCCGCAGCTGCGATCCGAAGGCGAGGCGCGTCTGGGCGGCGACCACGTCCGCCCAGTCGGGGGTCAGGTCGGTGGGCTTCATCAGCAGCCGCCACGCGCAGTAGCGCCAGAAGAGGGGCACGAAGCCCGCCCGGCCCGACGCCAGCTGCCGGCGCAGCTCCATGTCCATGGTCTGCAGCGCCGGCTCGGCCAGGATCTTCAGGCTCTGGATGGTGTGCAGCTGCCGAGCGGGCTCGGCCACCCGCTGGACCGGGTAGCCCGTCAGGCGCCGCCAGCGGTTCCGGTCCCCCTCCTCCAGCCGGACGACGCCGGCGCGCAGCTCGTCGAGCGCGCGCAGACGGCTCTGGAAGTCGCCGGTCGCGCGCGCGGTCCGCAGTTGCGCCGCCGCGGTCTCGATCCGGTGGTAGCGGGCGAGGTTCGAGCAGGAGAGGCCGGAGAGGACCGCGGCGATGACCAGCAGGATGAAGCCGAGGCCTGCGAAGGTGAGGCGGCGCATCCGGTTCCGGAGCATCTCGGCGTAGGACGAGCGCGTCGCCAGGCTCCGGTCCGCGAGGATGACGCGGGAGAACAGGTCGCGCACGAACCACGAGACGCCGGCAGCGGACTCCGGCTGGGCCAGCGCCTCGATCGCGACCCCCATCGCCGAGGCGGCCTCGCCGAAGATGTGATCCACGACGCCCGTCTTGGCCCCGGCCGCCGTGAGGTAGAAGCCCCGCAGCAGGGGCGCGTCGGTCTCTCCCCCCGCTTCGAACAGCAGGCGCAGGAGCCGGCGCAGCGGCGCGCGCAGGCCTCGCAGCTGCATCGGGAAACCGTACACGCGCGCGCGCTGGACGGGGTCGGTCAGCGGGGCCAGCACGTCGAGACGGCGCGCGGAGACCGCCTCGAGGAGCAGGTCGAACTCGGTGTCGAACCGCGCGTCCACCGGTTCCTTGCTGCGCGCGGCCACCGGCAGGGTGGCGCCCCAGGGCTGCAGGCGGTCGTTCTCGCCCAGCCCGGCGAAGAACTCCGAGAACCCCAGCAGTTGGTCGCAGCGCGTGACCACGAGGTAGGTGGGCGGCACCACGCCGAGCCGGTGCGTGAGGTCGCGCATGCGCCGGCGCAGCGTCTGGCCCAACTGCGCGAGCTCCGCGTCGGGCAGCGAGCCGAGCTGGTCCACGGAGACCACCAGGAGGATGCCGTTCAGGGGGCGGTGTGGCCGGTGCTTCCGCAGGGTGCCGAGGAACGCGGACCAGTCGTCGCTCTCACCGGCATCGACCTGCTTGAGGAACTCGCCCGGCATGTCGAGCAGCACCGCCTCGTCGCTGAGCCACCACTCGAACCCGCGCGTGCCACCCACGCCGCGGAAGGAGCGCGGCCCGCCCTCGCCCTCGCCGCCCTCGCCCGGGAAGTGGAGCCCCGAGGAGCGGATCAGGGACTCCTTGCCGGCGTGCGGCAGGCCGAGGACGAGGTACCAGGGCAGGCGCGACAGGGCGCCGCGTCCGCCGGCGGCCCCGCGCTTGGACTTCTTGAGCGCCTCGATGGCGGCCAGCAGCTCGGACTTCAGGTCCCGGAGCTGCTCCTTGCTCTCGCTGCCGGACTCCTCGATGTCGCGATCGGCCTGCTTGCTGATGGAAGCCTCGATCTCGTCGGACGCGCGCGCCGCGCGCCGGCTCCGCAGCAGCAGGTAGACGATGACCACGACCAGGACGACGATGGTCAGGACGAGCACGACCATCAGCACTTGCCGCAGGACCACCCACAGCCCGTAGCCGAGGGCGGCGAGCAGCGCGCCGCCGCCGCCGGCCAGCAGGCGGGGTCGCGGGAGCTGCGGGAATCCGTCCATGGCCTCAGTAGCCTCCCGGCTCCATGAGGTGGTTCACCTGGTCGGCGACCGCGGTCTCCACCCGCTTGATCGCCCCGCCCGACCACAGCGCCACCGCGAGCCAGATCACGCCGACGGCGCCCAGGAAGGCCACCGCCGTGACCCAGCGGGGCACCCGGGGGGCCACGCGCGGGAGCACGGCCTCGGCGAGGATCGCGTGCGGCGCGAGCGCCGCGGGCGTCGGGCCGCGCACGGCCTGGACGTCGATCCAGAGCTCCTTGAGCAGCGGGGCCAGACGGTCGGGCGCGAGGCCGAAGCGGCCGGTGAACCCGAGGGCGACGCACGCCGCGCAGACCTCCAGCGCCTCGATGCGCCGGTCACGCTCGCGCCGCAGCGTGTCGAGCCGCGGCGCGAAGAACTCCTCGCCGGCGGAGTTCGTGCCGAACCACTCGAGCTGGAGCTTGTGCGCCCCCCACGTGTCGCGTGCCGCGCCGCGCGCGCGCAGCATCACGCTCTCGTCGAAGAACGCGGTCAGCGCGAAGGCGGCGTCCTGGATGTCGGTGGCGTTGTGGCCCGCCGCGCGGGCGCCCTGCTCGAACTCCGCGCGCAGCTCCTGGGCGCGGGAGCGCAGCGGGGCGGGATTCGTGATCTCGGTGGCGCGGCGGAGCGCGGCGCAGGCCGCCAGCCAGTCCCCGGCCAGGTGGACGAGGCGGTGGGTCACCGGCGGCCCGGCCATGGCTCAGTCCCGCAGGCCGACCAGCTCCAGGCTGAGCCCGGGCAGGTCGGCCGGCGCGTAGATGGCGATGTTCCTGGCCTTGCGCACGCCCTCCCAGGCGTCGCAGTCCGGGTTGAGCTTGAAGTAGAAGTAAGTCGCCTTGCGCGGCAGCAGGGCCGGCGGGACCTGCACGAACTCGATGGGCACGCCGCGCAGCGCCTGCGCCACGATGAAGTCGATCTGGTCGCGCGAGCCGATCTTGATGCGGGCCGGCAGCTCGCGCAGCAGCGCCGGCGCCTCCATCTCGGCGCGCGCGCCGAGGAACAGGCTGGTCGCCGGCTCCAGGTGGCGGGGGTCGTTGAGGAGCCCCACGTGCAGCGAGGCGTCCTCCTTCTGCAGCTCGATGTGGAACGACTTGTCGCCGCCACGCGACACCAGCAGGTCGGCCAGGATGGCGTGCAGCTTGTTGAAGGCCTCGCTCGGCGCGGCGTGGTCGTACAGGGGGAGGTCCACCGCGCGGTGGCGCGCCGAGAAGGTGCACAGCTCGCCGACCAGCGAGGCCAGCGCCAGGTAGATCTGCTCGGGATGCGCGCGGCGGTGCGTCACGAAGTGCCGGAACAGCGGCATGTGGGCGTTGACGCTGCTCAGGTAGCCGAACACGCGCAGGTCGCCGACGGCGAAGTCCGCCACGTCGCCGCTCTCGCGCCGCTTGGCCGAGAACTCGTTGCTGGTGGTCTCGAGCCTCTCGCGGGCATCGGTGAGCAGGCTCAGCAGCCGGTCGCTCCCGCTCACCGTGAGGCACGGCGGGATGTACTCGCGCCGCAGCGTGTAGGCGTTCTCGCCGGCCCGCTGCAGCTCCGCGACCGGAAGGGCGTCGTACTCGCTCAGGGCATCGTCGGGGAAGAGGATGCACAGGTTGGGGTGCCCGATGGTGACGTCGCGCTCCCCGGAGCCCAGGTTCCCGTCCCTGAGCGGGAGCCGGTCCGGGGTGTAGCGCGGCCCCGGGGCTCCGAGCTGCGCCAGGGTGCCGAGCTGCGCGCGGCCCTCCCGCGCGGCCGGCAGGCCGATGTGGACCGGCAGGCTCTCGAGACGCGCCCCGAAGTGCTCCTGGATGGTGCGCGGAGCGGGCAGCGGGGTCTCCTGGGGCGCGGCGAACGGCGTGCCGTCGGGTAGTACGCCGCGCACCTCGGTCAGCGCGAAGCGCCCGTTGCGCAGGGCCTCGGGGTCGACCTCGAGGTGGGTGAGACCCCAGTCGAAGGCGTGCGCGGAGCGGAACCGCTCGGCCAGCAGGTGGTGTGCGTAGCGGTCCCACTGCTGGAGATGCTGAGGCGAGAGCAGCATGCCCTCGCTCCAGACCACACGGAGATGCGTGCTCACTCGGCCCTCCCCCCGTCCTGCGGGGTCAGCGTCTGGCGACCCGGGACCTCAGCGCTTGGAGACCGTGAAGCAGGTGGCTTCGGCCGTCAACTTGACGATGAGGTTGTCGTACCCCGACCACTCGGCGGTGTGGTACCAGCTGGGGCACTTGGGGTCGGTCATGCAGAAGCCGCCCAGGACCACGACTCCCTTCGTGCCGCGGATCAGCCACACCCGGATCTCCCGTTTCTGTCCCGGGCTCAGGGTGAGGGTGTCCGGATCCGTCAGCGGGTTGAGCAGCACCTTCTCGCGGCCCCACAGCCGCTCCTGGGTCATCCCGTTCATCACCGCGGGGTCGGCCACCTGGACGATCTTGATGATGAGCGGGAGCGGCGTGGACTTGCCGCAGTTGTTGAGGGCCGGCGTGGCTGTGAAGGTGATCCTCGCCTGAGCCAGAGTGGTGACGTTGGCCGGGCCGCCGCTCTTGGACGAGCCACCACAACCGGTCCACGTGAGCGGGGTGGCCAAAAGGAGGACGACGACGAACGGCCGAAGCGCTTTCCCGACAACCGATTTGGTCAGCATGGTCCCCGGACAGTATGCGGGACGGGCGGGAGCGTCAAGGGCTCTCCGGCACTGCGGGGGTGGGGGCGGCGCAAGCCGCTGTCGGACCGTCGAGCCCGGCGCGGGGGAACCGCTTAGTGGGCCGGGGCCGTACCGGCGAGGACGCCCGCCGGGCGGGTGGTCCGGGGGCTGCCCGCCTCGCCGGCCTCGGTGCGGCAGACCACCTCGACGTGCTCGCGCCGGCCGGGCTTCCACCAGGCCCAGCGAACGGGCTCCGCGGGGGTGAGGACGGGGCTCCAGACCAGGCGGTGGACGTTCCCGCACAGCTCGTCGGCGAAGTCGGGATCCACGGCCTCGGCCGCGCCCCAGGCGCCCGCTTCCAGGCGCACGGCCGCACGGCGCGGCGTCTCGTGCGGCTGGGCCAGCCGGTCCGTGAGCCAGCCCGCCACGCGGGGCCGCAGGTCCGAGAGCACGTTGAAGCAGTCGTGCGCGCCGCGCGGGTAGTAGACGAGCGTGCGCTCGCAGCGCGCCTCGTCGAAGATGCGGCGCGCCTCCTCGCCCGGCGTGATCAGGTCGTGGCCCCCGCCGGCCACCAGCAGCGGGCAGCGCAGCTCGGGCAGCGCGCCGTCGAGCGACATGCGCTCGGCGGCCTCCGACATCTCCTCCTCCGTGGTGTTGTAGAGGGCCGCCAACTCGCGCCGCATCCCGGCCAGCGTGAGATTCCAGTAGATCGAGATGGAGTGGGGCGGGCTCACGGTCGCCACCGCGCGCACGCGCCGGTCGTGAGCGGCCATGCGGATGGCGAGGTAGCCGCCCAGGCTGGTGCCGAACAGCGCCACCGCGTCGGGGTCGAGCCCGGGCTCGGCCTCGATCGCCCCGAAGATGGCGTTCCAGACCGGCCGCGGCTCGGCCAGCATCGAGAGCCGGTGGAAGGTCTGGCCCAGCCCAGCGCCGTCGAAGGTGATGGTGGCGAGTCCGCGCTGGAGCAGGGCCTCGCTCCAGCCGTGCAGCTCCTCCTTCACGCCGTTGGTGCCGTGGAACAGCACGACCACGGGGGCCGGGTGCCGGCCGTGCGGCACGCGCAGCCAGCCCTTCAACACCCGGTGGCGGTAGGCCACCTCGAAGGAGCGGGCCGGGGGCTCGAGCAGGGGGGCCGCCTCGGCGTAGGCGCGCGTGCACGCGTCGTGCAGCGACCGCTTGCGCGTCATCTCGAGGAACAGGACGTACTGGGCGAAGTTGTAGGCCGCGGAGGCCATGAGGAAGCGCCGTGCGGCCTCGGCCGTGTGGCCCAGCGCCAGCTCCGCGCGCCCGCCTGCCTCGCGCTGGCGGCCGAGCTTCTCCCACTCGTCCACCCACGACTCCAGGCTCCTCACGCGGCTGAGCACCAACGCGAGGTCCTCCGGGGTGACGCCCGCGTTGAGGAACTGGAGCCGGGCCCAGCTCGGCATCCGGCGCGCGGCGCCGAGGCGGAGGCTCAGGCGAACGAATGCCGGACGGATGAACTGGCTGCGCAGCAGATGTGGCGCCAGGAACTCGAGTCGACCACCCTTGACCGTCATGCGACCCGCCCCGTCTCTGGGAGTCTTACCCGTCGCCGGCCGCTCTGGCGGCGCGGCGGGGCATCGTGGTGTCAGGCAGGGCGACGGAATGCCACTTGCGGCCCTCGCCGCAATCATCACGATGCATCGCGTATGCCACGGGTTCGTGCGGACTTGCCGCGACACGCAGGCGAGCGCGCGAGGGCATCTGGCGTGGGGTTCGCGGCGACGTTCGTGCCGGGGGTGGCGCGGCGCGGGTGCCGCTGCCGCCGCAGGATCGCATCGTGGGTGGCCGCTGCGCACGGTCGGAGGCAGGGGATTGGCCGGACGGAGGCCGTGCGGGATGCCGCGCCGCGGGCGACCGGGGCGGGCGAGCGGGGAATCGGAGGGTCGATCTGCGCATCCGAGGGCCGGTGCGCGCGGGACCTGTGCTAGCCTCCGGCCCGAGCCGGGGACAGCAGGGGTCCCGGCCGACCGTCCTTCAGGGACGCAGCTCCCACGCCACCGCGCCGCCCCGGCCGTCCCGCCCTCGACGCTCCCAAGGAGGTCGCCATGCTGAAGGAGTTCAAGGAGTTCCTGCTCAAGACGAACGCCCTCGCGCTGGCCGTGGGCGTCATCATCGGCGCCGCGGTCGGCAAGGTGGTGAGCTCGATCGTGAGCGACCTGCTCATGCCCGTGATCGGGCTGCTCGTTCCCGGCGGGGCCTGGCGTGAGGCGGCCATCGTCATGACGCGCAAGCCCGACGGCTCCCCGGCGGCCCAGATCACCTACGGCGCCTTCATCGGCAACGTCATCGACTTCGTCATCATCGCCCTGGTGATCTTCCTCGTCACCAAGGCGCTGCTGAAGCCGGCGCCAGCCGCTCCGGGGCCGCCGACCAGGGAATGCCCCTTCTGCAAGGAGACCATCCCCGCCGCGGCCACCAAGTGCCGCGCCTGCGCGAGCAGCGTGTAGGGGGGCGCGGCGAGCGAGAAGGGGCGGGCGCGTGGGACCGCGCCCGCCCCTTCGATCCTTGGGAAGGCTAGATCGCGAAGTCGACCCTCACCGCGAGGAAGTCCTCGGTGGCGTCGTCCACGACGTCCGGCGCCGACATGTTCTGGTGCGAGTACTCGACGTGCAGCGTCACGTTGTCCTCGAAGTAGAAGCGGCCACCTGCGGTGAAGCGCGTCACGGTCCGGTCGATGAAGGAAGGCTCTCTCACCAGGTCGAACCGGGCGAAGCCCGCGGTGTTCGTCGCCGGCGTCGCGCTCAACTCGACGAAGCCGCCCGACCAGCAGACGTGGTCGCCCTGCCCCCAGAGAGGGCCCCCGTCACGGGCCCACAGGTACTGCGCGGCGAGGCTGAGCCCTCGGGCGTTCAGGCTGGCATCGACGCCGAGGCGGTCGAAGCACTCGGCGCGATCCGTCGAGGCGCCCACCGACACGTCCGGCCGGGCCCGGCCGAGGTAGCCGGTGAGGCCGAGGCGCTGCCCCGCGGTCTGCCCCTCGCCGGGACCCAGGACTCCCTCCACGCGGACGTAGCCGTCCTGCGGCGGGTCCTCGTCCCGGTTGGTGCCGGAGCCGCCCACGAGGCCGGCGATGGCGCGGATGCATCCGTGCCCGCCGCCGCGCGCCTCCACGCCGGTCTGGGTGTCGGAGAACTTCGGCCCGCCCGGGAACGAGTAGTCGTAGACCTCGTAGGGCGAGGCGCTCAGCTGGCGCTTGACGCTGAAGGCGGCGTACGCGGGCTCGAAGCGCCCGGCCCGCACGGTGAGCCGGTCACGGGCGAGGCCGCTGAAGACGACGCTGGCCATCTCCAGCGCGGCGTCCTGCCCGGCCACGCCGCGCGTGGCCTCGATGCCGGGGACGTAGATCAGGAAGAAGCCGATGCGTGGCCCGAGCAACCCTCCGGAGAGGATGTCGAGCCCGCCCAGCTCCGTGGTGCTCCGCTTCCCGGAGGGCATCCCCTCCGGCTGGTGCCGGAGCTCGTCGTAGACGTAGCCGGCGCTGGTGCGCAGCGCCACCGGGGTCGGGGTCTCCAGCACGGTCTTCTCGACCTCGTGCCGCCCCTGCAGCCGGTAGCCGTTGGCCCGGAAGCGGGCGCCGAAGTCGTTGAGCCGGGGGAAGGCCGAGTGGCACATGGTGCAGTTGAAGCCGTACTTCCTGGCGAACACCGGGACCGCCGAAGCCTCGCCCGGCAGGAGGGACGCCAGGGTGACCGTGGCCGCGAGGAGGGCCAGCAGACGTCCCGTCTTCATCGCAGACCTCCCTTCGGATCGGCCGGGGCGCCGGGGCCCGCGGGGAACTTCGGGATCTCGATCGCCGGGATGGACCCGGTCAGCGCCTTCATGAACTCGACGAGATCCTGCTTCTCAAGCTGCGTGAGTCCCAGCGGCAGCATCAGCGGATCGAGGTTCGCGTTGGGGATCCCGCCGCGGTCGTAGTACTCCACCACGTCCATCAGCGTCTTCTCCGCACCGGTGTGCAGGTAGGGCGGCGTGAGCTCGATGTTGCGCAGCGTGGGCACCTTGAAGCGGCCCCTGTCCGCCGGGTCCTTGGTGTGGTCGAAGCGCCCCAGATCCGGGTGGGGCTTGTCCATGCCCACGCCGATGTTGTGGAAGGCCTGGTCGGAGAAGGCCGGTCCGCCGTGGCACGGCGTGCAGTGCGCCTTGCCGTTGAACAGGTGCAGCCCGCGCACCGCGGCCGGGCTCATCGCGCTCTTCTCGCCCGCGAGCCAGCGGTCGCAGGGCGACGGCCCCGAGACGACGGTGCGCTCGAAGGCGGCGATCGCCTTGGCCATGCCGTCCGTGGTCACGTCGGTGCCGAAGACCCGCTGGAACTGCTCCGTGTAGCCGGGGATGGCGTTCAGCTTGGCGACGACGTTCTCCAGCGTCTCGCCCATCTCGATGGGGTTGTGGATCGGGCCGAGCGCCTGCTCCTCGAGCGAACCCGCCCGCCCGTCCCAGAACTGGAAGCGCATGTAGGCGGCGTTGATGATGGTGCCGGAGTTGCGGCCGCCGACCTGTCCGCGGATGCCGGTGTCGGTGGGGTGCGGGTTGGCCCAGCCGGTGCGCGGGTCGTGGCAGGAGCCGCAGCTGATGGTGTTGTCGGCCGACAGGCGGGTGTCGAAGTAGAGCTGCGCTCCGAGTCGCACCTTGGCGTCGCTCTGCGGGTTGTCCGGGGGCACCGGCACGGGCGGCAGCGGCCCGTTGGCGAGCATCGGGCCCCCGGCGAGCGCAACCGGCTGCTGCACCGGCAGGGTCGGCACCGCGAGGGCGAGGACGACGGTGATAAGGGCGAGCCACCTCATCGCTTCCTCCTTGTCCGGCTCGGGGTTGGCGAGGATCCGGATCTCCACGTCGGACCGGCGGCTGCCGTCGGGGACGGGGATGCCCGGATCGGGGACGTGCGGCTTCGAAGGCCCAAGGAAGAGCCCTGCCTGGATGCGCGGCGAACATGCCACTCGCCGGGCGGGGGCGCAAGAACGGGAGGGGCGGCGGCACGCCGCGGCCGGGCGCCGACCACCTCCATCCGACCCTTGACACGTCCCCCCGCCGGTGCCACCGTGTTCCCGGCGCCGGAAGGACCTCAAGGTGTATCGCGCCGGGCTGGGCGCCCCGCTTCGGGCGCCCCCCGGCGCGCGGGTTTTCCGGAGCCACTCCGGCAGGGAAGCCGGAGTCCATGCTCATCGCAGGGAGGCGCCCGCCTGAGCAGCTGCCTCATCCATTCCGGCACGCTGGTGTGCATGGATGCGCCCGGCACCGTCGCGCGCGGCGACCTGCTCGTGCGCGACGGCGTCATCGTGGCGCTCGGCGGGGCCGTGCCCGCGGCGCTGGCCGCCCTTCCGGGCGGGCGCGCGGACGAGTCCTGCGACGGCTCGGGCGCCTTCGTGCTGCCGGGCTTCGTGCAGGGCCACCTCCACCTGTGCCAGACCCTCTTCCGCGGACTCGCCGAGCAGTGCGACCTGCTGCGCTGGCTGCGCGAGAGCGTCTGGCCGCTGGAGGCGGCGCACACCGAGGCCTCGCTGGCGGCCGCGGCGCGCCTCGGGCTCGCGGAGCTGATCGCGGGCGGCGTCACATGCATCAACGACATGGGCACCGTGCGCCACACCGACGCGATCGGCGCGGCGCTCGAGTCGAGCGGCATGCGCGCCATCTTCGGCAAGACGCTCATGGACCAGGGCGAGGGCGTGCCGTCGGGGCTGCGCGAGAGCCCGCGCGAGGCCCTCGACTCGGCGCTCGCGCTGGCCGGCCGCTGGCACGGCGCGGCGGGCGGGCGGCTGCGCGTGTCGCTGGCGCCGCGCTTCATCCTCTCGTGCAGCGCCGCGCTGTGGCACGACGTGGCCGCGGCGGCCGCGGAGCGTGGCCTGCTGGTGCACACGCACCTCGCCGAGAGCCCGGCCGAGGCGCGCGAGGTCGAGGCCGCGGTCTCGAGCACGGCGGCGCGCTACTTCGAGCGGCACGGCGTGCTCTCGGAGCGCTTCGTGGGCGCGCACGGCGTGTGGGTGGACGACGGGGAGCTGGCGGCGCTGCGCCGCGCGGACGCGGCGCTGGTGCACTGCCCCGGATCGAACCTCAAGCTGGGCTCGGGGCTGGCCAACGTGCGGCGCTGGGCGCGCGCGGGGCTCAGGCGCGGCATCGGCTCCGACGGCGCCGCCTGCGACAACCGGCTCGACACCTTCCACGAGATGAGCCTGGCCGCGCTCGTCACGCGCACGCTCGAGCCCGCGGACCACCTGTCCGCGCGCGAGGTGCTGGCGCTCGCCACCTGCGACGGGGCGCGCGCGCTGGGGCTGGGCGGCGTGACCGGCTCGCTCGAGGCGGGCAGGCAGGCCGACGTGATCGTGGTGGACCACACGGCGCCGCACCTGGCGCCGCACGAGACGCTGGACCCCTACACCACGCTGGTGCACGCCGCGCGCGCGACGGACGTGCGGCTCACCATGGTGGCGGGGCGCATCCTCTACCGGCAGGGCGAGTGGACGACGCTGGACGCGGAGCGCGTGACGGCGGAGGCGCGCGAGCAGGCGCGCGCTCTGCTCGGGCGCGCGGGAGTCAGCCCGGCTCAGGGATGAGCCGGGCGGGAGGCTGACATGATCATCGGTCCGTGCACCGTGGTCACCGGCGGGACGAAACCGGATGTGCTCGAGGACTTCGCCGTGCGCGTGGTGGGCGCGCACATCGGACAGCTGGCCCCGCTCCACGTGCTGATGTCGGCCTATCCGGACGAGACGCTGTGGTCCGCGCGCGGACGCGTGCTCATGCCGGGCTTCGTCAACACGCACGTCCACCTGGCGCGCCACCTCGGGCGCGGGCTGGGGCTGCGCACGCCGGCCGAGTGGCGCCGCTACGACCGCTCGCTCTCGTCCGACGACGTGATGTGGTCGGCGACCTCGGCGCTCGCCGAGGGCCTGCGCCACGGCGTGACCACGGTGTGCGACTTCCACCGCTCGGGCGGCTGCCCCGACCTCTCGCTCTCCGAGGTGGTGGCCGCGGCGGCGCAGGTGGGCGTGCGCGTCGCCACCTGCTACGGCGCGAGCGAGACCGACTCGGTGGTGGAGCGGCGCTGCGCCTTCGAGGAGTCGCTGGGCTTCGCGGCGGAGCTGGGCCGCCGGCGCGACGGGCGCCTGCGCGGCATGGTGGGCGTGCAGGCCCGCACGCTGGAGGGTGTGGACACGATGGTCAGCGAGGCGCTCGACCTGGCCGGCAGCCTGCTCGGCGTGCACGTGGATCTCGACCTCGACCTCACCCCGGCCGAGCGCTGGCGCACGCGCGGCTGGCGGCAGCCCGTGCTGCCCACGCTCTGGGCGCACGCCGAGAGCGCCCCGCGGGGGCTGCTCGGCGAGGTGCGCGAGCGCGGCGACGCGCTCTCGGCCATGGGCGCGGGCTCGGTCGCCGCGCTGGTGCGCGAGGCCGAGGTGGCGTGGGGCACCGACGCCGGCGTGAACGCCCCGCCGGTGCCTGATCCGTCGCACCGCTGGGGCTTCGACGCCTCGGCCGATTCGCACTACCAGCGCCTGTTCGTCAACGGCGCGCGCTGGGCCGAGCGCCACTTCGGCGCCGGTCTCGGGGTGGTGGCGCCGGGCTCGCCCGCGGACCTGCTGCTGGTGGACTACCGGCCGGCCACCGAGTTCTCGCAGCGCACCTTCCTCGACCACCTGTGGTCGGGGATGCTGCGCGCGCCGGTCTCGGGCGCGATGATCGGCGGCGACGTCGTCATGGACGACGGCGTGCTCGTGAACCTGGACGAGCGCGAGGTGGCGGTGCGCGCCCGGGAGTGCGCGAAGCGGCTTTGGGACCGGCTGGGGTAGCCGCGCTCAGCGCCGCGCGAGCGCGGCCACGACGGCCCCGCCGCGCAGCGCCCAACTGTACCAGTGCGCGCCGAGATCGTCGTTCATCGAGATGGATAGCGAGTCGCCGAAGGCCCTGACCACCCCGGCCAGCGCCTCGCGGTCGCCCTCGTAGTGGAGGAGATAGGCCCTGGCGAACCAGTAGCCGTGGCTCGGGGGCGTCTCGATCTCGCCCGTGGGGCCGATGCGGAAGTAGTCGTAGTCCCCCGGGGACAGGTGCACCGGCCTGGCGCCGACGCTCACCAGCGAGTCGAGGAAGGCCTTCGCGCGGGCGCTCTGATCGCCGGGCCCCCACCCGACCAGGCCCCAGATGGTGCTGGGCGGCACGCGGCGGAGCAGGGGCCTTTCGACTTCGATCCGGGGACTCGTGGCGCCGCGGATCTCGATGGCGTCCGAGGTCACGACGAGCGATCCCGCGCCGGTGTGCCCGTTCGCGCCCAGCGTCAGCACTTGCGTGCCCTCCCGCGTCGGGCCCAGCGGGATGGTGCAGCGTGCCGGGCCGAGCGCCGTGAGGCAGATGTCCGGCACGTGGACGCCGGTGAAGCGGACATCGATGCGCCCGTCCCACCGCGTGATGCCGTACATCAGGGAGTAGTTGCAGCACGGGTAGATCCTCTCGGTGGCGCCGGACAGCTCGAGGGTGCGGCCGGCCGGTGAGAGGATCTCCCGCAGGACCACGCGGATGCGGGAGTCGAGGGGCGCTCCCTTCTCGGCGGGACGCAGGCAGCCCGGCAGGGCCAGGGCCGCGCACAGGATCAGGGCCACGGACAGGCGGCGCATCATGTCTCCTCGCTCCCCGGCCGGGCCGCGACCCGCCCGCCTAGCGGAAATCCCTCATCAGAACGGCATCGCTGGCGTACCGGCCGCGCACCACGTAGAGCGTGCGGCCGTCGAGCGACCAGGCGTGGGCGGAGACGCGCAGGTCATCGAAGTGCGTGAGCTGGCGGGGCGGGCTCCCGTCGAGAGGCAGCAGCCAGACGTTTCCGACCGCGCCTATGTTCCGCAGGTAGCTCAGCGCCTTGCCGTCGCGGGTCCACTCGAGAGGCATGCCTTCGCCGGACGACAATTCCACCTGGGGCGCGGGCTGAGCCCAGGTCGGGGTGCCGCCCCCGACCGGCGCGACCGCCAGGGACACCTCGTCCCGGTCGCGATTCCTGGTCGTCCGTGCGTACATGATGGACCTGCCATCGGGCGACGCGCGCACGCTCCCCCCCATCGTGCTGTCAGCGAACCGTGTGGCCTCGCCCCCCTGCGCGGGAACCCGCCATGCCCCCCTCTCGAACATCTTCGTGAAGTAGATCCACCGCCCGTCGGGCGAGATATCCGACAGGAACTCGCCACTGCCGGTCGTCACCTCGGCCGCGTTCCCGCCATCCGCGTTCATGCGCCAGACGTGCATCGTGCGGCCGTCACGGGTGGCCGTAAACGCGACGGTGCTCTCCTGCGGGGCGTAGCGGGGGCCCCAGGCGAGCAAGGCGGTCGAGAAGAGGGTGCGCGGGCTTCCGCCGGCCTCCGGGAGCGAGACGATCCGCGAGCCGCGACTGTCCGTCAGGGAGTAGAGGATGGATCCCGAGGGACCCGGCGCGACATCGGCGGGCGAGGCGTCGGGGCCGGTCGCCGCGGTGAGGGCCTTTGCCCTGCCCGGGTCGGCCGCCGGCACGGTCCACAGATTGGCGATGCTGTTGGACTGGACTGTCGCGAGTGACTTGCCGTCGGACGAGAGGCTGACCGACCAGTAGTTGGTGAGGTCGTTGGTGATCCGGGTCACATCGGCTCCCGGGTAGGAGAGCATCCAGAGCTGCGTCCGCAACTGGGAGGGGTCCCGACCGGCCGCCAGCATCAGACCCCTGCCATCCGGCAGCCAGGTGATTTCGCTCACCCAGGCCCAGGGTCCTCCGACCTGGTGGCGCTCGGCGTTCGACACCTCCACGGTGACGATGCGCTGTTCGAAGGGGCCGCCAGCCCCGTAGGCGACGGCGGCGATGCGCTTCCCATCCGGTGACCAGGCGGGAGCGTCGTTCGCGAACCCCTCCGAGAGCTTCCGTTCGAGCACGACCAGCTTGCGCTCGTTGGTGCCATCCGCATCGGCGATCAGCAGCGCCGATGTCTGCTCCCGAGGAGCGAACCGGATGAAGGCGATGCGCTTGCCGTCGGGGGAGAACGACACGCCCGTGTCGATGTCGAACACCAGCTTGCGCGGCGTGCCGCCCAGGGTGGGGATCTGGTAGAGGCTCGAATACCCCGCGCTTCCCGGTTCGAAGCGGACGAAGTAGATGTAGTCGCCATCGGGAGTGAAGCAGAGGCCCACGAACTTCTCGGGCGAGGGCGGCAGGAGCGCGACGTCGCTGCCCGTGGCGATCTGCATGACCCAGAGGCCGTACCCGTCCTTTCCGCGCGAGACGTGCGCCAGGTAGCGGCCGTCGGGGGAGAGCGCGGCGAAGGAGGTCGAGCCGTCCGAGGTAAGACCGGTGAGCTTCATGCGCTGCTCGGGTGCGGCCGCCCCCGGCCGTCCGCGCTCCCACAGCCCGCGCGTGGTGACGCCTGCCAGGACGGCCACGACGACCAGGCCGGCGACGATGCCCGCCCAGGCGAGACGCGGCAGGCGGCGCATCGGCCCCGGCGCCGCCGTCGCACCGGAGCCGCTCGACTCCGAGGCCGAGAGCGTCTCGAACTCCTCGACGATCTCGGCCAACTCGAGGGAGAGGTCCTTCATGGACTGCAGCCGCTTGTCGGGGTTCTTCGCGAGACAGCGCCGGATGAGCCGGCGCAGGACGGCGGGGGCCTGCGGGTTCAGCTCCTCGATCGGCGCCGGGTTCTCCTTGAGGATGCGGTGGAGCGTCTCGACGTCGGTCTCGGCCGAGAAGGCGCGGCGCCGCGTGGTCGTCTCGTAGAGGACGCAGCCGAACGAGAACACGTCCGAGCGGTGGTCCACCGCCCGGCCCTGCACCTGCTCCGGCGACATGTAGCTGATGGTGCCGAGCAGCACGCCCTCGCGCGTGCTCTCCCTCGCGGCGGTGGGCAGGTCGGTCGCGCCGGGGGTGGTCTCGCGGCGCTCGACCAGCTTCGCCAGCCCGAAGTCCAGGATCTTGGCGAAGCCGTCCTTGGTGACCATGATGTTCTCGGGCTTGATGTCCCGGTGCACGATCCCCGAGTCGTGCGCCCGCGCCAGCCCGTCGGCCGCCTGCACGAGGTAGCCGAGCAGCGTGCGCAGGTCGGTCTTCTCGTCGTGGATGAGGTGGCGCAGCGTGTGTCCCGTGACCAGCTCCATGGCGATGAAGTGGATGGCGAGTGAGGGCGACGCCGCGGCGCCGTCGGACGTGACCTCCGCCCTGCCGATCTCGTGCACGGTGACGATGTTCGGGTGGTTCAGGGCCGAGGCCGACTTGGCCTCCTGGACGAAGCGCCGGACGCGCTCCTCGTTGCCCACCCGCTCGGGCGGGATGATTTTCAGGGCGACGCTGCGCTCCAGGGTCTCGTCGCGCGCCAGGTAGACCTCGCCCATGCCGCCGGCGCCGAGGCGCGACACGATCCGGTAGTGCGATATGGAGCTGCCGGGCTGCAGTGCCGCGCTCATGTGACCTCCCGCGAATGCCGGGGCGCCGGGCCCGTGCCGGGCGCCGCCTCGCGCCGGATCAGCAGCAGGGTGATGTCGTCGCTGTGCGGGGTGTCGCCCAGGAAGGCGTCCACGCGGGCCAGGACGTCGCGCCGCACCTCGGCCAGGTCGGAGGCGGCCGCCGCCCCGACCAGCGCCTCGTACAACCGTGCCTCGCCGAAGAACTCGAGCCCGCGCTGCGCCTCGGGTATGCCGTCGCTGAAGACCGCGAGCATCTGACCGGGCCCGATCCGGGCGGCCGCGGCGCGGTAGGCGAAGTCGGGCAGGACCCCGAAGGGGACGCCGTTGCTTTCCAGCGGGTGGACCTCGTCTCCATGCAGCAGCGCGGCCGACGGGTGCCCCGCGTTCACGTAGTGGAGCGTCCCCGTGTCGATGTCGAGGCAACCCAGGAATCCGGTCACGAAGCGCTTCGGGTCCCCGTTGGCGCATACGATGGCGCCGAGCCGGGTGGCGAGCTCCCCGGCATTGGAGCAGGACTCGTAGAGGACCCGCGCCGAGGCGAGGAACGAGGACATCAGCAGGGCGGCGCCCATCCCCTTGCCGCTCACGTCGCCCACCAGGAAGATGAGCCGCCCGTCGGGCCTGAACCGGCAGTCGTACAGGTCGCCGCCGACCTCGTGGCAGGTCTCGAGGTAGGTATCCACCTGCCAGCCGGGCACCACGGGCGCCGGCGGCAGCAGCCCCCGCTGGATCTGCGCCGCGGTGGCGAGCTCGTGCGCCAGCCGCAGGCGCCCCTGCTCGGCATCCAGCAGGCGCGCGTTGCTGATCTTCACCGCGGCCATGTTGGCGAGCAGCGTCAGCACCTCGAGTTGCTGGGGGGTGAACGCCACGCCGAAGTCCTGGCTGTCCACGTAGATCAGCCCCAGGACCTTGTGGTTGTCGAAGAGCGGCACGGCCATGGCGGAGCGCACGCCCTGGCTCACCACGCTCTCGTGCGCGCTGAAGCGCGGGTCCTCCAGGGCGTCGGCCGTGAGCACCGAGGTGCACTCCTCGAGGACCCGGTCGACGATCGAGTGGGACAGCGCGAGCGCCCGGCCGGGGCGGCCCCCCAGATGGCGCGCGGAGACCTGGCGCAGCTCGCCCGAGGCCTCGTCGCGCATGATCAGGATGTGCCGCGTGCCGGGCACGGCGCGGGCGGTGACCTCGAGGATCTCGTCGCAGGTCTCCTGCAGCGACCTCGGCATGACCAGGAGCTGCCCGGCGGCGGCCAGCAGCGCCACCAGCGGCTGCGCTCCCTCCCGGGGGCTCGCGTGCTTCTCGATCAGCCGGTCCGCGCGCAGCTGCACCGCGGTGTCGACCCGCGCCCCCTCCGGCACCATCACGAGCTGGCTGGGCTCGTCTCCCGAGACGCTCAGCGTCAGGTCCCCGATCTCGATGCGGTCACCGGGGCCGATCTCCAGCGGCTCGCGGACCTCGTTCCCGTTCACCCGGGTGCCGTTCCGGCTGCCGAGGTCCTGGATGAAGAAGCGGTCGCCGCGGCGGGAGATCTCGGCGTGCCGGCGCGACACGCTGGCGTCGGCGATGTGGACGTCGCAGGCGGACGAGCGGCCGAGCCGCGCGAGCGGGCCCGCGAGCCTCCAGGTCAGAGGCTGCTCGCCGAGCGTTCCCGAGAGGTAGAGCGTCATGGCGTCGAGACCGGGGTCACTTCCGGCGCAGCTCCGTGGTCCAGTTCGTGACCACGATGAGACGGCTCGCGGACACCTCTTCGGTCGGCGTGTTGACCAGGAAGCGCTGGCCGTCGCGGGACACCGCCCAGCGGTAGCCCCGGTACCCACCTCCCGTGAGCGGCATCTCGAACAGCGTCCTCGGCGCGCCCACCTCGAAGGTCGCCCCGGCGCGCACGTCCACGGCCTGGATGTCCCGGTCCGCGCGCTGGAAGAAGAGCTCCCTTCCGTCCGCCCGCCAGAGGGGGACCTCACCGCCCGCGGTCGAGACCTGCAGCTTGGGCCCGAGCCCCGGATAGGGCACGACGTAGATCTCGAAGCGGCCCGACTCGTCCGAGGAGTAGGCCAGCCAGCACCCATCGGGCGAGAGCCTTGCGCCGCGCTCGTCGAACGGGGACCGCAGGACGGGCCTGGGCGGCTGCCGGCCCCCGGGGGGCAACACCCCGGCGTCCCACCGGTTCACCGCGTTGACCTGCGCGATGGTGATGACATCCGCCGCGCCCGACCAAGCGACCGGGGCCTCGTAGAATCCGGGTGTGCGGCCCAGAGAGTCCTCTGCTCCGCCCCAGGCCGACCGGACGTAGCAGTGCATGGCCCCGCCGCGGTAGGCGGCGTAGGCGATGCGGGTGCCATCGGGGGACCAGGCCGGGGCGAGCTCGTCACCGGGCTCGAAGGTGAGGCGCGTGCTGACACCCCGGCTCAGATCGCGCACCCAGATGTCGCGCTCGTCGGACTGCGCCGCGACGACGCTGAGAGCGGCCCGCGTGCCGTCGGGTGAGAGCACGACGTCTTCGTAGGATCCGGGTGGGGCGGCCTGCCCGATGACATGACCATCGCGCCCCACCCAGAGAAGTCGGGCCGGGCCCTGCGACGTCTGCGGCCGGTAGGCCAGGACCCCCGCGCCCGAGACGGAGAAGAGTCCCACACCTCCGCGGATGTCCTCGCTCACGGCGGTCGGCTCCCCGGTGGTGCGGGCCGAGCGCGCGTCGAACGGCTGGGTCACCAGCCGGCCGCCGTTCATGTAGACCAGCCAGCCGGGGGGCGCGTACTCCGCGCGGCTCTCGGTGTGGCCGACCCCGTGGCTCTCCTTCGAGTCCAGCGTGCCCAGCCGGATCTCGTCCACGCGGCCCGGCCCGGTGGCCACGTACAGGAACCGCCGTCCGTCGGGCAGGAAGAAGGGCCAGGCGTGCGAGGTCTCGCCGCGCGCGCGGTCGACGAAGCTGAAGCCCCGGGGCGTGCCGCCCGTGGCGGGCACGCCCCGGATCGAGTCCCTGTCGCCGCCGTCGAAGAGGATCCAGCCGCTCTTCCCCCACGAGCCGTCGAAGCCACCCGGCGCGTCGCATATGTCGATGACCGGTCCGCCGGCGACCGGGACCTTGCGGAGCTTCCCGTCGGCGATGAACGCCAGGTACCTGCCGTCGGGGGACCAGAAGGGCCGCGCCGCTCCCGCCACGCCCTCGACCCGGTGCGCCTCCATGGCATCGAGGGGCCGCACCCACAGCTCCCACGTGCCCGCCGAGTCGCATGCGAGGAACGCCAGGATCCGCCCGTCCGGTGACACGCGGGGCCAGCGCATCTCCGTCGTCCCACGCGGCTGGCGCACGTCGAAGCGGACGACTCGCGCGGGCTCGCGCAGTCGCAGCACGAGTGATCCGAGGGCTGCGACCGCCACGACCGTGGAGGCGGCGGCCAGCGACCACGCCAGCCGCTCGCGACCGCGACGCCGCGCCGCGACGGCGGCGGGCACGCCCGCGCGCGAGCCGCCCTGCGCGATCCAGCCCAACTCGAGCCTCAAGTCGTGGGCGGTCTGGAGGCGGTCCTCCGGGTCCTTGGCCAGGCAGGCCAGGATGAGCCGGTCCAGCGCGGGTGGGGTCAGCGGCGCGAGCGTCGTCGGGGTGGGGGGCTCGGCGGACATGATGGCGGCGATGAGGCTGGCCTGGCTCTTCCCCTCGAACGCCCGCTTGCCGGTCGCCATCTCGTAGAGCACGCAGCCCAGCGCCCAGAGGTCCGAGCGGGCATCGGCCTCGCGGCCCTCGAGCACCTCCGGGGCCATGTACTGGAAGGTGCCCACGATGGTGCCCTCGGCGGTGAGCGGCCGGCTCAGGGTCGGCGACTCGGTGTCCTGGCCCGCGGCGGCCGCCAGCAATGGGGTCCGCGCCAGGCCGAAGTCCATGAGCTTGGCGCCGGCCTTCGTGAGCATGATGTTGCCCGGCTTGAGGTCGCGGTGGACGATGCCCGCCCGGTGCGCGCGATCCAGCGCGTCGGCGATCTCGGTGGCGCGCACGAGCAGCTCGGACGTGGGCAGCGGCCCGCGCTCGAGGCGGTGGGCGAGGGTCTCGCCCTCGAGCAGCTCCATGACGAAGAAGACGACGTCGTCCTGGCTGCCGATGTCGTAGAGGGCGCAGATGTGGGGGTGGCTGAGGGCGGAGACGGCGCGGGCCTCGCGCTCGAAGCGCGCGCGCAGTTCGGGAGCCGCGGCCAGGTGGGGAGGCAGCACCTTGATGGCGACGTCGCGCCCGAGGCGGGAGTCGCGGGCGCGATAAACCTCCCCCATGCCCCCCGCGCCCAGCGGGGCGGCGATCTCGTACGGACCGAGGCATGTTCCGGGGGCCACCGGCATAGGCACGCAGTCTACCGCGACGCGGATGGCGCCAGAAGCATGGTGTTGAAGTCCTCGCGGGTGCCGTCACGGCGGCTCCGTCCGTCCGACGCTGAGTCCCGCGAGAAGGTTCCGGGCGCCCGGGCGGTCCCGACGCCGCGGCATCCCGCCCGTCCGCCCGCCTCGCGGAGTCCCCCCGGGACGTGCGATGCTCTGCGTCCATGTCCACTCCACGAGCCCACCGGGTGCGGCGCCGGCCGAGCGGATCACGCGGCGCCGGGCCTGCTTCCACCGGCCGCGCCGCTCGATGAAGGGCCTGCTGCGCAGCGGCATCCTCTGGATCCTCGTCACCGAGGTCCTGTTCGCCGTCATGCGCATCGCCACGCGCTGGGGCTCGGGCGACGTCTCGGGCTGGGAGATCGGCGGCGTGCGCTTCCTCGGCGGGGCGCTGGTGGCCTACGGGCTCGGCCGCGCGCGCGGCGTGTCGCTGGTGGTGGGCGACCAGAAGAACGCCTGGCTGCGCTCGATCTTCGGCACCGCCAACGCGTGCGCGGTGTTCCTGGCGCTGGGCTCCAAGCGCATCGCCCTGGGCGACGCGGCCACGCTCACCGCCACCGCGCCGCTCTTCGTGGCGCTGCTGTCGGGCCCGGTGCTGGGCGAGCGCGTCTCGCCGCGGGTGGTGGCGGGGGCCACGCTGGGCTTCGTGGGTGTGGCGGTGCTGTCGCAGCCCGCGCTGCACGTCTCGGGCGACCTGGCGCTGGCGCTGCTGCTGGGCGCGTTCTCCTACGCGCTGGCCATCCTGCGGCTGCGCCGCATGGGCCCGCACGAGAGCAGCGAGGCCATCGCGCTGCACATGTCGCTGGTGGCGGGCGTGACCATGCTGCTGCTCTCGCTGCCGCGGTTCGTGGTGCCCACGCCGAAGGCCATCGCGGCCATCGCGCTGGCCGCCACGGCGGGCGGGCTCGGACAGGTCACCATGAGCCGGGCCTACGGCCTCGGCACCGCGGCCAGCCTGAGCGCGATCTCGTACTCGGGGGTGGTCATCACCTACCTGTTCGAGACGATCTCGTTCGCGCGCGCGCCGCGGCTCCACCAGTGGATCGGCGCGGCGCTGGTGTGCGTGGCCGGCGTGGTGGTCGCGACGCGCAGCCGCGCGGCGGCCGACGCCGACGTGCCGGGGCCGGAAGAGCGGCGGTGAGGGTGGCAGGCACGGTCCGGGGTGCGGGGGAGAGGCCCCCGGCAGGCCGCCCGGAGGCGCGCGGAGCCAGGGAGGGGTACCCACGCGAAGCGTGGGTCCGGAGCGCGCCGAGGAAGAGCGAGCGGAGCCCGGAAGGCGGAGCGAGCGTGCCGCCGGGGGCCTCTCCCCTGCACCCCGGACCCCCGACCTGCATGAACCCCGCCGGCCGCCTCTGCTAGGCTCGCGACCGTGATCACCATCGTCCCGGCCCGCACCCCCACGCAGCAGCGCGACGTGCGCGCGCTGTTCCTCGAGTACGCCACCTCGCTGGGCTTCGACCTGCGCTTCCAGGACTTCGACCGCGAGGTGGCGCACCTGCCCGGCGAGTACGCGCCCCCGCGCGGCCTGCTGCTGCTGATCGAGGCGGACGGGCAGCCGGCGGGCTGCGTGGCGCTGCGGCCCATCGACGAGCTGACCTGCGAGATGAAGCGCCTCTACGTGCGACCCGCCTACCGCGGGCGCGGCTTCGGCCGGCTGCTCTGCGACGCCCTCATCGCCCAGGCGCAGGCGATCGGCTACACGCGCATGAAGCTCGACACCGTGCCGCAGATGGGGGCGGCCATCGAGCTGTACCGGGCGCTGGGCTTCACGCCTACCGAGCCCTACCGCTACAACCCGCTCCCCGGGGCGATGTTCATGGAGCTGGTGCTGGAGTCGCGCGCGACCGAGTAGCCCGCCGCGCGGCGAGGAGGACCCATGCGGATCCCGCTGTACCAGGTGGACGCGTTCACGAGCGAGGTCTTCGGCGGCAATCCCGCGGCGGTCTGTCCGCTCGAGCGCTGGATCGACGCGCGGCTCATGCAGGCCATCGCGATGGAGAACAACCTCTCGGAGACCGCCTTCTTCGTGCCGGCCGCCGCGGGCGCACCCGGGCGTGACTACGACATCCGCTGGTTCACGCCGGTGGCCGAGATCGATCTGGCCGGGCACCCGACGCTGGCCACGGCGTTCGTGATCTTCCACTGGCTGGACCCCGGGCGCACCAGCGCGATCTTCCACTCGAAGAGCGGGCCGCTGGTGGTCGAGCGCGGCGGTGACCTGCTGTCGATGGAGTTCCCGTCGCGGCCGCCCGGCGCCTGCGAGGCCATGGAGGGGCTGAGCGCGGCGCTGGGCGCGGCGCCGCGCGAGGTGCTGATGTCGCGCGATCTCCTCGCCGTCTACGGCAGCGAGGAGGAGGTCCGCGCGCTCCGGCCCGACGTCGCCCGCGTGGCGGCGCTGGGCGTGCACGCGGTGTGCGTGACCGCGCCAGGGCGCGACTGCGACTTCGTCTCGCGCTTCTTCGCGCCGCTGCTCGGCATCCCCGAGGACCCGGTCACGGGCTCGGCCCACTGCACGCTGATCCCGTACTGGTCGCGCCGGCTGCGCAAGAGGACGCTGCACGCCCGGCAGGTCTCGGCGCGCGGCGGCGAGCTGTTCTGCGAGGACCTCGGCGCGCGCGTCATCATCGCCGGCCGCGCCGTGCCGTATCTCGAGGGCATGATCGAGATCCCGGGGTAGCGGGCGCGGGGGCTCGCCGGGCGCCCGCGCCCGACGGCCCGGTCGCCTGCGGGCGAGCGTGTACCGTGGAGTCCAGCCCGGTCGACCGCGACTGCCCCATCCGGGTCACCGGCGCCAGCCCTCGGATGACGGACGCCGGCCGTGGCGCGCGGCTAACGTCCTGCGGCGGCGCGCACTCGTGCCGGCGCGTGCGCTGCGGCACACCCCCTGCAGATGCTCATGGACGACACGCGCTCCCCTGAACGCGACAACCTCGACTGGGAGGACACCATGAAGCGGCTCGTGACCCTGATCCTGATGACCGCGCTCGCGGTCTCGCTGGCCGGCGTGGCCGGCGCGCAGGCGCGCGCCCCGCGTCTCGAGCGGCGCGAGTGGCGCCAGAACGTGCGCATCCACCGCGGCGTCCTGCGCGGGCAGCTCGCGCGGCGCGAGGCGCTGCGCCTGCGCCTGCACCAGCGCCACATCCGGCGCATGGAATGGCGCATGCGCCGGGACCACGTCCTCGGCATGCGCGAGCGCATCCGCCTCCACCGCGCGCTCGACCGCCAGAGCGCGCGCATCCGGCGGCTGCGGCACGACGGCCGCTGCATCTGAGGTCCGCCCCGGCGTCGTCGCGCCGCCTCGCACGGTACCAGGGCAAGGGGACGAGTCCGGCGCGGCGTGGAGAGCCCCCGGTGGAGCGATCCACCGGGGGCTCGTGTCTGCGGGGCGCGATGACCGCGGGCGGTGACCGCTACTCGGGCTCGGGCTCGGGGCTCAGCAGGTCGAGCGCGCGCGACAGCGAGACGCTCCAGCGTCCGGCGTGGTCCGTGGGGCCGATGGGCCAGGCGTAGGAGATGCGCAGGAACGAGGCGGGTCCGAGGAACACCGAGTCGTAGAGCAGCGAGACGCCCGCCTCGCTCACGAAGTCCCGGCGGTCCGGCAGGTCGATGCCCCGCGTGACGACCCCGGTGTTCGGGTCGGGGCCCCACGTGGCGCTGGTGGCCATGAACAGGCCGCCCCGCATCGGCAGCATGGCGGGGTGCGGGATGTGCAGCACGGCGAGCAGGTCATGCGCGCCGATCAGGTCGAGCTTCGCGATCACGAGCCCCGTGCCGGCGCGCGCGTCCCGGGGCAGGCTCCGCATGGTGGCGTCCGCCCCCATGTAGAACGACGCCTGCGGGACGGCGTCGCCCGTGAGATGCCCGTACGCGATCTGCGGCACCAGCGAGGCCCGGCGCCCGAGCGAGAGGTCGAGCCCCGCCGCCGCGCGCGTGCGCCGGTACTCGAAGTCGCTGCCGAAGCGCCGGCTCGAGGAGCGGAAGTCCACCTCGGTGCGCAGCGGCACGCGCGGCCACTGCAGGGCCCCGAAGTAGTTCGCCTCGCGCAGGCGCCCACGGGCCGCGGGCAGGTTCCCGGGCACCTCGAGCGGGTTGCGAGCGAGGTTCCAGGTGGCGGTGGTCGCCAGCGGCGACTGCAGCACGTCGCGCCAGCCCGCGCGCGCGGCCCAGGAGCCGTGCCGGTGCGCGAGCGAGCCCTCGAAGCCGTCGTTGCGCAGGTACTGGGCCCGGTCGCTGCCCGACAGCAGCGCCCGCAGGGTGCCGAGGAGGTCCATCTCGGTGTCGAGGTCCATGGACGCGGTCTTGCGCCCGGCCCACAACCCGAGGTCGAACCGCTGCCGGGCCAGCCACAGATGGTTCTCGTAGCGCACGCCGCCCAGCACGCGGCGAGGCCCGCTGGCGCGCGCGAGGCTGCCGCGCAGCCGGCCCCAGCCGGGGGCCGGCTGGTCGAAGCGCGCGTCGCCGAGGCCGAGCACGGCGCCCGGGGTGGAGCCGTCCACGCGGTTGAAGGCGAAGGTGGGCAGGCCGGTGAAGGCGAGCCGTCCGGGCGCGCGGGCCATGTCCATGATGACGGTGTCGAGGCCCGCGGTGTCCACCGGGGCGGCCGACATCCCGAAGTAGTCGTCGGTCGAGTCGGAGAGCGTGCCCAGGAACCGGCCGAGGGTGGTGTCGCGCGCGGCGGCCGACCGGGCGTGCGCGGGCGGTGTCGTCGCGGCGGCCAGCAGCGCCGCGATCGCGATCGCGTGAAGGAGGTGCGCTCTCATTCGCGGTCCTCCGCATGCCCGGTGAAGAGCGAGTCGGGCAGGCCGGTGTTGATGGCGTACTCGTCGAAGCGCAGGGCGAAATCGAAGTTCCTGCCGATCTGGGGCAGCGGGATCGCGGCCTGGGCGCGCAGCAGCACGCGCGCGAGCACCCAGTAGCCGTCCACGTTCTGGCGCTCGATGACCATGCGGTCGATGCCCTTGAGGATGGGCGCGGCCGGCGAGCGGTCGAAGATCACCTCCTGGCGCACGATGACGAAGTCGTTGGTGTCGATCCACACCACGCCGCGCGGCGTGGCCGGGTCGAGCAGCGAGCGCGGCTCGAAGGCGATGCGATAGATGAGGTGGTCGCCCACGATGTCGCGCCCGGCGATGCGGTAGCGGTACTGCCGGTGGGCCTCGGGGCGGAAGGCGAAGTCCACGACCTCCTCGTCCATCCCCGCGCTGCCGCGCAGGCTCACGCGCGCGCCGCCCTTCTTCTCGGGGTGCGGCACCACGCGCCTCAGCAGCTGGCTGCGCACCTTGTCCGGCTTCTTCTTCCAGACGCGCGTGACCAGCTCGGTCACCAGTTGCGCGGGCTTCTCGCGGTCGGCGTTGCGCACCATGCGCACCGTGAGCAGGAAGGACTGGTCGGTCATGAGCGAGTCGCGCCGCCGCTCGCCGCGCGCCACGCGGCCGAGGATCTCCTCGATCGTGACCCGCGGCGCGGTCACGAGCAGCGGCGGCAGCTCGGTGAACATCGTGTCCTCGGTGGCGACCGAGGGGCCGGACGTGGACGAGGTGGCCGCCCGGGCAGGGCGGCCCTGGGGACCCGCGGCCAGCACGAGGGCCAGCAGGATACCGGGGTAGAGGGGCATGCGGCCTCCGAACCTATACGGGGTGCGGCGGGGCCGCAACACCTCGCGACCGGCGCGCCACGCCCTGTGGACGACTTGACCCGGAACGGGCCGGAACGGGCTATCCTTGCGCCGGCCAAAGCAAGGATGGTTCCGGCACGGGCCGTGCGACAGTCCCCCTCGTCGCCCGACCACGGCCTGACGCCCCGGCCCACCGAGCACGGAGGGTATCCGATATGCGCTCCACCATCTGGCTGGTCACACTCGCGGTCGCACTGCTGCCCGCCGCCGTGGCGACGGGCGCCGGCGTGTCCGGGAGCACATCGCAGGTCTCGCCGCTCGCGCTGTCCGTCGTGGAACCGGGCGCCTCCGCGCTGATCGTGGGGCCGGCCCTGAACCCGAGCGTGACCGCGCTCGCCACGCCGCTCGTGGCCCCGGTGCGCTACCGCCCGCGGGCCTACCGCGAGCACGGCCGGGTCATGCCGACCACGTCGCAGGTCCACGTCGGCTTCTTCGATCCCACCGACAACTTCTCCACCGGCTTCTACGGCGGCTTCCGCGTGGGCCCGCAGGTGGATCCACGCGTGCAGATCGGCCTGGCGGTGGACTGGTGGCACAAGGCCGAGAGCCAGACCGTGAGCATCGACCAGGGTCCGCTCCCGGGCGGTGGCACGGGTGAGCGGCGGCTCGAGCTGTCGCGCTCGTCGGCGGACATGATCCCCATCCTGGGGTTCGTGCAGATCAGCGGCGACGAGAACATGGCCGTCATCCCCTACGTCGGGGCGGGTGTGGGCTTCGCGGCGCTGTTCCTCAACGCCGACGACTACCAGAGCGGCGAGACCTTCGACGCCACCTACGGCGGCTTCGCCTGGCAGGTGTGGGGTGGCGCGGGCGTGCCGCTCTCGGGACGCGCGCGCCTCAACGGCGAGGTGTTCTACAACGGCTGCGAGGTGGGCCGCGACGTGGACGACCCCTTCTACGCCGCCACCTACCGCGAGATCGTGAAGATGGACGGCGTCGGCATGCGCGTCGGAGTGCAGTGGGGGTTCTGAGAGAACGGGCTGAACTCAGGCAAGGCCCGTGACGCGGCGCCCGGGTGCCACATGCACTCGGGCGCTCGCACTTCCGCCGCGCGGCCCGGGGTGCACGCCGGTCGCGTCCCGATGTCCCCCGGGTTCCACCGGGGCGCGCAGGCCACCTACAAGACCGTTGACCCACCCGCGCCGCCCTGTAGTCTGGGGCGGGGCCGCCGCGGCCTCCCGCCGCCGCTCGCCCCACGTCGGGAGGATTTCATGCGCACGCGTTCCCTCGTCCTCGCGCTGCTCCTGGCCCTCGGGCTGAGCGGAGCCCTCGGCGCGCAGGTCAAGCCCGTCCCGCAGGTGGCGCCCGCGCCGAAGCCCCCGGTGGTGCTCGGCATCTTCGGCGGGATGGGGCCCGAAGCCACCGCCGACTGCTACCGCAAGGTCATCGCCGCCACGCCCGCGACGAAGGACCAGGAGCACATCCCCACGCTCATCTACAGCCTGCCGCAGGTGCCGGACCGCACCACGGCCATCCGCACGGGCGACCGCCGCATCGTGGCCTGGCTGGTGGAGGGCGTCACGCGGCTCGAGCGGGCCGGCGCCTCCTTCATCATCGTCCCGTGCAACACCGCCCACTTCTACTACGACGACATGCAGCGCGCGGTGCACGTCCCGATCCTGAACATGATCCGCGAGACCGTCGCGGCCACGCTGCGGGACCACCCCGGCGTCCACCGCGTCGGGCTGCTCGCCACCACGGGCACCATCGGCACGGGGCTCTACACCCTGGAGTTCGCCGCGCGCGGCGTCGAGACCATCGTGCCCGACTCGCTGGAGCAGGAGCAGGCGGTGATGAAGGCCATCTACCTCATCAAGACGGGCGGCGCGAAGCGGGAGGCCGAGGACCTGCTGGCCGGCGCGGCCGACCACCTGGTGGAGAAGGGCGCCGAGGTGCTCGTGCTGGGCTGCACCGAGACGCCGCTGGCGTTCAACCCGGAGCGCGCGAAGGCGCCGGTGGTGGACGCCACGCGCGTGCTGGCCGCCGCGGCGGTGGCCAAGTACCGGGAGCTGGCCGCGAAGCGCTGAGCGCGCCGCTGGCCGGGAGGAGGATGCGATGAGAGCGATCGTCCGGGCCGGGCTCGCCGCGGCCCTGTTGCTGCTGGCCGCCGCCGGCGCTTCGGAGGCGGCGAAGTACGACCTCGTGATCCGCGGCGGCCGCGTGCTGGACGGCGCGGGCAATCCCTGGTTCCTCGCCGACCTGGGCGTCACGGGCGGCCGCATCGCGGCCATCGGCGACATCCCGGCCGAGCAGGGCCGCACGGTGATCGACGCCGCCGGGCTCGTCGTGTGCCCCGGCTTCATCGACGTGCACAGCCACGCGGACCTCAACGTCCACGCCGACTCCACGGTGCGCAACTACCTGCTGCAGGGGGTCACGACCGTCATCGGCGGCAACTGCGGCGACTCGCCCTGTCCGCTCAAGGACTACTTCGCCGGGCTGAAGAGGTCGGGCCTGGGGCTCAACCTGGCCGTGCTGGTCGGGCACAACACCATCCGCCACCAGGTCATGGGCGATGAGGACCGCGCGCCCACCGAGGCCGAGATGGCCCGCATGGAGGCGCTGGTGCGGCAGGAGATGGAGGCGGGCGCCATCGGCCTCAGCACCGGGCTGGCCTACGTGCCGGGTCGTTACTCGAAGACCGACGAGATCGTGCGGCTGGCGAAGGTCACCCGGCCCTGGCGCGGAATCTACGCCACGCACATGCGCAACCAGGGCAGCCGCATCCGCGAGGCCATCGAGGAGGCCATCGAGGTGGGCCGCGGG
>Ga0315295_10000180_pt1 | contig 53140 bp, 46 predicted proteins | sample YL17G14_0_MG_FD_204453 | JGI IMG/M metagenome (GOLD analysis project Ga0315295, IMG submission 204453) | Sediment microbial communities from Yellowstone Lake, YNP, Wyoming, USA - YL17G14_0 | ecosystem: Environmental > Aquatic > Freshwater > Lake > Sediment | place: USA: Wyoming | collected... | reverse complement strand
TTCTTGGCCATGGCTTCTGCCTCCCTTTGGCACAGCCCTGGCCGTAGCCTACCCCACCTTCCAACAGGGTCAACCCCACATTACTCGCATGTCCAACTTTCGGGGGTCATAACCATCTACTCGCTCACCCTCTTTGGGGATGTAGTCCCGATGGCGCCGTTGGCGATCGCGGTGACGACGTTCGGAGGGGTGGGCTACTACGCGGACGGGCCTGACCTCGGCGTACGCGTATGTCTGGAAGGGCTCTTCCCCGAAGCGAAGCGCCGTCTCGAGGGGCTGCGCCAGACCCAGCAAACGGCTTACCAGGAGACCACGGGGCGGCTCAAGCGGGAGGGCTTCAACGAAACGAAGCACATTCAGTGGTTCACGGTGGGAGACAACTTCTCGCCCATGGGCGTCAAGATCATTGGGGAGTACTGCTGGGATATCCGCAATGAGAGCTTCGTCAATCCGGAGAAGTAAGTACATCGTCGGATTCCAGAACATGGCTCCGGAGGTACCGGGGGTTGGGTCCTTCGATGGGGCTCAGACGAAGGCGTCCATGCGACTGCCCACGCCTCTAGAGCACAAGATCCTGATCGACCGATCGATGCCCGGCCTAGCCTATCTGGTCCCCGAAGCAGCCGGGCAGGTGGGCGGGTCCATTGACGCGTGCCATGACTACACTGCAGCAACGATTGTCGACATAGGCAAGGAGCAGGCACTGGTCGCGGCGATGGAGCAACTGGTCCAGGCCGGGTTGTCGAAGTAGGGGGCAGGTTCGTCAGCGTCCTTGAGAGACAACGAGGATCTGGATGGGGCTGCCCATCTGAGAGACCATCGCGAGCGATCTCTGTCGCGCGCACAAGTGCTGCCGCCAACAAGACCACCCCGCGGTGTAGGGAGGGTAGGGGGCGGAAGCCCTGCGGATCTGCGCAGCCAGTTACGGGCGTCCTTCACACGAGTGGTGAGGCCTTCATCGTATCTGGCACCGGAAGCCCAAGGATGGTAAGGATCGTCGGCGCCAGCTGAAGCTGCGAGACGGTTTCACGCGTGTTGCCCTTGCCGGCACCGGCGGGCGGCAGGACGTAAAGGGGCACCATGCGGACATCCGGGGTGGTCCCTCCGTGCGAGTGGTCGGCCCCCATGCCGTGGTCGCCGGTCACGAGCACGACATAGCCGCGCTGGCGCCACTCGGGGATCAGATTGGCCAGGATCACGTCCTGGAAAATGGCGTGGTTGCGGTACTCGGGCGTGTCCGACCGCAACGTATCCCCCAGGTAATCCATGCCCATCGGATGGACGAGCAGGTAATCAGGGCTGTGCTTCCGCACCAGCGACGCGCCGGCCAGGAACAGGTCCTGGTCAGGGTAGCTGTCCTCCATGTAGAAGCGGCCGTGTTGGATTAGAAGCGAGGGGTCGTCAACCTCACGGTCGTCCACCGGGTCGAATGGGGCGCGGTTGTACAGTTCGGAGAACCAGTAGTGGGCCGCAGCTGCAGTCGTGCGGCCGTTCTGGACGGCGATCTCGAAGACATTCGGGACCGACGAGCGGCGAACAATCTGGTTGCTGACGACCCCGTGCTGCGTCACGGACAGCCCGGTGTGTACGGTCTCGTACCTCGGGCGCGAAAGCGTTGGCAGCTCGCCGCGCACACTGTAGCGGGTCCCCTGCCCGGTCTCGACCAGGTGCTCGAGGAAGCCCATCCGCTCGGCGGCAATATCGTCGCGCAGCGCGTCGGACAGAACCAGTACTACCTTCATGGGTCAGCTCCCATCCAGCGGTCATAGACGCGGCGGGGATTCTGCCACACCGAGGCGCGACGTCAGGCCGCACGTCGATGGGATGGCAACCTCAAGCGCGCCTCATGACAGGGTGAGGGCGTAGCCTGGCAGTGATGTCATCGGCCTCAAGCTATGCTGCCCGCGGAAAGCAGGCGGACTCCCCTCGGATTCTCCACCTAGCCGCAGGGCCAAGCATGCTCACTTCAAGCCTTGGCCTGCCAGTCCACTATCAGCGAGACGTAGGGCGGCAGTCGAGTTGGTCAGCTCGATGTGGATGTGTTAGGGATCCTTGAACCGCAGGCCATGCAGTACTGCGCGGATTCCGCGAGCTGGGACCCGCACTTGGGACGGAATCTGACTGGCGTGTGGGCACCATCGGGGGCGATTCCGATGGGCGCCTGCGGGCCGCTGATCTGAGAGGCCGGGGGCGTGAAAGCGGTCGCTGTGGAGATCGAGGGCCCAGGTTGCTGAAGAACAGCCCCTGGGGCAAACAGGAGCCACAATCCAAAGATGAAGTTGGCGAAGGGCACAAGTCCCCATAGGATGTACCACCCCGACTTGCCTAGGTCCTTGAGCCTTCTGAGGGTGATCAGAATCATGGCGATGAAGTAGCCAATGCCTAGCGGCGTGCTGACGAGGTCGTAGATGGGGCTCTGCTCGTAGTAGCCCAAAGAGGCTTCTGTGATTCCAGCACAGATGGCTACCATGAATACGGTCCCCATTGGCAGGACATAACCTCCCCACAAGTACACGAGCCTGCTTGCAGGCAGGTTCGGATTGTAGAGCCTTGTCGGATCGATCCAGTCCCTCGTGGACATTGTCTTCAGCCTCCATACTGGTGCCATGGAATCGGCATGGCCTTCGGTAAGGCGGCCACAGACTAGATTGTCGCGCCAGGATGTCGGGTACACCATCGGGGTACTACGCGCGTCTTCCAGCAGGTGTCGACTCCTGCCGCCCAACGAACGATTCCCACCGACACCTCAGGTCGCTAACGGAAGGGTGGGTGCCCCTACCTGGCGCGGCGTGACTGCCTAGGAACCGTCGGCCGCTGGGGTGATGCGGGTGGTGGCGAAGGCGGGCGCGCCGCGCAAGAAGGCATCTCCAGAAACGGGCTGCCGTCCAGCCGGCTGAACCGTGTCCAAAACCAGAAGGCCCCGAGAGGTTCCAATCGCGGGGAAGCCTCCCAGGCGTGTGCATTCACCGATACCCACCCCGGGAGCGTCGGATGCACTGGCGCGCAGGACCGCAAGACGGCGGTCGTCCCATTCAAGAAACGTGCCGGGCCACGGATCGTAGGCGCGGACCTGGCGTTCAAGCTCTTCGGCGGGGTGGCTGAAGTTGAGACGTCCGTCCTCCTTGCGCAGGAGGGGCGCGTACGTGGCTCGGCCTTCGACCTGCGGCACGGGCTCGAGCGTGCCAGCGAGGTATGCCGGGAGGGTCTCGACGAGCAGCAATGCACCGATCTCTGCCAGACGCGCCAACAGGCTTCCACCCGTATCGGAAGGGCTGATCGGTGTTGCCTTGTGTGCCAGCACGGGTCCTGTGTCCATGCCGATGTCCATTCTCATGAGCGTGACACCCGTCTCCGGATCGCCGGCGCGGATGGCTGCCGGGACGGGTGACGCGCCGCGCCAGCGGGGGAGCAGGGAGGCATGGACGTTCAGACAGCCGTGGGTCGGCAGATCAAGCACTTCGGCTCGAAGGATCTGCCCGAATGCTGCGACGACGATCAGATCGGGATTCCATGCCGCTAGAGCAGCGGTCGCCTCCGGCGCTCTAAGGCGCGGGGGTTGGAGGATTGGGACGCCTAGCCGAAGGGCGGCCTGCTTGACCGGAGGGGACGCGAGCACCCGACCGCGGCCAGCCGGCCGGTCTGGTTGGGTCAGGACGCCGACGAGCGCGTACCTCGAAGCCAGCGCCTCCAGTGTGGGCAGGGCGAAGTCGGGCGAACCCAGGAACACGACCCGCATGGCCCAATGGTAGCATGGAGCACCCTGACGTCCAGCAGCCTGTTCCCAGGGGCGCAACCCTCGCCACGGCTTGGTGTTGTACACATGGGTTGCGCCACTGCCAAGGCGGACTACAATACAGCCTGTGCATGTACCGGCGCGTCCCCACCTTCGGCCCGAATGGATAAGAGGAGAGGAAACATGACTGACCAATCCGGAAGCTCCGTGACCAGTGACGACAAGCTGTGGTCGGCGCTCGGCTATCCGATCCCGCTGATCGCCATCATCGTCCTGCTGATGGAGGAGAAGAAGGCCCGTCCCTTCATCAAGTTCCATGCCGTGCAGTCGCTCATCTTGTGGGCTGTGCTAATCGTCCTTATGTTTGTGCTGACAGTCACAGTCATCGGTGCCATCTGTGCTCCGTTTCTGTGGCTTGTGAGCCTATGGCCGGCGTACGATTCCTACAAGGGCAACCTGACCGAGATTCCCGTCATCACCAAGTTCATGAAGAACCAGGGCTGGGCCTAGTCCTGACGCGCGTTCGTCAAGGGGCCCGCTCGCTGCGGGCCCCTTGACGTGCGTCTCCGCGCCTGCGCCTGTTGACTCTTCCCCCACGCGCGGCGCTGGAAACCCTTGTTGAACAAGCGGTGGATCCTGCCGGAGCCTGTGCCGGCCGAGGCCGCTGTCGAGCTCGGGGCCTATTCGCCCATCGAGCGATCGGTTCTCTGGCGCCGCGGCGTAGGTACGCGTGCGCAAGCCGATGCATTCTTCCACGGCCCTCCGACGACCCACGATCCCTTCGACCTTCGGGGCATGGCGCAGGCCGTCGCCCGAATCCGGATTGCCGTGGAATCCGGAGAAGCCATCACGGTCTACGGCGACTACGACGCCGATGGGCTGACCGGCACCGCGTTGCTGGTCTCCTACCTGCGGCGATTGGGCGCCCAGGTCACACACTTCATTCCCAACCGGTATCGGGAAGGCTACGGGCTGACGGAAGATGCGGTTCGGGCCCTGTCGGTGCAAGGGGCGCGGCTCGTGATCACCGTCGATTGCGGGGCGCGCTCCGTGGCGGAAGCAGGCGCGGCACGCCAGGCCGGGCTCGACCTTGTAATCACGGATCACCATGCGCCGGGTGACGTCTTGCCAGAGTGTCTGGCGATGGTCAATCCAAAACAGCCGGGAGACGGCTACCCGTTCGACGACCTGAGCGGCGTGGGATTGGCCTACAAGCTGACGCAGGCGCTGGCCACCGCCTTGCACGGCCCAGACCCGGACGAGAACCTGGATCTGGTCGCCATCGGCACCATCGCCGACCTGGTTCCGCTCCGCGGCGAGAACCGGACTCTGACGCGCCAGGGGCTTGTCCACATTCGGACGGCGGCTCGACCTGGGCTCAGGGCGCTGATGGCCGTGTCAGGGATTCAGCCGGCCAACGTGCGCGCTTCGAATGTCGGATTTGGCATCGCCCCGCGCCTGAATGCGGCGGGCCGGCTTGACTCCGCTGAGGCCGCCTACCAGCTGCTGATGACCGACGTGGAGGCAGATGCGGAGGCGCTGGCGCAGTCCCTGGACAGCTCCAACCGTGACCGGCGCCAGGCTACGGGTGTGCTTGTGGACCAGGCGCGTGCGCTGGCGACCGAAGCCGGGAACCAGCACCTGATCTTCGCCGCCCATGCCGATTTCCGGGAAGGTCTGGCGGGGCTTGTGGCTGCACGGCTGGTCGAAGAGCGCTACCGGCCGGTCGTCATCGCGCATCTCGGGGAGGCGGAGGCGCGCGGCTCCGCCCGCAGCATTCCTGGCTTCCACATTACCCGCGCCCTGGACGAGTGCGCCGATCTGCTCGTGCGGTACGGTGGCCATGCCGCCGCGGCCGGCTTTACCGTCGAGAGCGCGAACGTGGGAGACCTGGCCGCACGGCTTCAGGAGATTGCGCGACGAGAGCTGGGCGAGGCGGAGCTGTCGCCAGCTATCGGCATCGACGCTCTGGCAACGCCCGCCGAGCTAGGCTGGAGGCTTGTCGAGTTCAGCGAATCACTGGAGCCGTGCGGGTTTGGGAACGAGGCGCCCGTGTTTGCCGCCCGCGGGCTGCGCGTGCGCTCGGCGCGCGCCGTCGGGTCGGAGGCGAAGCATCTGAAGCTGACGCTGGGCGTGGACGGCGGAGGCGGCGCCTGGGATGCGATCGGCTTCGGGCTAGGCAGCCTGGCCGCCGGGCTTCCCGGTCGGATCGATGCCGCATTCCGCGTCGAGCGCAATTCATGGGGCGGCTACGACAGCCTGCAGCTCAACCTGGTGGACCTGCGTCCCGAGTCGGCGGGTGACGGGCGGGCTAGTCCATGAAGCGGTACTTGAGCAGCGTCCACACAGCTGCGAAGGCGTCCTTCAATCCGATCTTCTTCCCCTCGTTGTACTCACGCGGATTGAACGAGATGGGTACCTCGAAGATGCGCACACGGCGCTTGAGGAGCTTGGCCGTAATCTCCGGTTCGAAGTCGAAGCGCCGGCAGCGGAGCGGGATGGACTGGATGATCTCGCGGCGAAACAGCTTGTATCCGGTCTCCATGTCGGACAGGATGCTGTTGTACAGAAGGTTGGTCATCAGGGTGAGCAGCTGATTGGCCACCATGTGCCAGAACATGGTCGTCCGGCGGGGCCCGCCGAGGAAGCGCGAGCCGAAGACTACCTGGGCCCTGCCGTCCTGGATGGGGCCCAGCAGGGCGGGGTAATCCCGCGGGTCGTACTCCAGGTCCGCGTCCTGGATGAGGACGAGATCCTGGGTCGCGGCGCGGATGCCGGTCTGGATGGCGGCGCCTTTGCCGCGGTTGCGTTCGTGCAGGATCAGTTTCAGGTGGGGGTGTTGCGGCGCCAGGCGCTGCAGGACGTCCCGGGTGCCGTCATTGGACCCGTCGTCGACGACGACGATCTCGGTGGCGAGGCGCGTGGCCTCCACCCGGTCGAGGATCATCTCGATCGTGGCTTTCTCGTTGTAGACCGGCATGACAACCGTCAGGCTCATGGGGCGGATTGTAGCCCCTCGGCGTCCGGGCGACAACCGCCGCTTGCCCAGCGTGGAGGGCAAGGTATAATCCGCGCTAAAGTGCCCCTGCAGGGATTTCGCGCGAAGTCCCATCGGGCGCGCCCAGGTGGTCCCGACGGGCGTTGAAGGGCACGGGAGGACAGCATGTCGTTGCCACGCACGCCCGGTAGGGGGACCTTCGCAGCAGACGGGAGCACGACGTCCAACCTGCGCTTCGTCCCGGCCCCCATTAGCCGGGTTGAGGACACGGGCCTGTCGGAGCTCTGGCTGCAGGACCTAGCCCTCAAGATCCTCTACTTCCGGGGCTACCAGACGGGGTTCAAGGTCGCCGAAGCCTTGACGCTGCCGTTTGCCGGCATGGTCGACCAGTTGCTGGAGGCGCTAAAGCGGGAGAAGTACGTCGAGGTCAAGACGCAGGTGGGCTTCGGCGAAGGTTCGTATCAGTATGCGATCACCGGCGCCGGCATCGCGCGCGCTCGGGAGGCCTTGGAGCGGAGCCAGTACGCCGGCCCCGCGCCGGTCCCGATCGCCGTGTACAACGACTCGATCCGTCGCCAAGCACGCGGCCGCCCGAGCGTTCACCCGCGTCTGATGCGGCAGGCGCTGAGCGACCTGGTTCTCTCCGAGAAGACCTTCAACCGCGTCGGCCCGGCGGTCAACTCTGGAACCTCGCTCTTCCTCTACGGTCCTCCCGGAAACGGCAAGACGAGCATCGCCCGCGCCATCGGGGCGATGATCCTTCAGGAAGACATGTACATCCCCTATGCCATTGACATCGATGGACAGGTGGTCAAGTTGTACGACTCGGTCAACCACGTCCTGGCGGCGGACGAGGACGCGTCGGCATCCGGCACCGGCGGGTTGAAGCCGGGGGCCAAGCGCGACCCGCGCTGGGTCAAGATCAAGCGCCCGTTTGTCGTCGTGGGCGGCGAGTTGGTGATGGCCGGCCTGGACCTGGTGTTCGACGATGTGAACAAGTTCTATGAGGCGCCCTTCCAGGTGAAGGCCAACGGCGGCGTCTTCCTGATCGACGACTTCGGCCGTCAGCAGGTCCGGCCGCGCGATCTGCTCAATCGCTGGATCGTGCCTCTGGAGAACCGCATCGATTACCTGACGCTGCATACCGGGCGCAAGATCGAGGTGCCGTTCGACGTGATGGTGGTGTTCTCGACCAACCTCCCGCCGCGCGATCTGGTGGACGAGGCCTTCCTGCGCCGGCTGCGGCACAAGATCGAGGTCGGCGATCCATCCTACGAGGACTTCCGCGGCATCTTCAAGCGCGTGTCGGAGGGGAAGGGCGTGGCGTACTCGGACCGCGGCCTGGCGTACATGCTCCAGGAGTGGTACATCAAGCGCAATCGCAAGATGCGCGCCTCGCACCCACGCGACATCTGCGACCAGATCCTGGATATCTCGCGCTACATGAACGTCGAGCCGGCAATGACCAAGGACCTTCTGGACCGGGCGGCGGAGGCATATTTCGTTGAGCTCTAGCCCCTCGGAGTGGTGGGAGCGGGGCCCACTGGTCATCGCCCACCGCGGCGCCTCGCGCTGTGCGCCCGAGAACACGCTCCCGGCCTTCCGCCTGGCAGCCGACATGGGCGCCGAGGCGATCGAGCTGGACGCCAGGCTGACGGCCGACGGCGCCGTCGTCGTTCACCACGATCAGATGTTGGACCGGACAACAACCGGCACCGGCCGGCTGGCGCAGTGCATGCGGCAGGAGTTGCAGTCGCTCGACGCGGGCGCTAAGTTCGGCGCAGCGTTCGCCGGCGAGCGCATCCCGACTCTCGACGAGGTCTTCGAGGCTGTCGGTGGCCGGGTCCTGATCAACGTCGAGCTGAAGAACTACGAGACTGCCTTCGACCGCCTGGTCCCGGCCGTTGTAGCGCTGGTTCGGTCTCACGGTTTGCAGAGGCGGGTCCTCCTGTCGTGCTTCAGCCCCCTGTCCCTGTGGACGGCGTTTCTGCTCGCTCCCGAGATCCCGCGCGGATTACTGCTCTATGCCGGTCAGCCGCGCTGGATGCTGTCCCTCTTCCCCCGCATCACGCCCTGTGAGGCACACCACCCGCAGGATGCCATGACCGACCCGCGCACGATGGCCGTCCAGCACGGGCGCGGGCGGCGGGTGAACGTGTGGACCGTCAATGATGCGGGACGCATGCGCGATCTCCTGGTGCAGGGCTGTGACGGGCTGATCACGGATGTCCCTGACCTCGCGCGGCAGGCCGTTCTGGATGTCGTCGCCGCGGGTTGACCGGGCCGCCATCGAGGCGGCGGGGCTGCGGCTGCGGGGCCGCGTCAAAGCGACGCCCTTGTTCCAAGATGCGAGCAGTGGACTCTGGCTTAAGTGCGAACACGAGCAGATCACCGGCTCGTTCAAGCTGCGCGGCGCGCTAAACCGCGCCCTGCAGCTGACCCTCGAGGAACGCCTGCGCGGGTTGGTCGCCGCCTCTGCAGGGAACCACGGTCAAGGCGTGGCGTACGCCGCGAGGCTGTTGGAGACCCGGGCGACGATCGTCGTCCCAACGGGCGCCGTGGGCCGGAAGATCGATGCGATCCGCGCCCTGGGGGCAGAGGTGGTTGCGGTTGACGGAGGCTATGCTGCGGCGGAAGCCGAAGGCCGGCGATGGGCTCACGCGCGCCACGCGGTCTGGATCTCCCCCTACAATGACACGCAGGTCGTTGCGGGGCAGGGGACAATCGGCCTCGAGATCGAGGCGCAATGGGAGGCATGGCCTGCGTGTGGCGGAGCAGAGGTGTTTGTCCCGGTCGGAGGAGGAGGACTGATATCTGGCATCGGGGCAGCATTGGCGACTCTGCGGCCGAAGGTTCGGGTGATCGGTGTGCTCCCGGAGCACTCAGCGTACCTGCATGCCTACTTCCATTCCGGCTCGATGACCCAGGTGGTCGAACAGCCGACGCTGGCGGACGGCCTGGCCGGAGCCGTCGAGGCGGATTCAATCACCTTGCCTCTGGTCCGTACGCTGGTGGATGACATGATTCTGGTCTCCGAGGACGAAATCCGCAACGCGCTGTCCTGGGCCTGGCGCCGAGGACAGGTAATCGAGCCGTCGGCCGCCGTCGCGCTCGCCGGCGCGCTGCGCTCACAGGCGAAGGCTCGCTTGGCGATCTTAAGCGGAGGCAATGTCGATCCGCAGCTGTGGGAAGACGTGGGCCGGCATGCCTAGGCGCGAGCTCGGCGGCGCATTCACGGTGGACGAGCTGATGGTGACCTGCATCGCGCGCCAGGTCATCGACGGCGAGATCCTGGCTCAGGGTCTGGCGACTCCACTCGTTGCCGCGGGCTATCTTCTGGCGTGGAAGACGCACGCGCCGAACGTGGGGTTTGCCTCGGCCATCGGGCAGAGCCTGTGCCAGGAGGGAGCGCCACTCGGCCTGGCGACGATTGAGTCGCTGTGGCTGGATCGAGCCGTGGTGACCTACGGCTTTGTCTCCGCCGCAGTGGACATGCTTCCATGGGTCCGCCCCAAGGAGTTCTTCCGCCCCGGCCAGGTGGACGCTGCGGGGAACTTCAACAATGTGGCCTTCGGGGCGGACGTGCGCCGGCCGCGCATGCGGCTCCCGGGGACGGGTGGCATCCCGGATGTCACGCCGGTGCTGAGCAACATCTGTCTGTACGTGCCGCGTCACTCGCGGGTAACCTTCGTGGAGCGCGTCGACATTCGCTCCGGCCTGGGGCACGACCCAAGCAGGCGGCGCGGCTCCGGCGCGCGCTACCTGGTTTCAGACCTGGGACAGTTCGACTTCGCCGACGGGCGGCTTCGTCTGACGCACATCCACCCGGGTGTGACACCTGAGCTGGTCCGTGCCAAATCGGGCTGTCGAGTCGAGGTGGCCCACGGCCTGCGCACGACGGAGCCACCGACCGCCGAAGAGTTGCGGCTGCTGCGCGAGGACATCGATCCACTTGGGATTCGCCGGCTCGAGTTCCTCAGTGGCGCTGAGCGCCGGCTGGCTCTGGCAGAGATCCTGCGGATGGAAGCGCGGCCGTCTGCGACGGCGCTCTCCTGATTCGCCGCACGGTCAAGGGTATACTCATGACATGGGACGCGGCCTGCTTCTTCGGCTGACGAGCCTTGTGCTCGCGCTGGCACTGGTAGGCTGGTCGGTCGCGCCCGCTTCTCCCTCGGCAGATACGGCTTCCCAGATCCTGGCAGGGCTCACGCCGGCGCAACGGGTCGGCCAGTTGTTCCTGGTCACCTTCCAGGGCCACACACTCAACCCGAAGTCGCCGCTACTCGAGCTTGCTCGTGACGGGCTGATCTCGGGCGTCCTGCTCTCGACGCGCAACGGCAACTTCGGGACGCAGGCGGATGGTACGCCTGGCATCCGCGCGCTTGTGACGTCGCTGCAGCCGGAGGCGGCGGCAGGCCAACCACAGCCGACGCCCACCACAGAGACGCCCGAGACTGAAACCGGTCGCTCTGTGCCCGGGATCCCGCTCCTTGTTGCGGCAGCCTACGAAGGTGATGGAGGATCGTGGTCGTCGCTGGCGCCCGGCTATCCGGATACGCCATCTCAGATGGCGCTCGGGGCGACTTGGGATCGCGAGCTGACGCGTCAGGTCGCTATGGAGTTGGGGCGTAGTCTGGAGCAGATGGGAATCAACCTGCTCCTGGGTCCCTCGCTCGACATCCTGGGGGATCCTCGGCTCGGGGGACCAGACGACCTCGGTGTCCGGTCATTCGGCGGTGATCCGTACTGGGTCGGCGCCCTGGGCGAGGCGTTCGTCGAAGGCATTCACGCCGGCTCGGCCGGCCGCGTCGGTGTGATCGTGACGCACTTCCCCGGGCTGGGGGCTAGCGATCGGCCCGCGGCGCAGGAGATCGCCACCGTACGCCGCACGCTGGATCAACTGCAAGGGTTCGAGCTGCAGCCGTTTGCTACTGTGGCCGCCCAGTTGGCGGGGCAGGCTGCCGGTATCGCCGACGGCATGTTGATGGCCCACATCCGCTACCAGGGCCTGCAGGGCAACATCCGCGACACGACCCGACCGGTCAGCCTCGACGCCGAGGCCTTCGGGCAGTTGATGCAGGCTGACCCGCTGGCCAGCTGGCGCGCCGGGGGCGGGGTGATGGTGAGCGAGTCCCTGGGATCGCCTGCGATCCGGCGGTTTGTCGACCCCTCGGGGACGACGTTCAATGCGCCGCTTGTGGCACGCGACGCGTTCCTGGCGGGGAATGATCTCCTGTTGCTGGACAACATCCGGTCGAGCGCCGACTCGGATGAGTGGACGACGATCCGCGCGACGCTCCAGGCTTTCGAGCAGCGTTATGCGGACGATCCCATCTTCGCACAGCGCGTCGACGAGTCCGCCCTGCGCGTCCTTGAGCTCAAGCTCCGCCTTTACGGGGGGAGCTTCGAGTCTGCAACAGTACCTCGCCTCGCGGACGGCCGTGATGCGCTGGTGCAGGACAGCGACCTGGCTCTGAGCGTCGCCCGCGCAGCGGCCACGCTGATCAGCCCAACCGCCGCGGACCTACGTGCCCGGCTGGGGGAGGGCCCCCGCATTGAAGACCGCTTGGTGTTCTTCACCGACACGCGCCGAGCCACGGCCTGTACCGGCTGTGAGCCAGTGCCGGGCGTCGACCCCGGTGCCCTACAAGAGGCCGTCCTGGGCTTGTATGGCGGCGGGGGCGGAGTGGGGCAAGTTCGTCCCTGGAACCTGACGTCGTACGCAACGGCCGACCTTGCGGCCTACCTGGGGAAGATCCCGCCAAGCGATCCTGCAAACCCAATCAAGAAGGGCGAAGAGGTCGGGAAGGCACTCGGAGCGGCGGACTGGCTGGTGTTCGTCGTCGAACGCGAGCGTCCGGAAGAGTTCGGCAGCGACGCCCTGAAGCTCCTACTGAACAGCCGCCCCGACCTGATCGTCGGCAAGAGGCTCGTGGTGTTCGCGCTGAACGTGCCCTACGACCTGGATGCAACGGATGTCAGCAAGGTCGATGCGCTGTATGCCCTCTACAGCCGAGGGCCGGCGTTTCTGGACGTGGCGGCGCGCCTGCTCTTCCAAGAACTGCCGGCGACGGGCGCATCTCCGGTGAGTGTGCCAGCCGTGGGATACGACCTGATCGAGGCGCTCTCGCCAGATGCGGATCAGGTAATCGGCCTTTCGGTCTCGCTTGCAGGGCCGCGGGCTGGGACGCCCGGGGCCGAAGGCTTCCGCGTGAATGATGCTATTCGGGTGACCACGGATGTGATCCTCGACGTCAATGGCCATGCCGTCCCGGATCGGACACCGGTGGAGTTTGTCCTGGGATACCCGGGAGAGCTGCCATCCAGTGTGGAAGTGGCAGCCACGGGCGGCGTTGCCAGCATGGACCTGGATCTGTCTCGGCTTGGATTGCTGACCATCGCTGCGCGCAGCGATCCGGCGCGTGTCTCAAGCGTTGTGCAGCTCAACGTCCAGGAAGACGTCACCGCCTTTGTGACGGTGATCGCCCCGACGGCCGTCCCGTCGCTGACCGCACCTCCTGCCGAAGGCACCGTGACGCCGCCGACGAGTACGCCTGAGCCAGGCGGAGGCGGGACCGCGCCGCCGAGCTTTGGAGGCCTGGACGGGCTTCTCATCGGCTTGCTGGGGGCGGCAGGCGTGTCGTACGGCGCCTACTGGCTGGGTGGGCGCCACGGTCTGCGCCGCGGCGAGCCCGTCCGCGCGGCGTTGCTGGCGTTGGTCAGCGCGCTGCTCGGCTACAACTACGTGGGTCTGCAACTGCCCGGATCCGTTGCGTTTACCCAGGCGCTTGGCTCGTGGGCCGGGGGCGGAGCGGCCTTGGCCGGGGGATTGCTGGGGCTGGGCGCGTGGGAGCTGTGGCTGGCCGCGGGGCGCCGCGACGACCGCGGCTAGACGAAGCTGACGACGGCGGCGAGAAGGATCAGGCCCGCCGCGGCCGCAACCAGGACCTGGTCTACCGGTTCGGCCTCCACCCATCTCCGGCGCCACTCCCCCGAGGCAACTTGCGTGCGGATCGGCGCATCCGGACGGAGGGCGTCGCGCAGGTGCTGCGTATCTGGGGGGCGGTCGTCGGGATGAAGTGCCAGCGCCCACAGCAATGCCGCTTCGACGTGGGGCGGAAGCTCAGGACACAGCTGGCGGGGTGGGGTCAGGGCTTCGGGCCGCAGGAAGCGCTGCTTGGCTTCCGCAGGCGGATGGCCGGTGAGCAAGTGGTAGAGTGTCGCCCCCAGACTGAAGAGATCCGTGCGCGGGTCGGTGTGGCCGCTGTCGCCGCCGTACTGCTCAAGGGGCGTATACAGCGCGGTTCCTCGCCCCTGGATGACCGTTACCGTCATCTCATCGGGCACCATGGTCTTGACCAGCCCAAAATCGACCAACTTGATCAGGCCCGTCGGCGTGAGCTTCAGGTTGCTCGGCTTGATGTCGCGATGGACCACCGGCGGATCCTGGGAGTGCAGGTACGCCAACGCGTCGAGGATTTGAGACGACCAGCGCAGGACCTCGGTATAGGGAAGGCGTTCGCCACGCGCGGACGCTTGGTCGACGAGCCGTTTGAGGTCCTGCCCCGGCACGAAGTCCATGACCAGGTAGTCGCGCAGGTCGTCTGAGAAATAGTCGGAGACCTTGGGGAGATTCGGATGGTCGAGGCGGGCGAGGACAGACGCCTCACGAAAGAACTGGTCTCGGGCTTCGTGGCGCAGCGCCTCGGTAAGGCCTGGGTCGTGCTCGACTTGCTTGACGGCGCACATCCGCCCAGGCAAGCGCTGATCCTCGGCGACGTAAATCGACCCCATCCCGCCGCGGGCGAGGAGTTGGTGGATCGCGTAGCGCTCACGCAGCACGAGGCCGGGCGGAAGCGGCTCGGGCACGTCAGTCCTCACAAGGGAAGGGGCCAGGCGGGAAAGCCGCGGCGTGGACCGCTTCCCTTCGCACGGTCCCGGCAGAATCCCGCGGCCTGATTATACTCACGTTGCGGAGGGAACGGCGACGTGGCTACGGTGGAGCGGTGGAGTGAGGTCCCCGTCCTGATTGGCCAGGAGGGCCTGCTGCGGGGCGGGCGCTGGCCGCTGACCCGCGATGGGTTGTTGATCGGGCGCGGCTCCGACTGCGACGTCGTGGTCGCCGATCGACAGGTATCTCGCCATCATGCCCGCATCCGCATCGGCGGCGAGGGCGTGTTTACGCTGGAGGATCTGCAGAGCAAGAACGGGACGCACGTGAATGGGGTTGCACTGCAGGCGCCCTACCGTTTGGTGGACGGCGATGTGATCCAGGTCGCGCTGGCGGCCAAACTGCTCTTTGTCGGGACTGAGGCGACGATGCCGCTGAGCCCGGAGGGGGCAGCCGGACTGGGCCCGGGCCGGCTGCGGATTGACCCCCAAGCGCATCGTGTCTGGGTCGCCGAACACGAGCTTGAGCCCCCGCTCTCGCCGCCGCAGTATCGGCTGCTGGAACTGCTGGTTGCGCGCACCGGCCAGGTCGTGCGCCGCGATGAGATCGTCGCCACGGTTTGGCAGGGCAGCGAGAGCGAGGGGATCTCGGAGCAAGCGATCGACGCGCTGGTGCGCCGGCTGCGCGAGCGACTGGCGGAAGTGGACCCGGGGTTACCGTACCTGGTGACGATCCGCGGTCATGGGTTCCGTCTGGATAACCCCGGGTGACGCGTGATGCGCACTGTGAGGGATGGGCTGCGCCCGCCGGATGGCGGGCGCAGTTGGTGGAGATGGCGGGAATCGAACCCGCGTCCGGGGGTTTCGATCGTCAGGCGTCTACAGGCGTAGCCGGTGCTTGGTTCTCACCGCCAGGCGATCGACCGGCCGATCGGCCCTGGCGGCCAGCCACTCAGGCCCGAAAGCCTGGCTTGAGCGCCCGTCGTGGCCCGGGCGCAGCACCCTGCCCATTGGTCGCCGATCTCCGTAACCGGGCAAGGGAGGTGCGGAGGGGCGGGCCCCTGTGACGGGGCCGGGCTCAGCGATCGCGGGGTTTAGGCCGCGAGCGGGAGAGCCGCGTAGTTTGTGCGCGTGGCACTTGTTTGTGCGCTGAGTTTACGAGGTCGGCGCCTCTCGGCCTGCAGCCCGCGATACTCCGCCTCCGTCGAAACCATTCATCCCCATAGACCTATCCTACCACGTCGCGCGATGGATGCCATGCGCATAGCCACTAATGCTTCCATCTCCCATACCACCCCGCGTACCCGGATATCCACAAGGCTACGCGCACCGGTCACCAGGCAGCCGCACTGCTGGTCGCAATCCCGGCCTTCTGCCCAACGAGCTTGTACATCGTCATCTCGCCAAAGGGCTCGCCAAGGATGCCATCGTGAAGCGCCCAGCTGCGACCACGGATGCTGCCAGCGAAGTATGGTTGTCGGAACGGGGAGGAGGCATCGAGCAGGCGGCTGAGCGCGCCGCCCTCGGCGAAACCCCCGTCGATCTCCTCCATGCGCTTTCGTCCGAGTTGGTAGTTGAAGCCGTAGCCCTCAAACAGAATGGCGTTGTGGTAGTGCAGCGGCTCGACATAGTACATCGACTGGCCGAGTGAATCGACGAACTCCTCGAACGCATGGATCGAGTGCCGGAGCGCACGCAGCCCCCGGTGCACTTGGCCGGGGGCCAACCCGGCGCGGCAGGCCGCCGCTTCGGCCGCTAGGTTCCGCCGAACGCTGCCAAACTCCGTGGGCGTGCCATCTGGCATCCGGTCAACGTCGAATCGCGGCGAGTCGGGGTCGTTGACGATGTACAGCAGGACATGGACCTGTCCCATGACCGTATCCGTTAGGTGGGCGTACAGGAGGGGATCGGGATCACTCGCCCGGCGGCGCAATGCGAGCACGACATCGGTGGCGCCCGAAGCGCAGCGCAGGTCAAGCAACCGGCCTCCATCGACGTCGCGAAAATCGGCTGGGATACTGAACTGCCGCATCAGCGCGTCAGGAATGAAGCGGGTGTACAGCGCTTCCTTGACCGGCTGGGGGAGGTGGTTGACGGACCCGATCGAGCGCGGGGTCGTCATCAGTCCCTGCGCCGCCCGAGGGCTCGTTCCATCTCGCGCCGGGCATCACGTGCCGCGACCGCCTGGCGCTTGTCGTAGGTGCGCTTGCCGCGCGCCAGCGCCAGCTCCAGCTTCGCTCGCCCGCGCTTCAGATACAGCCGGACCGGGACGAGCGTGTCCCCGCCTCGCTGGACGTGCTCGAAGGCCCGCGCGATTTCCTTTCGATGGAGCAGGAGCTTCCTCTGACGCTTGGGGTCGTGATTCAGCCGGCTGGCCGGGTCGTAGGGCGCGATGTGGGCATTCACCAGCCAGGCCTGGCGGCCATCGGTCTTGACATACGCCTCGCGCAGGCTTACCTGGCCGGCGCGCACCGACTTGATCTCGGAGCCCTGCAACACCAGCCCGGCCTCCATCCGGTCCCCCAGGAAGTAGTCGTGGGCCGCCTTGCGGTTGGTCGCCACGACCTTCAGCCCTTCGTCGAGCATGTGTGCCCCTCGCTACCGCCCGGTCCGTGGGGTCTCATCCGGGACGGTCAGCATTCTAGCACGCCTGACTCCGGGTCGGTACGGTGTAGTGCTGCGGTCCCACCCGCCCGGAGACGGGCAGCGGCTATAATGGCGTTCCGGCCATGTCGCGCGTCATCCGCCCCGATTCGCCGGCCCGAATGCGGGCATCGGTCCTGGAGTCCATCCGGGTGACGCTGGCCGCACTCGAGCTGGGAACGGACGCGGAGCAGCGCGACCGGCTCGCCTTCCTGGTACTGGCGCTGCGCCAGCTACAGGCCTCTGTCGAGCAAACGGCGGAGGCGTGGGAGCGACGCTCCTACTGGGTGAAGGTCGACCAGTTCCGACGCGCCTGGTCATGGGTAGGGCAGGGTGCCCAGGCCGTGGCCGACCCGCTGCAGCGCGGCGACGCGGTCCTCGCTCAGAAGGCCGCGCACGCCCTGGTCCCGCGTTTGCCACCGAGCCGCCCAACGCGCGCCCGCGACCTTACGGCCTTGTGGACCGGCGCCTACGCCCGGCTGACCCAGAAGAGCGAGCCGAGGAACGATGCCTGAACGCCTGAACGCGCTGGCCAGACTTGCACATCCGGTCGACGTGGACAATAATGCGTTGCGCTCGGGTCGGGCGCACAGAGGGAGTCCGACCGCACATGCCTGAACCACCCGGGAAGCCGGCAGCCAGGCTGCTGGTGGTGGAAGATGATCCGGCGATGCTCATCGCCCTGCGCGACATCCTGGAGACCTCCGGGTACGTCGTCTTCGCCGCGCCCAACGGTCAGGTCGCCCTGGAGATCATGAGCCGCGAGCGGCCGAATCTGATCCTATCCGACATCTCGATGCCGATCATGGATGGCATTGAGCTGTTCGACTCCGTGCGCCGGATCCCCGACGCAGCCACGATCCCATTCATCTTCCTTACGGCGCGCGGCACTCGGGAGGACATCTTCGCCGCCAAGAGCCTGGGCGCCGATGACTACATCACCAAGCCGATCACCAGCCAGGAGCTGCTGGCTGCCGTCCGAGCGCGGCTGCAGCGCACGGATGAACTCCTGCTGGCGCAGCTCAAAGCCGCCTACAAGGCCAGCCTGCGGGTGCTGGCCAACGCCATCGAGTCACGCGATCACTACACCCGCTACCATGTCGAGCGCGTCAACGCCTACGCCCAGGCCGTCGCCCGCGAGCTGGGCTGGAGCGATGATCGTCTGGAGACGCTCGAGTTCGGCGCCATCCTGCACGACATTGGCAAGATCTCTATCCCCGAATCCATCCTGCGAAAGACCGGGCCGCTGAGCAAGGAGGAGTGGGCCGAGATGCGCGAGCACCCGCGCGTCGGCGCCCGCATGATCGAGGATATCCCGTACCTGGCGCCTGCCGTGGGGACGATCCGTGCCCACCATGAACGCTGGGACGGCTCCGGGTACCCGGAAGGGATGCGCGAGATGTCGATCCCCGAACCGGCCCGGCTGCTAGCCATCGTGGACGCCTTCGACGCCATGACATCCGATCGGCCCTACCACGCCGCCGTGACGGCGGCGCAGGCGCACGCCGAGATCACTTCCCAGTCTGGCCGCCTGTTCGACCCCGGGATGGTCGAGGCGTTCAACCGCTGCTTCGATCGTGGCGACATCCTGCAAGTCCTCAAGACCTATCAGTCGCTCGACACCGGCCAGGGCTAAGCCCCTCGGAGTGACCCAACCTACCCGAGATCCGAGGACCTTTTCGGCCTGGCAAGAGGCCGCCAGCCTGCCACCCTGGGCGCGCCTTGTCGCCCGCATCCACTGCGACTTCACATCTTCGTGCGTGCGGTTGGAGGCGAGAGAGGCTGCGACCTTTCGCAAACGTCAACGCATGGCCATCGCTAAGCGATCCACACGCGACGAGCACCTCAGGCGTTGGCTCGCCCGTTGCGCGCCGCAGACGATTGTGTTGCCCGCGCGGACAGCCTTGCCATGGCGACGAGGATCCGCACGACCGGGCGTTCCGGGAGTGGGTACACCCAACCCCGGATGAATTCGGCCGGCCCGGCCGTGCAGGGTAGGGGCGGTGGCCGCCGGGCTGTGCAGCGAGCGGCGACCAAAGCATGGATCGCGCGGCCTATGCCTTGTGCGTCAGCGCTTGGCCATCCAACACCCTCAGGATCTTTGCGAGAAGGGAGGAGGTTGACACGCGCGGCGAATGAGAGTATGCTTATGATAAGTACTATTATAGTAAGCATTCGTACGAGAGTGTGAGAGCCGCCTTGAAGCCTCGCCGGCAAGATGTCCAGCCCACAACGGGGCTTACGATTACAGCCAGCGCTGCGGCGTTCATCGACGGCGTCCGTCTCTCGCGGAGCCCAAACACCGCCCGCACCTACGGCAATGCGCTGAACGCCTTCCTGAGCTCCTTGAGACGCACGGGCGTTGATCCAGACGCCACCGGCTGCCGGCAAGCCCAGGAAGCCTGGCTGGCGACCTTCGCGGGCCATCTCAAGCCTCAGTCGCCGGCGACGGAGCGACTGTATCTGGCGGCCGCCCGCGCCTGGTTCGAGTATCTGGCAGCGGAAAGCTTGGCGGAGGTCAACCTGCCGCGCCTGCAGCAGATCATCCGCCAACGGGCACGCCGCCCCGGCCTGCGGCTGCCGCAGTTCCCCCGCGAGGCGATCGAGACCATGCTCGCCTTCGCACAGCGGCTGCGCACGGCGCCGACGGAGGATCCTGCCGAACGGCTGCGCAATCTCCGAGATCGCTCCTTCTTGCTCACGCTCGCCGACACGGGATTGCGCGTGCACGAGGCGTGTGCTCTGCGTCGCGGGGACATCGACTGGCATGAAGGCCGGGCCATCTTGATCGGCAAAGGCAACCGCCAGGCAGTCGTCCGGTTCTCGCGCCGGTCGCTCGAGGCCCTACGTGACTATCTGGCCGCCCGTGCGTCCACCGACGGTGCTTCCGGCCGCCCGCTACCGTCCCTGCCGCTCTTCTCCCGCCACGACAAAGGATGCGGCCAGCGCGTCCTAGCCATCTCGACGACCACGGGGCGGGCCATTGTCCACCAGCGGGCGGCAGAAGCGCTAGGCGATCGCATGACTGGGATCATCACGCCCCACGCATTCCGCCACTACTTCGTCACCGCCGTCCTGCGCGGCTCGGGCGGCAACCTCAAGCTGGCCCAGGAGCTTGCCCGCCACCGCAGCATCACCGTCACGCAACGCTATGCGCACCTCGCCGACGACGAACTGGATCAGGGGTACGCCGAGATCTTCGACCGCCCTGTCGGCCCTCCGGATGACCGTTGACATCCCCCTCGACCTCGGATAGCATCAGTCAACTCTCTCCCCGCCGCGGAGCATGACCATGACATCCTCCCGTCGTCTGGCCCCTCTGTTCTTCCTGCAGGTGATCCCGCTGGTCCTGTATCCCCCCGGCTTGATGGCCGATGGCGCCGTGGTGCTTGCGGTGGTGGCGCTGGCTTACGTCGGCCTTGGTTTCATGGTCCTGCGCGGCCGTGCCTGGGCGCTGTCCTTGAGCATCTTCTCGCAGGGGTTCAACGTCATCATTCGCACGATGATGTTCTTCTCCCACGCCGTCAGCTTCGTGGGCGAGCAGCGCATCGTCGACGTCGCCTGGATCGTCACCGGCCTGCTGGCCATCGCACTGTCCGTCTGGTTCCTCTTGCGCCTCGACCGGCCAGACGTGCGCCTGCTGATGACCGCCTGATCGCCCCCCGCCCTGGGAGTCAACAAGGCCGACGGGAATCCCGTCGGCCTTGTGCTACTGCACGCCCTGTATGAGCTCGGAAGGGTCAGGCGCCGAGGTAGGCCGCCGCAACTTCCGGATTCTGAAGCAGGTCCTGGCCGGTGCCTTCCATCACGATGGTACCGGTTTCGAGGACGTATCCCCGATCGGCGAGCGACAACGCCATCTGCGCGTTCTGCTCGACCAGCAGGATGCTGGTGCCCTGGGCGTTGATCTCCTGGATGATGCCGAAGATCTCCTCCACCAGCAGCGGCGACAGCCCCATCGACGGTTCATCCAGTAGCAACACCGACGGCTGGGCCATCATCCCCCGGGCGATGGCCAGCATCTGCTGCTCTCCCCCGGAGAGCGTCCCGCCCAGCTGCGACAGTCGCTCCTTCAGGCGCGGGAAGGAGCGGAACACGCGCTCCATACCGGCGCTGATCTCCGACCGGCTGACCCGAGTGTAGGCCCCCATCTCCAGGTTCTCTCGCACGGTCAGGATGGCGAAGATCTTGCGCCCTTCCGGAACCTGGACGATGCCCTGTCGCACGATCGTCTCGGCAGGCATGCGGGTGATGTCCTCGCCGCGAAAGCGAACGGCGCCCGACTGAGCCTGGATCAAGCCCGAGATCGTGTTGAGCGTGGTCGACTTCCCCGCCCCGTTGGCACCGATCAACGAGACGATCTCGCCCTCATCAACATGGAATGAGATCCCCTGCAGGGCCCGGATGGCGCCGTACGAAACATTGAGGTCCTGGACGTCAAGCAGCATGGGTGCGCTTCTCTCTCAGCTTCTGCGACAGCGCCGCGGCGCCGCGCCCCAGGTAGGCTTCGATCACCTTCTGGTTGGCCTGGATCTCCTGCGGGCTGCCGCGGGCGATCACCTCGCCGAAGTCCATGACCGACATCCACTCGCAAATGCCCATGACCACACGCATCTGGTGCTCGATCAGCAGGATCGTCAGGCTGAACCGATCGCGGATGAAGTGGATCAACTCCATCAGCGTCGCCACCTCGGCCGGATTCATCCCGGCGGCTGGCTCGTCGAGCAACAGCAGCTTCGGCTCGGCCGCCAACGCCCGTGCGATCTCCAGGCGGCGCTGTTCCCCGTACGGCAGGTTGCGGGCGATCTCTCCCTGGCGATCCTGCAGATTGAACACGCCCAGGAATTCCTGTGCCTGCTCGGTGAGAATCCGCTCGTGAGTGCTGAACTTGCCGTTGCGCAGCACAGCGTCGACCAGGTTGTAGCCGGAATGGGCGTGGTAGGCGATGCGTACGTTGTCCAGCACGGTCAGGTTCGGGAACAACCGGATATTCTGGAAGGTACGGGCGATCCCCAGCTGCGTGATGATGTGCGGCGGCATCTCCGAGAGTTCGGTCCCGTGGAAGCCCATTGAGCCAGCCGACGGAACGTAAATGCCGGTGATCATGTTGAACACGGTGGTCTTGCCCGCGCCGTTCGGCCCGATCAGGCCCACCAGCTCTTTCTCGCGGATGGTCAGGTCGAAGTCCGAGACGGCCTTGAGCCCTCCAAAGTACTTGGTCAGGCCCTGGACCTGAAGGACGGGCGGCCGGGTGTCGGGCGTGGATGCAGCGCTCATGCCGGGCCTCCCTCGGCGCCATCGGGTGTCTTGGCCGCGGACCGTAGGGGCGGCAGGAGCTGTTTGAGGAACGGCAGCTCCACCCCACCCAGGAGCCCGGACGGGCGCAGGAGCATCATGATCAGCAGCAGGAGCGGATAGACCACGAACCGCCAGGTCTCGAACCCGCTGGGCAGGAAGAGACGCAAGACGCCCTCCAACAGGATGGCCCAGCCGAACGCGGCGGCAACCGTTCCGGTGACGCTGCCCAGGCCGCCGAAGACGATGATGATCATCGGGTCGAACGAGCGGAGGAAGTTGAAGTTGTTCGGGTGCAGGAAGCCGTTGATGTGCGCGTACAGCGCCCCGGCCACCCCGGCAAAAAGGCTGCCAACGACGAAAGCCAGGTTCTTGTAGCGCGCAACGTCGATGCCCATCGCCTTGGCCGCGATCTCATCCTCGCGGACCGAGATCATCGCCCGCCCCTCGCTGGAGTGCAGCAGGTTCCGGGTGACGACCACGACGATCATCAGGAAGAAGAACACCCAGGCCCAGGTCGTCTGGTGGGGGATGCCGATCATCCCCCGTGCTCCCTTCATCTCCTCGAAGCCGAACATGGTGTCCGAGTTGTCGAGCAGCACCTTGACGATGATCGTCAACCCGAGTGTGGCGATGCCGAAGTAGTCTGAGCCCAGCGTCAGCACTGGCAGCCCGAACAGGTAGGCAACCTCTGCCGCGACCAGGCCGCCCAGGATGATAGCGATGAAGAACACGATCTGCGACGCCAGCCCCGCCGGCAGGGCAGTCAGCACGGCGGTCAGCGGGCCGGTGAGCAGCCCGCCCAGGCGCACGCCGACGAACGCGGCGGCGAAGACAGCTACCAGGTACAGCCCGAAGGCCGACAAGATGTCCAATCCGCGGATCTTGCTCAGCAGGCGGCCCAGGCCCCACAGCGCAACGCCAACGAACAGGACGACCATCAGGAGAACCGCAACGCCTGAGGCGTCGTGCAGTTTCCAGCGATAGGTCAGATCAGCGGCGGCGTAGGCCCCGATGGCATAGAAACCCCACTGCCCCAACGAAAACTGGCCGTTGAAGCCGTAGATCAGATTCAGCCCTAGGCTGACGATCGCCATGACGGCGCCGATGCGAAGGATTGTGGAGTAGTAGTCGGTCATGATGCCGACGCTAATCAGGGCCTGGATGACTGCGAAGACCGCCAGGGCCCCGCCGAAGAACAGGATCGTGCTGCGATCGAGTTTGCGTGCCATCGTCCGCCTCTCGCTCACGCCTTCTCCCGCTCGATCTCACCCAGGATGCCGGTGGGGCGGACGAGCAGGACAAGGATCAGGATGGTGAAGGCGATGGCGTCGCGCATCGGGGTGGAGATGTACGCGGAACTGAGCGCTTCCGCCTGCCCCATGATGATAGCGCCCAGGAAGGCGCCGGGGATGCTACCGATGCCGCCCAGCACGGCGGCGACAAACGCCTTGAGGCCGGGGATGATCCCCATCCAGAAGACGATCGACGGGAAGGCGATGGCGTACAGCACGCCGCCTGCCCCGGCCAGCGCCGCGCCGATGGCGAAGGTGATCGAGATGATGCCGTCGACGTTGATGCCCATCAGACGCGCCGTTGGCTTATCGTAGGCCACGGCGCGCATGGCCCTACCGACCTTCGTGCGCCGGACGATGAAGTTCAGCAGGATCACCAAGAAGATCGAGGACAAGGCGATGATGATGAAGATGTTCGAGAATAACACGCTGCCGGCCGGCGCCTGCGTGCCGGGCACGAGCGGATGGATGCCGCCTTTGATGTACCAGACCTGGACTGGAAACGGGCGCTGGTAGGTGATGAAGTCCGGGCTGAAGACGAAATCCAGCGCCCCGAAGTACTCCAGAAAGAAGGACACGCCGATGGCGGTGATCAGGGCCGAGATGCGTGGCGCAGTGCGCAGCGGCTTGTACGCCACCCGTTCGATGACCACGGCCAGGAAGGCGCAGGTGACCATCGCCAGCACGATGACCGTCAGCGTCCCGACCAGCAGGGACAAGCCCTCCGGGAGGCCAGGCGCCAGCGAGGCCAGCCACATGTGGAGCTTCACGCGGCTGATGGCGAAGTAGGAGACGAACGCGCCGACCATGAACACATCGCCATGGGCGAAGTTGATCAGGCGGACGATGCCGTAGACCATCGTGTAGCCCAGGGCGATCATGGCGTACACAAAGCCCAGTTGAAGCCCGTTCTTGACTTGTTCAACGAACAGCGCCGGCGCCTGCACAGCCTGCCGGCCGATCGCCCAGACAGCGTACGCCAGGAGCGCGACGAGCAAGGCCTTGCCAATCCACCGCCCCCGCAACATGCGCTCCGAGAAAGTACGCGGCTGAGCCCGACCGAGGTTGGTCTGCATGGATCACCCGTCCCGATGCACAACGGGGGGCGGCCTGGGCCGCCCCCCGTGGCATACGTCAGCTCAGAACTATGGCGCGACCGTGTCAACCCAGACGATCTTGTCGGGCTGAACCTGCAGCACGACCGCCGCCTTGATTGGGTTGTGCTGCGCGTCGAAGGTGATCGTGCCGGAGACGGCGTCGTACGACAGCGCCTCCATGGCTGCGACCACCTTGGTCGCATCGTCGGCGCCGGCCTTCTCGATCGCCGCCAGCAGTAGATTGGTGGCGTCATAGCCCAGGGCTGCCAGCATGTCCGGGACCTTGGCAACTCCCGTGTCGTCCTTGTACTTCTCGCCGTAGGCCTTGACGAAGGCCTGGACGATCGGCCGCGCATCGTCCGGGGTATAGTGACCGGTGAAGAATCCGCCGGCCGCCGCCGCCTTGTTCAGGTCGGCGGAGTCCCAGCCATCACCGCCCATGAACGGAGCGATGATGCCCTTCTCCTTGGCCTGCGCGGTCACCAGGTTGACGATGTTGTAGTAGTCCGGCAAGTAGACGACGTCAGGATCCGCCTCGGCGACCTTGGCCAGGATGGTCGAGAAGTCGGTATCCGCAGCCAGGTAGGCTTCCTTGCCCACGATTGAGCCGCCAAGGCCAGTGAAGGTCCCCTCAAAGGCTTCGGCCAGACCGCGGACGTAGTCGTTGCTCTGGTCGTACATGATGAAGGCGGTCGCGAAGCCCTGCTTCTTGGCGAAGGCTGCGCCCACCGCGCCCTGGAACGGGTCGATGAAGCAGGCGCGGAAGACGAACTTCTTGGTCGTGCCGTCAGCGTTGATGGTCACATTGGCATTGGTCGAGGTGGGGCTGATCTGAACCACACCCTTGGCCTCGGTGATCTCGGAGATCGGGATGGACGCCGAAGAGCACACCTCGCCGACGATGTAGTGCACCTTGTCGGTGTCGATGACCTTATTGGCGGCCGCGATCGCCGGGTCCGGGGAGCACTGGCTGTCTTCCACGATGGCTTCGATCGTCATGCCCAGAACGCCGCCCTTGGCGTTCCACTCATCGATGGCCATCAGGGCGCCGTCACGCGTTGAGACGCCGAACGTGGGGACAGCACCACTCAGGGGAGCCAGAATGGCCACCTTGAGTGTCTTGGCCTGCTGGGCCCCACCGCACGCGCTGAGCAAGAGTGCCAGCACGAATAGAATGCTTACAACATGGCGGGTCTTCATCGATCTCCTCCTCACAGGATGACGTACTTGAGAGTTCGCCGCCGGACAAGTAGGGCGGCCGATCGGTTCAGCGTGCACGCTAGCCATCTCCGGTCGCACCACCTCCCTTCCGATCGTCGTGCGACCCTCCGGCGAGGGCGGGTCGGTGCCTTCGGGCCACACTACTTAAGCACACAGAATACCCGCAAGGGGGCAAGCTGCGATACTGAGCATTATATACGGATTCCAGGACACATGGCACCCCGGTACTATCCCCTGGAGCAGCTTTGGCTGTGAGGTCAGGACTTCACCCCTGCCACCCCCGGGAGGTCAGTACCCAGGATCCGGGGACCCTCCCAGGGAGGCAGCCACCGCCTGGATCGGATGCCAGGGCATTAGCCCGGCGCCGTCGTGGATCTGCGAACGGCAGGACATTCCCGAAGCGCACACCGTCTCGCCGGCGCAACTCGCAGGCCAGCCGGGCGCGCGGCGCCGACTCAATGCCCCTGGGCGAGGCGGTGTTCATCCTTCGTCTGCGTCGGCCGGCTTGCGCCGCGGGCTGCGGCGCTTCCGGTAGGCTTCGAAATCGCTCAGCAGCGCCTTGGGGATGCGGCCGCGCATGTGGACGGCGCTGCGTAGGTGTTCAATGGTCTCTACCACGCCCTGCTCGTGGAACACGCTGATCATGCGTCCCTGGTCGTACGGAATCAGCACATCGATGGCGGCCATTCCCTCGAGCAACTCTTGTTCGAGGGCTGCCAGCAGCGACGACAGGCCGGCGCCGGTCACCGCGGAGACCGGCACGGCGCGTTCGAACTCGTCCACCCACTCGAGGGCAGCCTGAGGATCGGGCAACAGGTCGATCTTGTTGAGCGCCGTCACGACGGGCAACTCGCCGACCTCCAGCTCTTCCAGCGTCTGCTGGACGGCCTGGGCCTGGGCGCGGCAGTTGGGGTGCGTGATGTCCACTACGTGAAGCAGAAGATCGGCCTCGCGAATCTCCTCCAACGTGGCGCGGAAGGCAGCCACCAGCGTCGTCGGCAGCTTCTGGATGAAACCGACGGTATCCGATAGCAGCATCTGACGGCCCCCGGGTAGCTCGAGCCGGCGGGTCGTCGGGTCCAGCGTGGCGAACACGTGATCGGCGACGTACACATCGGCACCGGAGAGCCGGTTGAGCAGCGTGGACTTGCCGGCATTGGTGTATCCGACAATGGCCACGGTCGGGATGGCAGCCCGCTTGCGCTGCGCTCGGTAGCGCCGCCTGTGCGAACGGACCTTCTCGAGCTCGCGCCGCAAGTGGGCGATGCGCCGGCCGATCTCCCGCCGGTCGACCTCCAACTGCGTCTCCCCAGGCCCGCGCAGCCCGACGCCCCCGACGGCCCCCGACCGGCCGGCACCACCGCCCGCCTGGCGGGCCAGGTGCGTCCAGGCGCGGGTCAGGCGCGGGAGCCGGTACACGTACTGCGCCAGCTCGACCTGCAACGCCCCCTCCCGCGTGCGGGCATGCAAGGCGAAGATGTCAAGGATCAACGCCGTCCGGTCGACGATGCGCACGTCGTCGCCGAAGATGCGCTCGAGCTCGCGCTGGTGGCGAGGCGATAGCTCGTCATCGAAGAGGATCACATCGGCGACGACGTCCTCCGCCAGCGCCTTGATCTCCTCGACCTTGCCTGAGCCGAGGTAGGTCTTCGGATCGGGCTGGCGGATCTTCTGCGACGCCTCGCCGACGACCGACAGGTCGGCAGTGTGGGCCAGCAGCGCCAGCTCGCGCAGAGAGTCGTCCATCGAGAGGAGCATAGGCGCTTCCGCCAGCTCGATCCCGACGAGGAAGGCACGTTCCTGGGGCAAGTGGGTTGGGGTCAAGCTTCGTTTCATGGCGTCACGCGGCCTCGTCGGATACTCCAGGGCCGGACCAGTCTACGCGGAAGAGCGATACAGGCCAAGCGTCATGGCCGGGAGAGCACCCAGGCCTCGAGTACCCGGCCAACCTGCTCGAGGCTGGCGGGTGAGATCTTGTCGAGTGTGTCCGCCGTGGTGTGCCAGTACGGGTAGTCGATATCGATGATGTCGACAGCGGGGATCACGAGGTTCAGGAAGGGGATGTGGTCGTCGACGATGGATGGGCCGACGTCATCGCTGAACGCCGTGGCGCCTTGCTGCCGGGCCACGGACCAGATCTGTCCGGCCAACCAGGGGTCGGAGTTGCCTTCCCGTGGGAGCCGGAGATCGGAGTCCCCCACCATGTCGACCACGACGACCGCCTGCGGCGTCTCCTGCAGACTGGCGGCAAATGCCGCGGACCCGGCGCTCCAGTCCCAGCCGTCGAGGCCACCGCTATCCTCACCGTCGAAGAAGACCAGCCAGACTTCCTGGCCGGACAGTTGCGCAGGCAGCGTGCGCGCGAGTTCGAGCAGCACAGCCACCCCCGAGGCGCCATCGTTCGCACCCGGGACGGGAGCACTTGGATTCACTAGATCGCGGTCGGCTTTCGGCCGCGTGTCATAGTGGGCACCCAACAGGATCGGGCCTGCGGCTGAATCGCCGGACCTTCCGACGATGTTGCGCAGGGCGACGCCGCGGTAGTCGAAGGATTCGATCTCGACGCTCCACCCGGTCGATTCCAGTTGAGCGGCGATCCACTCGCCAGTCTGGACGTGAGCCTCGGAGCCCGGGACGCGCGCCCCGAAATGCATCTGTTGCTCGGCCGAGGCGAACGCAGCATCGCCGTCGAACAGCAATCCCACGCGCCGGTTGCAGCCTGCGAGCAAGCCCAACCCAACAAGGGCAAGCACTAGCAGGATGCGCGTAGCCTTGTGTGCATCGGGGGATTGGAATGTGAGGGTTGGTGGCGAGGGGTAGTGGCTATGCGCATTGCTCATAAGCGGCGTCCAGCGTGCGTTCCAGTGCTTCACTGGCTAGCGCGGCATAGGCGCGCGCGCGGTCGGGCCTCCCCCTGGGGGGCGAGGCCAGCGGTTCGAGGATCCCGAGATTGGCCTTCATGGGCTGGAAGCTCCGCGCCTCGGCCTCGGTGACGTATCTGCACAAGGCGCCCAGCATTGTCGCCGGCGGAAGCGTGACCGGCTCGCGCCCCGTCGCCAGCCGGGCAACATTCATCCCCGCCAGCAATCCCGTCCCGATGTTGCCCAGGTAGCCTTCTACGCCTGTGATCTGCCCGGCCAGAAGGAGGTCGGGCCGGGCACGTGTTTGCAGCGTAGGCCGCAGCAGCCGCGGCGCGTTCACAAACGTGTTGCGGTGCATCTGCCCGAAGCGGGCGAAGCGCGCCTGACCTAGGCCCGGGATCATGCGCAGCACGCGCCGCTGCGCCTCCACGGACAGGTTGGTCTGGAAGCCCACGAGGTTGTACAGGCTCCCGGCTGCGTTATCCTGTCGCAACTGGACGACGGCGTGAGGCCGCCTCCCGGTACGCGGGTCGCGCAAACCCACCGGACGCAGGGGTCCGAACGCCAGCGCGTCACGCCCCCGCTCGGCGATGATCTCTACTGGCAGGCATCCTTCGAAGTATCGATCCAGCCCCGCCCGCACACCCTTGCGGATGGGCGCCTCGAACGACCGCAGCTCGAGCCGCTCGGCCGTGCGAAGCGCCTCCACGAAGGCCTCGTACTCGGCACGGTCCATCGGGCAGTTGAGGTAGTCGCCCTCGGCTTCCCGTCCGCGCCCGTAGCGCGAGGCGCGAAAGGCAATGGCCGTGTCGACGCTCTCGGCCTCGACAATGGGCGCCAGCGCGTCGAAGAAGTACAGATGCTCCTCACCGAGCCAGCGTGCCAGCTCGGCCGAGAGCGCCGGCGAGGTCAACGGCCCGCTGGCCAGCACGACCCAGCCATCGGGAATGGCCCTCGCCTCATCGCGCCGGAGATGAATGCGTGGGTGGGAAGTCACCGCCGACGTCACTGCCTGGGCAAAGCCGTAACGATCGACGGCCAGCGCCCCGCCGGCCGGGAGCGCCGCCTGGCGCGCCATGCGCAGCAACAGCGAGCCCATGCGTTCAAGCTCGGACATGAGAATCCCAGACGCCCGGTCCGGGAGAGCCGACCCGAGGGAGTTCGAGCACACCAGCTCGCCCAGCCACTCGGTAGCATGGGCTCCGGTCTTGACACCGGGGCGCATCTCGAGCAGCACGACCTCCAGGCCGCGTTCGGCGGCCTGCCAGGCGGCCTCGCTGCCAGCCAACCCTCCCCCAATCACGACGACCGTCGGCGGCGACATGGCACGATTCTAGCACGCCAGACCAAAGTGGCATAGAACTTGCATCCTGCTTGCGCAATCCGAGGCTTCTTGTATACTCCCACAGCGAGGCGGACCATGCTCCAAGTACAAGATCACTCCCTGCGACCCCTCACCACGGCCCACCTGGCTCAGACCATGACGCTCCTGGCGCTCTCCAACCTGGAGCTCCGGGACAAGGTCCTGGGTGAGCTCGCCAACAACCCGGCGCTCGAACTGCTGGAAGACCGGGTTTGTCCGGCGTGCCACCGCCACCTGCCTCAGCCGGGCCCCTGCCCGGCCTGCAGCCGGGCACAGGCCGAGGGCGGCCCAATTGTCTTCCTCTCGCCGCGAGAATCCTCCTACCCCCGCCGCGAGGCACAGGCTGGTGACCAGCCGGCCGAGCGCGAACCGGCGGCTCCCGAGGACCTCGCCGTCCACGTTATGCAGCAACTGGCGGCCGATCTGGATCCGGCGGACCGCTATCTGGCCGCCTATATCCTGTCCTCGCTCAACGAGGACGGTTTCCTCCAAGACCCGCCCGCGATCCTGGCGCGCACGACGCGATCGACGCTGGCCCAGGTCGAGCGCGTCGTGGGGATGATTGCCCGGGTCGACCCTCCCGGCCTAGCTACCAGCGGGCCACGGCAGGCCCTGCTGGCCCAGTTGGACTTGCACGACCCCACGTCGTCGCTGACCCAGCTCGCCCGGCGCATTCTCGAGCAGGCCTTTGCCGAGCTTGGGCGGCACGAATACGAACGCATCGCCCAGATGCTCGATGTGCCGCTCAGCCGCATTCGACAGGCTGCCGCTTTCATTCAGGACACCTTGAACCCGTATCCTGCCCGCGCCTACTGGGGCTCGGGCAGGCAGCCGCAGTCCACCGATCCGAACGTCTACCACAACCCCGATATCCAGATTAGCCACACCAACGGCGAGAAAGAAGCCCCGCTGGTGGTCGAGATCTTCGCCCCGGTCGCCGGGTGGCTGCGTGTCAACCCGATGTTCCGCCAGGCGGCGCCTGAAGGCGGCGAGCCGGTCTCCGAGGAGTGGGCCCGCCACCTGGAGCGAGCGGCGTTGTTCGTCAAGTGCATGCAGCAGCGGAACAACACCATGCGCCGGATGCTTGAGATCCTGGTCCGGCACCAACGCGAATTCATCCTCAACGGCGACCGCTTCCTGGACCCGATGACCCGCGCCCGGCTCGCCATCGAGATCGGCGTCCACGAGTCGACCATCTCGCGCGCGGTCTCGCACAAGTCCGTTGCCCTGCCCGACGGACGGATCATCCCACTCGATCGCTTCTTTGACCGGAGCCTGTCGGTCCGCGACCGGATCAAGGAGATTGTCGACCAGGAGTCGCGCCCCCTGACCGACGATGAGATCGTCGAGCGCCTGGCTAAGGCAGACGTCCAGGTGGCCCGCCGCACGGTAGCCAAGTACCGCGCGATTGAGGGCATCCTGCCCGCCCGCTTGCGCCACCGCAAGAAGGAACAACCCACCACGATCAGGGTGTAGCCTTTGCCGACCAACACACAGCCGACCAGCCCCCTGGCACGCCTGTTCCGACCCGATCCGCACCGAGAACTCTTCCGGGTCCTGGCCGACTCGCTGGCTGAGGCTGTCGTGGTGCTGTCGCCCGACGGGACGTCCGTCCTGTCCTGCAACCACGCTTTCCTGCTGCTCACCGGGTTTGCGCGCGCCAATGCGGAGGCCTTGGAGCCGATCGCGCTCTTCCCGGGGGAGCCCGGTGAACAAACGCTCGCCGCTCTGACGGGAGACTGGCCGGGGCCCGAACTCCGACTCGAGAACCTCTCCCTCAAGACGCAGGCCGGTGAGCTGGTCTCCGTCGATCTATCTGCCGCAGCCGTCGGCACGCCGCGCTTTGCCATGCTCGTCCGCTTGCGCCCCAGCTTCGATCGACGCCGGCAACAGCAGCGCGAGGCCGCGGAGGCCAACCGGCTCACTTTGCTGCTTGAGCTCAGCGCCTCATTGCTCGAAGGCTCCGGCGCGTCGCTGGACAAGACACTGGGTGTGGCTCAGAAGATTCTCGGAGCGGCGAGCGTTGGCATCTACCGCCTCACTTCCAGCGCGCCGGGCTACGCACGCAGCGGCACCCTGCCCGATGACTTCCCGGCGACCCTCCCCGCTGACCAGGTCGACCCGCTCCACAAGTCCGGCGCCTGGAGCCTCGGACAGCGTCCTGATCATCTACTTCACAAGGCCGCGCGCAGCGCCGGCTGGACCGCCCTGCGCACCTCCCCTCTCGGAAGCCCGTCGGCCTGGATCGGCGTGCTCGTCGCCGGCTGGTCAAGCACCGATACGCTCCCGCCGGATGCGGACAGCCTGCTCGGCGTGGCAGCCAACGTCTGCCATGCCGCCATCGTGTTGGGCCTGCAACAGGCGGCGATGGCCGACACCCAGGGCAGCGCGTATCAACTGGAGACTGAAGTCCAGGCGCTCCTGGCCGGTTTGCGCGAGGGTGTGCTGGCGCTCGATGCGGACCTGCGTGTTCTTCGTGCCAACCGCGCGGCCGCCGACCAGCTCGGGTATCAACCCCGGGAGATGGAGGGCCAGACCATCCAGGACGTGCTCGTCGGCCCAAAGGATGTGCGCCCGCTGCTTCTGGATGCGCTGGGACACGACCTGCAGACCGAGCAGTCCGGCCTGACCTTCCATCGGCGGGATGGCACCTCCTTTCCTGCCTATCTGCGCGTCTTGCCGACCACCGCCGGGCAGGCCCGCCTGCTGCTCATCCTCGGTGACCGTTCGGAGCACCAAGCGATCGAGACGCAGAACGAGCAGCTCACACAGCGCGCGTTGCTCGGAGAAGTCAGCGCCATCTTCGCCCACGAGGTCCGCAATCCGATCAACAACATCAGCACCGGCGTTCAGCTCGTTTCGTCGCGACTTGGATCTGAGCATCCGCTGCACGAGTCGCTCGAGCGCGTTCGCAAGGAGTGCACCCGCCTCGACCAGTTGATGAGCGACGTTCTGTTTTTCGCCCGGCCCCTCGAGCTGAAGATGGAGCCGATCGATCTGGCCGAGACGATGCGCCGCATCTTCGAACGCTGGAAGCCGCGGCTGGCCCAGTCCAATGTCCGCGTGCACACCGGGTTTGACGCCGGCGTCGGGCGCGTTCAGGCCGACCCGCGGACGCTGGAACAGGTCGTCGTCAACCTGATGACCAACGCCCTGCAGGCGATGCCCGACGGCGGCACCCTGTCTGTGACCCTGGCACCCTCGGCCGATGGGCAGGCAGTCGACCTGAAGATCGCCGACACCGGCCCAGGCATTCCCGCCGAAGTCGTCGAGCGCGTCTTCGACCCGTTCTTCACCACCAAGAAAGACGGCACCGGGCTCGGGCTGGCGATCAGTCGCCGCATCGTGACCGCGCACAAAGGCACACTGCACGTCGAGAGCTATGCTGGCGCCGGAACCGTGTTCACCATTCGCCTACCCAACCCTGCCGAGAGTGAGAGCCGCGCATGACCGCCACCATCTTGCTCGTTGATGATGAAGAAACCGCCCGCACCTTCGTGAGCGAGGCGCTGCGCGATGCCGGCTACGAGACCGTCCAGGCCGGCGACCTGGCGCAGGCAGGCCGCGCGCTGGATGCCGGCCAGGCCGATATCGTGCTGCTGGATGTCAACCTGCCGGATGGCTCCGGCTTGAGCCTGCTGGACCGGATTGCCCGCGAGAACCCCAGCCCTCCGATCATCATGATCACCGCCTACGGCGAGGTCGAGATGGCGGTCGAGGCGATGAAGAAGGGCGCCCAGGATTTCTTGCAGAAACCCCTCGACTTCGAACGGCTGCTTCGGGCCGTCGAACGCGCTCGTGAGGTCGTTGGGCTGCGCCGCGAGCTCGCCCTGCTCCGCCAGGCAACGCACGGCGAGGTTGAATGGGTGGCCGGCGAGACCCCGGCCATGCAGCGCATCATCGACGAGGCCAAGCGGGCGGCCACCGCCTCGGCCTCGGTCCTGATCACTGGCGAGACCGGCACGGGCAAGGAGATCCTGGCGCAGGCCATCCGCAACTGGGGGATACGCCGCGACAAACCGTTTGTCCCGATCAACTGCGCCGCGCTGCCGGACACGATGATTGAGTCGGAGCTGTTCGGCCACGAGGCCGGGGCCTTCACCGGCGCGCAGAAGCGCAAGCCAGGCCTGATCGAGGTCGCCGATACCGGCGTCCTGTTCCTGGACGAGATCTCCTCGACCAAGATGGACATGCAGGCCAAGCTCCTGCGCGTGCTCGACGAGCAGCGCTTTCGACGCGTGGGCGGCGTGAACGAGATCGCCGTCGACATCCAGATCCTGGCCGCATCGAATCGGGACTTACCGGGCATGATCCGCGACGGTCTGTTCCGCGAGGACCTGTACTACCGCCTCAAGGTGGTCGACCTGCACCTGCCACCGCTTCGCAGCCGCCAGGGGGACATCCCAGCGCTGGTGGGCATGTTCATCCGCCAGTTCAACCAGCGCACTGGACAGGGGATCACGGGCATCACGCCCAGGGCCATTGACGCCCTGAAGGCACACCGCTGGCCGGGGAACATACGCGAGCTCCGCCACACGATCGAGCGCGCCGTCCTGTTCTGTGACGATGAGGTCATCGACCTCGGCCACCTGCCCCCCGAGTTCCAGGCCCTCGCGCCGGCAGCCTAGCCTGGCACGCTCCTTGCACTAGTCGCCTCCAGACCGGAACGCCTGGAGGCGACCATGATCCCCCTCAACCTCCGCGACCTGCAAATCCTGATGGCAGCCGCCTCGTTCATCCTCGGCTGTCTCTCCGTCGTGCTCGGCCTGATCGTCCTGATCACCCGGGGCTATTCCAGCGAAGTCCGCGCCCTGGCGTCCAATACCGCCAAGCTGGGTCAGAAGGGTTTGGCCCAGGAAGCCTCCGGCCTGGTCAGCTCTGCCTCCGAGCTGATCCTTTCGATCAACCAGCTTGTCCGCACCGCCAGCGGCGTCGGCGTATTCCTTCTCTTCTCTGGAATGGGCATGATCGCCGCGTCGTACTGGGTGGTGACGCAGATCCAGTGGCCTGCCTGACCGAGAGGGTCCTATGCCCAACGATGACCTGCGGGTCGCCCCCATGAATGAGGCGTTCTCCACTTCCGATTCGTCCGGGAAGCTCTGCTGCTGGATGCGGATCCCCGAGGCGTGGGCCGCGCTGCGCACGCTCGAGCCGGACATCGCCGCACAAGTCCAGACGCCCTTCGAACTGGCTGAGCGCCTGCGCCCGACCCCGCTCGCCTCGGGCAGCACTCCTGTGGCGTGGGATGATCTGCGTTCAGCCGCCACCTCCGTTCCGACCGGATTCGACGAGGTCATCGAGCGGGCCGCTGCTATTCGACAGGCGGATGAGCGGACGTTGCATGCCGACATCGCCGACATACTGATGGCGCACCCCGAGGCGTGGCGCTCGGCGCTTGCCCTTGCCTGGCCGGATCTCGCCGGGCAGGCTCCACTGGCCGCGACCCTTGTCGTCAGCAGCCGGCCCGCCGGCGCGTCGCTCGTCGCCAATGCGCTTCTCGCGTCCGGTAATGCCCAGGATGCGGCAACCTCGCTTCACTGCCTGCTCGGCGAGACCGCTGCAACCGCCCTGCCCTACCTGCTTCGGGCGGGTGAGAAAGACCTGGCCCGCGCTCTGGCAGGGACGGCTCCAGCCATCAAGGCCAGCCTGACCGAGGCTGAGGCGTACCTGGCCTCGGCGGCTCAGGCGCAGTCGGCCGGGGACCTGGCGCTAGCACGTCAGATGCTGATCGACGGATGGAGTGTCGCCTCCGACCTTGGCGCGGCCTTCGGGGACCGATTGGCCGACGTGGCTCAAGCCGAAGGCGACCTTGTCTCCGCGTGCGAGGCTCTCAAGCGTGCCTTGCTCGTCCAGCCGGATCGCGAGCGCAAGGCACGGATCGCTGCCCTGCTGGTGGATACCGGGCGCAGTGCCGAAGCGCGCAACTGGCTGTCGGAAACGCCCGAAACCGCATTCGAGCATATTGCCGCCGCGGCCGTCTCGATCGCGGCCGGGGAAAGACAACAGGCGGAGACGCATTGGAGCCACGCCGTGGCCGCGATCGGCTCCGGGGCAGAGATCGCGCCCGATTGGCTCGAACGCCTTGCGGCTGGCCTCGAGATCGCCGGCCAGGCGGCCGACGCCGTCCCGGTCCTTAGCAGGCTCTCGCGTCTGCGGCCCGAAGATTCGACCGTCCGCGCCCGTCTGGCTCAGACCCTGCTAGCTGCCGGAGACGCCTCCACGGCAGCTGGCCATGCCCTTGTGCTCTGTGGGCTCCAGCCCGCCTCCGCTCCTGCCCGCCGCCTGCTGGCACGCGCGCTGCGTGCGGCCGGTGAACCCGGCCAGGCACTTGCGCACTGGGATGCCATTCCGGACCCGGGGAGCGAGGATCGGTTGGAAGCGGCGCGCTGCGCCATGGACGCCGGCAAGCCGGAGATCGCCATGCGCGCCGCCGAGTCTCTCCTCCAGGCCAAGAGCACCTCAGCCATGGGATTGGCGCTTCTTGGACGCGCCCTTATGGCCGCCGGCCGGCACGCCGAGGCGCGGGACCGACTGGAAGCCGCGTGCGCCGCCGATCCCCGCGACCCCGAGGTGTGGACAGCGCTCGCTGATTGCCAGTCAGCGCTCGGCGAGCTGCAGGCCTCGCGCGCGACGCTGGCTGCCGCCGTGCAAGCAGCGCCGCGCAGCGGTGCGGTGCTGCATGCCTACGCCATCAGTCTGCGCCGGGAAGGACGGACCAGCGAGGCCCTGGAAGCCGCAGCGCAAGCCATTGCCTCCGGCGACGCGCCACACGAATGGATCCTCGAGTATGGAGAACTGCTCGTCGAGCTCGGTCACTTCGAGCAGGCAACCGACGTCCTGCGCACGGCACTGGCCCAACGGCCCAGTGCCTGGCCTGTCCGGCGCGCGCTGGCCGCAGCGCTCCTTGGCTGCGGTCACACTGCGGAGGCCGCGACGCTAGTCACCGCCCTCCCCGAGAGCGCGGATGCCGAGGCGCGCGCCTTCGCCGGTCAGGTACTGGTCAACCATGCCGGATCGTCCCGCGATGAAGTGGCCGCCCACAAGGGGCTGGCGCTGCTGAAGCGCGCCTTCGAGTTGCAGCCCACGCCCGAGATCGAGGTCGGGCTCGGTCGCGCATTCGAGCTCACAGGCCACCATGCGGATGCACTCGACCACTTCCGCTCGGCCCTGGAACGACCAGAAGCTCTCACGGCCGAGCTGCACCTGCAGGCCTCGATTGGGCTGTCGCAGTGTGCCGTCACGCTGAACCGGGCGCCGCTGGCGATCCATGCTCTCGAGGCTGCTACAGCCCGGCACGGCCTCTCCGCCGATGTGCAGATCGCTCTGTCCGCGGCCTATGCCGCCGGCGGCCAACATCGCCGCGCTCTCGAAGCCGCGCAGCGTGCGTCCGAACTCTCCCCAGATGAAGCCTCGCTGCGCCAGCTCACGCAGGCCGCCGCGTTGGCCGGTGAGGGTGGTCTGGCGCAACATGCCATTCAGAGACTGGCGGCCCTTCAACCCGCTAGCCCTCACGTCTGGCTGACGCTGGCTGAGCTCTCCGGCCAGGCCCAGGACGACGCCCAGGCGCGTCAGGCGCTGGCCCGTGCCCTGCGCCTCGCCCGCGCCGATGCCGCCGCCTGGTCGCGTGCTTCGGATCTGCTCCTCCGCCTCGGGCGCCCGGCCTCGGCGCAGCGGGCCCTGCGCAAGGCGCTGACCGCCGCACCTCAGGATGCCGAACTCGTCCGTCAGATGGCCGACGTCAGCCTTAAGGCCGGTGACGAAGCCACGGCCCAGCGCGCCTGGATTCGGTATGCCGATTTGCGCACGGATGACGCCGAGGGCATGAAGCTGGCGGCGCGGTCGTTGTGGCTCCTCAACCAGCGCGCCGTGGCCATCGGCCTTTGGCAACGGGCCGCCTCGCTGGCTCCACAAGATGCCGACACCCATCGCGATCTCGCGCGGGCCTACCTCACGGAAGGCGATGCCGTGCGCGCCGTGGAGCACTACCGCATCGTCGCTCAGCTCACGCCCGGCGACCTCGGCCTGCTCCTGGAGGCCGCTGCCGCCGAGCTCCACTATGGCTCAACCGAGAAGGCCGTCGACCTGTACCGGTCGGCGACGGGCGCGGCCCCCCAGGACATCCCTGCCTGGGTGGGATTGGGCGAGACCTTGCTGATGCTCCGCCGGCCGCACGATGCCCGCCCGGCGCTCGAGACCGCCTACCGTCTGGACCCGAGTCGCGTGGAGACGCTGGGCCCCCTGGCCGTCGCCGCGCTCGACACGGGTGATGCGCCGATGGCAGCCGCGATCTACACCAGCGCCCAACGCCTAGCCTGCAAGACCGCGCCGGCGGCCGCGGCACTCGCTCGCGCCGCCCTGGCTCTGGCGCAGTGGGGTGACGCGCTGGCCGCGCTCGACAACCTGAACAACACATCGCCCACGCTCGCTTCGCTGAGGGCGGCGGTTGAGACTCGCCTTCGCCTGAGGGACGCTGCCTGGCTCTTCCGGGCCGGCGGCGCAACCGCCCATGCGCCGTCGCCGGATGCCGACTCCGAGGAGGCATCGTCGGTGATCGAGTCGCTGCTGGCGCAGCTCGCCGGCACCGCACCGGCCTGGGAGGTTGATCGACTCCGCCAGCGCGCGGCGATGGTTTCCCACAGCGTGGATCCCACCGCCCTGCTCGACCCGGCGCGCGCGGATCCGACCGGAGAAGCGCTCGAAGGTTTGGCTGTGGCGCTTCTGCGCCAGGGCCGCCCGGAGGACGCGCTGGCGCTCGTTGCTGCCTCCGGCCCGCTCGGCCGCTGGCAGCCGTTGCTCGCTGGCGTCGCCTACTCCGAGATCGGACAGCTGGAGGAGGCGCAGAAGGCGCTGCAAGAAGCGGGCGCCGACGCGGCGCTTCGCCCTCTCGCCGAGTATTTGCTCGCCCGCACATACCTGCGCCAGGATGACCGAGAGTCCTTCGCCGCCCATGCCAGCAACGCGCTGGTCGAATGGAGCGACGAGCCGGCCTGGCATTTCGAGCTCGGCAGTGCCTACCTACAGGGCGGCCAGGCCGACGCGGCACTTCCGCATCTGACCGAGGCTGTTAGTCTGGCGCCGGAGATCGCCGACTATGCCCTGGCGCTGGCCCGCACGGCGCAGGACGCCGGCGACCTCGCTACGGCCCAGTACGGCTACGCCCGGGCCGTCGAGCATATTCCCTCCGATGGTCAGGTGTACAAGGATGCCGGGCTGTGCGCCCTGGCGAATGGTGACGTGACGACGGCGTCACAGTGGCTCGAGCGGGCGCGTGCGCTGCTGCCCGGGGATGTCGAGAGCCTCATCGGCGCGGCGCGCACCAGCCTGGCGGCCGCCTCGCTGCGCGATGCCCACGAGCACATCCAGGCTGCATACCACCTGGCGCCAGAGAATGGCGATGTGCTGCTGGTGATGGGTGAGATCTTCGCCCGTCAGGGGAAGCTGGACAAGGCGCTGCAGTCCTTCGATCGGGCCTTGAAGCGCAGCGAGTTCCCGCTGCCCATCCATGTCGCCCGGAGCCGCCTGCTGCTGCAAATCGGGCGCGGCGAACAGGCCATCGCTACGCTGATGGCCGCGGTGGCGCAGGACCCAGAATCGGGTGCCGGCTGGGCCGCGCTCTCCGAGATCCAAGAGGCGGCGGGCAGTCTGCCAGAGGCGGTCGACGCCGCGGGACGCGCCGCGCAGCTCGCCCCTCGCCAGACCAGCCACCGGCTGCAGCTGGGGCGGCTGTGTCGCAAGACCGGCCAGCTCGACCGGGCGCTGGATGAGTTGCTGCGCGCCCAGTTGAGCGGCTACTCTGACGGCCAGGTGTCATTCGAGCTCGGTCGGACCTATGAGGAGCGGCGCGAGTTCAAGCGCTCCCTCGACGCGTACCAGCGGACGATTGACCTGGATTCATCCAACGGCGAAGCCCACTTCCGCGCCGGGCTGGTCCTGAAGCAGATCAAGGCCTACCCGCAGGCGGGCAAGATGCTCAAGCGCGCCGTCGAACTCAATCCGAAGGATGCCGATGCACTGCACCAGCTGGCAGCCGTACGTGCCCTCGAGCTGGTCCACGGCGGACTCTCGCAACAGGTGGTGGCGCCATGATCGATCGACCGGCCCTGCTCGGGCTGCTGCGCAGCTCCCTTCTGGCGCGGCGTTTCGACTTCGCCCGCTCCACAGCACTGGACTGGCTCGCTGCGTGGCCGGGTGATGCCGAGGTGCAGCACCATCTGGCGCAGGCTGAGATCGCCCTCGGGCACGAGGATCTGGCCCTCGACCGACTGGCGCGCATCGTCGCCATCGACCCCGAGGACACCACCGCCTACCTGGCACTGGCCGAGGGGCTTCGGCGCAGAGGCGATACCGCCCGGGCGCGCGTCTTCGCCGCGTGCGGCCGCGCCTTGCGCGGCGTAGACCCGGATCGAAACGCCACGCCGGCCTGGGCCGCGGCCTTGACGCGCGCCTTTCGAGCCCTGGACAAAGACGATACGGCCACGGCGCTTCAGCAAGCCGCCCTGGCCCTTTCGGCTGATCCTGACAGCCCGCTGCCGACGCTCGGCGCCCTGAAGGCTCACCTGGCGCTTGGCGACCGCGCCGCGGCGGCGGCGTTGGCAGCCGTTTCCCACAAGCGCTGGCCCGAGTGTGTGGCTCTTCGTCTGGTGCACGCGTCGTCGCTCCTGGATGCGGGCGAGATGGCCGCGGCCGTCGACGCTCTTCACCGCGCCTCGGTCGACGATCCTACCGGCGCCATCACGCGTCGGTGGCTCGGCGCCACGCACCCGTACCAGGACCTGTGGCCGTCCGACCTGGTGGCTCATCTCAGCCGGCCCGTACCGGCCGATGTCGCCGCCGCAATGGGTGACAACAGACTGGCGGCGGGCGCTCCCGCTTCACCACCCGCGGACGATCGCCAGACGCCGCCCCGGCCGCACAGCACCACCCCGACGATCATCGAGGACGACGCCGATTTGCCCCAGCCGGAGCCCTGGGAAGCTTTTCGCGGTCCTGGGGTAGGCGAGGCGGAAACGGACAGCGCCGCGGCGGACACTGTCACCGAGGCGCACAATGAGATGGCACGCATCGCCGTGCGCGTCAAGGCCCGGCGCCTGGACATGGATCAGGATCGCCGCGTACCTTCGTACATCCTGCTCTCGGCTCAGACTCGCCTGCTTCAGCAATTCGGCCCGGAAGGCTTCAAGCAGGTTGACCACGCCGTCCGTGACCTGCATGAGGCTGTACGCCGCCGCAAGGGTTGGACGGCCCACCGCGTCTACGTCGACGACCCATCCAGCCTGCTTCCGTTCGGGCTGACGCCGGCAGACCCGGGCAACGCGTGGCAGGTCAAGCTGCGCCTGGCGGACCTCGACGCTGCGCTGCGGCGCAAGGGCGAGATGATTGGCGCCGTGCTCATCATCGGTGGCGACGAAGTCATCCCGTTCCATCGCCTGCCCAACCCCACGGATGACGACGACGAGACCGTCCCATCCGACAACCCGTATGCGACCACGGACGAGAACTACTTCGCACCCGAATGGCCGGTCGGTCGGATACCGGTCGATGGCGATGCCGGGCTGCTTGTCCGCCAGCTGACGCTGGCAGCGCAGGCGCACCGGTTGGCCATGCAGCCGCGTCGCCCGTTCGCAGGGCTGCGGGCCTGGTTCCAGTCGCTCTTCGGAGGCCGGCTGGCCGGCGAGACACGCGCCTTCGGGTACAGCGCCAGCATCTGGCGCCGCTCTTCGATGGCGGTCTACCGTGTCATCGGCGAGCCGCGCTCGCTGGTCACCTCACCGCCTATCGAAGCGGGCTCCCTGCCGGCACAGGCCTCCCGCGCCGTGCGACACTCGTACTTCAACCTGCATGGACTTGAGGATGCGCCCGAATGGTTCGGCCAGCGCGACCCACTGCGCGAGCCGGACGCTCCGGAGTTCCCGGTGGCCATGAGCCCCAAGGACGTGGTCAATGGCGGCCGCGCGCCCAAGGTGGTCTTCACCGAGGCCTGCTATGGCGCCAACACGCTGGCTAAGACAAGTGAGACCGCCCTGTGCCTGAAGTTCCTTGCCTCGGGCAGCGAAGTTGTTGTCGGGTCGACCAAGGTCTCGTATGGCTCGGTCACCCCGCCGCTCATTGCTGCCGATTTCCTGGGCCGTTCGTTCTGGGACTACCTGACGCAAGGACTGCCTGCAGGCGAGGCTCTGCGGCAGGCCAAGGTCGGGCTGGCGGAAGAGATGGTGAAACGCCAGGGCTACCTGGACGGGGAAGACCAGAAGACCTTGATCTCGTTCGTCCTGTACGGTGATCCGCTGTACATGGCGGCCTCCTCGCGCGTGACCCTGACCGGCAAGGTCATTGTCCGGCGAACATCCCGGGCGCGTGAGGTCAGGACCGCCTGCGCGCTCAACGGAGGGTCCGAGGGGACCTCACTCGACGATGCCTCCAGCGGGCGTGTGCGCCGCATCGTCTCGCACTATCTCCCCGGGATGACGGACGCCCTGGCGAGCGTGCACCACCAGCACTGCGGATGCTCGGGCGAGGGCCACTGCTGCCCAACATCGCAGATCGGGTCCAAGCAGGCCCAACGTGCCGAACCGGGGACGACGGTCGTGACGCTCTCGAAGTCGGTCACGGACGGTGCCCGCCGGCACGCCAAATTCGCCCGGCTCACCCTGGATCCGGCAGGGAAGGTACTCAAGCTAGCCGTCTCCAGGTAAGTCCAATCTGGCCCTGTTCTTGCATCATGGCCATCACGCGAGGAACCGAGCGTGATGGCCATGAATCGGCTTGGCTACCACTACTATCCTGACGACCGGCATTACACCGAAAAGGACCTGGTGGCCTGGCTGCCGGCGTTGCGCGCCTTGGGCGCAAGCTGGTTGACGCTGCGAGGTTCTGCCTCGCGGGCCATCCCCGAACCGTTCATTCGCGGCCTGCTCGAGGCAGGGATCGCCCCGATCGTCAGCCTGCCCATTCGCATGACCGCCGTCCGTCCGGCCGAGTTGACCGGCCTGTTGGAAGCTTACGCCCACTGGGGCGTGCGCCATGTCGTCATCGGCGATCGTCCCAACACGCGCCCGCAGTGGGAGCCGGCCGAATGGGGTCGCTCAGCCCTAGTTGAACGCTACCTCGACCGCCTGATCCCGCTGCTCCAGGCCCAGCGATCCGCCGGACTGCAGCCCGTCCTGCCGCCGCTCGAGCCCGGGGGCGACTACTGGGACACGGCATTCCTTGCTTCTACGCTGACCGCCCTTGTTCGCCGCGGACAACAGCCTCTCGTCCGCGATCTGGCACTGGGCATCTACGCCTGGACGCACAGCCGCCCGTTGGACTGGGGCCGCGGCGGCCCGAAGGCCTGGCCGTCGGTGCGCCCGTATCAAGCCTCGACCGATGCCCAGGATCAGCGCGGGTTCCGGATCTTCGATTGGTACAACCAGATCGCGCTCGACAGCCTTGGCCGCAGCTTGCCCATGATCGCCCTGAGCGCAGGCGTCGGTCCATCGTGGAATCCCGAATCGGAGGAAGACGGCGCGACCGTCACTTCGATGGCGCGCGCCGCCTGCGCGGATGTCCCCGAGAGCCTCTTGGCGCTCAACTTCTATCTCCTGTGCGCCGACGCCGACGCTCCCGAGCACCCGGCCGGGCTGTACGCTGATCCGAGCACCCCGCGCGCGGCCGCCCGAGCGCTCTTCGCCTTCGTTGCGCAGCCGGCATCCAGTCCAACACTGGCGGCCGCCAAGACGATTGGGCACTACTTGCTTCTGCCGACGAACGGCACTCTGGGACGCGAGGCCTGGAACTCCCTCGCCGAGTACGTCCTGGTGTGGCGGCCGGTGATCGGTTTCTCGGTCACCGAAGCCAGCCTTGCCACCGAGGTGACGCTGGTCGGCGACACTCGGGCGCTGCCCGTTAGCCTCGAGAACGAGCTTCGCGCTGCAGGCTGCACAGTCCGGCGCGTGATCCCCGAGAAGCCGTCTACGCCGGCCGTCCACCCGACGATCGCCGTCCCTGCTGGTTCCCATCCGTCCCTCATTGCAGGAGTTAGCCATGGATAACTTCGCCCGGACCCCGCTTCCACGTTCCGCGCCTGCGCCGGAGCCGCCGTCGATCGGCAAGGCGCGGGTCAAGGTGCTCGGGCTGGGCGGCGGCGGTTCGAATGCCGTCAATCGGATGATCGAGCTCGGCCTGTCCGGCGTGGAGTTCATCGCCGCCAACACCGACCGGCAGGCGCTCGCTTCCAGCCTGGCGCCGACGCGGCTGGTGCTCGGACCGCGCGTAACTCGCGGCCTCGGCGCCGGAGGTAATCCCAAGACTGGCGCGGCGGCGGCGATGGAAAGCAGCCGCGAGCTGGCCGCGGCCCTCTCCGGGGCCGACATGGTCTTCATCACGGCGGGCATGGGCGGTGGAACCGGGACCGGAGCGGCACCTGTGGCAGCCGAGATTGCCCGCGAGCTCGGCGCCGTCGTGATCGCCGTCGTCACCCTGCCGTTCAACTTTGAAATGACCAAGCGCTCACACAACGCCTTGGACGGCGTCCGGCTGTTGCAGCCGCACACGCACACGCTGATCACGGTGCCCAACGACCGCCTGATGCAGGTGGCCCCGCGGGACATCAGCCTGGAGATCGCCTTCCGCCTGGCGGACGATGTCCTGCGCCAGGGCGTGCAAGCCGTGTCCGAGTTGATCACGCATGCCGGCCTGATCAATGTAGACTTTGCCCATGTGCGTTCGCTGATGCAGCGCGGCGGTGGAGCGTTGATGGCCGTAGGCGTGGCCGAGGGCCCCGACAAGTCTCGGGACGCCATTCACCAGGCACTGCATCACCCGCTGCTCGAGGTCGACACGCTGGAGTACGCCAACGGCGCGTTGGTTCATTTCACCGGGGGCGAGGACTTGACTCTCTTCGAGGTGAGTGAGGCCGTCGATGAGTTGCGAGCTTCGCTCTCGCCCGACACCGACATCATCCTCGGCGCCACCACCGAGCCCTCGATGGAGGGTCGGACGCAGGTGATCTTGATCGTCACCGGCGTCGGCGGACGCCCCATGGCCCCGGCCGTCGAGCGTGTGCCCCAGACAGCCACGCTGGCGGCGGCACCGGCCATGGAAGATGATCTCGACCTACCGACTTTCCTGCGCCGGCGCGTAACCGTCGGATCATGAGGAGGTCCGGGATGGACCGTGATGCCATTGCCCGCGTGACGCGCGAGGTCGTTCGGACGTATCCGGAGATGGACGGCGTAAGCCCAACCGTTCGCCGCGAGACGCAGGCCCCGCAGGAGCAGTACGTCCTGACGTACAAGGGCAAGGTCAGCCTGCCTGGCGGAAGACAGATGAACCGCATCGTCCGGGTCACGGCCGATCCTCGCGGCCGGATCGTGCGCATCAGCACCTCAAGGTAGATGCCATGACGCCAAGACTTCCTCCCACCCTCTCGATCCTCCGCGTGGCATTCTGGCGGTCGGCCGCCGTGGTCGCCGATCTGGCCCTCCGGAACCGGACCGGGATGTTGCGTGCCTGGCCGTATCTCGTGTTGGCCGGCGGTGGGCTGGCCGCCTACGCAGCCGGAAGGCTCGTCGGCGTCCTTGCGCTCGGCGCGGTCCCGTAGGGAGAGAGCCACCCGATCGCCCTCACCCTGATCTGCATTCAGCGAGCCCGCCGGGATCCGTCCGGCGGGCCCTTCACTCTAGCGCCCACTCCGCAGCCAGCCAGGGGCACACCTCAACGACGCGCACGGTCGGTTCGGTGCATGCTCCAAGACGCACGCGGATCCACGCCGGAACACTGGAACCGGCGCCTCAAGGACAGGGCGCAGTTTGCGAGGCATTCCGCGCCAAGGTACAATCCGCGGTCAGAGAGGTCCGCACTTCACCGCCTATGGAACGCCGAGCGCAGCTGAAACTCCTCTCCCTGGTTGTCATCGTCGGCTTTGTGCTGGGCCTGCTGAGCGTCGTCCTGGGCGGGCTAGAAGCGGACCGCGGCACGGGAGGCACGCCGACGCCGCCAGCAGGCATCGGCCAGACGACGCTGCTGATCCTGGGCGTCGATCGCTTCGACCAGCCCCCTGCGCTGCGCGCCATCTGGTTCGTCACCTTCCGGCCCCCCGGGCGAAGCGTCTTCCTGTACGGGCTGCCAACCGATGCCCCCATCCGGGAACAAGAGCCGGTCACCCTCGGCGCGCTGTTCTCGTGGTCCTCCGATCGCGGCGTCGATCCTCTGTTCCTTGCCCAGCTTTCCGCCGCCGTTCCTCTGCAACCGGATGTGACCATCCTGATGGACGAGGCCGCTTTCGGCGCGCTGGTTGACTACGTCGGGGGCGTGGACCTGAACGGAACGCTCTTCAGCGGCAACGAAGTGCTCGGCTTCCTGAGTCTGGTGCTCGACGAGCCGGAAGCCACGCTCAGCTCGCAGTCCCGGCTGATCGAAGCACTGGTCTTGCGGCTCCCCGCGCTTGGAAACGGACCCGACGTGTCCCCGCTTCAGGGGCTGGTTCCCGACCACGCTCATCTGTCCCTTCCGGTCAGCCAACTGCTCGGGCTGCTGACCCCGCTCCTCCCGGTCGACCCTGCCGAGGTGCACGTCAGCCGATGGACGGGCTCGGGCCAGCCGTAGGGCGGTGCCTCGAGACTCGAAAGGCGCCGTGTGCAGGCTTGACTTCCTTCCAACACCCGGTATGCTATGCAGTTGATGCGGTGATTGACCTGCCGTTAACGTCGGGGTGAGGACGACGCAGCCGGCTGGCGGCGATTCCCTGACCGGGAACAATGCCCAGCCCAAGGCTCGCCCCTTCCGAGCCCTTGCGGGCGACCACCGTTCACATTCCAGGCTCTGTGGAGGAGGCCATGAAGAAGTACGCCCTGTTGTCACTGCTGTTGTTGGTCAGTCTTGTCTTGGGAAGCTGCGGTGGCGCCAAGCAGCCTCAGCTCGGCGGCCAGACGGTCACCGTCGCCGTGGAGAACGCCTATCCGCCGTTCAACTTCATTGACGAGGCGACCGGCCAAGGCGTGGGCTGGGACTACGATGCGGTTCGTGAGATCTGCGCGCGCATCGGCTGCGTCGCGGAATTCAAGCAGGCCGCCTGGGATGGGATCTTCCCGGCCATGCAGGCGGGGGAGTACGACATGCTTGCCGATGGCGTCACCGTCACCGACGAGCGCAAGCAGATCGTCGAATTCTCCACCCCGTATGTCACGATCGGGCAGCTGCTCATGATCCGGGCCGACCAGAACATCCCGGATGTCGAGGCCTTCAAGAAGGACACGAAGGTGATCGTGGGGACCCAGGTCGGCACCACCAACGAGATTGTCGCCAAGAAGAACTTCCCTGAGTCCCAGGTGAGGAGCTTCGAGGACTTCAGCGGTGCGACTGCGGCGCTGATGGCCGGGGACCTCGACGCGGTGGTGATTGACAACGTGTCTGCGGTCGGATTCATGACCGCCAACCCTGGCAAGCTCAAGACTGGGCCGCAGCTCACCTCGGATGAGCTACTGGCGTTCGTCTTCCCGCCGAAGAGCACCCTCCTGGCTCCGGTGAACGCCGCTCTGGAGGCCATGACGGCGGATGGCACGCTGGATGCTCTGAACAAGAAGTGGTTCAACCCGTAGACCGCTCTTAGCCTCAGACGTCAGGGATCTGGCAGGCAGGTCGGCGGCATTCGCCTCGACCTGCCTGCACAAGTGATTGGGCGGGATGCATGGCGGACTCCGCGGCGATCCAACCAAAGCGTGCGCCCAGGCCCGGTCTTCTGGGCGGGAAGTTCAGCCTCTCCACCCTCCCGTGGTGGGCGTTCATCCTGGCAGCCGCGGGGCTACTTCTCATCTACTTGATTCTCGCCGACACGCACTACCGTGAAACCTTCGACTTTCTGGTCACGGGAATCAAGGTCACCCTCAGGATCACCGCCCTCGCCTACGTGCTGGCTACGGTGCTCGGCTTGTTCACCGGGTTGGCCAGGACCTCGAAGAACGTCGGCCTCTTCACTGTCTCGACCCTCTACGTCGAGATGGTAAGGGGTGTGCCCCTCATCGTTCTCATGCTGTACTCGGCATTCGTCATTCTGCCGGGCGTACTTGCGGTAGTTCACGCCCTCGGAGCCTGGGGACAGGCCCTCGGGTTGTCGGGATTCCTGGGGAACCTCTTCGCCGGTCTGGCAAACGTGAGCATTCGCTCCGTAGACCTTGAGGCCAGGGGCATCTTCGCGCTCGGGATCGGCTATGGGGCGTACGAAGCCGAGGTGTTCCGGGCCGGGATTCAATCGATCGGCCGAGGCCAGATGGAGGCCGCCCGCTCGCTTGGCATGAGCTACGCCCAGGCGATGCGCTATATCATCCTGCCTCAGGCGATCCGGCGTGTGCTCCCGCCCTTGGGCAACGACTTCATTGCCTGCCTCAAGGACTCCTCGCTGCTGACCGTCCTTGCCGTCAACGAATTGACGCAGCTGGGGCGGTTGCGCCGCGCCAGCACCTTCCGCGTCTTCGAGACCTTCAATGTGGTGACCTTCCTGTACCTGGCGATGACGCTACTGCTTTCGGTTGCTGTCAGGGCTCTGGAGCGCCGGATGAAGATCGAGGATTGAAGTGGAGCCCATCATCGTCGTCAGGAACCTGGTCAAGACATTCGGGGCCGTGGAGGCCGTTCGCGGCGTCAGCCTGGAGGTTGAGACCGGCGAGGTGGTGGTCATCATCGGTCCAAGCGGCTCGGGAAAGAGCACGCTGTTAAGATGCATCAACCACCTGGAATTCCCAACCTCGGGCGACATCCGGGTAGACGGCAAGCAGCTCACCCACAGACAAACAGACATCAACGCCATTCGAGCCGAAGTCGGCATGGTCTTTCAGCTGTTCAACCTCTTCCCTCATCTGACGGCACTGGACAATGTCTGTCTGGCCCAACGCGTGGTGCGCAAACGGACGCGCGCCGAAGCCAGGGAGATCGGATTCGCCCAACTGCAGCGCGTCGGCATCCCCGAAAAAGCGGACGTCTACCCGGGGCAGCTCTCTGGAGGCCAACAGCAACGCGTGGCCATTGCCCGCGCGCTGGCCATGAACCCCAAGATCATGCTGTTCGACGAGCCGACCTCGGCCCTTGATCCGGAGATGATCAAAGAAGTGCTCGATGTCATGCTTGAGCTGGCCGCAGAGGGGATGACGATGCTGGTCGTCACGCACGAAATGGGGTTCGCGCGGGCGGCCGCCAAACGGATCCTGTTCATGGACCAGGGACTCGTCGTGGAAGAGACGACTCCCCGGGATCTCTTTGAGAACCCTCGCGAGGAGAGGACGCGCCTGTTTCTCAGCAAGATACTCCACTGATCGAACGGAGAGCATGCGTTCGGGGCGACTTCCTGCCACGGGGTTCAGGCGACTGCATCGACGGCGTCAAGATCACGTGCCGGAATGCGCCATCGGCCCAGTGAGGGTGTGACACCGAGAAGATCGAGAGCCACCGGGCGGTGGCTCTCATGTGTGCGCTGGGGGGGACTTGAACCCCCACGCCTTGCGGCACATGGCCCTCAACCATGCCTGTCTGCCAGTTCCAGCACCAGCGCGAAAGGCGATAGCGTGGAGTATTATAGCCGCCGACCCTTCGGTGTCAACCCAAACCGCTGCAAGGGAGACGAGACCTGATGCGAATCGTCCTGGACGCCATGGGTAGCGACACCCACCCGGAACCCGAGATCGCGGCCGCCTTGCTGGCAGCCGCCCAATGGGGCGATCCCATCCTGCTCGTCGGGCCGCAGGACTTGCTCGAGAGCCGCCTGCGCGCGGCGGGCGCTGCCGCAGAGCAGGCGCGCGTGATCCACGCGCCCGAGGTCCTGGAGATGACCGACAAGCCCGCCGACGCCGCCCGGGGCAAGGCGCGCAGTTCGATGGCCGTCGGCATGGAACTGATCAAGTCCGGCGAGGCCGACGCCTTCGTGACAGCCGGCAACACCGGCGGAGCCATGGCCAACGCGCTGTTCCGCATCGGCCGGATCCGCGGCGTCAAACGTCCCGCTCTCACCGGGGTCTTCCCGGTGCGTAACGGCCAGGCAGTCTTGCTCGACATCGGGGCCAACGCCGACGTGCGCCCTGAATTCCTGGTGCAGTTCGCTATTTTCGGCTCCCTGTACGCAGAGACGGTCTTCGGATGGCCGTCACCGCGCGTCGCCTTGCTGTCCAACGGCGAGGAAGCCGGCAAGGGCAATCAGCTGGTCAAGGAAGCCTATCCGTTGCTCCAGAAGGCCGGGCTGAACTTCATTGGCAACATCGAGCCGAAGGAGTTCTATGCCGGCAAAGCCGACGTCGCCGTGTCCGACGGGTTCACGGGCAATGTACTGCTGAAGACCTCCGAGGCGGTGGCCTCGTTCCTGATCAGCATCATCCGCGAGCAGATCAAGGCGAGCCCGCTCAGCGCCATCGGGGGCTTACTGGCCAGGCCGGCGTTCAAGCGCGTCGGGGCGCTGCTCGACCCGAGTGAATACGGCGCTGCGCCGCTGCTGGGCATCGACGGGCTGGTCTTCGTCGGCCACGGGCGCTCGGACGCGCACGCACTCGTCAGTGCCATCCGCGTGGCGCGCCAGGCGGTCGCCGGCGGGCTGCTCCCGGCGATGCGCCGCGAGATCCAGAAGCGGCTGGCCTCCGGTGTGGCCGAGGACTCGGAGTGACCGCGCCCGATCGGCCGAGGATCCGCGTGGCCGTCACCGGGCTCGGCGTCATCACGGCGCTCGGCTCGCGCGTGCCCGAGTTCTGGGAGAACCTGCTTGCCGGTCGTTCCGGCATCCGCCGCGTGACGCAGTTCGACCCCACCGGGCTCCCGTGCCAGATCGCCGGCGAGATCCCGGACTTCGACCCCACGGAGTTCGTCGCCGCGAAGGAGGCCCGCCGCATGTCGCGGGTCTCGCAGGTGGCTCTCGGCGCGGCGCACCGCGCCCTAGCCGATTCCGGCCTGCCAACCCCCTTCGCCGACCCCGAGCGGGTCGGCGTCTCGTTTGGCACGGCTATCGGGGGCCTGGAGCGCGTCGATGGTGGGATCCAGGTGCTGCGGACACAGGGCCTGGCCAAAGTCAGTCCGTTCACCATCCCCTCCGGCATCCCGAACATGCCGGCCTTCCACATCAGCAACGTCTTTGGCGCGGTCGGCCCCAGCCTTACGGTCACGACGGCATGCGCTACCGGGACGCAGGCCGTCGGCGAGGGCACCGAGATCATCCGTGCCGGGCGCGCCGACATCGTCATCGTCGGCGGCGTCGAGGCACTCATCCAGGATTACGCGTTGGCCGGGTTTGCCGTAATGCGGGCGTTGCCCACCAGCTTCAACCTCGACCCGACCCGGGCGTCACGCCCATTTGATGCCAAGCGAGAAGGCTTCGTGTTCTCTGAAGGCGCCGCCTGCCTGGTGCTCGAGCGGTTGGACCTGGCTCAAGCGCGCGGCGCCCATCTCTACGCCGAGGTTGCCGGCCACGCCAGTTCAGGCGACGGCTTCCACGTCGCGGCGCCCGACCCATCCGGCGCAGGGCCCATGCGCACGATGCGCTGGGCACTTGAAGATGCGGGGCTGCCACCGAGCGCGATCGAGTACATCAACGCCCACGGCACCTCGACCCCGGCCAACGATGCGGTCGAGACCCAGGCCATCAAAGCGGTCTTCGGCGACCACGCACGCACGATCCCCATCTCTTCCACCAAATCCATGATCGGGCATGCCATGGGCGCCTCGGGCGCAATCGAAGCGGTGGTGTGTGCGCTGACCCTCGACCGGGGGATGATCCACCCAACCATCAACTACGAGTTCCCTGATCCCGAATGTGATCTCGACTATGTACCCAACCAGGCGCGCTCGGCCACGGTGCGAGTCGCTCTATCCAATTCGTTCGGCCTGGGCGGACAGAACGCCTGCCTGGTCCTGAGGAAAGTGGAACCCCAATGATCCGCTACGCGAATGAACGTGTTATCCGCAGGAACGGTTTGCTCGGGAGGATCCTGACCTTTGGAGGACTGGGGGTGCTGGTGCTCGGGCTGGTGCTCTCGGTCGCCTATCCGGCGCAGGTCAATGCGGTCCTGGGCATCGCGCTCGTGGGCGTCCTGAGCTCACAATTCGGCATGGTCTTCTACAACCGGTGGTCCCGCCGCCCGCGCATGGATGAGGTGCTGGACGATTCGGTCAAGGGACTGGACGGGCGCTACGCGCTCTTTCACTACACGCTCAGCAGCCCCCACGTCCTGGCCACCCCGGCGGGCGTGTTCGCCCTGGTGCCTCGCCTGGATGAAGGCGAGGTGGCCTGGGAAGACGGGGCCTGGCGGCTGACGCGCACCGGGCGCGGAGGCCCCAAGACTCGTCTCATCCGGGGGATCGAGGCAGCGGCACAGACCGAGGCGGACGCCGCGGCCGGCGCGTTACGCAAGCGCCTTCCGGGTCAGACGCTGGCCGTGGTCAAGCCCATGCTGGTATTCCTCAACCCCAAGGCGACGCTGCACGCCAAGCACGCCCCCCTGCTCGCCGTTCATGCCAAGAAGCTGAAGGAGGCGCTGCGCCAGCTTCCCAAGGGTGGCAGCCTGTCCGAAGATCAGCTCAAGGAGCTGGCGTCGCGCCTCGGGTTGACCACGACGGCGCAGGACTGACGCCCCGCCTGGGCGCGCCGGGATCGCGCGGCGCCGGCCCCGGACAACCCAACGCAATCGAGTAGGGAGGATGGGTCGCCCATCCTCCCTCTCACACCACCGGACATGCGGGTCCGCATCCGGCGGTTCGTCGAGGAATGTGCATTCGGTGGTGGTAGTGCTCGGTGAGGGTGCAC